>JADMIO010787520.1_pt1 | contig 77466 bp, 64 predicted proteins | sample 8958161 | NCBI WGS metagenome assembly JADMIO01 (sample SAMN16585339, study PRJNA669376) | soil metagenome | isolation source: Crop rotation soil | place: USA: Cullars Rotation, Alabama | collected 2011
GCCGCGACTTCAAGTCACGTGAATTCCAAGCTTCGGATCCCACTGTGCTGGAAAGCGTGATCGCCGCCATCTTGCCGGATGCGTTGCCGGAAGCGGCGCATCTCGCCTTGATCGCCGTTCATTCGCAGTGGCCCGACGTTCGGCATCTGGGCTGCGATTATTTCGAACGGCATCCGCAACCGGAATACGCTGTATGGCTCTTGCCCCGGTTGCGCGATGCCGACCGGCAAGTTCAATTGCGGGCGGTCCAGCTTCTGGCCCGCTGCGGCAATCCGATCGCACTGGACGGCTATCCCGATGACGCCGATCTCGCCGGCTTGCGATCGCTGCTCACCACGCCGGATCAGCAACTCCGTTGGGAAACCGTGATCGCGATGACCACGCTCGGCGATGCACAGGCCGCCCAGGAACTGATCCGCCAATCGTACGATCCGAATTCCAAGCAGCGCGAACAAGCCGTGTCGGCAATAGGGCAATCGGGTCAGATGCGATTCGTGGAACATCTGCTCCGCCGGAGTTGGACCGAAACCGATCGGGGTGTGCAGCAGGCGGTCCTCAAGTCGCTCGACCAACTCGTGCCGATGGAAGACCGCCCCGGACTTGCCCCCGAGTCGTCGATCAGCGATAAGATCACAGAGTGGGCGCGCTGGTGGGAAACGCGGCAACGGACTGCACCGGCGACCGCCGCTGCCGCCGGCCAAACGCCGCGGTGATCACGACTCGGCACGGAAGGATGTTCATGAGCAAAGACCCAAGCGACACATCGCCTCGGGATTCGAGCGATGATTTTCGGCTGGAATGGCACGGCAACACGATGCTGATCACGCCGGCCGCCAACGTGGAATCGATGAGTTGGGAACTGATCGAGCAGGCGGCCGACATTGTGATGTCGCCGCTGAAAAAACACTCCTCGCCGATGGTGGTGTTCGATCTTAGCGAAGTGAACTACTTCGGTTCGGTGTTTCTGGCGCTGTTGCTGCGCTGCCACACGGCCGTGAAAAGCCGCGGCGGCGAACTGGTGATTTGCGGCGCGAGCAAGATGGCGCGTGAGTTGCTCAAGATCACGGCGCTCGACACGCTGTGGGCGATCTACGAAACCAAAGAAGAAGCGCTCGACGCGGTGGATGGTTGAAAGGCGCACGTCATGGCTGACAGCGAACCGCCATATCCGGAAATCACGACCCCCGCCGCGCCGCATGCGGATACACCCTTCGAAATCACGGCCCGGCAGCAGTTAATCGAAGAACTGAAGCTGACGGCCGATAAACTGGCTCGCGACCAGGCCTCGCTCGGCGATCTGAAATTGCTCACGCGGGCGTTGCGAGAATTGCGATACGCCTTCAAGGTCTTCACCCCTTATCGCCGCAGGCGCAAGGTATCGGTCTTCGGCTCGGCCCGCACGCCCCCCGATCATCCTGATTTTCAAGCCTCGGTCTTGTTCGGCAAGAAGATGGCCGAAGCGGGATGGATGGTGGTAACCGGGGCGGGCAACGGCATCATGGAAGGGGCCCATCTGGGGGCCGGTCCGGAAATGTCGATGGGCGTGAACATCATGCTCCCGTTCGAGCAGGAAGCGAATCCGGTCATCGCCAAGGATGAAAAGCTCGTCACACTGCGCTACTTCTTCACGCGAAAATTGATGTTCGTGAAGGAAGTCCACGCCGCGGCGTTGTTTCCCGGCGGCTTCGGTACCCAGGATGAGCTCTTCGAAATTCTCACATTGGTCCAGACGGGAAAGCGGGACATGCTCCCCATCGTCTGCGTCAGTTGCCCCAACAGCGATTACTGGGATGAATGGGAACGCTTCGTCCATCGGCAATTGCTCGACCGCAAGCTCATTTCGCCGGAAGACTTGGCGCTGGTGCAGATCGCCAAGACACCGGAGGACGCCGTCGCGGAAATCGTGCGGTTCTATGCCGTCTATCACAGTTCCCGCTACATTCGCGACCGGCTGGTGCTGAGATTGGAGAAATCGCCGTCGGATGAGTTGCTGGCGAAACTCAACGACGAATTCCCGGATCTGTTGTCGTCGGGAAAAATTGAGCGCGTGCCGACGCATCCGCACGAACTCGACGACGAACACACGCGCCACTTGCCGCGGATCGCGTTCCACTTCAACCGCCGCGACGTTGGTCGGCTGCGGATGCTGATCGACGCGCTCAATCGGGAATTGGCGCCCGCTACTTAAGAGCCGTCGCATGCCGCGACGGAATGTCCCGTCATGAACGACCTGCCCCACGTGATCTTCGGCTGCGGCTATCTCGGCCGACGCGTGGCGCGGCAGTGGTTGGCGCAAGATAAAGTCGTCATTGCGGTGACTCGATCTGCGGAACGCGCCGCCGAATTGACCGACGAGGGGATCTTGCCGGCCGTCGGCGATATCTGCGACGCCGCCTCGCTGCCGACCTTCGGCACGGAGATCGACACGGTGTTGTTCGCCGTCGGTTACGATCGCAGTTCGTCCCAGACGCAGGAGCAGGTATTTGTCGACGGACTGCGAAATGTCCTCGCCAAGGTCCGGAATTATTGCCGGCGATTCATCTACATCTCCAGCACCAGCGTCTACGGTCAGCAGGCCGGAGAGTGGGTCGACGAAGACGCGCCGTGCGAACCGGGGCAACCCGGCGGCAAGTATTGCCTCACCGCGGAACAGTTGGTGCATGCCGCTTTTGAAAACTATACTGCTCACGGATCGGCCGTCGTCTTGCGCTGCGCTGGAATCTACGGTCCGGGCCGATTGCTGTCGCGCATCGCCGATCTGAAAGCCGGCACGCCGTTAGCCGGCAGTTCCGAGGCGTGGCTGAATCTGATTCACGTCGATGACGCCACAACCGCCGTGATCACGACGGCCGAGGCAAACCAACCGCCGCGAACGGTGCTGGTCGCGGATGATCAGCCAATTCGCCGCGGCGAGTATTATGCGAAGCTCGCCGAACTCATCGGAGCGCCCCCGCCGGTGTTCGATGAATCCCAACCGCGCGCCCGCGGCTCCGGTGGTTTGAACAAACGCTGCTCGAATCGTCGGCTGAAAGAAGCACTCAAACTGGCGTTACGCTATCCGACGATTGGGAGTGGACTGCCAGCGAGCTTAGCCGATTATTGAATGGGAAGAATTTTTCGCCACGATTACCGCTGCGTGGTCCCGTCTGCATCATCGGCGGAATCCGCGATGGTTGGCTTGGCGTTGTCTGTCAGACGAATCCAGTGGCAGCGTTCGCCGCGGAATTCGATCAGGTAATGGTGGTCGCCTGTCGCGGCATGCGGGTCGTCCATCGGGATCGCTTCCGGCAGGATCACGCGCTGCGACCGGCCTTGTTGATCGATCACCAGATACGTTCCCGCCGGCAATTCGTCGGCCGACTCCGGCTGGGCTTCTGCGATCGGCGTCGGCGACCAAGCTTGCTGTCCTGCGGTGGATTTCGACAGGTTCCAGCGATGGAGCACCGTCTCACGCACCGGTTCGGTGGAATAAGGACTCGGCGACGGTTCGGTTTGCTGCGCGACCAACGGTTCATGGTCGTTCGACCACGCCGCGGCGAACAACGCCGTCGTTAAAATCAGCAACGTGACTCGTCCAGCAGCCATCATGGCAAACATCGCTTCCCAGGGGCAAACTCTGTAGCTCCTTCCTCGTTATCGGCTCGCGGGGAACTTGATCTCGATAAAATACGGACGCTGCGCCGCCTGGGACGTGTATTCCGGTTGCGCCGGTTGAGTACAGCGTGGAGTTTGTCCCTCTCCGCGGGTATCTTCGGTGTGACGCGAGAGTTCCATCGAAGTGGTCAATCGTCCTCAATGGCGAGCATGAGCAGCACGGAAATTCAGATTCAGCCAGTGGTTAATCCGGTTCGGGGAACGGTGCGGCCGCCGGGGTCTAAGAGCTTGACCAACCGGGCTTTAATCGTGGCGGCACTCGCCGACGGGCCTTCAAAACTGACGGGCGTCCTCGACAGCGTCGACACGCGAGTCATGATTGCCAGCCTGCAGCAATTGGGCATTTCCGTCATTCACGACGCTGAAAGCTGCGTCATCACTACGGCGGGCTGCCACGGCTGTCCCCCAGCGACCTCCGCCGAATTATGGCTGGAAAACAGCGGTACTAGCATTCGGTTTCTCACGGCGCTGTGCGCTCTGGGGAAGGGCGCTTATCGTTTGGATGGCAATCCTCGCATGCGGCAGCGGCCCATCGGCGATCTGCTCCGTGCGTTACAGCCACTGGGAGTCGATGTCCGCTGTGAACTCGGAACCGACTGCCCGCCGGTCTTGGTGACGTCGCAGGGATTACCCGGGGGGCGAACGACCATCGACGCACAGATTTCGAGCCAATATCTCAGTGCGCTGCTCATGGCGGCCCCGTGTGCGAAAGGACCGATCGATATTCACCTCTCCGGCGAAATGGTTTCGGAACCGTACGTCGACATGACCCTTGGCGTGATGGCCCGCTTCGGTGTCACAGTCGACACCAAGGAACCGGGCGTCTTTCGCATTTCACCGCAAACGTATCGCGGCACAACTTACGACATCGAACCCGACGCGTCCGCCGCCAGTTATTTCTTCGCCGCGGCCGCGATCACCGGCGGCGAGATCACCGTCAATGGACTTACGCATACGGCCCTGCAAGGTGATGTGAAGTTCGTCGAGATTCTCGAGCAGATGGGCTGCTGCATCACGGACGGCCCTCACAGCATCACTGTTCGCGGCGGCGAACTTCGTGGCGTCGATGTCGACATGAACGCCATCAGCGATACCGTGCAGACCCTTGCCGCGGTTGCTCCGTTCGCCGAGAGGCCGACGAACATCCGCAATGTCGGTCACATCCGGCATAAGGAAACGGACCGCATCGCCGCCGTCGCCACCGAACTCCGCCGGCTCGGCATTCGCGTTGACGAACGCGAAGATGGACTGACGATTTACCCCGGCACGATGCATGCAGCGACGATTCACACCTACGATGATCATCGCATGGCGATGAGTTTTGCCCTGATCGGCCTGCGACAACCGGGTGTGACAATTTCCGATCCCGAATGTACCTCGAAAACGTATCCGAACTTTTTCTCTGACCTGGATCGCCTCTGTGCCTCGTTCCGGTGATTCGAAGCCCATTCGCCGCGGTCCTGAAGATCAGCGCGGATCTCCCGATTCTGCTGTTTCTCCTCTGGAGTCGGCTGATTCGGTCGTGATGACGGGGCCTTCGTTCGCTGCCGCCAATGCGCGCGAAGCGGCATTCCAAGTTTTGGAGTTGGTACGAGAACAACCTCGCCGGATCGCCGATGCCTGGCAACAAGTGCAATCGACGGCCGCATTAAGTCCGATTGATCGCAATCTGTCACGCGAGCTGGCGTTCGGCGTCGTCCGCCGGGAAATCACATTGGATGTCGTGTTGCAGAAACTCGTCAAACGGCCGCTGGCGGAGATCGAACCGCCGCTGAAGACCGTGTTGCAATTGGGGCTGTATCAACTGATCTTCGCCGATCAGATTCCCCCGCACGCCGCCGTGCATGAAACGGTCGAACTCGCCAAGAAAGTGGGCCGGTTACGCTGGTCCGGTTTCGTGAACGGCATCCTGCGCTCCGCCAGCCGCCTGTGCACGGAGGAGTTCACCGATATCGCGTCCGATCGCGCGGTCCCCGTCGGTGGCCCCGCCAATTGCTTGCGGTTTCGCACTCTTTCCGAACCGGTCTTCCCCGATCCCGCGGCCGATTTCCCTGGCTACTTCTGGCGAGCCTACGGCTTTCCGGAGTGGCTCGCCGCGCGATGGACGAAACGCTGGTCGCCCGGCGAACTCCATCGGCTCGGTCATTGGCAGCGGATGCCCCCGCCGGTGTTTCTGCGCGTCAATCTGTTGAAGACGACTCGGGAAGAACTCTTGCTGCAATTTCAAGCGGCGGGACTCGAATCCGTACCGGAGTTACTCCCTGAATCAATCCGCATGATCTCCGGCGGACGGATCGAAGAGTGGCCCGGTTACGGCGAGGGACTGTTTTCCGTGCAAGATCTGACGGCGATGAGCGCCGCCCGGCGCTTGGCCCCGACGCCTGGCAGCCGCGTGCTCGATCTGTGCGCCGCTCCGGGCGGCAAATCGTGTCATCTCGCCGAGTTGATGGGCGACAGCGGCGAAGTCCTCGCGGTCGACATCACGCCGCTTCGTCTCTCTCGTATCGTGGAGAACGCGCAACGATTGGAGTTGAAATCGATTCACGCGTTGCTCGTTGCTGAAGACGGACACGATTTGCCGCGCGGGCCGTTTGATTTCATTCTCGCCGATGTTCCCTGTTCCAACACGGGCGTCATCGGCCGCCGGCCGGAAGTGGCCCGGCAACTCACGCCCGCCGCGATTGAGGAGCTATGCCAATTGCAATCCGAGTTGCTGCGGCGCGCAGCAGACCGATTGAAACCGGGTGGAAGATTGCTCTATTCCACATGCAGCATCGAAGCTAAGGAAAATGAGCGCGTGACCGACGAGTTCCTCCGAGAGCATCCGTCATTCCGACTCATTGAATCGGACATCCTGCTTCCCGGCACTCCGGCCGACGGCGGTTATCAGGCGCTGCTCGCGTCCGTGTCGTAAATCTGGTCCCCTCGCTGGAGCATATTGCGCGAATCATAGCGGCACGTGGGATTGAATTTCGCAGAGAAACCCAGGCAACAACGCGACACTAAACCGCCATGCGGTCTAGGCATGGGCCGCGGCGGACATCGCTTTTGTGAAATTCCGAATCTCGCCGACGGTTTTCTCCCGATCGGCCTCTTTTCCAGAGAGCGCTTCCAGATGCCGTACGATCGCGGAACCGACGATGATGCCGTCGGCGAGGCCCTTCAGTTGCTGGACTTGTTCCGGCCGGCTGATCCCAAAGCCGACGCATAGTGGGAGCGTCGTTTGTTGCCGCAGCGTTTTCAGCATCGCAGATAATTCTGCCGCCAGTCCTTCCCGCACGCCGGTCGTGCCGGCGACGGCGATGCAATAGACGAACCCCGACGCATTTTTCACGATTCGCTGCATGCGATCGGCGGGCGTCGTCGGCGCGACGAGTTGAATCAGATCGAGACCGTGCTGATGAACTTGCGCCGCAAACGCCTCGGCTTCATCTCCCGGCAAGTCGGGCACGATCAACCCGGCAAATCCAGCTTCACTCGCCGATTTCAAGAAGGCATCTGCTCCGCCACGGAAGATGAGCGCATACGACACCATCGCCACCAGCGGCGCCGCGACAGTTTTTGAGACTTTGCCGATTTCCGCGAAGATGTCTTTCAACTTGACGTGCTTGTTCAACGCGCGCGTGTAGGACGCTTGAATCACTGGTCCGTCGGCGATGGGGTCGCTGTAGGGGAACCCAATTTCGATCAGGTCCGCCCCGCTGTCCGCCAGTTCCTGCACCAGCCGCGCGGTCCACGGCAGATCAGGATCGCCGGCAGTGATGAACGGCATGAAAGCCTGCTGCTGCTTTTGTTTCAGCGCGGCAAAGACGGCGGCGATGCGGGAGGCGGCGGACAAAACAATTCCTTCAACAAATAAGCTTTTACCAGCCCGCGGCGCAAGCAAGGGCGTTTTGTTGATCGAGAAAGGCCCTTGCTTGCGCCGCGGGCTGGTTCGAGTAATCACAATTCCCGACCCGTCAGCCGGGCGACTTCATTCACGTCTTTATCGCCGCGACCCGACAGGCAGACGACAATCGCTTTGTCCGCCGGCAACTGCTTGGCCCGCTGCATCGCATAGGCAAGGGCGTGGGAACTTTCCATCGCGGGAAGAATGCCTTCGGTTTTCGCGGTGAATTGCAGTGCGGCGAGGGCCTCGTCGTCGCGGATATGGACGTACTCCACTCGGCCGGTGTCGTGCCAGTAGCTGTGTTCGGGGCCGACCCCGGGATAATCGAGACCGGCAGAGATCGAATGGACATCCGCTGTCTGGCCGTCTTCATCTTGCAGGACATAGCTGTAGCTACCGTGCAACACGCCCTTATTCCCGAAGGACAATGTGCTGGCATGGTCACCGGGCTTGGAACTGCGGCCGCCGGCTTCGACGCCCGTCAGCTTCACCGCCGCATCATCGACGAAGGGATAAAACATCCCGGCGGAGTTGGAACCGCCGCCCACGCAGGCCACCACTTCATCGGGCAACCGGCCGATCATCTCCAGCGATTGGGCGCGGGCTTCGCGACCGATCACCGCTTGGAAATCGCGGACCATCATCGGAAAGGGATGCGGACCGACAACCGAACCAATGATATAATGCGTGTTCTCCACCGACGCCATCCAGTCGCGCATCGCTTCGTTGATGGCATCGCGAAGAGTGCGCGAACCGCTCGTCACCGGGCGGACTTCGGCCCCCATCGTTTTCATGATGAAGACGTTCAGCTTCTGCCGGCGGATGTCTTCCTCGCCCATGTAGACGACACACGGCAACCCGAACCGGGCGCACGCCACGGCGGTCGCGACGCCGTGCTGGCCGGCCCCTGTCTCAGCGATGACGCGGGTCTTCTTCATCCGCAGCGTGAGGAGTCCCTGGCCGATTGTATTGTTGATCTTGTGCGCACCGGTGTGATTGAGATCCTCGCGTTTGAGATAAATCTTCGCCCCGCCGCAAACCTCGGTCAGCCGCTCGGCGAAATAGAGCGGGTTTGGTCGGCCGACGAAGGTGTGCAGCAATTCATCGAGCCGCCGCTGGAATTCGGGATCGCGCTTCGCCTTCTCGTATTCCGCCGTCAATTCTTCCAGGGCGAACATCAGCGTTTCGGGGACGAAACGACGACCGAACTCGCCGAAGCGGCCTTGGGCGTCGGGAACTTGCGAGGTGGCTTCAAGGGGAGCGGCAATGGTCATGTGCGCATCGTATTCTGCGTTGATAGAAATTTAGCGACGCTTCGCAGAAGCGTGGTTTCGATTATGGGACTTCGCGACCAGCGAGGTCAATCGTGGACGCGTCGCACGGCCATCACGTCATCCAGCGAGAATGGCCCAGCATCAAGGAAGCGACTATCGGCAGCAGGGGTCAACACCACCAGCATTCCGCGTTTACTTTGCCGGCTGTCGGGATAGCCACGGATTTCCGGGCCGTTCTTCAGCGTGACGAGGACTTCCGAAGTTTCTTCGATACCGAGGCTTTCATGCACGAGTTCGGGAAACCGGCTCCAGGCCCAGCGCCAGAGCGTGGCTTCCGGGTCGACTTTGCCGGCGATGTCGGTCCACTCCTGCTCGGCGAGTAACAGATCTTTACGCGACGCCGCCCGGCACCACGGCTGGAGCACCTCGGCGAGCCAGGCCTTGCGAGAGACGACGAGGTCGGCGAAAGAGGGCATGCGGAGAATTCAGGCTTGCGGACTGCGGATTGTGGATTGAACGACGGTAACAACTTCGGTCGCGATATCATCCATGCTGCGCAACTGACTGTTGACGAGACAGTCGATACGTCGCCAATGGGGATCGCGCGCGGCGGAGGCGGCGTAGACCTCGCGGACTTGCTGGAGATAGTTGCCGTCGGCTTCCTGCAGATCGGCGGCTTTTTCGGTGTAGGTGCGCCGGGCTTTGAGAGCAATCAATGTTTGAGCTTCCGGGATCGGGAGATCGAGCCAGATCGTGAGCTGCGGCCGTGGCAGTTGATAGATCTCGAATTCGAGCCGTTCGATGAATTCGATCAATTCCCGGCGCTCGGTACCGGTTCGCTTAGCGGCTTGATGCGCGACGTTCGAGGCGACGTAGCGATCGCAGAGAACGATGTCATGATCAGCAAGCGATTCACGAATCATCTCGCGGGATTCGAAACGATCACCTGCAAATAACAGCGACGCCAGCAGCGGATGAACTTGATCCAGGCTGCCGAATTGCCCGTTCAAGAATCGGCCGATTTCCTGGCCGAAGGCGGTCTGCTGATAGCGCGGGAAACTGAGGAGCGCGGTACGAATGCCGGCTTGATTCAACCGTTCGTGGAGCAGCGCGGCCTGCGTTCCCTTTCCCGAACCGTCGATGCCTTCAATTGCGATGAGCATGCCGGACACGCGATCAATCGCCTCAGCCCACGGACAGCAGCGCCAGCGCGGTGGGGACGTCGGCGGCGACGGTGAAATACGTGTTGAGGTGGCTGGCCGACAGGACGTCTTGCACGGTCGCCAAGGCGCCGCAGACAATCAGCCGGCCCTCTTTGCGGTGGAGACGTCGATGCAGCGTGATCAACTTGCCCAGCATGGCGCTCGTGATATACGTCACGTGCTGCAAGCTGACGATGAGTTGCCGGCAGCCATGTTGATCGACGAGATCGAGCAATTCTTTTCCCAGCACGTCGATGTTTTCTTCTTCAGAAAGGAGCGGCCGGGTGATCGTGGCCACCACCGCCGGCTCGCGATCTTCGAGAGCCAGGAACGACGAATGGTATTTCGACATCATCATGATCTGCCCGCCTGTACTGGACCCCGACTGTGTGACGGTGCTCCTGCTCCGCTGCGTACTCCCGAAAGACACCGAATATCGGCTTGGGTTCCCTGGACGCGGACGATTTGATTGAAATCAGCCGCGGTTCCGGAACATTCCACCGTCACATAACGGCGGTCTGTCCCCTGGACCCAACCGGGACGAATCGGCGACCAACTTTCGATGAGGACTTCGGACTCCGTTCCCACCAATTGTGCATGATAGCGTGCTGAGAGTTTTCCCTCCAGCAACTTGAGTTCTTCCATCCGGACGTGGCGGATTTCGCCGTGAATTTGGCCGGGCATCGTCGCCGCGGGGGTGCCGGTCCGGGGGCTGAAGGGGAAGGCATGGATTTTGAGGAAGCCGGCCCGCTCGCAGGTCGCCAGAGTTTCCTGGAATTCCGCGTCGGTTTCGCCCGGAAAACCGACGATGACGTCTGTGGTGAACGACGGATTCGGCAGCCGGTCCCGCATGCGGTCCAGCTTTTCCAGAAACCGCTCGGCCGAATACCGGCGACGCATTCGCCGCAGCACGGTGTTGGACCCGCTTTGCAGGGCTGGATGAAAGTGCGGACAGAGATGTTCGCAATCGGCGGCGGCGGAAATGAAATCGTCGTTGATTTCAGCCGCTTCGATGCTCGACAACCGCATTCGCCAATGGCCGGGAATCCGGTCCAACTGCCGGAAGAGATGCCATAACCGAAACGGATGCCGGCCCGACTTTGCCCGCGTGGTGTCGACGCCGAAATGACCGACGTGAATGCCGGTTAGCACGATTTCCTGATAGCCACGGTCGAGCAGTCGCCGGACTTCGGCTTCGATATCGCTCGGCGACCGGCTTTCCAATCGCGGACGGATCGACGGAATGATGCAATAACTGCACTTGAGGATGCAGCCGTCCTGCACTTTCACAAAGGCCCTTTTGTGGCCATCGAACCGGCTGATGACCGTCGGCATGTCGTGAATGCCGTGTCGCTGCAGGATGTCCGGCAGTTCGCGCTTGTCGGCGACGACTTCGAATACGCCAGGCAATTTCCGCAGCGCAGCCGGATCGCGTGTGGCGTAACAGCCGGTGACGAGCGTCCGCGTGCCGGGATTCTGCTTGGCAAGTTGCCGGATCACTTGTCGTGACCGCGAATCGCCGTTGTTCGTCACCGTGCAGGTGTTGACAACGCACAAATCGGCGGGTTCATCGTCACCGGCTTCGCGATAACCGTTCCGCTCCAGACCTTCCTTGATGAGCTGAGTTTCGTATTGGTTGACTTTGCAACCAAGCGTCACCAGCCGGCAGGTTTTTTGGGTCATAATCGCAGGCCCAGCGTGTTCACCGGCGCCGAGGCGGGCCGGAACGATATCCGCCGCCGCCGTCGCGCCCATCGCCGCGAGGTTTGAGCAGATACGAAATCGCCTCTTCCCAGGTCGGCACGTCTTCGTAGGAAACGTTGACCACGGCTTCTTCTTCATCTCCCACAATGTCGTCGTCCAGCGCTTCCGTGCTATCGGGCATCTCCGGTTCCTCTCGGCGACTCACAGGTTCCGGACGCGGCGAGCGATCGCTGGGTCGACGGCGACGGCGACGGCCCCGGTCGCCCCGTCGTTCGGGTCGATCTTCTTCAACCACCGCGTCAGACGGTTCGTCCGCTGCTCCGCGAGGCGCAGCGAGTTCCTCGTCGTCATCCTCGTCCACATCCAGCGGTTCGGGACTCCGCTCGGCGGATTCGGACCGAGGAGGACTTGCTTCCCGATCGCCCGGACCGCGGCGGCGACGGCGGCGACGGCGACGACGCGGACGCGACGGCTCATCACCGGAGGGCTCCTGCGCCCCTTCCTCACCTTCGCTTACGTCAGATTCATTTTCTTCCAAAATGCCTGCTTCGAAATCGTCGTCGACGGGCGGTTCATCGTCGAGTCGTTCCGGTTCCGGTCGTCGAGCGCGCGGTGCGTTCGCCGGAGGGACGTCTTCCCAGACATTCATGTCCGGATCGGCCGCCCCTTCCACGAGGCCCGTGCCGAATTCGTCGTCGTGCACGGGCGGGCGGCTTTCGCGCGGCGGTCGTGGCGGCTGACTCGCTGCGGGTCGCGGAGGTCTTTCGGCAGGACGCTCGGTTCGGCGTTCCGGACGCTCTGAGCGCTCGCCCGATTCATTTCGCGATGGCCGGGGCCGATCGCCGTCGCGACGTGGAGGACGCTCGCCCCGTTCGGAGCGCGATCCCCCGCGGCCTTCGGACCGATTCCGATCGCGCGGACTGCGGCTGCCACGGCCTTCCGGCCGGCGAGGACGATCGGCGCTATCCCCGGCCGTTTTCGAACCTTCCTCGCTCGATTCCCAGTCCCAGGATTCGAGGGTGTCCCAAAAATCATCCGACTCCGCTTCCAACGGAGCAGCGGCTTGTTCCGTTTCTTCAACGTCCGCGGAGGCCAATTCGCTCTCAGACGCGGCTTCATACTCATCCTCATCCGCGACTTCGTCATCGTCGAGGTCGTCATCGTCGACGGATTCATCGGCTTCGAAATCCATGTCTGACAGGTCAATCGCCGGAGCCGGTTCCGGGGTACGCGGCGAGGGCTGCATTTGCGGTGGCGTGGGAACCGGCGGAGGGGGCGGCGGCTCCAGATCGCTGAGGTCGAGATCCTCGTCGGCAGACAGGTTGATGCCGAATAAATCGGACGCCAATTTCCCCCACGAATCGTCATCGCTACGGGATGGGGGGCGGTTTTCTGGAGCGGTCATGCAGGGGCCTCGCTGAAGCAGGTTTCCCGAGCAGCCGCCGAAGCAATTCGGCACGGCCGGCGCTCACAACAGGCCGGGCGGGAAACAAACGCGTGAGATGTACTATGGCGTTCGCAGGGCGATTCTGCAACGCCAGTCGCGCGTTTCCGTTGACCTTGAGCCGGCCCCGAATTCACCGCTTCTTGCGGGAATCGGTCCCTTGCATGAGCTGGATTTCGGCCTGCTTGGCGAGGGCCGATTGCAGCTTCTTCTGATAGGCTTCCGGCTTGGCGAAACCGACGTATTTCAAGAGCAAGTCGGCGGACGGACTTAAAACGACGGTGCACGGCAACTGTTCGACCTCGAGCACCTCGACGACCTTCGTGTCTTTGTCGAAATCGAGCGTCATTGAAATAAATTCGCGGTCAACGAAGGCGGCGAGATTCCGATCGGTGAACGTCTCGCGGTGCAGCTTGTGACAGAACGTGCACCAACTGGCGCCGAAGACGAGGAGCAGCGGCTTATTTTGCTCGACGGACGCGTCGTGGGCGGCGCGCAGGCTCTTTTGCCAGGTGATCTTTGACTTGGGAGTCGTGCCGGCGGCCTGGATCAATTTCCAGGACGAGAAGCCTGCGACGGATGCCAACATTGTCCCCGTGAATTGCCGGCGATTCATGCGATTTCCCCCTCGACTCCGACGTGAAACGTCAACTGAGAGGGATATCGGCGAGTCAACAGCGCCGGAATGACGCCAGCTACGACCGGAGGGACCGGCGCGACAGGAAACTTCGTCGCCGTCCGAAAATTTACCGCCAGCCGCGCAGTTTACCTGAATTTACTCAAGGCGAGCCGCCTATTTCTTCGCTTTCGGCTGTTCGGTCTTGGGCTGACCCGTTTTCGGGGGCTCGGCTTTGGGCGCACCCGTTTTGGGAGCTTCAGTTTTCGGCTTTTCCGCGGCCGGCTTTTCATCCTTCTTGGCCGGTTCTTCCTTTGGCTCTTCCTTTGGCTCTTCCTTCTTTGCGTCGTCCCCCTCGCCTTCGGGCTTCCCTTCCGGCTTCTCGGGTTCCGGTTTTTCCTTGATGAGCGTCTTGCGGCCTTGACGGAGATTTTCAAAGCTCTCCGCGGAGATCACGTAGTACCAGTCCGCAAACCGGGCGTTGAGAGCCTTCACCTTCTCGTCCGCTTCTTTGACTTTCGTGTCGAGGGCGTTGAGCTCGAACTCGTACTTCGCCTTGTCGGCTTCGTACTTCTTCAGCGCTTCCTCAAAGGCTTTTTTCGGATCCACCTTTTCTGGTTCCGGCGTTTCTATGGATTCTTCAGCCGGCTTGTCGTCGGTCTTCTTATCTTCCGGTTTCGCTTCCTCTTTCTTGTCGTCGGCTTTTTCATCCGACTTTTTCTCGTCAGACTTCTCCTCGGAAGCTTCCGGCTTTTCTTCTTTCGGTTCTTCCGTGGGTTGTTCGGGCTTCACAGGTTCTTCGAGGGCCGGGCCGAAGAGTTCCGGATTCACGCGGGCCGTTACGAAAATGAACCGGCTTTTCTTCTTGCCCGTCGCCGGAGCATCTTCCTTGCCGTCTTCATCTTTCTTCTCCGCGTCGGCCGGGGCCGACTCGTCGACCGCGGGCTGCGGCTTGGCGAAACCGAGTTCGATTTCTTCCTCGGTCCCCTCAAAAACATTGCCGAAGTGCATTTCGTATTCCACACCTTGGTCCGTCCCGGCGGTGAGGTCGCCTTCCATGGAAATCATTTGCACGCCGCCGCGCTGCGTCGGCTGGAAGAAGAACCCGCGGCTGGCGAGGTCGTCTTCGGTTCCGGAATCGAGCGTGATCCCTTGATTGTCCTGCAGGCCTTTCCGCAGCGATTCGGGTTTCGGCCGCACGCCAACGATCTTGAGATCGTCGAGGGCCGTCACCAACTTGCGGACTTCATCCTGGTTGACTTCTTCCTTCTCCTCGTCGAGGCCTTCCAACTTCCACGGATCGGACGAAGTCTTGCGGGTGAGGACATTTCGTTCCTGGCCGACCAGCCGGGCGCGGTTCCCCTTGACCTCCAGCGAATGCTTCATGATGTCGATGTGCGTCAACCGGTTCCCTTCGAGGTTCAGCACGTCGGATTCGATCCAGTCGGTGAACTTCGTGGAGAGATTCAATTCCACCTTGGCGATGAACGTCTCTTTTTTGTCCGGGATGCGGACGTAATAGTAACCGGCGCGATTCGGCACCTGTTTGCCGATGATGTAATCGGCGAGAACGGTGTTGCCGTTGCGCAGCGTGACCCGGTTACCAATTCCTTTGAGATTTTCCCCCTTCAAGTCCTTCGGATCGAGCACCTGGAACTCGGCCTGCTCGCTCTCGGTACGCCCTGCGAGGGCTTCTCGTTTGAGACCAATGATCGACGAGGCGACTTTCGCCAGCCGGTCTTTGGCATCCGCGGGATAGTTGTTCCGCGTCGGAATCCGCCACAAGCCGTCTTGATATTCGACGCTGAATGGCAGGGCGGTCGCCGTCGCCGCGTCGTAGCCGATGACTTCAATCGACGTCGCATCCGACGGCTTAGTGAAGTTCTTGTAGAACTCCGTGCCGATCAATGATTCCACGCCGTCGTTGGCGGCTTTCGGGCCGGTCGGCGCAAGAAAGAGCCCGGCAATCGCCATCACGGCGGCGATCGCGACGTACATCATGGTCTTGGCGGATTCGGTGGGCATGGCGGGTTCCTGGCAATTGTTGGTTGAGAGTTGAGGGTCAATGGTTGAGGGTCAGCAACGAACCTGCTTGGCGCGGGAGGTAAATGTTTTGCTTTTCGAACCCTCAACTCTAAACCCTCAACTCTCGACCATTCCTCAATTTCTCCGTCTCGCGGTGGCAATATCTTTGCTTTCTTCGGACATCCGCTTCATCCAGACCAAGAGCCCCAAGAGAATGGCGGGGATCGGCGGAATGGCGGCGGCGAACAGGTAAAACATATTTTCGACGGAGCGGATGTGCCGTTCCGACTGGATGCGGCTCTTTTCGATCCGCTGTTCCTTGGCCTGGTTAATATTGGCTTCTTCCACGGCCAGTTTTCGCTGCTGGGTCTGCTGGGCGATGGCCAGTTTCTGCAGCTTCTCGATCGTCGAAAGGGACTTGTCGTTCTTCACCGATTCCACTTCGGCGTCGAGTTCTTTCTTCCGCGCGTCGAGGGCCTCTTTCGCATCGAGGGCGGCCTTCTCATTTTCCTTACTGCGCTCTTCGACGAATTTCTTCGTCAGCGATTCCACGGCCGTCAGCGTGCGGTGTTTCGGCCGACGCTTTCGCAGGTCGATGTAGGCCTCGTCGCCGGCCAGATGATCCACCGAGTTGAGCACGAACGTCACGTTGTCGAGATCGAGGCCGTGCAGCTTGCGTTCGCGGATTGCGAAAAACTGATCAGAGATCATGTCGATGTCGGCCACGAAGATCGCGTCGATGCGGGCGCCGTCATCGGTTTTGCCTTTGATCTCGGCCGCAATGGTATGAGCAAACTCATCGGCCTTGCGGATGGGATGCTCGTTGATATCCATGCCGAAGAAGCTGTTCTTCACCAGTTCGTCCCAAGGGAGCAATCCGGACCGAGTGCCGGTGATTAACAGAGGCTTGAAATCGAGTTTGGAGCCTTCACGTTTCTGAATGGTACCGGCGAAAAATGCCAGCACTTCCTGCAGGCCGCTCGTCACCTTGCTGTCGGGATTGAATGCCTTCGGGTTGCCGCTCTCTTTGCTGATGGCGACCATTTCCTCGCGGACGAGGTCGGCGAATTCCGGATGGAGCGTCTTCAACGTTTCATCCCAGACGACTTCATCGTAGTTCCATTGGATGCCGAGCAAATTCACGAGCGACGTGGCCCGGCCGCCATCGGCTTTCTGCTCCGGCGGCATCCCGCCTCCCATCGGTCCGCCCGGCCGGGGTTTCGGTTGCCGCGGAGCGAGGCCTGGGTTGATCAGCGCCGGCAGCGGATCATCGAAAATGAGCACCGGCCGGCCTTTTCTCACGTAAGCCACGAAGTTCGCCATGTCCTTGTCGGAGAGCGATGACGGCAAAACGGCGATCAAGACGTCGTATTTCGATTCATCGATCGGGCCACTGGCTTGAACCGGCTCCACCGTGTACTGCTTTTTGAGTTCGGTAACGATCCGCCATTCGGGCGTGCTGCGGAAAGTCTGCATATCGAAGCCGCCGGTGAGCTTGGCATCGGTTTCCAGAATGCCGACCATCAGTCGCTTTTCGGTGGCGACGGTGCGGACGGAACGGGTCAATTCGTATTCGATTGGAATGGCCACTTCGAAGAATGGAATCACGACTTCGTTGGTGCCGCTGCTGATTACCGCGCCGAGATAGATGTCGTCGATCTGTTGGCGGCCGCCCCGTTCGGAGAAGACCCGTTTCGCTTCGATGCCGAGCGCTTTCGCCTGATCGGCTTCTTCGCTGAACGGGTCGACGGTGACGACACGGACACCGATCTTCTTGCCCCCCAGTTGCTCGTACTGCGCGAGCAGCCCGAGCAGCGACGTCTTCACCGGCACATATTCCCGCGGGACATCGCGGCTGACGAACGCCTGGATCATCACCGGCCGTTTGCCGTCCAGATCGCGGATCAGGTTTTTCGTGGTGGGAGTGACGGTGAAAAGATGCTCGGACGTCAGATCAGAACGATAGTTCGCATTGGCGAGAATGGCGTTGCCGCCGACGAGGATCACGGCGACGCACAGGGCCCGCACCAGATAATGCCAGCCCATTTCCGAACCGTGTTCGCCGCCGGCCCAATGCCGCCGGCCGATCAGCACGTAATTGAGATACAACATGAAACCGGCGAAGGTGACGAAGTAAAGCACGCCCGAGATCGGCACGACGCCGGTTCCGAACGGTTGAAACTGGCGAGCGATGCTCAAGTCTTCCAACAGCCGATCCAAGTCATCAAACATCCGGCCGCTGCCGACCAGCCGCGACAGGAACGCGAACATCGGCACGCTGCCGATGAAGACAGGAATCGCACAGAGCAAGGCCCCCAGCACGAAGGCGACCGTCCCGCTGTTCGTGAGATACGACGCCACCATCCCGGCGGCGAGCAACGCACATCCGGTGAGCCAGTAACCGAAATAGGTTGACAACACCAGACCCCAATCGGGCTGACCGATGAGTTGCAGCACGAATGCGTGAGTCAAGGAAAAGATCAGCGCCGTGGTATAGACGGCGACCACGGCGAGATATTTCCCGATCAGGACTTCCAGGTCGGAGACCGGCAACGTGAACAGCAATTCCTCCGTGCCGAGTTTCCGTTCTTCCGACCAGACACCCATCGTGATGGCCGGCACGATGAAGAGGAGCAGCATCGGGAAGTATTTGTTCAACTGGTCCAGGTTGGCCAGATTGTTCGTGAAAAACTGCGGCTGAAACGCGAGCAGCGCTCCAGTCAACACGAACAGGACGATGAACAAATAGCCGAGCAGTCCGGAGAAATAACTCCAGAAGTTGCGTTTGAACACGGCGAGAACGACGTGACTGCGCAACATAGGGGGAAATCCTCAATCTCAAAAGTGATGTGGGTAGGTCCAAGTTTGTCGGTTACGTGTGGCGGGCTGTTGGTTGGAATACAAAGAGGCGGCTTACCTATCACAACCAACTCACAACTACTTTCATGCCAGCGTCAGCTCGCGGAAACGGCCTTCCATGTCGTGTTGCGGGCCTTCCATGTCGTTCACGGAACCGTCGAAGACCAATCGGCCTTCGTTGATCAAGATCACCCGGTTACAGACGGCTTTGACTTCCGTGAGAATGTGCGTCGACAGCAGGATCGTTTTCGTCTTGCCGAGGCTGCGGATTAATTCGCGGACTTCGTGCGTCTGGTTCGGATCGAGGCCGCTCGTCGGTTCATCGAGAATCAGGACTTCGGGATCGTGCAATAACGCCTGGGCCATGCCGACGCGCTGCCGATAACCTTTCGACAACTTGCTGACCGGCTTGCCCCACACGCTGCGGAGGGAGCATTTGGCCGCGACGTAATCCATGCGGTCTTTGAGCCGGCTGCGCGGCATGCCGCGGGCTTCACCGATGAACTGCAGCGTCGTCGCAGGAGTCATTTCGGTATAGAGCGGACCGTTTTCCGGAAGGTAACCGAGGATATTCGCCGCATCAAGCCGATGCGTCGCGACGTCGAATCCGCCGATCTTCGCGCTCCCTTCGCTGGGCGACAGGAAGCCGGTGAGGAGTTTCATCGTCGTCGACTTGCCGGCGCCGTTCGGACCGAGAAACGCGGCCACCTGGCCGTGCGGCACGGTGAACGAGACGTCTTTGGAGGCGGCGAACGGTCCGTAAAACTTGCTCAGTCCGATCGCCTCGATCATGGCCGATGAGGCAGAAGCAGGTTGAGTCATCACGGAATCTCGCGAGGTAGGTTCCAACGGGGGCGGCCCTGGGGGGACTTCCGTGCAGGAGGAAGTCCGGCCGCGAGAAACCGCTAAGTTAAACGACGCATCGCCAATTGACCAGTGATCCGACGAAATTTGGCCGGATCGCTGGCGCCGAGTGGCACGTCCCCTCTTGTTACGCTCCGCTGCAGCAGCGCGTTGGGTCGGCTTCCGTGCATCAAACCATTCGGATACATCACCGGCGCGGGCGGCGGTTGCCCCCGGCGGTGGGGAGGAACTCCGGATCGTCGAATTCCACGCCGTAGCGCTTGTCGAACTCCTTCGTCCATTCCTGCTGGATTTGGCCGAACGTGTTCATCATCAGCAGGTTGTACGGTCGCGCCATGAAGCTCCGGCGTTCGTCGGCATGTAGGGCGAGAAATTGACTCCGCAGATCGACCAGCGTCTGGTAGCCCTCGACATCCGACTCGGCTTCGGTTCCGTCCCGCTCCAGGACTTTTACGAGATAGAAGACGCTCCGCTGGGAGTTCACCGCGACGCCAACGTCGCCGACGTTGAGCGATTCAAAGACAATTTTCATGAAATCGTCGCCGGCTCCGGCCACGCCGTCAATGAACGACCGGCGGGGCGAGAGGAAATCGCTGAATTCCAGATTTTCCTGTGGCGTACTCATCGACGTCGTCAGCCAACTGAAGCGGGGCGTTTCCCGGATCACGACCGATTCCGTGCCGGTTTCCCCTGTCACCGTGAGGCCGGCCAGCGCGGCGGAGAGATTCTGGGGTTCGGTTTTCGCCTGTTCCATCAGTTGGATGGCGCGGGTTTGCGCCATTTGCCGGCCCTTCTCGTATTTCCAGGCTTCCTTAACCTGTTCGGCGATCCCTTCCTCAGTCCATTCGGGAACGTGCTGCGGTTTGTCCTCGATCTTCCACCACGCATAACGCCGGTCCCGCACCCGCGAATCGGCGCGCTGGGGGAAGAAGAGGGGCGTCTGCTGGCCGGTACGCGGGAAGACGTCTTCCGCAACGTTCACCGCTTGGAATTGCATCTGGCCGCCCGTCGGCAGAAACGCGGCGCCGATCTTTTCCGAGCTCGACGTCTGCAACTCCAACTTCGACATGAGCGAGGTCTCGTCGTATTCCAGTTGATGTTGTTTTGCGTAGTCCTTCAGCTTCTGCGAAATCTCCTTGGCCGCGTCTGGCTTTTGGGCGTCTTCCGCCGACAAATACACGTAGGCCAGATCCTTCATGAGTTCTTGAGCTTTCTCGACCGCCTCGCCCATTTTCTCAAAGGCCCGGTCGCGCAACATTTCTTCGCGGATCTCTGCCCGCAATTCGTCATCCAACGGCCGGTAGCGGATTTCTTTGTCCGGTTTGCCCGGTTTCGGAGGATCCAGTCTCGGCATTTCTTCATCGTCTTCCGACGCGGCGTCCTCTTTCGGAGCGTCTTCCGACTCCTTCTTAGCGTTTTCTTCCGCGGGGGCTTCCTCCGCGGGATCTTTCTTGGCGGTTGCTTCCTCTTTTTCCTCCGTCAGCGCGGAAACGAGCCGAATCGTGGCGGGCTTGGTCTTGGATGACGAATCCCCTTCTTTTTTCTCTTCCTTCTGCTCTTCTTTTTTCTCTTCCGACTTCTCGGGCTCCTTGTCCGATTTCTTCTCCGGGTCCAGCGATTCGTCCTTCGATTTCGGTTCATCCAGCGAGGGAAGATCGATCAGCACATTTTGCGGATTCGCGGCGTCCGCTGGTTCGTCGGAGTCGGGCAGATCGGGAATCTCCTGAATCTGGTAACGAGCCTTGTTCGCTTCGTAATACGCGGTCACTTCGTCGTCGGTCGGCGACGTGGCCTGCGATTCGAATTTCTCGAATTCCGCGGCGACGTACGCCAGCCGGGCGCGCGGCGGCTGAATGAAGCCGGGTTGGCCCTCGTTTCCGGGCTGAGCCCCTTTGCGTTCATCAAAGAAACGTATTAGTTCGGTCTCGGAAGGATCTTCGATCTTCGGGAGAAACGCACTCACCGGCACCGCCACCACCGACAGCGATTCTTTCACGTTCAACTTGCGGAACAGCTCCCAATCCTCTTCGGGCGTCGCGGGAAGCTTCGGCCGGACCGAGCGTTGAAAAATGTCGGTCCAGGTTTCATACATCGGCGTCTGGATTTCCAACGCCAGCCGCGCTTCGAGTTCCGCGCGCAGCATGGCGAACAAATCCCCCTGCGTCACATTGATTTCCCGCAGGATCTTCTTGAAATCGCTGATCGACAGCTTGTCGTCGGTGATGTCGGTGATGTACTGATTGACGGCGTCATCGTTCAACATGATGCCGAGCCGCTTCGCTTCCTGTTGCGCCAACGCGAACTGCAGCATCGACCGCTCATCACCGGGACCGAACCCCTGCGACGGCCGCTTGGATTGCGTGATTTGCTGCGCTCGAAAGACGAACTGATTGGTCTGATACCGTTTCTGGCCCAGCGTGCGGAGTTCGTTTTCGGTGAAATTCTTGACGACGGTACGAATCGTCAACGGATCGGCACGTCCGCCGCTGCTCCAGACGAAGAGGAAAGCGGCCACGGCGCCCGCCAAGCCGGCCCACGTCGCCCAGTCCTGGGATTTATTATGCCGCTGGCCGACGAACCACCCGCCGAGAGCGAACAGCCCCGCGATCATCAGAACCGTGAGCACCTTGGATGTTCCGCCGCCGCCGGACCGCATGGAACTGACGTCGAAAAAGATGAACGCGAACATCGAGAGGCCGGTGAGCACGACCATCATGACGCGCTGGTTGCGCCGGAAAATATTGAACGGAGAGGCCATCAAATCATCCTTCCAGAGAGGCCGGCCCTGCGACCATCCGTGGCCTGTGCCGGGGCAGTCCGCCCGGACATCACGCTTGACAGCAGGGGAAACGATCCTTTATGCATGGCCGGACAGAGTACCCGCCCGCCGGGCCGCCTTCTAGCTTGACGGGTATTGAAAATTAGGTCAACACGGACCGGCTTCTGGTGGTGCGGACCGCGTCGACAACCGGGCTTCGGCTGGGAAAACAATGCAAAGTGCAAAATTAAGACCGGTTGCGGCCGCGCAAAGTCTCCCATTTTGCATTTTGCACTTTGCATTTTGCACTTTGCATTGTCTTCCGATCCGTCGAACGACGTTCGAATCGGCTTGAGTTCCTCGAAAAACTACGGAAAACGTGCACTGTGGCGGCTAAAACGATCAAGGGGCTGGTCATCGTCGAATCGCCGGCGAAGGCCAAGAAAATCGGCGGCTACTTGGGCAAAGACTATATTGTCATGGCCAGCGTGGGACACGTGCGCGACCTTCCCGAAGGCGCGGCCCAAATCCCCGCGGAATTGAAAAAGGAGCCCTGGGCCACCCTGGGCGTCAATGTCGACCGCGATTTCGAACCCCTCTACGTGGTTCCGCAAGAAAAAAAGAAGCTCATCAAAGAACTGAAGGACGCCCTCAAGTCGGCCCAGGAACTTCTCGTCGCGACCGACGAAGACCGCGAAGGGGAGAGCATCGGCTGGCACCTGGTGCAATTGCTGGAGCCGAAAGTCCCCGTCAAGCGGATGGTCTTTTCGGAAATCACCAAGGAAGCCATTCAGCACGCGATCAAAAATCCCCGGCAACTCGACAAAAGCCTCGTCGATGCCCAGGAAACCCGCCGCGTGCTCGACCGGCTCTATGGTTACCGATTGAGCCCTTTGCTCTGGAAAAAAATCCGGCCGAAACTCTCGGCGGGCCGGGTGCAATCAGTCGCCGTTCGCTTGTTGGTGCAACGAGAACTCGAACGGCTCGCCTTCCGCAAAGGAACCTATTGGGATTTGAAGGCCAATCTCTCGACCATCGCCAACCAGAATTTCACGGCCGAATTGCAGTCGCTCGGCGGGAAGCGGGTCGCCACGGGCAAAGACTTCGATGAATCGACCGGCCGACTCAAGGCCAACGCCGACGTCGTGCTGATCGAAGAAGACGAAGCCCGCGCACTGCAAACGCGGCTGCTGAGTAAGGCGTGGATAGTCTCGGAAATCAAGGAACGCGATGAAGTCCGACGGCCGTATGCTCCGTTCACCACCAGCACGCTGCAACAAGAGGCAAACCGGAAGTTCAATCTCTCTGCCCGCGAGACCATGGGCGTCGCTCAGCGGCTCTATGAAGACGGCCTGATCACTTACATGCGTACCGACAGCGTCAACCTCTCGACCGAAGCGATCACCGCCGCCCGCAACCGGATCAAAGATCAGTTTGGCGATGAGTATCTCCATCGCGAAGTCCGCCAGTTCACGACTAAAGCGAAAAACGCCCAGGAAGCCCACGAGGCCATCCGCCCCGCCGGCACCGAAATGAAACCAGCCGCCGAGCATGGCCTCTCCGGCCGCGAAGCGCTCCTGTACGACATGATCTGGAAACGGACTGTCGCCACGCAGATGACGGAAGCGAAACTGAAATTCCGCACCGCGACGATCACCGTCGATGAGGCCGAATTCCGCGCGACCGGTAAGCAAGTCGTCTTCCCCGGCTTTTTCAAGGCGTATGTCGAATCGATCGACGATCCCGACACCGCGAGTGAAGACCGCGAAGATTATCTCCCGAATCTCGATGTGAATGACAAGCTGCAATGCCAGCAGTTGGAGCCGATCGGCCACGAAACGAAACCGCCGGCCCGGTTCACCGAAGCGACGCTGGTCCGCGAACTTGAAGCCGACGGCATCGGCCGGCCCAGCACCTATGCGTCGATCATCGGCACCGTGCAGGATCGTGGTTACGTCCGCAAAGTCGGCAATCAACTCGTGCCGACGTTCACCGCTCTGGCCGTCACGCGGCTGCTCGAAGAGCATTTTCCCAATCTGATCGACTACGGCTTCACGGCGAAGATGGAGCAGATCCTCGACGACATTTCCAACGGCGAAGTCGACCGCGTACCGTACTTGCGAAACTTTTATTCCGGCGAGGAAGGTCTGGATGTCCTGGTCAAAGCCCGCGAAGAAGGGATCGATCCTCGGCAGGCCTGCACGCTGACCTTGAGCGGATTAGGACCGAAAGTCCGCGTCGGCAAGTATGGGCCGTATTTTGAAGCCGAGAGCAACGGCGAACCGGTGACGGCGTCGATCCCGGACGATGTCGCGCCGGGCGATCTCTCGGATGAAATGGCCACGAAGCTGATTGAGTTGAAGCAGCGCGGCCCGCAATCGCTCGGGTTGGAACCCGAAACCGGGTTGCCGATTTACCTGCTCGTCGGTCCGTTCGGTCCGTACATGCAGATCGGCGACGTGAAAGAGGGGGAACCGAAACCCAAGCGCGTGTCGGTGCCGAAAAACAAAGATCCTGCGACGCTCACGCTCAACGATGCGTTGGCCTATCTCCATTTGCCGCGCACGGTCGGCCAGCATCCCGAGACGGGCCTCGTCGTCAAAGCCGGCGTCGGCCGGTTCGGGCCGTATGTGTTGCACAACAAAATCTACGCCTCCCTCGGTAAAACAGACGACGTGCTGACCATCGATTTGAATCGCGCGGTGGAATTGTTGGCCCAGAAAAAGGGAAAGGCCGCCGCGACGCCGTTACGGGAATTGGGGCCGCATCCCAAAGACCAGGAGCCGGTCAACATCTTCGAAGGGAAATACGGTCCCTACGTGAAGCACGGCAAAGTGAACGCCACCATTCCCAAGGACAAAGACCCGACGCAGATCACAATCGAGGAAGCGATCGACTGGCTTGCCGAACGCGAAGCCAAAGGGGGCGGCAAATCCCGCCGCGGCAGCCGCGCCCCGGCGAAAGCTGTTGCGAAAAAGGCGACCAAGAAAACGCCGAAGAAGTGATGCTTTCGGTTTACGTTTAAGCGTGGAGAGTAGTGGAGCTTCAAAGCCTACGCTCTCCGAAGATGTCCTACGGGTTAAGCCGTCGCTCTTCGTGATCCGGGATTGCGTTCCCCTGGAAATTTCCTACTCTAAAAGAACGACCGGGGCGAGACGAATTGGGTGTCTCTGAGTTAAAGCTTTTTTATGACCGCTTCGTCCGGCAAATCCGACTCGCAGCCGACGAATGCCGATGCGTCGAGCAACGTGGAAGCCACGCTCGTCGGCGATTCCAGCCTGGAAAGCACGCCGGCCAATGCCCAGGTGGTGATCAGCGGATCAACCGCTCCCTCGTCGATTCAGCCGGTCGTGCCGGAAACTTTGGGCCGGTATCGCATCGAACGGATGCTCGGCAAAGGGGCGATGGGCTGCGTTTATCTCGCGAAAGACGCTCAGCTCAATCGCGCTGTTGCGCTGAAGGTTCCGAATATCTCGACAAACGCAGGCCTGCGCTTCTTTGAACGATTTCAGCGCGAAGCCCGGGCGGCGGCGAGGTTGAATCATGCCAATATCTGTCCAGTTTATGAAATCAGCGAGCAGAATGGGATCTGCTTTCTGGCGATGGGCTACATCGACGGCCGGCCGCTGAGCGATTTCATCAAGCCCGGCAAGCAGCAACCGGAACGGCAGATCGCTGCCGCCGTCCGCAAGATCGCCCTCGCCGTGCAGGAAGCCCATGCGCAAGGGATCATTCATCGCGATTTGAAGCCGGGCAACATCATGATCGACGCCCGCAAGGAGCCGATCGTGATGGACTTCGGCCTCGCCCGGTTCGTTGATGATGAACAGCAGACGCAGTTAACACAGGAAGGGGTGCGGGTCGGTACACCATCCTACATGTCGCCGGAACAGATCGACGCCAGTCGCGAACTGGGCCCGGCATCGGATGTGTTCAGCCTGGGCGTCATCCTGTATGAAATGCTGACCATGCAGCGACCGTTCCAAGGGACGGTCGTCAGCGTGATCGGTCAGATTCTGCACAAGGAACCGACGCCCGTCAGCCAGTTGCGGCCCGATGTCTCCTCACAAATGGCCGCGATCTGTGCGAAAGCGATTGCGAAAAATCCCGACGAGCGGTTTGCGTCGATGAAGGAGTTTGCCGACGCACTCGGCGATTTTCTCAAAGGAAACGATCTGGTTTTGGGTAGGACCGCTCGCAAAAAGACGCGGCAAGACGGAACGTCTCGGTCGATGTGGATGTACGCCGTCGGGGCCATTGTCCTGCTGCTGGTTTTGGCCGGACTCGTCAACTGGCTGCAATCCGGTCGACCGGTTGCTTCGCCGCCGGCGGAGGTGACCACAACTCCACAAACACCGATCCAAGCTTCTTCTGCCGCGACTTCAGTGGCAGCGGCCAATCTTTCGCCGGCCAAAGAACCTACGTCGGAAGCAGCGATGGAAGAACCGGAAGTGGCAGCGACTGACAATGAGCCGTTGCCTGAAATCGCATCCACCGCGTCAGAACCACAGATGTCCGCGGACGATCAACCGCTCGATCCCATCTGGGAACCAGATTCGGAAGCGGTCGAGTCGATGGAAAAGCCGGAGCCGAAGCCCAAGCCCCTTGCGGTCGCGAAGAATCCTCCCCCACCTCCGCCGCCCCGCTCGCCAATGCCGAACGATCCCAATTCCCGTCCGCCGGGACCGCCGGATATTGACGAAGAAATGCGAAAGTTCGATCGGAATGAAGACGGCGTGTTGAGCAAAGGCGAATTGCCGCCGCATGTGATGGCGCGAGCCGACAAAAACAAAGACGGCAAGGTAACGCGCAAAGAACTCGAAGACGCCCACAAAAAGTACCGCGAGAAGCTCCACGCGCCTCCGCGCGGCCAGCCGCCACCACCGCCTCCGTGATTGTGTCAAAGCCCGGCTTTAGCTCTGAAAAGCCGGGTTTTCTCTTTGATAAAGCTTGAGCCGGGCTTCCTTAGCGCTTCCCGCGCCGCGGTTTCTTCTTCGGGCGCGGACTGATGACATGCGGCTTGAGCTTCCGCTTCTGCGGAGCGCCGCTCTGTGATTCCACTTTTCCTTCCGACTTCCGCCTTCCCCCTTCCGCCTTCTCCACGAGCCGGAAATCGAGCGTTCGCTTCTCGACATCGACTTTGTTGACCGTCACGTGGACTTCATCGCCGAGCCGGAACACCACCCCACTGCGGCGGCCGGTCAGCGTGTGGCCCCGATCGTCGTAGTCCCATTGATCGGCCGGCAAACTGCGGACATGCACCAGGCCTTCCGCCGGCAGTTCTCTCCCCTGGCAGAAGATGCCGAAACGTTCCACGCCCGTGATGTTCGCCACCAGTTCCGAGCCGATTTTATCCTTGAGATAATTGAGCAACTTGACCTTGATCAATTCCCGCTCGGCGTCTTGCGCCACGCGTTCCGAGTTCGAACATTGCTCGCCGAGTTTGACCAGATCTTCCGTCGACAGCGGCGGCTTCTTTTTCCGGTCCCGCACGACTTCCTCGAACAGCCGGTGGATCGTTAGATCGGGGTACCGGCGGATCGGGCTGGTGAAGTGGCAGTACTCCTCTTCGGCAAGCGCGTAATGGCCGACCTCCGCCGGACTGTATTCCGCCTGCTTCATGCTGCGGAGCACCGCATAATTGACGGCATATTCCTCGGGTGTGCCGCGCACCTGGTCGAGCAGCGTCTGCAATTGCGGCCGGCCGGGCGTGGCTTGGACTTTGAAGCCGAGTCCCGACAGAAAATCGGACAGCATCCGCGATTTCTTTTCATCCGGCGGAGCATGGACCCGCCGCAGAAACGGCCAATCGCGATAATGAAACTCGCGAGCCACGGCGATGTTCGCCGCCAGCATGAATTCCTCAATGATCTGATGGCTCTCGTCGTGTACCGTTTTGTGCGCACCGCAGACTTTTCCGTCGGGGTAAAAGTCGAGTTTCACTTCCGGCAAATCGAGATTGAGCGCGCTGTGCTCGAATCGCCGGCGACGCAGAATCATCGCCAGTTCGTGCATGTTTTGCAGCAATCGCAGCACGTCGTCATTGACCGGATCGTTTCCCCGCGGCGACTTTTTTCCGGCGATGATCGGCATCACGTCTTCGTAGGCGAACCGCTGCACGGCGTTGATCGCCGAGTTGGCGAACTCGGCTCGCGTGGGGATGCCGTCGGGGGTGAAGTCGATGAAGACCGATTTCGTGAACCGGACTTTGTTCGACTGCAAACTCGCCAGCGAATTGGACAAGATTTCCGGCAACATCGGGAGCACGCGATCCGGCAGATAAACGCTCGTGCCACGGAGTTGGGCTTCGCGATCGAGCGGGTTGCCGGGCTTTACGAAATGGGCCACGTCGGCGATGTGGACGCCCAATCGCCAATGGCCGTTCGTTTCCCGCGTGAGAGAAATCGCATCGTCGAAGTCGCGGGCATCGATGGGGTCGATCGTGATAATCGTCTCGCCGGTCAGATCGTCGCGGCCGCGGAGATCGGTTTCGTCAAACGCTTGCGCTTGCCGGCGGGCGTCTTCCAAGACGTCTTCGGGGAATTCGTCGCGGAGGCCGAACTCGTGGATAATCGAGAGCGTGTCGACCCCCGGCTCGCCATGCGGACCGAGGACGCTGGTGATCACCGCTTCCCCGGCGTGATGTCCTTCAGGAAAGCGGACCATCTCGACGACAACTTTGTCGCCGGGTTTGGCCCCTTTCGCGCCGGGATCGCCGACGCCGACCGGAGCGGAGAAGATGCCGCCGTCGATCGTGACGACACCTTGATTGCGTCGTTCTTGATAGAGTCCGACGAACTGTTGCCGGGCCCGCTTCTTGATGCCGATAACCCGGCCGCAGAGTTGTCCGCCGCTTCGCTGCCGTTTCAAAAGTTGTAGCGACACTTCATCGCCGCTGAGCGCCCCGCGCATGTCTTCGGGCATCACATAGATGGCTTCAACTTTGGGCTGAGCTTCGGCCTCTTCGGGCGGCAAGGTGGGCCGGAAATATCCGGCTCCGGAGGCCGTCCGGCGAATCGTCCCGCTCAGGGCGTCTTTTCGCACTTTCAGCCGGAGCGTTCCGTTGACGGCTTCGGTGAGCTTCCCTTCCGTGAGGAGGATATTCACGGCGACGCGGAATTCATTGAGCGTCGACTTGTTGACGCGGAGTTCCTCCGCCAGGTCCTTCAACCGCAACGGCGGCGCTTCGGGATCGGAAAAATAGTTGAGTATGGTTGTTCGATATTCTGGCATAGAAAAAATTGGTTAAAGGTTAGAGGTTAATGGTGAGAGGTGAGACGCACGTTTCGGAGCGGTGCGTGTCTTCACCCGAACTGCAATTGCAGCGCCAGTTGCTTCACCGCGGTCAACGGAATCTCATCCGTTTCAATCGCACGGTTCGAAGAAATGAAGACCGGCGCTTCTTTCGTTTCTTTCCCCGGCGTCGGCAAGCGGCCGTGGCTTCCTTTCACAATGGTCGCATCCAAACCGATGACGTCCATGTAATAGCGGAAGCCGAGAAACTTCTGCGCCAGCCGTCGGGCGACCCGAAGTTGCGGGAACTTCAATTTCGGATCGACGAATAACTCCACCGGGTCATACCCCGGCTTGCGGTGAATGTCGACCGTCCGGGCGTAATCGGGAGCGAGCTTGTCGTCGAACCAGAAGTAATACGTGAACCACGAATCCGGAGCCGCGACGGCGACCAGTTCGCCCGAGCGTTCGTGATCCAACCCGAACTGCCGCTGCTCGGTCCGGTCGAACACGCCATCGACACCGTCGGTCTGTGACAACAGCAGCTTCACCGCTTTCAAATCGTCCGGCCGCTGCACATAGACATGAGCGATTTGATGATCCGCGACCGCAAATGCCCGCGACGCGCCGCAGTCGAGTGTTTCCCAACCCAGCGGCTCTCGGCGGACGGTCAGATAACCGTGCTGTCGCAGCACCCGATTGATGTGCACCGCCCGCGACACCGGCGTGATCGCATATTCCGAGAGGGCGATCACATCGTACCCGGCGCTCTGCGCTGCGGTAATCACCTTCCCCGCTTCCGCATCGATGAGCCGTACATCATTGGCGATTTGCGGGTCATCCGGCCCGAGCCGTTGCAAGTTGTAATCCAGATGCGGCAGATAGACGAGCAGCAGCGTCGGCCGGAATCGTTGCAAGACTTCCACCGACGCCTCCGCGATCCAGCGCGAACTCGTGATGTCGGCTCCCGGCCCCCAGAATTTGAACAGCGGAAAGACACCGAGCCGGGCTTGCAGTTCGTCGCGTAGCCCCGCCGGCTGGCTGTACGAATCCATCACTTTGCGGCCGTCGGCAGGGTAACTCGGCCGCGGCGTCATCGAGTACTCCACGTTGGCGTACATGTTGTACCACCAGAACATGTTCGCCGTGATGTAACTCGCGTCTTGCTTTTTCGCCGCGTCGTAGATTCGCTCTCCATGGACCAACCGGTTCGATTGCCGCCAGAGCCACACTTCCGATAGATCACGGAAGTACCACCCGTTAGCGACGATGCCATGCTCGCGGGGCAACGTCCCGGTGAGAATCGTCGATTGCGCCGAACACGTCACCGCTGGCAGCACCGTTCCCAACGGCCGCGAAAACCCGTCCGCCGCCAACCGGCTCAAATGCGGCGTGTTCGGCCCGAGCATCTCGTGCGTCAGACCGACGACGTTCAAAATCACCAACGGTTTCGGCATAAATGTCCGGCTATGCTTGCAAAAATTTTCTGATCGCCGCGTTGACCGGGGCGGGTTGTTCCAGCGGCGACATGTGGCCGGCGCGGGGGATGACGACGAACTCAGCATGCGGAATCGCCGCGGACATCGTTTTCATTTCATCGAGCGGCGTGATCACGTCGTGCTCGCCGACTATGACTAATGTCGGCACGCGGATGCCGCTCAATTGTGGCGTCGAATCGGGCCGAGCCGCCATCGCACGTAGTGCTGCGGCGACCGTTTCCGGCGGGCTCGCCAGAATCACCTGCCGGACTTCTTCCATCGCCGGCTTCAAACGAATTTTCATGTCCGCATCAAACAACTTCGGCACCATCGCATCCGCCACAACTTTCGAGCCTTCTTTCAACACTTTCTCCGCGGTCGTCAAACGATTCTGCGCCGCTTCCGGGGAATCGGCCGCCGACTTCGTATCGCACAAAATCAATTTGGCGATGCGAGCCGGATACTTCTCCAGAAACCGGAACGCGATGTACCCGCCCATCGACAGGCCGCACAACGTCACCGGCTCTTTGATATGGAGCCGGTCGAGAATCTGGGCCACGTCGTCGGCGTGATCGGCGAGCGATGCGGCTTGCGTCGTCGCTTTCGACTGACCGAAGCCGCGCAGGTCGGGAATGATCACCCGATGTCCGCTTTTGAATTCCGCCCGCTGATGGTTCCACATCGTATGATCGAGCGGAAACCCGTGCAGAAAAACGATCGGCGGCCCGTCCCCTTCATGAATCACATGAAACCGGTTCCCGGCGATATCTAATAGTGACACGATTCTCTCCTCTTAGGTTCGGCGTCCGGGGGAATTATAGCCGCAGCGGAGGTTTGCTGTCTTCAAGGAAGAAAGCCGGGATGTTTCACCGCGAAGACGCAGAGACGCTGAGATAGGACAAAGTACAAGCAGAGGCGGGAAATTCAGGAAGAGGGATGGAAAGAGTAGTTTGCGCTAACTCTCTCTGTCTTTCTCCGCGTCTCAGCGTCTCCGCGGTGAAAATTATCGGCCCTTCTGCTTTACTGATGCCATGTTCTTAGGCATCGAAATCGGCGGAACGAAATTGCAGCTTGGCGTCGGGCACGGCGACGGCTCCGAGTTCGTCGCATTTGAACGCCGGGATGTCGATCCGGCCCGCGGCGGCGAAGGGATTCGCGAGCAGATTCGCGACGTCGGCCGATCATTGATCGCCCAGCATCCGATCGAACGGATCGGCATCGGTTTCGGCGGGCCGGTCTTCGGCAGTAAAGGGATCGTGCAGAAGAGCCATCAGGTCGCCGGGTGGGAGAATTTTCCGCTCGCCGCGTGGTGCGAAACGGAACTCGGCCGGCCGACGCGGCTCGGCAACGATTGCGATTGCGCGGCTCTCGCGGAAGCTTCCTTCGGCGCCGGCCGCGGCAAACGAACCGTCTTCTACATCACCGTCGGCACCGGCATCGGCGGTGGGTTGGTGATCGATAAAAAAGTCCACGGCACCGATCGCCCGGCCGCGGCGGAGATTGGGCATCTGCGACTTTCATCTCGAACACCGCGTGATGTTGAGGGCGCGGCCGCAGGCCCAGCGATTGCAAAAACGCTAAAAAGAAGTGTCTATTTCGCGCGGCGACGCGATCCTCATGACAACGATGTCCGAGACTTGCTGCATCGTTGCGATGGAACATTGGAACGGATCACGACAAAGCAGATCGGTGAAGCCGCGTACGCCGGAAATAAATTGGCGGCTGATGCCTTTGTCGAAGCGACACAAAAACTCGGTTGGGCCATCGCCCAGATGATCACGCTGATTGCTCCCGACATCGTTATCATCGGTGGCGGCGTCTCGCTGATCGGCGAAGAACTCTTCTTCAAACCAGTCCGAGAAGCCGTCGAACAATACGTCTTCGAACAACTCCGCGGGGTGACGGAAATCGTGCCGGCGCAGTTGGGGGAAAGTGTGGTCGTGCATGGAGCGCTCGCGCTGGCGGCGTCGTGAGCGGTTCGATAACTACGCTTCTGCGAAACGTCGCTAACGGGTGGTCTTCTCCGCGATGCAAAACCGGTCTTCGTCGCGCGTCGAGTGGTGGACGATCATCTCGGCGAGCAGACCGAGCGTGAGGGCCTGGCCGCCGAGGAGCGTGGCGGCGATCGAGTAGGCTAAGAGCGGCCGCGTGCCGATTGGTTGGGCATCGAAAATCCGGATCACGTGCATGAAAAACCAGGCGACGGCGAGATAGGACATTCCCAAGAGTCCGACGCCGAGAAACCCGAGGCCGATGCCCCCCAAAATATGCTGCGGGCGCTGGCCGTAGCTGATGAGGAACGAGACGGTCAGCAGATCGAGAAAGCCGCGGGCGAAGCGTTTGAAGCCGTATTTCGATTTTCCGAATTGCCGGGGGCGATGTTCGACCGTCGCTTCCGTCACGCGAAACCCGCGGGCGTAGGCCAGCACCGGAATGAACCGGTGGAGTTCGCCGTAGAGGCGCAGTTCCTTCGCAACTTCGGCTCGAAAGACCTTGAGGCCGCAATTGTGATCGTGCAGCTTTAACCCGGTCAGTGTGCTGACGAGCCAGTTGAAGACCTTGCTGGGGAGAACTTTATCCGGCGGATCGTGCCGGCGTTCTTTCCAGCCGTTGACGACGTCGTATCGCGTGCCGAGCTTTCGCAAAAACTTCCCCAGCTCCGCCGGGTCATCCTGCAGATCGGCGTCGAGCGTCATCACCACGTCGCCCGTCATCGCCTGAAACCCCGCCGCGAGCGCCGACGCCTTGCCGAAGTTCCGCCGAAAGCGAATCCCCGACGTCGAATCGTGATGTTCGGCGAGCCCTTGGATCACCAGCCACGAACCGTCCGTCGAACCATCGTCAATAAAAATAATCTCCGCCTCGACCGGTTCGTCAACTTCTCTCTCCCCGGGAGTAGAAAGGGACGGCGGTGAGCGGAATGTCACAGCCGCCGGCGAAACATTGGGAGCGGACAATTTATAGGTTTCCGGGACATTCTCGACTGGCGACCCACTTTCGGCGGCCGGCTGCCCACTGTCCACTGGCCCCTGTCCACTCTCCGCCGTAGGCGACCCACTGCCGAGCGGCGTCTCAAACATCTCCCGCCGCTCGCGGTTCACATTCCCCGGCAACGCATTCACCGCCGCAATGATCTGCGCATGCAACTCACGAAGACTCTCGGCTTCGTTGTAGACGGGAATGAGAAAGGAGACGCGCATCAGAATGGCTCTTTTAACGCAGAGACGCGAAGGACGCAGAGAATACGGATTTCCAGGCCGAAGCTAAAATTGATACCCAATCGCCGCTCCTGCTCCGCGACTCTGCGTCTCAGCGGTGAAGGACATGTTCTACTTCGTCGTCCGCCACAACCACCGCAGCGACTCCGGCAGAATCGCGCCGCCATGCTTCCCGCTGTGTCCTCCGTCTCCCATCACGAATTCGTAGTCGTACTTCATGAATTTCAACGCGGCGGCCATCTCCTGATTGGCGAGCGGCCAGTTGCCGTGCAGGTTGTCGAGGTCGTTCGAGCCTTCCTGCAGGAAAACCCGCAGCGGCTTCATTTCGGTCTTGCGGATGATCGACGGATAGACGTGCCCGCCGCGGATGTTGGTGAAGCTGCCGATGTGGCTCAACACTTTGCGGAACGAATCGGGTCGCTCCCACGCCACGGTCCAGGCGCAGATGCCGCCCGAACTGATCCCGCACACCGCCCGCTGATCCGGATCGTCGGTGATCACCAACTCGTGCTTCGCGGCGAGCCCCGGCAGCACTTCTTCAATGAGGAACTTCGCATATTGATCGCCGAGCGAATCGTATTCAAAGCTGCGATTGCTGCGGGCCTTGGCATCTTTGTCGGCGGCGGGAATATTGCCCGGATTGAGAAAAATCCCAATCGTCACCGGCATCTCTTTCGCGGCGATGAGGTTGTCAAACACCGTCGGCGCGCGGAAACCGCCATCCAGCTTGGCGTAGCCTTCGCCGTCCTGAAAGACCATCAGCGCGGCGGGCGTTTTGCCGTCGTACTGGGCCGGTGTGTAAACGAAATACTTCCGTTCGGTGCCGGGATAGATTTTGTCGCTGACCCACACGCCCTCGACGAGTTTCCCCTTTGGCACCCCCTCTTTCACCATCGAATCCGGCCCGAGGACGTAATCGTCGATGGCGAAGGCGGGCTGAATGACGGCCAGGAGCAAGAGCAGGCTCGCGATCTGTCGAATCATGTGGTGACCTCATAGAGAGAATTGACGGCCGGCTGGCCGGTGAAGTTGGGACCGGCCCGATCATCGGCACCAAGATAGCGATATTTCCAGGAAATTGCCTTCGCTCCCGTGCAGTGCAGTAGCCGGAATCGCGGATGAAACTCGAGACCCACCTCTCGAAACCAGCGCCGCACCGTGCGCGCGAGATCGCGATTGTCGCCTGTGCGAAGATTGCCGAGATCGAGATGAGCCAGAAATTCGCCGGCCGGTTGGAGCCACCGGCAGGCGCGCTCGATCATTCCTAACTTGTCCCCCACGTAATGCAGGCCATGAACGCAGGTGATCAAATCAAACTTCCCAGCGGGGGACCACGTCTGGATATTCGCCGTGATCAATCGGGGAACCGTTTGGTTAGTCGCCTCGAAGTCATCGACGAGATCGACACCGATGAGTTCCAGCCGGCCGCTGACGACGTGATCGGGAAACTCGTTGGCCGCTTGCAGCAGCGCTATGCCACGGCCGCAGCACAAATCCAGCCACCTCACCACATTGCCCGCTTGCAACCGCTCATGCAGAAAAGCTCGAATGTCGAACCGTAAGTCTGCTTCATAGCTATTCCGCCGGGACAGCTCCCGTTCCCGATTCATCCGGCAATTCGCCACCACCCCCGACCACGTGAGCTGGTCCGTGGAGAGCAATGATTCGTCAGGCGGATTCATGGTGATTTCATAGGGTTTGGGGAGTCAAACCACGAAGAAAATGATGAAGTATGAATGATGAAGTATGAATCAATCCAAGACGTGCTTTTCTGTCTGATTCATAATTCATACTTCATCATTCATAATTCGCATTTTGGTTCGCCTCCCAAAGCCTCAGCAAACCCTACTCCCGGACAATCCTCCGCGCTTTCATTTCGAAGCGCGGCAATGAACCAGACGCGACGGCCGTGATCTCCGCTTGGAAGTTCAGCCGGTCTTTGATCGTCCGGGTCACGCGGACGGTGAGTTCGGTGATTGAATCGGCGGCGAGGTCGCTCGTCGGTTCAATTTCGATCCGCAGATGCTGCATCTCGCGCTGCTGCGCGACGATCAGGCGGAATTCCACGATCTCTTCAAACTCCCGCAAGATCGCTTCGATGCTCGCCGGAAAGACGTTGTTGCCGCGGATGATCAGCATGTCGTCGAGGCGGCCTTGAATACCTCCCTTCAAGCGGAGCCACGTCCGGCCGGAGTGATGCGGCGACGTCTCGGCTTGGACGAGATCGCCGGTCCGATAACGGATCACAGGCGACCCCGTGCGGCCGAAGTTCGTGATCACGAGTTCGCCCATCTCGCCGGCCGCTGCCGGTTGTCCGGTCTGCGGATCGATCACTTCCGGCCAGCATGCCGATTCGAGCAGCGTGAGATAGCCCGGATCGTCGTCGGCCTCGCTCGCGAGCGGGCCGATCTCCGTCATGCCCCAATGATCGAAGACGCGGGCCGCCCAGGTTTCGGTGATCCGTTCGCGAATCGCCGGAATGTGGCCCCCCGGTTCACCCGCGACGAGAATCGCCCGGACCGAATTCGCGGCGAGCGTGATGCCCTGCGCAGCGGCCGTCTCCGCCAAGCGCAACGCGTAAGTGGGGGTGACGCCGAGAATGGTGATTTGATTTTCTTCGATCAACTTGAGGCGTGCTTCGCTCGACATCCCGCCGGCGGCGACGCACATGTTCCCTTGCCGCAAGGCTCCCTCGAAGCCGGCCCAGAAACCGAGGAACGGACCGAACGAAAACGGAAAGCACAACCGGTCGACCGGGTGCAGGTCCATCAACTGATAAATCTGCGACCAGCAGCCGAGCATCCACTGCCAACTCTCCGGCGTATCGAGCCACCGCAGCGGCGCGCCGGTCGTGGTCCCGGACGTTTGATGCAACCGGGCATACCGCGACAGTTCGAATGTGAGGTTGGTCCCGTACGGCGGATGCTGCGTCTGATCGGCGACGAGTTCTGTTTTCGTCGTGAACGGCAGCCGGGCGAAGTCGTCTAACGATTTCAGATCGCGCGGATCGAACCCGGCGTCGGACAGCTTCTGATGCCAGAACCGATTGGCCGGCAGCACGTCCCGGAGCAGATCGCGCACCTGGCGGAGTTGCCGCTGCCCCAATTCGTCCCGCGAGATCGTCGAGTCTTCCGGATTCATGCCATCAAGATGAAGGAGTTTTCGATGAGGATCAAGAGCGCGAGAGATGTCTTTCGGTCCCTTTGGGAATGGGCCGTTTCGTTTTCAAACCGACCCCCCAAAAAATGTGATCGCTCGGAACAAAAAACGCTGAACGGCGCTCCGCCGACATCTAGCCGACATGCGAGCGACACAAAACGGTCTGCAAGCGACATTCTGGAGCGCAAAATCCGCGCGCTTTCTGGTTCAGAAACACGTTGTCGCGCAACAAATCCCGAGTTCTCGGTCGATTTCTGAATCGATGAACGCTGTCCATGCTTCGTAGCGTTCTGCGGCGAGCGTTCATAAACAAAACTTCGCCGCTCTGCTGCCACTTACCTGGGGAAGGACGCCAAGAGTGCCACCGTTAAAAGTTGGCGTCCTTGGCACTCTTGGCACTCTTCCCGCCTGCTTCCGATCGTAAGTCGTTATTCGTCGAGCCTCGACAGCTCCCTCGTCCCCATCCATTTCCAAACACGGCGCGACGCAACTCCTTTCGCACCGATCTCTGCATTTTTGCACGAGGTCATGTTACCTTTGAAACGCTCGATTCGTGACACCGATTGCCGAGGATTGCCGTCATGTCGTCCCGTTTGATCTGTCTCTGCCTGCTGCTCGCCCTTCCCGCCTGGGCCCAAGACGCGAAGAAAGAGACCGCGGAGCAGGATTTTGCCAGCGAATTGCCGAAGATTCCGCCGAAGTCGCCGCAGGAGTCGCTGAAAGCGATCAAGTTGAAGCCCGGGTTTCACGCGGAACTCGTCGCGTCCGAACCGTTGATCCGCTCGCCGATGGCGATGGACTTCGATGAATACGGCCGGGCCTACATCGTCGAACTCCCCGAGTACAACCAATACGCCAGCACGAAGCCCCACGGCAAGGGGTCGATCAAGCGACTGGAAGACACCGACGGCGATGGCGTCTACGACAAGGCAACCATCTACGTCGACGATTTGAACTATCCCTCCGCCGTAGCCTGCTGGGATGGAGGCGTCCTCGTCGGCGTCGCACCAGACTTGATCTACTGCAAAGACACCGACGGCGACGGCAAAGCCGACGTCCGCACGAAACTCTACACGGGTTTCGGCCTCGATAAAGGGGGTGAGGGAATGCTGAATTCCTTTCGCTGGCGATTCGACAACCGCTTCCACATTCCGACCGGCTCCAACGGCGGTGAAATCGTGACGGGGAATCCCAAGGAAGGCGAACCGCCGCAGAAGATCAATGCCCGCGGCCAGCATCTGTTGCTCGAACCGCACACCATGTCCATTGTCGCAACCAGCGGCGGCGGGCAGCACGGGGCGTGCCTCGACGACTGGAATCTGCACTCCTTGACCTGCGGCAACAGCGATCCGGCGTTTCTGATCATGTACGACGGCCGGTATCTCGCGCGGAACCCATACCTCACGGCTCCGCCAGCCCTCGTGAATATCGCCCCGGAAGGGAAGTTCACCAAGATCATGCGAATCAGCGGCGTCGAACCGTGGCGCGTGCTGCGGACCCGGTTACGCAAAGCCGGCGCGATTCCCGGCTCCGATGAAGGAGGCACGCCCTCGGGATTCTTCACCGGGGCGACCGGCATCACGGTCTACCGTGGCGATGCGTGGCCGGCCGAATATCGCGGTAACACGTTCACCGGCGAAGTCTCCAACAATCTCGTCTATCGGGCCAAACTCGAACCAAACGGCGTCGGCATGAAGGCGTTGCGGGCCGATCCGGACGCCGAGTTTCTCGCCTCGTCCGACAACTGGTTTCGGCCCGTGCAGTTCGCCAACGCGCCGGACGGGACGCTCTATCTGCTCGATATGTATCGGGAATTGATCGAAGGGGCCGCGTTCGTCGCGCCGCAGATTTTGAAGCATCTCGACCCGACCGCTGGATTCGATAAAGGCCGCATCTACCGCATCGCCCCGGACGGTTTCCAATTCAAAGCCGCTCCGAAATTAGGCGATTACAAGACCGCCGATCTCGTCAAACTCTACGAACACCCGAACGGCTGGCATCGCGACACGGCGTCACGGCTCATCTATCAGCGACAAGACAAAGCGGCGATCAAACCGCTGCAGGAACTGGCGGAAAACTCGAAGTCGCCGCTGGCCCGCGTGATGGTGTTGTATTCGCTGCAAGGATTGTCGTCATTGGAATCGGCCCCCGTGATCCGTGAGTTGAAATCCACGGAGCCGGCCGCCCGTCAGCACGCCTTGCGATTGGCTGAACAATTCCCCGCGGACCTGGCGGTTCGCAACGCCGTACTCGCCTTGGCAGATGATCCGGAACTGACGGTTCGTTATCAAGCGGCGTTTTCCATCGGTGCGTTTGACGGCCGAGGCGTGATGCCTACTTTGCGAAGTATTGCCCTGAAAGACGGCGCCAACGAATGGATGCAACTCGCGGTGCTGAGTTCCGTCGGCAGCCGCCGAGCGGATTTTCTCACGACGTTGCTGGTCAATCCGGAGTTCCGTTCCGTTCCTCATGTCCGAGCGATGATTCTCACGCTGGTCGCGCAGATCGGGGCCGCCAACGTGAAAGCGGAACTGGCGGACTTTCTCCTGCAAGTCGAAACGCTCGCGATGCAGGACCAGGCCTTCGCGTCGGAAATGATGAAAACGATTATCGCCGGCCGACCTGCAATTCGCGACCTGTTGGGCGACCAGAACCGACGTACCGAGGGCATTCTCGCCGGATTGTTGAAAGACGCCCTCGCCGCCGCCGGCAGTCACGATCAAGAGCCCGCCGTGCGCGCTGCCGCGGTGAAAACTTTGGCCGCCGCGAAGTTCGCCGACGTCGAAGAACTCTTCGGCAAACTGCTGCAATCGCAGCAGCCGCAGCCCGTGCAGGCGGCGGCGCTGGAGACGCTGTCGCGATTCGATAACGAGACGATCCCCGCCTTGATGCAAACCGCCTGGCCGTCGCTCACGCCGCAATTGCGAGCGACGGCAATTGAAACCTGGTTCACGCGGTCGAAGTGGATTGCGCAGTTCCTCGACGCCGTGGAAGCGAAGGAGATCTCGCCCAGCGACGTCGACCCAGCCCGCATTGCACTATTGCAGAAATCGGAAGACAAGGAACTCGCGGCCCGTACCACAAAACTCTTCGCCGGCGTCGCGCTGGCCCGGCGGCAGGACGTCGTCGACGCTTATCAAAAATCGCTCGAATTGAAAGGCGATGTCGACAAGGGCCGCGCGATCTTTCGCAAAACGTGCGCGGCGTGCCACAAGCTGGAAGGTTTCGGCGAATCGATCGGGGCGGACTTGAACGCCATCAAAGACCGCGGCACGGCGGCGATGATGCTCCACATTCTCGACCCGAACCGCGAAGTGAAGCCGCAGTTTCAGGCCTATGTCGTCGCCCTCGAAGACGGCACGTCGGTGACCGGCATGATCACCGGCGAAACGGCCAACGGCCTCACGCTCCGCAAAGCCGACGGCATGACGCAGACGATTCTGCGCGTCAAAATCGACGAACTGAAAAGCACGAACCTGTCGTTCATGCCGGAAGGTTTGGAGAAACAGATCGACGTGAACGCGATGGCGGACCTTTTGGCGTATTTGAATTCGATCAAGTGAGTCGCCAAAGCCCGGTGATTGCATCGCCGGATACCCGCCGTTACCAACGGCGGGCTTTGCTCACGGCAACTTCCACTCTTCGTCGAAATACCCCGCCTTCAGCACCTCTTCCGCGACGGGGTCCGTCGCCTTGCGCTCCGGATCAATCTTCAGCACGGCCCAATCCCCCCAGCGCGGGAAGAGAAGATAATTGATCTTCCCCAAATCCGCCCCGCGAAAGGTGTGTCCGCTGTTGATGACGATATAGCGGTCGCGCTGTTTTGGGTTGGGCATGATGAAGGCAGGTAGATGATTCGCGGCTGGATATTTTACATCGCCCAATGTGACCGCTTCTCTCGTCCAGCGAATCGGAAAGTGATCTTGGTACTTGTTGATCCACAAATTGCTGCCCGCATCGCCGAATAAAATCAGGTTGTTGGAGATGATATCTTCTTCAGTGACGTCAACATCATTCTTGATAGGCAACTCGCCACGGAAATATTGCCGCCATTCACTCGCGAAACGCCGCAGGCTTGCTTCCGCATATTCGTGGACGGCCGGATTCCACGGTTTGCATGTGCCCCGAACGCAAAGAAAAGATGCCATAAAAGCGACATCAATCGGCCCCTGCATGCCAAAGTTTTTCTCCGACCAAGGATCGCGTCTCGTCTCGTCAGCGATCTGCCAGCGGCCGCCGCGTCGTTCGAATTCCACTGATTTTTTCGCCAGCGCAGCGGGGATCATCATGTCGGTCGTCCCAATCCGAACCTGCTTAGGCTGTCCTGGAACTTGAGAGGGGAAAATCGCAAAGTGATTGATATTTGTCGGTTCAACGACCACTAGACGTTCACCTTCAACTTTTGCCGAAATCTCCGCACGGTGATAGTGTCGATCGAGTCCTTCGACTGTGAGCCAAAAGCACTGGGCGTACTTTAGCGTCCACGTCACAAACCGAATCGATTCCGGCGAGCGATTGAGCCCTTTATCCGCGTACTCACCGATCCGGCGCATCTGCTCGGCGTGCGTCACCGGGTCGATGACGTGGCCGGTGCCGGGGGAGATGAGGTTCACCATTTCCAGGCCTTCTTTCTTCATCGCTTCACCCATGATCACGTGGGCGTCGAAGAAGATGTCTTTCTCCCCCATCGCGGCGATGGCCGGGACGACGCCGGCGTTGGCGGCGTAGTCGACCGAATCGAGCATGTGCAGCCCCAGTTCCTGATGCTCCGGTAGTGGCCCGATTTTGACGAACGTCGAAATTTGCGTTTCAGAGAATTTGTGCGTATCGACATATCCGCAATAGGGGCCCAGCGCAACAAAGCGATCCGGATGCTTCAATCCGAGATGCCATGTGCCCGATGCCCCCATCGACATGCCGCGCAGTACTTGACGATCGGTATCAATGTTGAACCGGCTGCAGACATCTGAGATCGCTTCGAAGACATCCGTCTCACCGGCCCAACGGTAACAGTTTTCCACACGGCCCAGCGGATGGAGTTCAATAAAAGGGGCTTCAGGCGGTGACGGGTTTTCCGCGTCCCCTTCATCGAATCGGCCGATGAACCGCAGTTCGTTCATCCCAACTGGCTTTTGGCTCCCGTGCAACACGACGTCGAGCCGAATCGGTTTTTTGGGATCATAGTTCTTCGGTACAATCACGCCATACGGCTGCACGGAGCCGTCGACCTTGGACACATAGCCTAATGCAATCTTCCCGCGGCGATCTTTCCACGGCGACTCTTTCGCTTTGAGCAACGCAATCCGTTGCCGGCACCGTGCGACGGCCTGATCAAGCCATTTTTCATCGGCCGGAGTGTACTCGGCGTCATAATCGAGACCCCACTCCAACCCCTTGGCGAAGATCGCGGCATCCATAGCGCTTTCGCCCTCGAACTCTTTCAATTCGGCTTTCAGTTCCGACAAACTTTTCCGCAACGCCTCCCGCTTTTCCGCTGGAAGGGCCTTGGGCATCGGGGCTTGGGCGAAGGCGAAATCAATAATGCCGAGAATCGTCGTGATCAATAGGAGAGATCGTCTGAACCGCGAACTATTCATGTTTATTTCCGTGTTGATCCGTGCCATCCGTGGCTCAGTATTCTTGAAAGACGCTGCGAACTCGCCAGCGACGGCGAAGTCGTGATCACTTCGGTTTTGCCAAGTCTAGACACAACACGTGGTCTTCGCTTCGGAGGTACAAATACCCACGCGAGAGAACCGGCGCCGCCCATGCAGGGTAGTGGATTTCCGGGTACGACGTCCGCGAAATCTCCTCGAACTTCTTCGGATCGATCTTCACCAAGGCCAGCGTGCCGCGCTCGCCGAGGACGATGAACTTCCCGTCGGCGATGATTTTCGAACCACGACCGTAGAACGGCCAGTGCTCGGGCTTGCCGGTCGTCTTGTTGACGATCTTGCCGGTCTTCGGGTCTTGCTTCAAATCGTTGACGTCGCCATCGAAGCCGTTGGTTTCCCAGGCGACGTCGCCGGTCTTCAAGTCGCGGCATTGGAACATCGCTTCTTGTTCGTGCCGACCACTGAAGCCGAACAGATGGCCTTTCGTAGCGATCGTCGTCGACCAATGTGTCGACAACCCGGCCCGGTCCCGCCAGACGACGTCGTATTCCTTGCCGTCGGATTTCACTTTCAAGAGCGCGGCTCCGGTTTCATACGCGGCCGAGAGAAAAATCTCATCCCCGACGACGACCGGCCGGGCGGCGTTGACCGATTCATGCACCTTCGCGCGGAACCAGTATTTGAAATTGAGCTTCCCGGTCTTCGGATCGAGTGAGACGAGACCCTGCCGCATGAGGCACAGCAGATGCCGCTGGCCGTGAATGGTGGCGGCGATCGGCGACGAGTAGCTAACGATCATTTCGTTGCCGGTCCATTTGTAGGGACGATTGTTGTTCTCGTCCTGCGGCACGCCGTTCCAGGTCTCCTTGCCGACGGCTTCCCACACGGTTTTGCCGGTTTCGGGATCGAAGGCCACGACGCCGGAGTTCGGTTGTCCGCCGACGAGGACGATCAGCAAACCGTCTTCGAGTATCGGCGTGCAGCCGAAGCCAAAGAAATGGTCCGGGACTTTCCAATCGGTCCCGGTATCGCGTTCCCAGACTTTTTTTCCCGATTCGAGATCGAGGCACAGCAGTTTTCCCTGCGCGCCGAACGTGTAGCAGCGATTCTTGGTCAGCAGCGGCGTGCAGCGCGGGCCGTTGTTGTAGCCGTAGGGATCGGAGTAATCGGTGTCATATTTGTAGTTCCAAATCGGCTTGCCGGTGACAGCGTGGACGCAATCGACGATGTCTTCGTCTTTGGGCCGATGGATCACGATGAGCCGATGGCCCAGCACCGACGGGGCGCTGTAGCCGGTGCCGATTTTTTTCTTCCACACGACCGGCGGGCCATCTTCAGGCCATTTGTCGAGCAGATTTTTCTCGCGCGAAATGCCGGTCCCTTGCGGGCCGAGGAAGATCGGCCAGTCTTCGCCGGGACGGAGGGGGTCGTCGGCTGCCGGACAAAACGAAGCGGCTAAGAAAAGGATGAGAGTTAATGGAACCGCTAAACGGCAAGCGAACACGGGGACGTCTCCCAAAGGGCGATCAAGTTATTGATCCAACTCCGTCAAATCGTACACGCGGAACGTGTCGTTCGTGTAGCACGGTGGCAGTTCGAACGGCCCGAGCCGGTCGGTGACGAGATGCGTGATTCCCGTCTCGATCCGAAAATCGCGCAGCTCATCGTTGGTGTAGATGCCGTCCGCGTGATGATCCTGGAACCACTTTTTCAGGAACAACATGCGATTGTTCCATTTCACAAGGCTCGCATTGTCCTGCGGCACGTCTTTGTAAGAAACGTACTCCGCCCGCTCGGCGAACCATTTGAAATTCTGGTTATGGACCGGCGCCTGCACGAGCGCGCCCGGCAGCGTGTGATCTTTGATCCACCGACAGACATCAACCCACGCCTGCGAATCGAAGACGGTCGGCTTGTGAAACTGCTGCTGCCGCCAGATGCCACCGGCTATCACGCCGAATAGGACGGTGGCCGCGAGCAAAGCCCGGCTTAAGCTCTGATCAGCCGGGCTTTCCATGCCTGGCCCCCTCGCCCCTGCTTCGGGGGAGAGAGTTAGGGAGAGGGGGCTTTTTGAATTTCCGAACAACCACAACGACCCTTGAATCGCCACCGTCAACGGCACGACGACATCGAACAACCGAAACGGATAGAACTTCAGCAGCAGCATGCGCTCCAGATAATAGGGCATCTTACTCGCCGGCCGCGGACCATAACCGGCGATCACGCCGCAGACAGCGAACACCGTCGCCCAGCACGCGATGAGTAGCCACATCTGCCCGGCCCGCGACCGAAGCAGGAAGCGAGAGAATAAGACTGCGATCAGACATAGTCCCGCGTAACACCACCAACTCCGAGCCGGAAACGTCATCGGATCGAGATGATGGGCCAGCCGGTAATAGACTTGGAGAAACGTTCCATTGATGCGCACGCCGCGCGGATCGGGTGCTGTGAGCAGCTCCAGCGCCGGAATCACCCCCGGCAACGCCGCGACAACGAGAATTCCGCCCCCCAACGCATCCGCCCACGCCGGACGCTGGCGAGTTCGCAGCATTTCCACCCCTTGCGCCAACACTGCCGCCAGAACAGCCCATCCTCCCGCGAGCGGATGAAAACTGATCGCCAATCCGGCCCACAGCGTGGCTCGATAAGATCGCTGCAATTGCCAATCCGCAAACGCGAGAAATAAAAACCCGTACGAAAAGACTTTCCCTTCGATCCCGCCGACGAGCCATTCACCCGAAAAATTTCCCCAACTGGCGAGCGCGAGAAAACCCAAGAGCGACCACCAGGCCTGCCCGCGGACAAGCCCGAGGACGTGCATCGCTCGCAGCCAGCCGAGGGCAAGCAACCCGCAGCCAACGGCGCGCCCGGCCCAAGCCAATTGCGGCAGCGAAAGCCAATTCGCCCAGTAACCCATCACGAAATAGAACACCCAATGGGCGTTCGACGATTCGTACAGCAAATCGCCGGGACACCATGCCGGGTTCCAGAAGTGTTTCGCTTTTCCAAGATAATGCGGCTCATTCACGCCGGGGACCGGAGCGGAGATCACTCCAAAAACTAAGAGCGTGATCCAGAGCGCCAACCAAACCCATAGTGCGCGACGATCCTCGGTGACGCCGATGCTGGCTTGCGCTGGGGAATTGTGAACCGGAGTTTCCAAATCGGACTTCAACCGCGGAAGGAAGACGGATTGCTCTGTCCGATATCTTATCAGCGGGCCGTTGCGCCGGGCACGCTCCGCGATTATTTTCGCTGCATTCTCTGCGATAACACCAGCGACAGCGCCGCTTCCATCGGCTGATCGGTTCGTAGAAGCTGATAATCCATTTGCAAGTCGCGGGCGCCTCCTTGCAGCGTTCGCACGAACTGTCGGAACTCCGTTTGATACGCTGTCCGCAACGCCCGCGGGTCGGTCATCTCGTCGGGCCAGTTTTCCAAGCCGTGAAACAACGTCGGCTCATTAAACGGGAAATCTTCTTCCGCCGGGTCAACGACATGCAACAGTAGCACGTCATGCCGGCGGTGACGGAAATGCTTCAGTCCCATCAACACCGCTTGAGGATCATCGAAGAAATCGCTGAGGATGATCACCAATCCGCGGCGTTTGAACCGCTCGGCGAGTTCGTGCAGGATCGGTCCGATCGCCGATTCCCCTTGCGGTTCGGCTCGATCGAGTAGTGCGCACAACTGGCTCAAGTGCATCGGCGTGCTCGCCGGCCGCAACACTTGCCCGACGGCCCGATCGAACGTCGCCAGCCCGACGGCGTCCTGCTGACGGATGACGAGATACGCCAGCGCCGCGGCAAGATGCTGGGCATACGCAAATTTGCTCCATGCCGTCTGTTCCGAGCGGTATCCCATCGACTCGCTGGTGTCGACGAGGAGATGGCAGGAGAAGTTCGTTTCTTCATCGAATTGTTTGAGGTAATAGCGGTCTGATTTGCCGAAGACTTTCCAATCGACATACCGCAGATCGTCGCCGGGAACGTAATCGCGATGCTCGGCGAACTCGACCGAAAATCCATGATACGGACTCTTATGCCACCCGGAGACGTACCCTTCAACGATCATGCGCGCCTTCAGCTCCAAGCCTTCCAGCTTGGAGAGAGCGACAGGGTCGAGGAATTTGCGGAGGGCGTCAGGCATGAGGGCAACTCATTTCGAGATTAGCGACGCTTCGCAGAAGCGTACCCGCGGTCGCTGACGGCGGGCTTTGCATCACAATGCCCTCGTTTTCACCAGTTTTGAGAGTTCTTTAAATTCTGGTCGATTCGACCGTTCACACCATTCGAAGAGGACCGACTCCGACGTCACGATCGTCACACCGGCCGCTGCCATCCGCTCGAGCGCGACTTGCTTGTCCGACTCCCTGCGGCTGGCGACAGCGTCGGCGACGACAAAGACGCGATACCCGGCCGATTGCAGTTCGAGCGCCGTCTGTAGGACGCAGACGTGGGCTTCAATCCCCCCCATCACGATTTGAAACCGGCCGTGCGGATCTTCGGCAGCTGTTGGCCATTGCAGGGCGTTCCAACCGCTGAATTCCTGCTTGACGACGCACTTTGCACTTGGCGAGGACAGCTCACTCGTCGTCGGCCCCAACCCTTGCGGATATTGTTCCGTGATCGTGATCGGCACCTGAAACAGCCCGGCCCCGTCCATCAGAAACCGGCACCCGGCGATCATGGGCTTCGCATTCACAATCGCCGGCAGCAGTTTTTCCTGTACGTCAACGATCACCAACCGCGATGTCGCCGCTTGCAACAAATCGGGTCCGCGAAAAGCGAGGGAAGATGCATCGGTCATGCGAGGCGCGATTCACAAGGTGCGGATTGATGAATTTTTCTACTCCCTTCGCTTCTACCTCACCGGCCGACAAATGTCACGCCTTTTCCGTAGCGGCAGGTTCCAGCCGCTGCGGCAAGGGCTGGAAGCCCTCGCTACGAAACGCGCCGCTGCTGCGTTAAACTACTCTCCGGTCCTCAACTCTTAACCCGCGACCAGCAACCTCCATGCAAACCCGCCCGCTCGGAAACACTGGACTGAACTTGCCGATTCTGAGCTTCGGCGCGTCGTCGCTCGGAGCGGAGTTCCGGGCCGTCGATTTGAACGAAGCGATCGCCTCGGTTCACGCGGCCCTCGACGTCGGTATGAATTTCATCGACACGTCGCCATTTTACGGCCGCGGCATGTCGGAAGTACTGCTCGGGCCGGCGCTGAAGGGAATTTCACGAGATAAATACATCCTCGGCACCAAACTCGGCCGGTACGACAAATCGCATTTCGATTTCTCCGCGAAACGGATCGCTGAGAGCGTCGATGTCAGCCTGCATCGGATGGGGGTCGATCATCTCGATATCTGCCTCTGCCACGACATCGAATTCGTCGAGATGTCGCAGATCGTGAACGAAACGCTGCCGGCGTTGCGAAAGATTCAGCAGCAAGGGAAAGTCCGCTTCGTGGGGATCTCCGGTTATCCGATGCATATCTTCCGCTATGTGCTCGATCAAGCACCGCTCGATGTTGTGCTGTCGTACAACCATTACACACTGCAGAACACAATGTTCGCCGATCTCGTGCCGTATCTGAAATCGAAAGGCGTGGGCGTCATGAACGCCGCGCCGTTCAGCGCGCGATTATTGACGAACGCCCCGCTGCCGTGGTGGCATCGTGCAACGCCCAAAGTTCGCGAAGTCGCCGCCGCAGCTGCGAAAGTCTGTGCCGACCGGGGCAGCGACATCGCCAAGCTGGCATTGCAGTTTTCGATTCGCAATCCAGAGATGACGACGTGCGTCACCGGCTCCGCGAATCCGGACCGCGTCCGTGAGTGGGCCAAATGGGCCAGCGAGCCGATCGACGATTCGCTCCTTGCCCAGGTGCTGCACGCGTTGGAACCGATTCACAACTGGTTCTATCATGAAGGCCGCACCGAAAATAACGACCCCATACCCCCGCAATTCAACACCGCCGAATATCAAACCCGTTGACGCTTGCGCTTAGCCGACCATCGAATTCACCATCAAGTTTTCCAAGGACTACCATGATGCACCGCTCGATTTGTCTGTTACTTTTCATCGCCGCACCGCTCTGCGCCGAGGACAAGCCCTACGTCGCCACGCCGCTGACCAAGCCGATGGAGTTCACCGCCGGCATCGAAGGCCCGGCGTGCGACGCCGAGGGAAACATCTACGCCGTCAGCTATCAGAACAAGGCCCAGAACATCGGCAAGGTGTCGCCGAAAGGGATCGCGGAACTCTTCATCACACTTCCCGGCCAGAGTGCCGGCAACGGGATCGTGTTCGATAAGCAAGGCCGCATGTACATCGCCGATTACGTCGGACACAACGTCCTCCGCGTCGACATGAAGACGAAGAAAATCGAAGTTTTCGCTCACGAAAAAATGATGTCGCAACCGAACGACGTGGCGATCGCGCCGAACGACACCATCTATTGCAGCGATCCCGATTGGGGCGCGAGCAAAGGCCAGCTCTGGATGGTCTCGACCGATGGGAAAGTCAAAAACATCGCACATGGACTCGGCACGACCAATGGCATCGAAGTCAGCCCCGACGGCAAATGGCTTTACACCAACGAATCGGTCCAGCGCGGCGTCTGGAAGTTTCCGATCAAGGACGACGGCACGCTCGGTGAGAAGCAGCTCATCAAGCAGTTCCCCGATCATGGCTTCGACGGCATGCGCTGCGACGTCGACGGCAACCTCTACATCACCCGTCATGGCAAAGGAACCGTCGTGATCATGACGCCCGACGGCAAGGAACTTCACGAGGTCGACGTCCTCGGCAAGATGCCCTCCAACCTCTGTTTCGGTGGCCCAGACGGCAAAACGGTCTACGTCACCGAAGTCGAACACACGCGGCTCGTGCAATTCCGCGTCGAGAAACCAGGTCTCGCCTGGCAGCGCTGGCAGAAGAAATAACGAATAGAAAAAACCGGTTAGCCGCGACGCGAAGTCTTCGGAGCGGAGCACGTCTCTACCCCCTAACCATTAACTCCTTATCTCATTCACAAGGTTCATCATGACTCCTCAAGAAAAAGCCGAATCCCTCGGACTCAAGTTCACCAAGCAAGAACCCGGCTATCTCGCTCTCGTCGTGAAGACGGGCAATCTGCTCATTACGTCTGGCCATGTCAGCGACATTAAGGGCAAACTCGGCGCCGGGACGTCGGTCGATGAAGGCAAAGCCGCCGCGCGGGAATGTGCCGTCAAGATTCTGAATTCCGTCTGGAACGCTCACGGCACGCTGAACGGTTTGCGCGTGCTGAAACTGCTGGGCTGCGTGAACTCGACGCTGGAATTCCATGAGCAGCATCTCGTCGTCAACGGCTGCAGCGATCTGCTCCACGAGATCTTCGGCAAAACCACTGACGGCTACCACGCCCGCAGCGCCCTCGGTTTCGCTCAGATCCCAACCGGCTCCGCAGTAGAAGTCGAAGCGATCTTTGAAATCAAAGCATGAGAATGTCTCACGCGGAGGTGCAGAGGATGCAGAGAAAACAAGGTGAAAGGAGCTGAGAACTTGGCGATGGATCGAAAAACTATTCCTCATCCTTTGTTTTCCACTTTGCGACCTCTGCGTCTCTGCGTGAAATTTCTTTGCTTTTCTCTTCTAATCTCAACGACCCGTGCTGAAGACTGGCCGCAGTTTCGTGGGCCGCGCGGGGATGGCACGTGGCAGGGGCCAAAGCTGGCGGAGACGTGGCCGGAAGCCGGCCTCAAGCAACTCTGGAAGCAGGAGATCGGCGGCGGCTACGCCGGGATCAGCGTGGTTGGCAACTTGGCTTATACAATGGATCGCCAGAAGCCGCCGGAGGAACGGGAGCGGATTCTTTGTTTCGCCACCGACACCGGGAAGCTCGTCTGGAAGCATGACTATCCGGTTGAGTACGGCAAGCTCGATTATGGCAACGGCCCGCGCGCGACGCCGACGATTCACGACGGCAAGCTCTACTCCGTCGGTGCGATGGGAGACGCCTGTTGCCTCGATGCGAAATCCGGCAAGGTCATCTGGAAACTGAACTTCCTCAAGGATTACAATGGCCGTTTGCCGATGTGGGGCTTCGCTGCGTCGCCCGTGATTCACGGCGATTTCTGCTATCTCTCGACCGGCAACGACAGTGGAGCCAGCCTGATCGCCGTCCATCGGCTGACCGGGAAAGAACTCTGGCGGTCGCTGACTGACGCCGCCGGCTATGCGACGCCGATCGTCTTCCGGACCCACGATCTCGATCAACTTTTCTGCTGGACGCCGTCCCATCTGCGGTGCGTCGACGCGACCAACGGCGATCCACTCTGGTCGCATCCGTATGAAATCCAATACGGCGTGTCGATGGCAAAGCCGATTATGCAGGACGGCATCGTCTTCATCGCCGGCTATTGGGACGGCTCGAAAGCGATCAAACTCGGCGACACGCCCATGAGCGCGAAATTGACGTGGGAAGACAACAAGAATCTGCGCGGCGTGATGTCGCAGCCCCTGTATCGCGACGGGTTATGTTACCTCCTGGACAAGTCCCACGGTTTGACATGTTTTGAACTCAAGACCGGTAAGAAACTGTGGGACGACAACAGCCAGATGACTCCCCGCGGCCGTAACCCGCACGCGTCGCTCGTCTGGCTTAGGGACGCTGACCGAGCCATCATCCTCAACGAAAACGGCGACTTGATCCTCGCCCGGCTGAATAAGGACGGCTACGACGAAACATCACGTACCAACATCATCGGCTTCACTTGGGCCGCCCCGGCGTTCGCGGGCGATAAGGTTTTTGCGCGCAGCGATGCGGAGATCGTGTGCGTGTCGCTGGTGGGTGGGAAGTGATTTTGGAGGGTGTGCTGTGCCCACTAATCCGCAAGTTTAAAGGTGCTTGCTGGTTAACACAGACCACTCTGCAAGACAGAGACGATGAATCGTTAAGCAACCTGCAACCAGAAATCCCAAATGCGCTCATCAACAATCCGCCTGTCATCACTGCTTACTTTTTGCTGTCTATGCGTAACAGTGTTCGCCGCCGACGCCCCGCGGCGCACCGAGGACGTCGTCTATGGCCGCAAGCATGGCCTGGCGTTGACGATGGACGTGTTTCAGCCTGCCAAGCCGAACGGGTGCGGGTTATTGTTTCTGGTGAATGGCGGGTGGTTCTCCAGTAAGGCGACACCGCGGATGCCGGCGATTCGGCCGGAGGTTTATGACGCGTATCTGGGGCGGGGTTATACAGTGTTCGCCGTCGTCACCAGTTCGCAGCCGAAGTTTACGGTGCCGGAGCAGATCGACGATGTGCTGCGAGCCGTGCGGTTTGTGCGGGCGAATGCGGCGAAGTACGACGTCCGACCGGATCGGCTGGGCGTGATGGGGGCAAGCGCGGGCGGGCATCTCACGTTGTGCATCGGGACGTTGGGCGGACAGGGACGGCCGGATGCGGATGATCCGGTCGATCGCGAAAGCAGCGACGTGCAGGCGACGGCGTGCTTTTTTCCGCCGACCGATTTTTTGAATTACGGCGGTCCGGGCCTCAGCGGGTTGGGAGAAGGCCCACTGGCCCCGTTGCAAGCCGCCTTCAAATCGGCGGGATTGCCGGCGGCGGAAAAAGAAAAACTTGGCCGGGAGATCTCTCCTATCTATCACATCACGGCGAAACTGCCGCCGACGCTGATCATCTCCGGCGACAAGGACGACGTCGTGCCGATCCAGCAATCGGAAAGTTTCGTCGACAAGGCGAAAGACGCTGGCGCGCCGCCGGTGAAGCTGATCGTGCGGCCCGGCAAAGCTCACGGCTGGGGCGATTTCTGGAGAACGCCGGAAGACGAGACGGCGTTCCTCGACTGGTTTGATGAGCATCTGCAGAATCGCAAAGATTGACGCGCGACAATTCGTCAGGATCAGCTCGCGTTACAGGCCAATCCTCGCATTCTATTCATCGCCTTCGTAGAATCGTGGTGCTCCTTTCTCATTTCACAATCGCTCGAATATCTGCTCACTCAGGAGATCGCCGACATGGTCTCTCGCTCGCGATTCGCCATATTTTCTGTCGCTATGGCGCTGGCATGGAGTTGTGACCCCGGCAAACTCGCAGCTCAGTCGTTGCCGGAAGAGGCCTTGAAGAAGGTCAAACGAGCGACGGTGCTCCTCAAGGTCAAGCTCGCAAACGGCGGCGAGGCGGAAGGGACCGGGTGGTTTGTCGAGAAGGGGCTGATCGTCACCAATGCTCACGTGCTGAATATGCAAGGGGGCGATCTGCGAAAGCCGGAAAAGATTGAAGCGATTATCGAAGGGGGTGAGGCGAACAGTCGCACGCTCGTGGGGCGGTTCGTCACCGGCGATCACGGGATCGATATCTCGCTCATCAAAGTCGAAGGGGACAACCTGCCGGAGCCGTTGACAATGGAACTGGCCTCCGACCCATTCGAGACGCAGCAAGTCTTCATCTTCGGCTATCCGCACGGCCGCCTCCGCGGAAAAAGCGTGACCGTTACGAAATCGACGATCACCAGTTTCCGGAAGGAGAAAGGTATCCCGGTCGAAATCCAACTCGACGGAGGCCTCAACCCGGGCAATTCCGGCGGGCCGGTCGTGAACGGAGAAGGCCGAGTCATCGGTATCGCAGTCGGCAAGTTGCACGCGGCGAAAATCGATCTCGCCATTCCGATCGTGCTCCTCAGCCGGTTCATGACGGGCCGGGTCTATGGCTTCAATGTTGAACACACCTATCGCGAAGGAACCACCACCGCGACAATCGTGCGGGTCACGCTGCACGATCGTCTGCGGCGCGTGAAGAAAGTCCAGTTGGAATATTGGACGGGACGTAACAGTGACACCGGCGTCCGGCCGGCGTCCGACGAGCAACCCCAGCCGGTCGAAGGAGACGGCGAAGTTCAAACGGTCGATGTCGATTACGACGGCAATCAAGCCCAGTTCGTCCATGTCCCGGTCACGGCCCTCTCCAACGAAAAAGCCTGCTATTGGTTCCGCGTGAAAATCATCGATGGGGCCGACAAGCCGATCTGGTCGGCTGCGCAGGGGAATATCCGTCCGTATCCGATCGATCGGCGAAAGATCGTGCTCAACTATCGCCCGGCCCCTGGTCCAAAGCAGCCGGCCCTCGTCTTCAACAACGGGTCGTTCAAATCGCGGCTGGGAGCACGCGTCGATGAAATCTCGATTTCCGTCAAGGTTATTATGAACCCCAACGTGCAAGTTCCCGACGCCGACGGCGACATTCACACGCGACTGCGATTTCCTTCGGCGTCGATGAAGATGACCGTGAACGGCGACGCGGTGAACATGAAGGATGTCTGGCAGCCGGTCGTCAATGCGTTCGTGAAAACGTCGGCGGACGTCGAGTATGCTCCCGATGGGACGGTCGTTTACACAACGCACAAGGTCGATAAAAAGTTAAGCGCACAACTGCAGAAGACGATGACGGCGATTAGCGATCAAGTCTTGCAGTCCCTGGAGCTTATGTCGGTGCCGTTGTCGAAAGGGCAGTTCCAACCGGGCGATCAAATCCGCGCTCAGAAAACGCTGCTCGTCGGTTTTCCGGGGGGCTTCATCCCGGCCCAGGCCGATCTGCGATACGAGTATCTGGGTGTCGCCATCACCGAAGAGGGCGAGGAGACGGCCTATTTTCGCATATCGGCCGATCTAAGGCCGCGCCGCGGCGACGACACGAAACTCCACGGCGTCCTGAGCGGCGCCGTCGAACTGCGCTTGCAGAACGGCGAACTCGTCCGCGGCAAAGGGGGCGTTCACGTCGAAGCCGATGTCGTGGATGGAGTCTCGATCGTCGGCAACTTGGGCCTCGCTTACGGAACCATGCCGCAGCCGCAATCGCCGCCGGCCGATGCGCTGGACGCCGTCGCTAAGCGAAATGTGGCCGCGCCGAGTCCGGATCTGGCGACGGAGAAGTCGCCGTGAGGTGAAGGGTGAATGCTCGGTAAGCTGAGCGTCGCGGCGTCAGCTCGACGTGTTTTCGTAATCTCGCGCCAATACACTCGGCGGGCTGACGCCGCGCCGCTCACCTTGTAGCGGAATTCGTGAGAATTCCGATCCGACGAGACGTTCGGTCTGAAGTCTTACGACTTCAGCTACAAGAGACGAGCATCGCGACCCATCTGTAGATCGTGTAGAATCGTCCTCAGAATCCGACGTTTCCTTTCGGAGATCGATCGATGCGGTTTCGAATTCTTCTCGCAGGGATGCTCATGATGGTTGGAACACCGTTGGCGTTTGCCGGAGATGAAGTGATTGAAAACATCGTGCTGGGCATTCATGGCGGACAGGGGTACGACAAGAAGGATGTCACGCCCGAATTCCTGAAGACTGTCCGCAGCGGGTTGGAAGCGGCGCTGAAGGCTGGCAACCAGAAACTGAAAGAAGGTGGAACCAGTCTTGATGCCATCGAGGCGGCGATTCGCGTGATGGAAGACGATCCGACGTTCAACGCCGGCAAGGGGGCCGTCTTCACGCACGACGGACGCAACGAACTCGACGCGTCGATCATGGACGGCAAGACGAAAAAAGCCGGAGCCGTCGCCGGGGTGACGATCGTGAAGAATCCGATCAGTGCGGCAAGAGCCGTGATGGATAAATCAAAGCACGTGATGTTCACTGGGCGCGGAGCCGAAATCTTCGCGACGAAACAGGGCTTGGAAATCGTCGACCCGGCGTACTTCTGGACCGAGCCGCGCTGGAAAGCGATTCAGGAAATCTGGAAAAAGGAAAAAGCCGAACGTTCCGAGGCGAAACCGTTGAAGTCGGAACCGTATGGGACCGTCGGAGCCGTGGCGCTAGATAAGGAGGGCAATCTCGCCGCGGGGACGTCGACGGGCGGGATGACCAACAAGATCGCCGGCCGAATCGGCGATTCGCCGATTATCGGGGCCGGCACCTATGCCGACAACGAAGCCGCCGCGATCTCCTGCACGGGTCACGGCGAATACTTCATTCGCTATTCCGTCTCGCACGAAATCGTCGCGCAGATGAAATACAAAAAGGTGTCACTCAAAGACGCCGCGGAGGACGTGATCAATCGCCAATTAAAGGATGCCGGTGGCGAGGGAGGTTGCGTGGCGCTCGACAATAAGGGACGCTTCGCGACCGCGTTCAATTCAGAAGGCCTCTACCGCGCCTGTATCACAAAGGACGGGAAGATTTGGATTCGGTTGTACGAGGACTGAATGGCGACGTTCGATTACTCTTTCGCATTCTTCCGATAATCCAGCGGGGGCTTCTGTTCCGAGCCGATCAGCGGTTCGTACTCCCGCCCGACGAGACGTCGCTCGCGTTCTTCTTTCGCGGCAACCAGTGTCTTCGGCTGTTTGAACAAGTCCCAAGCCGACGCGGCCAGCACTTTCGCGGCCATATTCATCCCTTTGCGGCCGATCGACGTGCCGCCGGCGGCGACGGCTTGCCACGAATGGGCCGTCGTCCCCGGCACCCAGCACGCCGTGGTGAACCCGGCCGTCGGGACAACCCACGAGACGTCGCCGACGTCGGTCGAACCCTTCGACAATTCGCCGCCCGAATCGCGGACGTCGGTGAGACTCGCTAGCGAGACTGGCTTGTCGAGTGTCGCCTGAATCCGCAGCGCGAACTCCTGCTCGTCTGGAGAATACTTGAGATCGCATAGTTCCCGCAGGTTTTTCAATTCGATATCCGCCAGCGTTTCGTTCGGCAGAATCTCCATCGTCCCGCCGAGTTCGACGACTTCAAGTTTCGTTTCGGTGGCGAGCGCCCCGGCTTGAGCGCATTTCACTAGGCGCGGATACAATTCCTTCACGATTTTTGACTGCGGATGGCGGATATAATAGAACATCTCGGCAAATTCGGGGACGACGTTCGGCGCTTCTCCACCGGCCGTGATGACATGATGAATCCGTGTGAAATCCGGCGTATGTTCTCGCAACAATTCGCTGGCGTGAGCCGTGAGTTCGACGGCATCCACGGCTGACCGGCCCTGCTCCGGCGAACCGGCAGCGTGCGCGGCGGTCCCGCGGAAGCGGAATTTCACAGCAATTCGCGACAAACATGTCGCATCGCCGGCCGTGTTGCGACTCGATGGATGCCAGTGCAGCACGGCATCGCAATCGTCAAACAACCCGGCCCGCACCATGAAGGCTTTGCCGGAGCCCCCTTCTTCGGCAGGGCAGCCGTAAAAACGGATCGTTCCCTTCAAGTCGCCGTTTTTAATTTGTTGTGCAATGGCAATGGTCGCCGACATCGACGCCGCACCAAAGAGATGATGGCCGCACGCATGGCCGTAGGTGGCTCCCTCACGAACCAACCGTTCGGGAACATCCTGCTGCGAGACGCCGGGCAGCGCGTCATATTCGCCGAGGATGCCGATCACCGGTTTCCCCTCACCGAATGTCGCCGTGAACGCCGTTGGAATTTCAGCGACTTTGCGTTCGACGCGAAACCCGGCTTGCTCCAACGTATCGGATAAGAGTTTCGCGGAACGGACTTCCTGATATCCGGGTTCGGCAAATTCCCAAATCTGCCGGGCGATAGACCATATTTCCGCTTCGCGGTCCTGCACCGATTTTAAGAGGGATGGCTTATCGGCATAGGCAGGAGTGGATAGTGGACGGTGGATGGTGGACAGCAAAACAATAGCGACTATCAGCATTCTGCTGGCTGTCAACTGATCCCTGACCGCTGGGCACTTCATCGTTATCGTTACACATTGCATTTTGTATTGCCTTTCGAGACTCATTCGCTACGACTTGTACCGACAGATATAATTGAAGAAGTATCAGCAGAAAGGCTCATCATGGCACAGACACCTCTTACCGGCCAGCGGATTCTGATTTTCGTCGGCGATGACTACGAGGATCTCGAACTCTGGTATCCCAAGCTGCGGCTCATCGAAGCGGGAGTGCATGTGGTCGTGGGGGGGGCGAAGGAGGGGCAGAAGTACGTCGGCAAGAACGGTTATCCGTGCGTGGCCGATGCGGCCATTGCCGACATGGAAGCCGCCAATTTTCACGGCGTCGTTTGTCCCGGCGGTTGGATGCCGGACAAACTGCGACGTGATCCGAAGGTATTGCAGTTGGTTCGTGAGTTTGCATCGGCGAAAAAGCTGGTCGCGGCGATTTGTCACGGCGGCTGGATTCCGATATCCGCAGGCGTCTACAAGGGAGTCAAAGTAACCGGCTCGCCGGGGATCAAGGATGATCTGATCAATGCCGGGGCTAAGTGGGAGGACGCCAGCGTCGTGGTGGACCGGCACTTCGTCAGCAGCCGTAAACCCGATGACCTGCCGGACTTCTGTCGCGGGATGCTGGAGGTATTGGGGGCTAGTCGTTAGCGACGCTTCAGAGAAACCTTCCATCGCGACACACGAAGGCTCTTGTGAATGAGAAACACTAACCCCACTTTTGAGAAATTCCCCGGGTGAATTTCCGCTGCTTTGACTTCTCAAAATCGGACCGATAGACTGACCCGTCCTTTACGGAATCGCAAGGCGCATTTGCATTTGGCGGCTTGATTTTCCGGTCGCCACGAAGGCCCACTCGGTGTTCGCGTAAAGGGGGGACGGCGTTGTCACCACCACTCGAGAACGACCGTTCGTCGGTGGGCCGGGCTTATGTGTTGGCTTCGCAGATCACGACATTGGGTCTCGAAGTCGCCTTACCGGCGGCAGGAGGGTATTGGCTCGATCAGCAGTGGGGAACGCGTCCTTGGTTGCTGGTCGGCGGTGCGGTGTTGGGAATCGCCGTATTCGGCGTCAGCGTAATGCAGTTGGTGGATAGCGAGGCGAAGAAAAAGTCTTCGTCGTCGAAACCGGAATCGAAATCCGAGTGACATGAATCTTTCGGCGAAACCTTTCGATGCTCTAGCGACTCGCTTCGGAGGAAGCGGAGCCTACGGGATCGCGTCGTCGGTGGTTTTGTTATCGCTGGCCTGCCCCGTGACGGCCTGGAGCGGCGATGTTTCGCCGATCATCGCCTGGGGTCTCACGTTCATTCCCGGTGCAGCGGTGTTGCTGGTGGCATCATCATTTCAGGACGCCCGTAAGGCGGTGTCGTTCGTCATGTTTTCCATGATTTTCCGGCTGGCGATCGCTGGATTGGGCGGGTTGACGGTGGTGCATTATATGCCGTCAATTTCCCGCGAAGTGTTCCTGTTGTGGCTGGGTGTGATGTATCTTGCGGCGCTCGCTTGCGAAGTCTATTTAACGCTGGCCATGACCAATGCCTGGACGCTCGCCCGGTCCCCTCGGCGAGACGTTCCAGCCTCTTCCCCTGCATTAGAAACGGAGCGATAAATGGCCGAGCACGGCAACGATCCGTTTCATCACGTACGCGACTTCGCTTACTTCGAGTTGCCGGGCGGCCGGCACCTCGATTTGCCTGCATTCAACATTTTCGGTTATGAGTTCCAGCTCACGAAGTTCATGGTGCTGCAGGTCGCCGCCGGCCTCTTGACGCTGCTGATCTTCAGCAGCCTGGCGCGGCGGATCAAGCACGGCAAGCCGGCGCACGGCATCTGGGCGAACTTCTGGGAAATGGTCGCGATGTACATTCGCGATAATGTGGTTCGCCCGACGATCGGCGAAGGCCACGCCCACCACGGCGATGATCATGGCCACGATCACAGTCATGACGATCATGGCCACGCGCCTGTAGAGACCGGCGGTCATCCGGCGGACAAGTACTTGCCGTTCGTCTGGACCTGCTTCTTCTACGTTCTTTTCTGCAATCTGCTCGGTGCGATTCCGTGGCTCGGTTCGCCCACCGGGGATATCAACGTCACCGGGATGCTGGCCATCATGGCTTTCGGGGCGACGCTCCTCGTCGGTTCGGCGGAGTTAGGACATGTCGGCTTCTGGAAGAATTTAGTGCCCCCCCTCGATGCCCCGCCGGCGATGAAGGCGGCGCTGGTCCCCATGATGTTCGTCATTGAAGTCGTCGGCTTGTTCATCAAGCATGGCGTGTTGGCCGTGCGTCTTTTCGCCAACATCATGGGGGGGCATACCGTCATCGGCGTGATGCTCGGCTTCATCGCCGCGGAAGGCGTGCTCAATACTCCCTTGTGGTATCTGGTGGCGCCGGCGAGCATTCTCGGCCAAGTCGGTATTGGACTTTTGGAATTGTTCGTGGCGTTTTTGCAAGCGTATGTCTTTGCGTTCCTGGCGACGATCTTCATCGCGATGGGATCGCATCCGCACTGATGATGACCGGCGGCGCGCCCGGCGGCCGCAAAAATTCAACGTGAACTGTTTAATCTGCTCAACCGAAAAAGGAGACGACGAAGTGACACGCATGATTCAGTTGGCTAGCTTGACGTTGGTGGTGCTGCTGACCACAGCCGCCCCCTTGATGGCCCAAACCGGTTCCGGCGGAATCTCGTTTAGCGGTGCCATCGGCGCCGGAGTGACGATTCTGGGAGCCGCCTACGGCATCGGTCGCATCGGTTCTTCGGCGGTCGAAAGCATGGCCCGGCAGCCGGAAGCGGCGGATGCCATCCGCGGCGCATTGCTGCTCGCGGCGGCCCTCATCGAAGGGGCGACGTTCTTCGCCCTGATCGTGTGCATCATCGCCGGGGCTAAGTAGTTTTCGAGCGAATTCAGCCCCTGTCGAGGGAGAATCCCTATGCTTCGCTGGTTATTGACGGTTGCGGTCTTGTCGGGAGGGCTGTGCGTCACGTCGGCTTATGCCGCGGATGATGCTCACCACGATGGACACGCTCCCGCCGCGGACCACCATACAAGCGGCGAACCGGAACTGCCCATGAAGTTCCAGGCCGATTTGGCGATCTGGTCGGCAGTCACGTTTCTACTCTTCTTCTTCGTCTTGAAGAAGCTGGCGTGGGGGCCGCTGTCGGATGGGATGAATGCCCGCGAGGCGAAGATACGCCAGGACATCGTCGACGCCGAAACGAATCGGTTGAAGGCCGAGACGATGCTGAAGGATTATGAAACGAAGCTCGCCAAAGCTCAGGATGAGGTAAAGGAGATCCTCGCGGAAGCGCGCCGCAACGCCGACCACGCCAAGCAGGACATCATCGCCACGGCGGAGAAGGAATCGACGGCGATGCGGCAGCGGGCCGTTGCCGACGTGGAACGGGCCCGCGATGCGGCGCTGGGCGAATTGTTCGATTTCGTGTCGAAGAACGTGATGCAGGCGACCGAGCAAGTCGTCGGCCGCAGCCTGACGGGAGCCGATCAGGAGCGTCTGGTGAAGGAAGCGTTGGCCAGCCTCGACCTGCGAAAGAACTGACCGGCCATTATGGCGAAAATAGAGAAAGAGAAGCTCATCACGCGGCATTTGACCGTGCTCGAAGATCCGAGCGCGGCCCACGTGGCACGCGTCTACGCTGTTTCGCTGCTCGATGCCGCCGGAAATGAAGCAGGCAGCGTGCTCGAAGAATATGGTGAGTTCATCGACGAGGTGTTGCCGAAAGTTCCCGACCTGGCAAAGCTGTTGTTGTCGCAGAGTCTCGGCACAGAAGATGTGGTGGCGTTGTTCGACAAGGCCATCGCCCCGCAGGTGTCGCCGTTGTTCGCGAATTTCCTCCGGGTCTTGGCCCGGCATCGGCGGCTCGACTTATTTCGGCTGATCTTCCAGGTGGCGACGCTCGAAGCCGAGAAACGAGCCGGCAAGAAGCGGGTGCAGGTCCGCTCGGCGACGGAATTGTCGAAAGAGGCGACGAAAGAATTAATGGCGAAGTTACAGGCGGCCATCGCCGCCGAACCGATCCTCGAAACGACGGTCGATCCGTCGATTCTGGGCGGCTTAATTGTGCGAATTGGAGATACGGTCTACGACGGTTCACTGCGCACCCGCATTCAACAGTTGAACGGACGGCTGCGCGAGAGGTACTTGCATGAAATTCAACGCGGGCGAGATCGCTTCAGTCATTCAGAAGGAAATTGAGTCCTTCCGCAGCTCGATCGAGACCAACGAGGTCGGTCGCGTGGTCGAGGTCGGCGACGGTATCGCCAGAGTCTATGGCCTGTCGTCGGCCATGTCCGGCGAAATGGTCGAGTTCTCCAACGGCGTGCGCGGACAGGTCTTCAACCTGGAAGAAAACTCCGTCGGCGTGATCATCCTCGGCGATTATCTCGAAATCGCCGAAGGAGATGAAGTCCGCACGACCGGCAAGCTGCTGTCGGTCCCAGTGGGCGATGCGCTCCTGGGCCGCGTGGTCGATCCGTTGGGCAATCCGCTCGACGGCAAAGGGCCGGTAATGACCAACGAGTTCCGACCGTTGGAAACAATCGCCCCGGGCATTGCCGGCCGTCAACCGGTCAAGCAACCGTTGCAAACCGGCCTTATCGCCGTCGACGCTTTGACCCCCGTGGGCCGCGGCCAGCGCGAACTCATCATCGGCGATCGCAAGACGGGCAAGACCGCCGTCGCCATCGACGCCATCATCAATCAGAAAGAAACCGGCGTCATTTGCGTCTACGTCGCCTGCGGGCAGCGGGCCAGCACGACTGCCAGTGTCGTCGAAGCCCTTACCAAGCACGGCGCAATGGACTACACCATCGTCGTCGCCGCGTCCTCCAGCGATCCGGCCCCGGCCCAATACATCGCCCCCTATGCCGGCGCCGCCATCGCCGAGCACTTCATGTATCAAGGCAAGCATACGCTGATCGTGTATGACGATCTCACCCGGCAAGCGGTCGCCTACCGCCAATTGTCGTTGCTGATGCGACGGCCTCCCGGCCGCGAGGCGTATCCCGGCGACGTGTTCTATTGTCATAGCCGACTTCTCGAACGAGCGGCGAAGCTGAGCGATGAACTCGGCGGCGGTTCGATGACGGCCCTACCGATCATTGAAACGCTGGAAGGTGAAGTTTCCGCGTACATCCCGACGAATGTGATTTCGATCACCGACGGCCAGATTTATCTCGAACCCGATCTGTTCTTTAAGGGCGTCCGGCCCGCCATCAACGTCGGTATTTCGGTCTCTCGCGTGGGGGGCAACGCGCAAACCAAGGCGATGAAGAAAGTCGCCGGCGGCTTGAAGCTCGACTTGGCGGCCTTCCGCGAATTGGAAGCGTTCGCACAATTGGGCACGGAACTCGACAAGGCAACGCAGCAGCAACTTGATCGCGGCTATCGCATGGTGGAGCTCCTCAAGCAGCCTCAGTATCAACCGTTGCACATGGCCGATCAGGTGATTTTGATCTACGCCGGCAGCCGCGGCTACATGGATAAAGTCCCTGTGCCGCAGGTGCAGGGAGTCAAAGGAGAATTGCTCAACTTCATCCGCGATTCGAAGAGCGACATCCGGAAGGCGATCATCGATTCGAACCAGTTGGACGAGGCGACCGAAGGAAACTTGAAGAAAGCGCTCGAAGAATTCTTCGGTCGCTGGCAGCCGGCATAGTCTTATCGGGTGGGTCTAGGCCCGACGAGGCCCACTACAACTGGCAAAACAATGGTGGACCTCGAAGACTCGACCCACCCTACGATTGAAAAGCGATGGCCAAAGCACGAGCGATCATTAAGCGGTTGAAGGCGGTTCGCAACGTCCGCAAAATTACGCGGACGATGGAACTGGTTGCAACGGCGCGCTTCAAGAAGGCGATGGATCGGGCCACCGAAGCCGCCGCCTACACAAGGAAGATGGCCGAGATCGTCGCGGACCTTGCCGGCACGCTGCAGGCCGCCGCCGAACAAGGAGGCTTCTCGCATCCCCTGTTACAGACGCGCGAGACCGAAAAGAAAAGCATCCTCTTGGTCCTGACATCGAACCGTGGCTTGTGCGCCGGCTACAACGGGGCCGTCATCCGGCTGGCTCAACAACGGATTCGCGAAGCCAAAGCCGTGAACGTCGATCTCGACGTGGAAATCTCCGGCAAACGCGGCATCAGCTTCTTCCGTTTCCAGAAGCTGCCGATGGCGCAGTCATACACGCACTTCGAAGACAAGCCGACATTCGACGATGTCGATCCCTTGGCGAAGCGCTACATCGAAGCCTTCGTCTCCGGCCAGATCGACCGGCTCGACGTCGCCTATACTAAATTTGAATCGATGTCGAAGCAGAAGGCGATCGTCGAAACGCTGCTGCCGATCGGCAAGCTGCCAACGTCGAACGCTGCTCCGACGTCGCAGATCGAATACGAATTTCTGCCCTCGCCGCAGGAGATCCTGGAAGAGATCGTGCCGGCGTCATTCAAGGCACGGCTCTTCAAATGTTTCCTCGATGCGGCAGTAAGCGAGCAGATCGCCCGCATGGTGGCGATGAAATCGGCCACGGAAAATGCGGACGAAATGATCCGCACCATCCGCGGCCAATACAACCGGGCCCGGCAATCGCAGATCACGAGCGAATTGAGCGAAATCATCGGCGGCGCCGCGGCGCTGGAATAGCAGATAGTGAATTGGAAAACTTCGTTTACGTTTAGCGAACCAACGACGACCGAACATTCTTTCGAATAGCGAATCAGAAGAGAGATCACACAATGGCCACGGCAACAGCAGGCGGCGTGGGTCAAGTCACCCAGATCATCGGCTCGACGTTCGATGCCGAGTTTTCTGAAGAGAATCTTCCTGAGATCTACAACGCGCTCAAGATCGAGACCGAGGTCAAAGGCGTGAAGATCAAAGTCACCGGTGAGGTACAGCAGCATCTCGGCGGCGGCCGCGTCCGTTGTGTCGCGCTGGGTACCACCGACGGCATGGTCCGCGGAATGGAAGTGAAGGATACCGGTGCTCCCGTGAGCGTGCCGGTCGGCCTCGGCACGTTAGGCCGCGTGTTCAATCTGCTCGGCGACCCGATCGACGGCCGGGGTGAAGTCGCCACCGAAGAACGCTGGCCCATCCATCGCGATCCGCCGAAGCTCGAAAACCTCAGCTCTAAGACGGAAATCTTCGAGACCGGCATCAAGGTCATCGACTTGTTGATTCCGTTCGTCAGCGGCGGTAAAGCGGGGTTGTTCGGCGGGGCCGGTCTCGGCAAGACGGTCATTCTCACCGAACTCATCGCCCGCATCGCCCGCCAGCACGGCGGTTATTCGGTCTTCGCTGGCGTCGGTGAGCGAACCCGCGAGGGGAACGATCTCTGGCTCGAAATGCAGGAAGCAAAAATCGGCGACACTGGCAAATCGGTCATTGACCAGACTGCCATGGTTTTCGGTCAGATGAACGAACCGCCCGGCGCCCGTTTGCGCGTCGCGTTGTCGGCGCTGACCATGGCCGAGTGGTTCCGCGACACAACGGGCAAAGCGACGCTGCTGTTCGTCGATAACATTTTCCGGTTCTCGCAGGCTGGTTCGGAAGTGTCGGCCTTGTTGGGCCGTATGCCGAGTGCCGTGGGTTATCAGCCGACATTGAGCACGGAACTGGGTGCCTTGCAGGAACGGATCACGTCGACGAAAGACGGAGCCATCACGTCGGTGCAGGCCGTGTACGTCCCCGCCGACGATCCGACCGATCCGGCCCCCGCGACCGCCTTCGCCCACCTGGATGCGTTTCTGTATCTGGAACGCCGGATCGCAGAAAAAGGACTGTTCCCGGCGATCGATCCGCTAGCGTCCTCCAGCCGTGTGCTGGATCCGCAGATCGTCGGCGAGCAACATTACAAGATCGCCCGCCGCGTGCAGCAGATTCTGCAGCGCTACCGCGAACTGCAGGACATCATCGCGATTCTCGGCATCGACGAATTGAGCGAAGGGGACAAGTTGGTCGTCCATCGCGCCCGCCGTATCGAGCGCTTTCTGTCGCAGCCGTTCTACGTGGCCGAGCCCTTCACCGGCAAATCGGGCAAGTATACGTCGATCCCAGACACCATTCGCAGTTTCGAAGAAATCTGCGACGGCAAATGGGACCACCTGCCGGAAGGGGCGTTCATGTACGTCGGAGCCGTGGAAGAAGCGGCCGAACAAGCGGAGAAGATGGCAGCCTCGGCGAAGTAATTGAGAGAAGAACGATTCGATGGCAGCTAGCACGCATTCCCTCCGTCTCGTTATCGTCACACCGGAAAAAACGGTGTACGACGAGCCGGTCGTTTCATTGCGATTTCCGCTCTACGATGGCGATATCGGCATCCTGCCCGGCCGCTTGCCGCTCATCGGCCGGCTGGGTAGCGGCGAATTGAAGGTTCATCTTGCCACGGGTGAACGGGACTTCTTCATCGATGGCGGATTCGTCCAAGTGCGCGGCGGAGTGGTGACACTGCTGACCGACCGCGCGGTCCCCGTCGATCAGTTATCGGTCGCCGCCGCCGAAGCCGAAATGACGGCGGCCCGCAATCGCAAAGCGAAATCCGACGCGGAACTCGATCTCAAAGAAGCCGCTCTCCGTCGCGCCCGCCGCTTGCTGGCCGTCGCGCGCAAATCGCGCGCCTGATTTTTGCTGGACGAATCACGGCAGCGGAATTTCGCTCTTCGCGTCGGTCCCGGTTTCCTGGGCTTTCAAGTTGACTTCGATTTCCGACATTGGTTTGAAGTCGTCGCGGCTCTGGCCGTCGTCCTTTATTTCCCGCGTGATCTTCGCTGCATAGCGGGCGATGCCGAACGGCACGTCCTTGCTCCGCCAGATGGTGGTTTCCTGTACGGTCCGGCTGGAGCGGCGTTCGATCGTCGTCTTCATCTCGATCTTGTCCGCCTTCACTGCGCTGATTTTGACATCCGGGTCTTCATCGCTCGCAGTAATGTTTTCTTCCCGGTAATACCCGGCTAGAATGGCCAGCGGATAAAGTTGCAGAGCCGGTTCCGTCATCGGCTTCGCATCGGCCTTACCCATTTTGCGAAAGCCCTTGATGATCGGCAGAAAACTGACCGGCACCCCTTCGGCATCGAGCGATTCATACAGCACCCTCGCCTCGGGCACCAGTACTTTGTAAATCTGCAGGCCCGTCAAACCGGTATCGATTTTCCCTTCCCGTTCCCGGCCCCGTTCGATCTTGATCTCCAGCCACCGGCAGGGAACCATTTCGCCTTGGTATTCGGCCATTTCCTCGCCGACGGAACTGATCAGCACGCGTTCGATCCACGGCGTGATTTCGAGTTTGCCGGTTGCCGAAGTCGGGCGGATTTCCGTTTGCGCATAGGTTCCTTCCAGACGAACCCACGTCCCATCGGACGGCAGTTGCCAGATCACTCCTTCGGCACGGGCTTCGGTCGCGGCAAGGACCGTCAAACTCAACAGCATCCAACGCGTCATAACAGTCGCCTTGCGTGATAAACCGGACGAAATCGGCGAAAACGGCAGAGCCCGCAGCACTTTCCCAGTCTCTCAGACGAGAGATGCCGCCGCAAGAGGCATCTTTCTCTCGTTCGGCCACCGGACCGAGAAATTCGAGTTTTCACCGTCTCGCCGACACGGCCCGCATCATTGATTCAGTGGCGACCGAGGGGGCGACCCCGGTACGATGCGGTTTGTGTCTAGTCTTAGCCCCCGGCCAGTCGCCGGGGGGAAATCGCCCCCTACGACTCGTGGGGGGCTAAGACCCGAAAGCAGTTTCATGTCCGAAGAGCCATCCCCGTTGGTCGGGGTGATTATGGGGAGCAAGTCCGATTGGGACACCATGCGGGCTGCCGCCGCCGTGCTCGATGAATTCGGTGTACCGCACGAATGCCAGATCGTCTCGGCCCACCGGACTCCTGACTGGATGAACGATTACGCTGAATCCGCCGAGCGACGCGGGTTGAAAGTCATCATCGCCGGCGCCGGTGGAGCCGCTCATTTGCCGGGCATGATCGCTGCTCAAACGTTGCTTCCAGTGCTCGGCGTGCCGGTCAAAAGCCAGGCGCTGAACGGCCTCGATTCGCTCCTCTCGATCGTCCAGATGCCCGGCGGCGTGCCGGTCGGCACCTTGGCGATCGGTGAAGCCGGGGCGAAAAACGCCGGGCTGCTCGCCGTGCGGATCCTCGCCATCGAACAACCCGCGTTACGCGAGCAACTCCGCGAATTCCACCGCCGGCAAACCGATCAGGTGCTGAGTGAGACGCTGCCATGACGGGACCGATTCTTCCTGGTTCCGCGCTCGGTGTGTTGGGCAGTGGGCAATTGGGGCGGATGTTCGCTATCGCCGCGCGGCGGATGGGATACCGCGTCCATGTCCTCTCGCCGGATGACGACACACCGACGGGGCAGGTTGCCGACGTCGAGATCCGGGCCGATTACGAAGACGTTGATCAGATCGCCGAGTTCGCCCACGGGGTTTCGGTCGTCACGTTCGAATTCGAAAATGTGCCGCTCATCGCGGCGGAGACCGCGGCGAAATTCGCCCCGGTTTGTCCCGCAGGTTCGGTGCTGTTTACATCGCAAAACCGGCTGCGGGAAAAAAGCACGTTGCGAGATGCCGGCCTGCCGGTGACGCCTTTCCAGCCCGTGCGGTCACTCGCCGAGTTGCAACAAGCTCTGCAAACGCTCGGTACGCCTGCCGTCCTCAAAACGGCCGCGTGGGGTTACGACGGCAAAGGGCAGACGATCATTCGCTCAGCGAGCGATGGCGCATCGGCGTGGTCAGCACTCAAAACGAGCGAAGCCATTCTCGAAGCCTGGATCGATTTCGACCGGGAAGTCTCCGTCGTTGCGGCGCGCGGCGTGAGCGGCGAATTCGTCGCCTATCCGGTCTTCGAGAACGCGCATCGCAATCACATTCTCGATGTCACCGTCTGCCCGGCACGGATCGACAACAAGATTCAAACTGAAGCCCTCGAAATCGCCCGATCCGTGTTGCAGACGATGGGCGTCGTCGGCGTGATGTGCGTCGAGTTCTTCGTTACGAAAAGCGGCAAGCTTCTCATCAACGAAACGGCGCCACGGCCGCACAATTCGGGGCACCTCACGATCGATGCTCATCAAACTTGCCAGTTCGAACAGCAGGTTCGAGCCGTCTGTGGGTTGCCCCTCGGCGATATCGCGCAATGGAAACCCGCCGCGATGGCGAACCTCTTGGGCGACTTGTGGTCCCCGCAACCGCCTGCGTGGACAGCCGCGCTGTCGCATCCCGAGGTGAAACTCCACCTTTACGGTAAACGTGAAGCCCGCCCCGGCCGTAAAATGGGGCATCTCACGGCGCTTGCCGAAACCGTCGACGATGCGGAAGCAATTGTGAGCTCAGCGCGCGCCGCCCTCCATCAAAACACTTAGCGACGCTTCGCAGAAGCGTAGTTCAACAGGAATGCCAAATGTCCAAATCCGAATGTCGAAGGAAATCGGGGCGGGCCGTTTGTTCGCTGCTGCTTGGCGGATTGGCGATGACCGGTTGCAATGAATCCACCGCAACCCGTGAACCGCCGTTGCCGGTCGCGAAATCCCTCGAGGCCGAAAAGCCCGCGGCGAGTTCCGCTGCCGCGACATCGACCGGCACAGTCGAACGCAACTTCAGCGGCGCGATCTTCCAAGTCCCGGTGGCGTGGAGGGAAGCCCCCAGTAAAAGCGACTTCATCATCGCCGAGTTCACCGTCCCCGGCTCCGCCGGCGATGGCCGGCTCACCCTCTCCACCGCCGGCGGCGAAGTCCAGGCGAACATCGACCGCTGGAAAGGCCAGTTCGGCCGCGGCTCGGACGATCCGAGTCCCAAGGAATCACCCCTCACCGTCGACGGCAAAGACGCCCGGCTGGTCGAACTCTTCGGCAGCTATCAAGGGATGGAACCCGGCGCCACGCGGAAAAAGGACCAGGCCATGCTCGGCGTCGTCATCCCGCTCCGCATCTCCGAACGCGAAACGAATTACTTCGTCAAACTCACCGGGCCTCGCGAAACATTGACCAAAGTCCGCGACGAGTTCGTGAAGTTCGTGGAGACGGCGAAGTTCAAGGATTGACGCTTAGCCGCGACGCGAGGGTTTCCGAGCGGAGCGCGTTTGCGCTATAGTCGCCATCTCGACGCGAATGTATGCTGTAGTCCGTGGGAGGAACGCGTGATGGACGCCGCAATCGACGATCTGATTCAGAAGGCGGAAGCGTTGTACGCCGCCAAACTCGGCCGCATCTTGGAGCCTCAGCACATCCACGAATTTGTCGCCATCGAACCGGAATCCGGAGACTATTTTCTCGGTCGCACGTTGAGCGAAGCGATTGGCGCGTCTCGCAAGGCCCACCCCGACCGGCTGGCCCACGCTATGCGCGTCGGCCATCAGGCCGCGTTGCACTTTGGATTGAAGATCCGATGAACGGCCACGTCGACGCGTTCGGGCGTGCGTTGCTGACGGTGACCGTCCGTCCGCAAGAGGGCGGGTTGGCCGATGAAGTCGATGTGGGGGTCGATACCGGCTTCAACGGCGACCTCGTGCTGCCCCGTGTTCTGATTGAACAGTTGGCACTTCCCGCATCGGGCGCGGTGAAGGCCGTCCTGGCAGACGGCTCCCAAGTTGCGTTGCAAACTTTTTCGTGCGTCATCGATTGGTTCGACGAATAGCGCAAACTGGAAGTCGTCTCGAACGACGGCGAGTATCCGCTCCTGGGCGTCGGACTGCTCCTGGATCACGATCTCAGCGTCAGCTATCGCACGGGGATGTTAGTGATTGATTAACACGGTTAGCCGCGACGCGAGGTCTTCCGAGCGGAGCGCGTTCGCTTTTCGATTGTGATCGCACGAGGCCCCTGCCTCGTGCGGGGCGCGGCCGAGGCGGGGGCCTCGACCTATCACTGGATTCGGATTGATAGGAACTCTTGAGCCGCTCATCCCGCCTCATATGGAATCACATTGTCCTGCGTCGAACGCCCACCTTTGTGCCAGATGGTTTCTTGAAATTCGTGGTGCCCCAGCCGAGTCACGCCCCGTTCGATGGCGGCCAGGATGGTCCACCAGTCTCGTGCGGCGAGCGCTGGGACGGCAATCCACAGCCCCGGCAGCGCCAGGCTTTTGATCACGCCGTGGCCATCCGGAGCGGCCGTCACGAAACGGCTTCCATCGTGGCGGTTCCAATGCAGTTTGGGGCAGTCCAGGTTTTCGACGGCGACATATTCAGTCACGCCAAATTTCTCGAACGTCTTTTTACGCGACTCGTACTCCGCCATTTCCTCGGTGTCGAAGACGTCGAGAATAAAATTAGGCGGCCCCTCGAATCCATGCTCCACCGGCTCGCATTGTTTCAGCACGCCGTGATTCACCATCGCCACCAGACCGGGAACGATGCGCGTGTGTGCATCGAGCAGCACCGGAACGTGCAGGCAAACATAAATCCCGGGTGTGAACAGGCGATAGCGGTTGACGCACAAAGCCAAGTCCGTCAGCAGCACCGATTTTGCCGTCGTGAGTTCAGGCATGGCGTCGGTCTTGGGAAGGGATTGGTCTAGTACCGTGTGCCACTGGCGAGGGCTTTGGCTCGCCAGTGCTCTGTTCGATGTGTCATACGCGAATCGAAAACACTGGCGGCCAAAGCGACCGCCGGTGACACCCAGCATTTTGTTAGCAGTCGTACGCAGCAAGGAATTGGCCATAAGCGAAAAGTGAATTATCAATTCGCTTTCTTAAAGCTACAACCTCGGATTCTGTCCGGGGATATACCTCCGAACCAGTAGATGATTGATTAAACAAGCTGTTGAAGAAAGATACATATGAGTGGAATTCAGAAATTGATGCTGGCACAGGTTCATTGCGCAGCTTTGAGTAAGCGCGAAACACGTGCTGATCTGCAATGGGCCAATCACATGGTCGGGCGATATGAAAGAGAAAGAGCTGCCAAATGATTCCGTTTGGAAATATTGTTGTTGTAACTCGCTCAAAGTCGGCTGCAGATAGTTGACCGTGCCGAAAGCAATTAATTGATGCTAAGTTATCCAGAGCGCGTTGCACTCGCGGATTAGGCTTGCCATCGCTTTTTAGAGGGTGCGTGAGCATTCGCTTATCTTTCCAGCGTAGCAAAGTGATTAGGTTGTCTTCGGTTAAATCTTTGTTGAGGTTCAACGCTTCGACATAGAGGTTGACATCGCCAGGGTAGAATTGCTCCCAGAATTTGACAAAGCGACCGACAGTGGCAATGTCACAGTCAGTAAACGCTTTGGGATCAAGTACGAACATTTGATTGACTGCTAACTTACGGATAGACAGAATCCCAATTCTGTCTATCACCTGAAACTGTTAGACCATCCGCGATTTTTGCCGTCAATGGTGGAGTCGCCCAAAGCCAGGCGGGCTTGGGTCTCGCATCAACCGATCAAGTTATCGTAATCCGCGTGGGAACCGATCCAAAACCAGGTGACGGTGTTCCCTCTCAGTCGTCCCACGGCACGCCATCCAAGCCGATCCTCACCGAATAGACTCCCGTGTGCCCTTGAATCGGCTTGAACTGCAGGCCGGGATGAGAAGGGTTGGAACGCCAAAGGCGATAGGCGCGCCGGGCCTGTTCTTGAATCTCCGCGGGCAGGCGTGAAAAGCAGTCCAGAAAATCCGCCGTGATGATGGAGTTCACAGTTCGTCAAATCCGACGGCTCGGCACTCGCCTGCCTGCACCTGCTCCTCGGCTCGCGCGACGAGCGCCGCCAATTTGCCCGGCGATCGCGCGAACGATTCCTCCCACCGCCGGTCGTCTTGGATTTCGGCGAGGATGAGCGCCCCGATAGTATCTTGCTCGGCATCCGAAAGTTTGCGCGCTTCCGCCACTGCTTGATCGAGTAATTGTGACATCCACTGATCCTCATCGAAGAAACGAACCTACGTCCGCTTAGATTTCATTTACCAATTGTCCAACTCCGAGGAGAACTCGGCAAGATAGATTTCTTAGAACAGCGTACATCTTACCCGAGCGGGGGGCGTCAGCCCCTTGAATGTGCTCGCCACGTACAGTTGCCGCCGCATTCAGGGGACTCACGTCCCCCGCTCGGGAAATGTCGCCATCACGCCGCTTCGGGCGCTTTCGGTGCAATCGAGCGCGTCCCTTTGCCGTGGCGGGCTTTCAAATCAAACAGCCCGAAGATTTCCGAGGCGTTCAGGCTCAGCGAGCGGTTCGTGTTGTCCCCTTCGCCGAGGATCGACGCGAAGAGTTCCCGCTTCTGGCGCAGCACTTTGTCGATCCGTTCTTCGATCGTGTCTTTACAGATGAACTTCGTGACGATCACCTGGCTCTTGCAGCCGATGCGGTGCGCCCGGTTGATCGCCTGGTCTTCCACGGCCGGGTTCCACCAGCGGTCGTATAAGAAGACGTAACCTGCGAACTGGAGATTCAGTCCGACAGCCCCGGTGCCGTAGCTCATCAACAACAAATGCGAATCGGGATCTTCTTTGAATTGTTGTAAAATCGGCTCGCGCCGCGGCGTCGGCACGCCGCCGTGATAGACGAGCGCCCCGTGATGCTTCGTCTTTTGATAGAGCCAGTCGATCGTTTTCGTCCATTGGCTGAACAGGATCGCCTTGCCGCCCGACGCCGCGATTTCTTCCATGTCGGCTTCGAGTCGTTCGAGTTTGATGCTCTCGCCGGTGAGGGGATCCCAATTGGTGATCTGCTTCAGCCGCAGCACCAGTTCGAAGACGTGCTGCACGCTGATCGATTCGCCGAGTTCGTTGAGGTGAATCACGCCGTCCTTTTCGGCGGTGTCGTAGGCGATTCGCTGGGCCGAGCTGAGTTCGATGATTTCATCGCGATCGAGCCTGGGCGGCATGTCTTTCATCACCAGGTCTTTGGTCCGCCGCAGTACGAATTCTTTGGAGAGAGCCTGCAACTGCCGCAAATCGGGCGTGCCGCGCGGCGGGACGACTTCGAGATATTCGAACAGCGATCCCATTTCTTCGGGGCGGTTTTCGATCGGGGTACCGGTGAGCGCCCACGCCCGTTTGCGGGGAATCGCGCGGGCCGTTTCCGCCGTGCGCGATTCGCGGTTCTTGATCCGCTGGGCTTCATCAAGCACGACGAGATCGAATTTCGGGAAGTCGCCGTCTTCAAACGCGGCGTAATCTCGGACCAAAACTTCATAGTTGGCGATGAGAATCGGCACGCCTGGCATGGTCCAGGTCAACTTGCGGCGGTCGGTATCGCCTTCGACGACGACGAACGGCAACTCTTCCGCCCACATGCGAAATTCGCGTTGCCAATTGGGCAGCAGCGGTTTCGGACAGATGAGCAACACCTTGCGAACCTGACCGGATCGGACGAGGAGCCGGATCGCCGTGATCGTCTGCATCGTTTTGCCGAGGCCCATTTCATCGGCGAGGAGCGCGGCGTCTTTGGAAAAGAGCCACGCGATCCCTTCGTACTGAAACGGAAACGGCTCGAACGGCATAATCAATTCCTGCCCCGCCAGCCACGTCTGGAGCGGCGGCTGGAGCAGGTAAAACAATCGATCTTCGAGCGACAACGCATCCGCCGGTGGACGCAGTTTCGTGAGTTTCCTCTGTTGTTCGATCACCTCGCCGGCGGGCGTTTCCGTTTGCGGCGGTTGAATCTTCTCCAGCTTTTCCGGTTTCGGTTCCGGGGGCGGCAGGAAGCACAACCCTTCGGGGAATGTCAGTCCATACGTCTGAATCTTCGGCTTCGACGGCTTCCACGCCACCGTGAACGGAGCCGACCGCAACAACGGCACCCCTTCGGCATCCACGCGTGGCATCCGCTGTAACGCACTATTGATACCGGCAAAATGGATATCAGTCTGCAGAGCGAGCGGGTGATTGAGTGTCGAGGGTTGAGGATGATGGGTTAGATCGTCGTGATCAGACATGTCCCATCCCTGGCCAACCCGGTTGAAGCACGGACAGACAGGAATGTCTATCCCACCGATATGTCAAAGTCCCTGTAAATCATGGTGGCACAGACATTCCTGTCTGTGCGGGTTCGGCATTTACAACCCGCTATGAATCTCTAACCCTTAACCACTTATCCCACCTTCGCGGCCTGCGTCTTGATCGTTTCCCCCAGCGCTTCTCGCACGCGATCAAACGGTTCTTTCAAATCGGCAGTGTCCGGGATCTGAGCGGCTTGCTTGGCAATTTCGGTTCGATCGGCGGCGTGTGACTCGTGGAATCGCAATCGCTGCTTGCCGAGCGAAAGTGATTCCTCGGAATTGTCGGCGGACTCGGTCAGGCTGGCGACCGGCATCGTCACGTGATCCCGCAATGCCAACAGGTCGGACGATTCGGTCAACACGAGATGCGGTTTGACGCCGACTTTTTCCAACAGCGTCTTACCAATGAGTTCGGTGAGGACATACGGCCGCAGTTGCGGGCCGAAGAGAATTTCCTGCGTTCGGTTCGCCTTGACCGGCGTGGTGCATTGAAATTCAAGGGGGCGGCCGAAGCGATTCGTGATTAAGAGGCCGCCGACCAGACCCCGTTCCGCATCTTCCACGGCGGTGAGGAAACCGAGTCGGAACTGGTCGTGTGGGACCGCAGCCGCCATAGAGCGTCAACCTTCCCTGCTGCTCGCGGAGTGTGATTCAAGTGAGGTGGGAGACATCCTGTCGCCCGGAGCCGTTTGGATCAGACCGCGCGGCCCCGTGGTGGAATCGGTGTGCGGGGATGGGCAACTTGAATGCGTGCAGTCCGGTCAACAGCGAGACGGCGAAACGATGGCGGACGTGTTCGACAGGAAAGATCTGCCGGTTGTGACACGGTTGAGCATTGTCCGTGCGGCAAGGATCGGGGTGACTGGACAGATTCTGTTTCGGACTTTAGCCAGAACAGGGATTTTGAAGGAGCGGATGCGCGCGATTTCAATTCATCCACAACTTGTTCAGGGAAACCGCCCAAAACCGCGATTGCAAACATGCGCCGTTTACCCGGAATGCGCAATTCCGCAGAAATCGGCCTCGCAGGTTGTTTGTGAATGCGCGCGGCTGCGCAAAAGTGCGCCGAAGCGCGCACAAAGCGCGCCAAAAGGCGCGCCGATGGGCCTCCAACTTTTTCCAGACGGCCTCCGAATCACAATTCGCGGCCTTAATAAACAGTTCGCTTATGGGGTATTTCGTCCGAATCGTCACTAAGCGGGCCCGCGCTCGTCAACAACTTGTCGCGCAACCAGGGACACTAGGTTGAGGGAACGCCGATCTGACGAAGGAGAGTTGCGATGCCTGGAATACAACGAAAAGCCAATTACCAGAATGGCGAATTCCGCAAAAATCCCCCTCTCTGGCGGTCGACGCGGCTGCGTGACTCTCCTCGGCAGATGTGTTATAAGCGGAAAAATTTACCTGGCCGATGGACCCGATCTCCACTCAAGATCGGACTCTTTATCTGCTGGACCGTTGAGGAGCCGACCAATGGTCGACCTGGAAAAAACTGCGCTGCATCGTGTCTACAAGACGGAAATGCTCGGCGAAGCGTTGGTCGTCACGCTACAGGGGGATTCCGCGGGCTTCAGCATCGGCGCCGTGCACAACGAGATGGTGACGGTGATCGGCATCGCCCGCGATCCGGAAGTTCGCCACCTGATCCTCGACTTGAGCGGCAGCAATTATTACGGCTCACTGATTCTCGGCGAAATCGTGAATTTAGCGCAAGCCGTCAAAGAAAAAAGGGGCCGCGTGGCCCTCGCAGGGACATCACCGGACATGAAGGAAGTCCTCCGCATGATGCGGTTGGACGCGATGTGGGAAAAGTACCCTACACGTATGATGGCGCTGCGGGCGGTGGCCAATCTGCCGTGGCAGGAACGCGTCAAACCGTATCTCAAGCCCATGGCCATCGGCTGCGGCATCGCGCTGTTGGTGGCGTTGTATTTGTTTCTGCCGCGCAAAGATTACACGCCGGAGTATTATCGATCGGCCAGTAAACTCTGGAACGAAGCGAAAGCGTTGAAGGCCGTCAACGCGAGCGACAGCGAATGGATGGCCTTCAACGACCGTGCGAAACCGAAACTCAAGGAAATGAGCGATCGCCTAAATAAGTTCGCCAGTGCCAAGCGCCTGAATCTGCAATACATTTTGTGGGCGACGCGTGACTATGCTCCGAAATCCCTTGATCAACGGTTGGACCCGCAACTCGACGATACTCAGATAGTAGATTACTATTTGGGGATGGTGAAGGCGGATCTCGAACACACCGAGCGCCCTCCGCGTCCGAAGGTTTTGGGGCCGGACCCGTGGGCGGCACTACCGGGCGTACCTCCTACCATGCCTCATCCAGAAAAATCCGCTTCCGTGAAGTGAAACCGTCGGCCAGGAGTCAGTCTGGTGTTTCGGCGGAGGCTGTGCGATCATTGAGGAGTTGTGATTCGAATCGTCAGAAGGATTCACCGGATGAGCAGCGGAAGTCGGTCAGGGATTTCCAGCGGTTTCGTCATGCTGGGATTGTTGTGCTTCAGCCTGCGAGTGGCGTCGGCAGCAGAGACGGTTCCGCTCGAGGCAGCCCAAGTCCGGCAGCTCATACATGCTCTCGATGACCGGGATTATCAGGTTCGCAACGAGGCCAGCCAGCGACTAGCCGAAGCGGGGATCGCCGTGATCGACCCGCTGGTGGCAGCCTCGAAGACTGGCAGCCTCGAATTGCGGATGCGCGTCGTCGATTTATTAGGCCGAATCTACAGCCGCGGCGAAGAAGCGAGCTTCGAACCGGCGGAATTGGCCTTTCCAGCACATTGGGATCCTAAGCTTAGAATTCCACGTGGACAAGTTGTCGCG
>JADMIO011189596.1_pt1 | contig 77461 bp, 36 predicted proteins | sample 8958161 | NCBI WGS metagenome assembly JADMIO01 (sample SAMN16585339, study PRJNA669376) | soil metagenome | isolation source: Crop rotation soil | place: USA: Cullars Rotation, Alabama | collected 2011
CGCGACAACTTGTCCACGTGGAATTCTAAGCTTAGGATCCCAATGTGCTGGAAAGGGTGAAAGCCCCGTCGTTAGGGATTGGGTATATATCTATGCCATTATTGTTTTGCCTCGCAGCAGTAGTGACGCCAAGGTGGTGGCAGTCCACTATACTTACCTTAACCGCCACAGTATCTGACACAGATCCGTCCGTTATCCTCACATAAAAAATATCGCTGCCGATATAGCCGGTTGTCGGCGTATAAGATAAGCCCGCTGGAATAAGCATATAGCCCGTTGATGTATCTGCATAGGCCACCACGGCTGTACCATGAGTTGGGCCTGATATCAGGCTCCAGACCTCACGTTGCCGGGGGTCAATATCTACCACAGCCAGGGGTGAATCAAGAGATATAGAACTATCTAAGCAAACAGTTATATTTACCGTGTCCACTGCGTACCCTCGGGTAAAGTAAGGTGCATGATTATAGTAGATCATACGTGCGCAGTTATTATAATTGTCGCTAAAATATACATTCCCATTCCTTGCTACTGCAATACCGCTAGGGCCCAGTATTTTGGCACTTGTGGCCGGGCCGCCATCGCCACTATAACCCGGCGTGCCATTGCCACCATACGTGGTGATAATTCCCGACATATCTATTTTGCGGATGCGCGCATTATGATCAGATATATACACATTGCCCATGCTATCCGTGGTAACACCACGCGCATTGTTAAACACTGCGGCTGTTGCCGGGCCGCCATCGCCGCCATAACCAAAAGCGCCTGTGCCCGCAAAAGTGGTGATAATGCCCGCTGCGCTTACTTTACGGATATAGTTGTCTAAACCGCAAATATATAGGTTACCGCTACGGTCCACGGCCACATCGATCACCTGGCCCAACCGCGCATCAGTTGCCGGCCCACCGTCTCCCAGGTATCCGGATATACCGTTACCGGCAACTGTAGTAATAATGCCTGCAGCATCTACCTTACGGACCCGATAGCCATGTTGCTCACCTATATATATATTTCCGGCGTTATCGGCCGCTATACCTCTCGGATTATCTAACAGCGCCAGTGTGGCAGGTCCGCCATCGCCGCCATATCCTGCAGTTCCGTTTCCCGCAAAAACGTTAATAATTCCTGTTGCGTTTATTTTGCGTACGCGGCTGCCTGAATCTGTAATATATATATTACCCCTGTTGTCTGCGCATACAGAATAAGGCATGGACCTGGCAGCAGTAGCAGGGCCACCGTCTCCACTGTATGAGTATGTGCCATTTCCTGCTATCGTGGTAATAACACCTGTAACGGCTACTTTACGAACGAGTGTTGCTCCTCCATCGGTTATATATATATTCCCGGCACTGTCGGCTGCAATGCCCCAAGGCCGGTTTAAGCCTGCGGCTGTAGCAGGGCCGCTATCGCCGCTATAGCTGCCTGTCGGGCCTGTAACACCTACACCGGCAAAGTTAGTGATTGTCTGGGCGGGTAAGGAAAGAGAGAGAAAAAGGAGAAAAAAAAACCCTCCCAGTTCCCCCAAAAAGAGTGTAAGATGCAAAAAGGAGGGAAGTTTTTTCATAGTATGTTTTTAATTCAAACAAAAATAAAATATTAAAAATAATAAACAAACCAAACCGGCTTGAATGTCTCAAGCCGGTTTGGTGGAAAAAATTAAGAAAAAGTAATGGTAATATCATTCATGGCAACCCCTGAAGAAGACCATGCAGCGGTAATGTCAGGGGTACCAATGGGGATACCGTTACAGTAACCAGCCCAGTTGGTCGAGTAGGCCCAACAGACAGGAGTTACAGCCCCATCGGTTAAGCCATTACCAAGTGCGCAGGGTGCACAGGATACCTGGAAAACGGCATCAGTCCATGTAAAGTCAGCAGTTGAGCAGCACGGACTTGTCCAGTATGCCACCGGTATTGTACCCGCTTGATAAGCCCAACCTACAGCGGTAGAAGAGCCGGTACAAGTGCCATACCCGGTAAAGCAGCTTGGGTCTGCCCAGGTCAATGTGGTCACGGGAGGAACGATAAATGGATTTGAAGCAAGGTCACAGCCTAAAGGATCATAAGTACCTTCAGTAGCATACATCGTTATATAAACTGTGCACTTACTGTTATTTATTATTGTCAGTTTGCCCGATTGGGCAAAAGCGCCAATACTCATTGTAAAAAGCGCTGCAAATAATAAAATCTTTTTCATACTGTTTGTTTTTGAAATTTGAAATAATATTTCGACTCCCATTTATAACCCGCCAAAGTACAAGCGGTTTATTCCGGCCGGGAACAAGAACAAAGCTATAACCGTGAAGGATGATGAGATGTTATTGAGGCATTTACTTTTTCGCTAATGGCGAAATTAATTTCGCCATTAGCGAAAAAATTCCCCGCGGAATATTTGGAGATACAAATAAAAATATTAGATTATCTATTTTCCTTTGAGGTCAGTATCTCATTCAGTGATGAGCCATAGTGCGCAGAAAGTTTTGATAAAGTATCCATCGTTACCGACAAATGTTTACCGTTTTCAATTTCACTGATGGTGCTTGCAGATATACCCGTAGCCAGGTGCACCGTTTCAATTTTCTGGTTTTTCGCATGCCGTAAGCTGCGCAGGCTATTCCCAACCTGTTCCAGCTTAATATTTACATCATATCTCGTGGCCATAAGAATGCATATTATAGGGAATACAAACTTATGTGCTGAAATTCATATAAAATACGGGTAAAACACTGAGATTTTAAAATTTAAACTGGGGTAATCTACATAGGTTGAAAGAATGATATTAGTTAAATGAGCATCGTTACGTATGAATCCACAACATAACGGTAAGACTCGCTCCATCAGCTAATGATCACCTCAGCTAATTAAATTACTGCTCATCAAATTCCTGCTCCTGCAGCATCTCTTTCCATTCGGGGCCCAAAAGGAGGGATGACCCTATATACAGCTTCATGATCTGCACCATCTCCTCAGCATTCCACGAATATACGCCCGATGCAAAATACACACGGCCATCTATGGTATCGAAATACATATTGCCATCGTGGTGCAGGCTTTGTATCAGGTGCTCATGTGTTTCAAACCCAAAATAGTCAAAAGATTTACCTTTCAGCGGGTGGTCTGTCTTATGGCCTTTGCCCTCGTAGTGCAGGGCGCCTATGTAGCGCCAGTCGTAACGCTTTACGTGCTGCGAAAAGATCGTTTTCTTGATAATGGTGAGCGACTGCTGGTCCAGCAGCAGTTTCTCAGTAAAGAACATACGTGCCAAAAACCGGTGCGCTGCAAGTATATATAATATAGAAGAACCCATACAAGCCACCCACTGTATAAACGTATGCTTAAACGGCATGCACTGCAGCAAAAAAACAGTAGCCATGCCCGATGTAAAAAGAAATTCTATGAGGTATAAAGCACGGATGCGTACATGGGTTCGGTTCCCCAATGTGATGAGTAAACTGCGGTCGCCCCAATAATATGTGATGTTACGTTTCGCCAATTAACCGCTAAGTAAATTTATACCAAATAATATGCGTTTTTTAGACCGTCGTTGCTATTTGTTCCGTCTCCACTATATCAGCCTCAAATACTATACCAAATTCATGCCGTAACCTGTCTTTCACCTCCTGCTCATCCACTTGCCTGCCCAGCTCCTTTTGCATCGAGGTTACTGTTTTATCCGTAATTCCGCATGGCACTATATGGTCAAAATATTTCAGGTCTGTATTTACATTCAGTGCAAAGCCATGCATAGTTACCCATCGGCTGCACCTTACACCCATGGCGCATATTTTTCGCGCCTTGCCCTTTATATCTGCATCCAGCCATACCCCCGTTGCGCCCGGCAATCGTCCTGCCTCTATACCGTAATACGATAATGTACGAATAATAACCTCTTCCAGATTTCGCATGTACTTACCGAGGTCGGTAACAAAATGCTCCAGGTCCAGTATCGGGTACCCCACTACCTGCCCCGGCCCATGATAAGTGATATCCCCGCCCCTGTTTGTTTTAAAGAACGAAACATTCAGCTCCTTCAGCCGACTGTCGTTTACCAGCAGATTTTCCATGTGGCCGCTTTTACCCAAAGTATAAACATGCGGGTGTTCACAAAAAAGCAAGTGATGGGTAGTTTCTTCTTTATCAATTTCTGCTTCCGGGTTATTATACCGCTCAGCTTTGATGCGCAGGTTCGCCTGCATCAAAGACTCCTGGTAATCCCACGCGGCATCATATGCTATGCGGCCCAGATCCTGGAAAAGAATTGTTTTCATAAAAAGAGTATGCAATTTAAGTCTATTTTATGAACTCTGTGTTATCATATGCAATAGATGATAGTTATCTACCCATTTTATTTAATAAATAATTAATAATCAGCTGCATATACACTTTATAGCAATTGAATTTCAGCCAACTTTCCCAAACTGGGTGAGTGCATTAGCGATTAAAAAAGGGCTGCTATAATTAAATTCCGAGCCTAAACAACAGGGCTCTTTAACCTTTTACCTAATTACCCATTATCCTTTTAACCTATCAACTAATCAACTAAATTTGCTCCCATGTCTGCTATATCAAACTTCGACCCTAACTCGGTTGGACTAAAATCAAATAACATTTTCGGCTTGCCTTTTAGCGAAGAGGAAGCCGAGCTTGTATTATTACCCGTTCCGTGGGAGGTAACTGTGTCTTACCGCACTGGTACTGCCCGCGGCCCAGAAAAGATCTTCGACGCAGCCATGCAGGTCGACCTTTTCGACCCAGACGTAAAAGACGGCTGGAAGAAAGGCTTCTACATGCTGCCTATAGATAAGAACATACAGGCCAAAAGTGACTACCTCCGCCAATGCACTGAGCTCATACTATCTGATATGACCGAGGGGGGCATAATTGGAGAAAACGAACAGCTAAACGAAAAGCTGCAGGAAATAAACGCTGGTGGGGAACTGCTTATCAACTGGGTTTACGAAATGACCAGCAACCTGCTGAAAAAAGGAAAAAAGGTAGGCCTGGTAGGTGGCGATCATAGCACCCCTCTTGGGTTCATAAAGGCCCTTGCAGATATTCACGACGATTTCTGCATACTACAGGTAGATGCCCATGCTGATCTCAGGGTAGCTTACGAAAACTTCACCTATTCGCATGCCTCTATCATGTACAATGTGCTGCAGCAGGTGCCACAGGTAACAAAACTGGTACAAGTAGGTATCCGCGATTATTGCGATGAAGAGTTAGACGTCATTAATCAAAGTAATGGCCGCATTACCACATTCTTCGACAAAGACATTAAAGAGCAGCAATATGAAGGCGCCACCTGGAAACAAATTTGCACTAACATCGTCAACGCCCTCCCCCAGAAAGTCTACATCAGTTTCGACATAGATGGTTTGGATCCCAAGCTGTGCCCGAACACGGGTACGCCTGTTCCCGGCGGTTTCGAAATGGAGCAAATATTTTATTTATTCAACATGCTCCGTACATCAGGCAGGCAGATCATTGGCTTCGACGTAAACGAAGTATCTAATGGCGAGCATATTGGAGATGGCATAGACGCCATTACCGGCGCGCGGGTATTATTCAAGCTCTGCAATTTTATGGTAGCATAGTCGCCAGTCGAAAATAATCGTAGTCTTCCCTCTTTTCAAAAAACGAAACCGGCAATCTGGAAATTCCAGATTGCCGGTTTCTATTAATCATATGAGAATTAGCTTATCAGCTAATCCCGGAAATCAGCTAATTAATCCACAGCTTGCCTGCGCTTTGCTGTCTTATTGATGTCATCTATAATTTTACCACCATCGCGCATATACTGCGACTCGTTATTAGTGCCTTTTCCTAACTCCATTGTCTTTTTAGCAGCAGCTATCGCCTCATCGTTATGGCCTAGCTTCTTTTCTATGCGTGCTTTCAGCAGCCACATATATGGCTGTCCTTTTGGTTCTTGCGATATCGCCTTGTCTACATACGTCTCAGCCTTATCCATGTTCTTGTCTGTCTCATAATAGTAATTAGCAGCCTGGAAATAAGGCAACTGCGCCGGATGGTTAATAGCCTTGTCTATGTTCATTTCTATATTGTCGCTGTTACGGGCTACCACAGGTATCACTATCTTGGTCCTTTCCCACACCATTTCTATTTTGCAGGTTGTGAAGGTAAGATCAGTGATCAGTATAGTAAAGGTCTGGCAATTGCCTTCTATGGTCGATGGCTTAATGTTAAACCTTGCCACATCATTCTCCCTCGGAAAACCGTTTGGACCAAAAGTAGCTACGCCGGTGTTCAGCACCACTTCCCACATATCCTTACCAGGTATGGTGTATAGTGCATATTCGCCTGCTTTTATTTTTTGTCCTGCCAGTTCCAGGTCTTCTCCTATTTTTATTTTGGTTGCAGCATTAGCTCCTGTGCGCCACACCTGGCCATAAGGCACCACATCTCCGAAAATTTTTCGTCCGCGCATCGATGGCCGGCTGTAACTGATCTCTATATTGGATACCGAAAAATCCTGGGAGATCTTTGCATTAGGACTAAGCTGCGGCAATTTCAGCGAACTTTGCGCCTGCGAAGCCATAGCAGTAGCAGCTATAAATAATACAGAAAGGAAAAAACTTTTCATAAGTTGTTTTGTTTTGAATCTGCAAAATACAAAGTAAGTTGAGAAGTTTATATAGTTGATGCCCTAGTGCCTATTAAATTTTTCTCCCCTCGCTCAACACACCTGCGATCATCCCCAATATTCATTTCCTAATATAGAACTTCGATAACCCTTCCATTATTACCCTTTGATTATTTGATCTTGGAATGTCGCAGCGCGAAAATTTTAAAAAAAAGTCCCGACATACCTTGGTGTGTCGGGAAAGGACTGTACTTACTAACCCATCGTTAGCAAGGCAAATGTCAGAAAAAAGTTTCGCACTTTAAAATAATTGTTAGTTATATATTTACTAACGGCAATTGTTATAGAGTTCTTTTTACAATGATAAAATAAATTGTTAATTCATCATTAATATAAGCATATAATAACCTTGTAACAATTTATAAATCAATTACTTGGATGTAAAAGGCATCGCCACCACATTGACATCAACTGAGTAGTTGTCGATTTAATCTTTGTCCTTCTTTTCAATGACAAATGCGCCTTTGTCATCAAAAAATAGGTCTCTCTTCTTTACTTCTGCCTCATACTGTAAAGTGCCATCGGCCTTTACGATTTTGGCTGCCTCTGCAATAGTACCCCTGCCTTGTGCGTAGTCCCGGGCTGGTTTGGGAAGATCTTCTACTCCTATTGCCGTTTCTGTTTCTATAAGGGAGCCGTTATCCGCATACAGTACAGATAACGTATGTTTACGATATAAGAAAGAGGCTTCGTAATCGTTTCCTTCCTGGTTCCATTTTACTTTTTGTGCAGAGGAATATGCTTTTGCAAATGCTGCTTTTACCGGTTGTGGCACTACTACTCTTTGCTGGGCTATGGCTGTGTGCATGCATATACATACGTTCAACAGGCCTATGATAAACGATCTCATTGTTGTTTAATTGATTAAAAATAATGAATAATGCCACCTTTTGCGATTACCCTCATTCCACGCATTGCTGGAAGCAAAACCATCTCTAAAAAAGAGAATAGAAAAATAATGCCCGGAACACAGTGTATCAAAACGCAACCTGCATGCGTACTCCGACCCACCGGGCTATTGTTCCACCACCACCTTCGCTGCATAGCTATTGCCGGCAGTCGTTGCATTAATAAAATAGATCCCAGCCGCAGTCTTTAACTTTAGCGGAGTAATTCTGTTTGTAACCGTACTGATCTCCTTCACCTTTTCGCCTATAATATTAGTGACTATCAACTGCACTGGTGCATCTACATCCGAAATTAGCAACACACTAAATACCCCATCATTTGGATTCGGCCATACGTGCAACATTTCTCCTGCTTGAGTAGAACCTAGTTGGGCCACTCCTTCTGTGCTGTTACACACCGTTACCGGAAAGACAGCAACTGCCGATCCGCAGTCATTGGCCAGTGTATAAACAATCGTATCTACGCCGGCCGTTACTCCCGTAATAATAACGTCAGATGACGTTGCGGAGATCGTAACATTTCCATTGCTAACATTCCATGTTCCTCCGGATGGTGTTACTGTAAGCGTATCTTTAGTTCCTACACATACAGATGCATTGCCTGTTATAACCCCGACAACTGGTCCTGACTTAACGGCAACAGTAATGCTTGCTGTAGAAGTTCCACATGTATTAGTAACCGAATAGCTAATAGTGGCAACCCCTGGAGATACCGCGCTGATAACACCCGCACCTGTAATGCTGATGTGTTCATTACTGCTGCTCCATACACCACCCGTTATTGTGTCCAGCAATGTTACGGTGAATCCTGTGCAAATAGTATCTAGCGCACTTATTGTTCCTGCTTCAGGCAAGGTATTCACCGTAATAATTTTGGTCGCTGTTGCAGTGCCACAACTATTGCTTACAGTATATCTTATAGTATCTACGCCAGCAATTACTCCATGTACAACACCCCCTGCAACCGTTGTTGCCGCCGTGCTGCTCCATACACCGCTTGTCACTCCATCACTCAACATAATGCTATCTCCTGTACATACACTTGAGGCACCGCTAATAATACCGGCAACAGGCAAGGGATTGATAGTGACCGTTCTTGTAGCACTAACACTTCCACAACTATTGCCAACCGTGTAACTGATCGTACTTGTACCAGCAATTACTCCTAAAATAACACCGCCGGATACTGTAGCCGCTGTATTACTTGCACTCCAAACACCACCCGGTATAGCATCTGCTAAACTGGTTGATGATCCCACGCATAAAACTGCCGTACCTGTTATGCTTCCCGCCGATGGAAATACATCAACTGTCATAGCTTCCGTGCTGGCACAACCTGTAGGCAGTGTATAGCTGATCGTTGCTGTCCCTGCCAGCGCGCCTGAAACAATCCCCCCACCGGACACTGGCGCTACAGCAGTGTTGCTGCTGCTCCATACCCCGCCCGATGTAGTATCACTCAAATGCAGTGTACTCCCCAAACACAAATGATTCAAACCCACAACCGGCCCTGGTAGCGGGTTAACCGTTAACACAGTAGTGATATAACACCCAAGCGGTAAAGTATAAGTGACTGTAGCCACACCTGCTGCATATGGGGTCACCACACCCGATGACGCAATACCCGCCAACGTACTTGTCCAGAAACCTCCTGCCGCTGAATCATACAACGGCATGGTAGTGCTATATGCGCACATATTACCTACTCCCAATATTGGCGGTACAGCAACAACTGTCACCAGCCTTGTGGCTGCACAGCCCGCGCTATTGGTATAGCTAATTGTAGATGGCCCGCCCGATAAACCACTCACTACACCACCGCTTGTTATCGTCGCAATACCGGTATTGCTGCTGCTCCACATACCGCCGCCCGATGCATCACTTAACAGTGTTGTATATCCAAGACATACTTCTACAGTGCCGGTTATCGGTAATGGTACTGCATCTACAGTTACAACAGCAGTGACTGTGCAACCAGCACCCATAGAATAAGCTATAACGGCTGTACCAGCAGCTACTCCATTTACCATACCCGCAGCATTTATTGTGGCAATGCCGACAGGCGTGCTGCTCCAGGTGCCACCACCCACATCTGATAATGTCGTTGTGGATCCCGCACATACTCTTGTATTGCCTGTAATAGCAGGTGGTAAAGAATTAATGGTTACCACCGTTGTTGCTACGCAACCACTTACTGCATAACTAATGGTTGCAGTACCTAAAGAAGTTCCGTTTACCACACCAGTTGCAGATACCGTAGCAACAGCTGTATTGCCGCTGCTCCATACACCTCCGCCTGCAGCATCGCTCAGCGACGTCACCGAGCCGACACATACACCTGTGATCCCGGATATAGGAGGTGGCGCTGCATTGATAGTTACAATAGCTGCTATACTGCAGCCTGCGGCTAAACTATAAGTAATGGTTGCAGTTCCAGCGGTTGCACCCGTTATGTCACCGATTAAGATATTTGCAGTAGCAACTATAGTATTGCTGCTGCTCCATGTGCCGCCTGTTGTAGCGTTGGTAAGGGTTGTCACAGCGCCTACACATGCATGAAGTGTGCCTGTTATAATTGATGGCAGTGTATTCACCGTAACTATAGTCGTTGCAGCACAGCCACTTATAGTATAAGAAACAATTGCCGTACCGGGATTAATACCACTCACCAGCCCTGTGCTGCTTATAGTGGCAACACTTGTTGGTACAATACTCCACGCGCCGCTTGTTGTATTAGTAAGCAACGTTGTTGCACCTGCACATATACTTAAAGTGCCAGCAATAACAGCCGGCGATGTATTAACTGTCACTATAGCCGTTACAATACATCCGCTGCCCAATGAATAAGTTATAGTCGTTGTTCCATGAATAATTCCATACACCTGCCCTACACCTGATGCCGTAGCTACACCTGTATTGCTACTCGTCCATGTGCCGCCACCAGCGCTATTGCCCAGTGGGGTAATTGCACCGGCACATACATGCAGTGTGCCGCTAATAGCCGATGGCGCAAGGTTCACAGTTACGATAGCAGATGCAGTACATCCACCCGCAGTAGTATAAGTAATAGTTACTGTACCTGGAGCAGACCCAGTGACAATGCCTGCACTATTCACAGAGGCAATGGTTGTTGCGCTACTGCTCCACGTACCACCAGTTATCGCGTTAGATAATGCTGTCGTAGCTCCCGCACAAATGCCCGTGCTGCCCGTTATCGCAGACACCGGGTTCGCCGTTATTACCTTCGTTACCGAACATCCGGCGCCAAGTGAGTAGGTAATTGTCGTAGTTCCAGTCAATGCGCCTGTCACTGTGCCACCGGCATCTACACTCGCAATGCTAGTATTGCTGCTAGCCCACGTACCACCACTCACCACATCGCTCAATATAGTTGTTGATCCTGCACATACATGCAACGTTCCTGTTATCGCAGATGGTGTCGCATTCACTGTTACCGTTGTTCTTGCTGAACAGCCGGCACGGGTATAAGTGATTGTATCTATCCCTACAGCTCCTCCCGTTACTATTCCGGAACCAGATATTGTGGCTATCGCCGTTGCGCTACTGCTCCATATACCTCCTGTTGTAACATCAGCCAGCGTTATCGTTGCGCCTATGCACATACTCCCACTTCCTGTTATAGCTGCAGGTGCAGCATTCACGCTAATGACTTTTGTTACCGTACAACCTGAACCAAGCGAATAAGTAATTGTTGTTGTTCCGGGGCTCATACCGCTCACCACGCCATTTAGCGATCCCATGGTCGCAACGCCAGTGTTGCTGCTGCTCCACACACCACCACCCACGGCATCTGTTAAGCTCATCGTGTCATTGGCACAAACTGTCGCCCCGCCGATTATTGCCGTAGGCGACAGGCTTATTGTTATAGTCGTCAGTGCTGTACAGCCCGCAGTCGTTGTGTATTTAATAACCGTAGTTCCCGTGGCTACTCCCGTCACCACACCAGTAGAGCTAATCGTAGCCACACTCGTTGTCACGCTTACCCATGTACCACCTACAGGGCTCGTACTCTCCGTCATCGTCGCACCCACACATTCCGCCGTTGGCCCGGTAATCGTTGGCAATGGATTTATCGTCACAACAGTCGCCCTCGTACAACCAGCCGTATAAGAAATTACAGCAGTCCCCGACGAAACACCGCTCACAATGCCGCCTGCCGTCACTGTCGCAACGGATGTCGGGCTACTGCTCCACAACCCGCCAGTCGTTGCATCATGCAGCACAGTCATTGCCCCTGCACATACATTCATTGTACCGGTAATCGTTGCTGGCAGGGTATTTACAGTAACTATCGCACTCCTGCTACAACCTGTCGGTAGTGTGTATGTTATCGTTGCAGTGCCGGGATTTATTCCGCTTACCGTTCCGGTTAAGTTCACCGTTGCTATTCCCGTGTTCCCGCTACTCCACGTTCCACCTGTGGTCAGGTCGCTTAATAAAGTCGTAGCACCCGGGCACATGCTCAAACCACCTGTAATGACCGCAGGCAGCGGATTAACCGTTACCGTAACTCTCGTACTGCACCCCGTGACAGCCGATGTAAACGTGATCGCAGATGTGCCACTAGCCACACCACTTACCATACCGCTCGCAGAGCCTATCGTAGCTACTGCGGTACTGCCACTGCTCCATGTGCCACTACCATCTGTAAGTGTCGTAGTACCACCAGCGCACAGAGTTGTAATGCCGCTGATCGTAGGTGGTGGCGCATTCACCGTCACCGTTGTTGTAACACTGCAACTCGCACCAAGCGAATAGGTAATATTTGTTGTCCCCGTTGCTATTCCACTCACCACCTCCGTCGTTCCAATAGTAGCTACTCCTGTATTGCTGCTTGTCCATGTACCACCACCCACATCGCTCAGCGTGGTCGTTCCACCCATACACAAATGTGTTATGCCCGTTATAGCTCCTGGCGATGTATTTACAGTTACAAAACTGGAAACACTGCAACCAGTCGGCAGCGTATATACTATTGTTCCTATGCCTGGAAATCCACCGGTAACAACACCAGTCACTACGTCTATTGTTATATTCGAGCTTGTAGTGCTCCAGGTGCCTCCCGTAGCTGCATCATGCAACGTAGTTGGTTGCCCCACGCATATTACAGATAAACCCGTAATTGGCGGTGGCAACGGGTTTACCGTTACTACTGCCATAGCTGCACAACTCCCAACTAAATAGGAAATAGTTGCTGTGCCCGCCAATATTCCGTATACTGTATCAGACCCATCTACACTTGCTACGCCTGTATTACTGCTGCTCCATGTTCCGCCGCCAATACCATCACTCAAATAGGTAATCGTGCCCGGGCATACATTAAGTGTGCCCACGATCGGTAATGGTCCAAGGTCTACAGTTACAATTATCGTAGCTGCGCAACCGCTTCCCAAAGTATACGAGATTGTTGTATACCCGGTTGTCATATCTGCTGTTACTATACCCAAAAACGGATCAACAGTCGCAACAAGCGTGTTACTGCTACTCCAAACGCCGCCTGTTATCGCGTTACCCAATGTCGTAACTCCTCCTATACAGATGCTGGCAGTGCCCGTAATAGCTGCTGGTGATGCCGACACAGTTACTGTTGCCGTGGCTGTACATCCCCCTGGCAACGTATAAGTAATTGTTGCGGTGCCCGCTGCTACACCTGTTACCACTCCTGTACTTCCTGTAGTTGCCCTTGCGGTATTACTGCTGCTCCATGTGCCGCCTGTTACCGCATCAGACAAAGTGATAGTACTGCCGGTACATACCGTCGCTGTTCCCATTATAGCCGCCGGCAGCGGACTTACGGTCTCCACTGCAGTAGCCCTGCATCCCGGTAGTAGTGCATACGTAATTATTGTTGTGCCTGCCGCCACGCCCGTCACAGTGCCTGTTGTCGTCATAGTGGCTACCGCACTATTGCTGCTGCTCCAGGTGCCGCCCGTTGTTGTTTCGCCCAGCAGGGCTGTGCTGCCTACGCACAAGGTACCAGCGCCCGTTATTGGTACAGACGGTGGATATGAGAATATGGTCAATGCGCCAACAGCGCTGCCGCAGCTAGTTAATAAGGCGTAAGAGATAGTAGCCATGCCCGCCGATACCCCCGTTATCACGCCGGTTACGGAATCAATGGTAGCCACTGACGGGCTCACACTATGCCATACTCCGCCGGCGGGGATCGCGTTGCAGGTAGCGGTGGTGCCCACGCACACATTGCTCACCCCCATACTGGAAAGTGTCACTGACGAAACCACTGCCACCGTTCGCGTTGCCACACAGCCTGCGGGTGTAGTATAGCTTATTATGGCGGTGCCAGTAGTTACCCCTGTTACTGATCCCGAGCCGGAACCTACACTTGCCACACTGGTAGTACTGCTGTTCCATGTTCCTCCGGCCACCAACGGGCTAAGTGTTACAGTAGTACCGGCACAGATAGTAGTAGTACCTGGTAGCAAACCCGGAAGCAACAGCGATACGTGAATTGTATCTATAGTGAGATGACAACGGTTATATATTTTCACCCAATAAGTACCGGCTGCAGAAATACTGCGCGTTCGTGTTGTGGTCGTTCCATCATCCCACAAATAACCAGATCCACTACCTGTATCATGGGCTGTAATAGTAAAACTTCCGCCTGCAGGCAGGCATACTGCACTATCATGATGAGTATAGGAAGTATCATGTGGAGCTACAGATATAAAAATATTAGGTAACCCAAGGTAACAATTAGTTCCGGAAAGCAAAGTAATAGCGTGTGTGGTATAACCGCAGGCAGTGCCGGGTGCATTTGGATTATCAATACGATCAAGAAAATTGGTACCGTTATTAAGGACATAAATTTTCCCATCAGGGCCAAGTTTTATATCTGCCTGTTGGGGGAAGCCGGGGGGGCCGCTGGATAAAAAGACTAACGATGCTATTATTGCTGATGTTGTAGAGAGGCTGATATCATATTGGTATAACGATCCCCACTGGGTAAAATATAATTTGGTATTATCAGGAGAAAATTCGGCTCCATATGCGTGACCACCAGTATTAAGAACCTGGCAATTAGAAACAACCCCGGTGGTAGGGTTGAAATCATATAGTTCTATACCTGATGATGGAGCCTCATTTGCACATACTATCTTTGTCCGGTTAGGGCTTACTTTTAATACCCCGCCTCGATAGGCCGATGTACCGGTAAAAGTTCCAATAGTCGATATTACAGGGCTGCTAATACCGGTTGATGTTATATCATATGCCCGAACCTCCGTGTATTCCCTGCTGTGAACAAGCAGCCATATATCGCAGTTATTACCTGCTACTACCGTCATTTTATCAGTTAAGCCGTCAGCCAACGGGGTGCGAAGCGTACTGCTTATTACATCTCCGGTGCCTCCGTTTAGGGACATGTCTACGATACAATATACAAGTTGCCCGGTGGTGCCAAACCAGTCATTTTCCTTGGAAAACACATAATACTGGTTAGGATTGCCTATAACCGGTACAATCGCCGCGCCCTGGGTCGCGTCGTCGGGGTTGAAAAGTACAATAAGTAAGCCATGCGGCATCACCGCACCTGAACTATTAAATACATCACGGCCATTTGTGTAAAATAGCAGGCTACCGGCCGCATTGCTCACAGAAGCACACCCTTCATATGTAACCATACTTGTTGAAAACGGAACCGGGCTGCCTGAGGTAAAAGCAAGGCCTGCATGACTACCAAACGCCCATACCTTATTTTGGTTAGTATAATACTGCCCGCTACTATCAGCAATAGCAACAACAATAAACACTAATAATAGTAAGGTTTGCTTCACGATGGGTCATTTGGGTATGCTCATCAAAATAGTAAAGGTGTTGCAATAAAATAAGTTATATAAAATTAAATTAAAAAATCTGGAGTTGTGTGATTTATTTTCTTTCTTCAATACTGCTTTCTCCCCAAGCTTGATTGGTATAAGCTCCAACCAGCAAGCGCTAGCACAGCGTTCGTGTACATGTTAATTCAGCCGGTCGCAACCGGTATTGCCTTGAAATAGTTTATCAAAAGATAATGGGCCGGTGTCTCCACCAGCCCATTATAATTGTTCAATTCATGTTCACTCTATCTCCGGACATTATCTCATTTTCACATTATCACATTATTTACTGCTCCACCACTATGTGGAATATCCTGCCGCCGCCTGCTGTCTTCAGGTTCAGCAGGTACATGCCATTGGCTATGTTGCTCAGCTGTATCCGCTCGTTCACCTTGCCGCTTTGTGCCTTCACCTGCTGGCGGTATACTACCTGGCCCAGCATGTCCGTTACTTCTACGGCTATCTCCTCATCACTGCCGCCCAATGTGCCTTTCAGTACAAATGAGCCGCGGTTAGGGTTCGGTACTACCGTAAAGTCTTCGCCTGCGCTCAGCGTGCTTACACCTTCAGGGTGCAAACTGATATACACCCACCCGAAAGAGGTAGTGCCACAGGCGCCGTCCGTTGTCACAATGCAGGTCACTGAGTCTTCCCGCGGGTACGTAAAGTTGTTGCTGATGAACGTATTCGTTGTCGCTCCTGCTACTGGAAGGTTGTTCACCACCCACTGGTAGCTCACATGTGCATCTCCGCTCGCTACTGTCGCTGTCAGGGTATCAAACTTGCCTATCGCCACGCTCGTCTCGCCGCTGATCGTTACCACCGGTACATACGGCGTATCCACGCTCATGGTCAGTGGTGTGCTCAGCACGTTCGTCGTGGTGCGGCACAGGTAGTTGCTGTTCATGCTCAGCTGAAGGATGTCGCCATCTGCAGGGATATACGTATAGGCTGCGCTGGTCGATGCGCTTGCCCCGTTCTTTATCCATTCATACGTCGGCGATGTGCCGCCATATACAGGCGCAGCTGTTACTGTTACTGCCATGCCGCGGCATACCGTATCCCCGGGGGTCGCTGTTATTCCTGCCACCGGCAGCTGCATATCCCATACCGTCATACGAAGGTTGCTGCTCGCCGTTGCAGGTAGTGCGCACAGCGAGTCGCTGGTCAGTGTCACGCTTACTTCATCGCCATTGGCAGGGATGAAGGTATAGGTGCTGCCTGTGCCTACTGCTACTCCGTTCACCGCCCATGCAAACGTTGCTCCCGATCCGCCATAGAACGGTATCGCTGTGAACATCGTCGAGGTGCCTGAACATACTGTATCTCCCGCCGGTGTATTGATGCTTACCGTTGGCGCTGTTGTTGGTAGTATCGTCACTGTAGCACTGCCGCCCATGATGTTGGTACACCCTGTCGATGTGCTGATCGCTACTACTGTATAAGAACCCGCTACAGTCTGCAGGCCAAAGTCAAGCGCTGCTCCTGTGCCCGCAAACGTACCCGTTGGCGTTGACCCGTGGTACAGCAGGTAGTTCACACCTACAGAAGAGTTGTTTAATCCTATATGAACGCCTGCGCCGCCCGCACAATAGCTGCCGCCGCCGGTTAATACATATACTGTCGGCAGTGGTTGTACGAGGATTATTTTGCTCGTAGTGCAGCCAAAGCCTAAGCTGTATACTATCGTCGTCGCTCCTACTGCCATTCCACGCACTACGCCCGTGGTCGATCCTACGGTCGCTATGAACGTATTAGCGCTCGTCCAGGTTCCGCCCGTGATCGCATCGCTCAGTGTCTGTGTCGAGTTCAGGCATATATTAGATGGACCTGTGATAGTTGTCGGTTGTGCATGAACCGTCGCTACTGCCGCTGCTGCACAGCCTGTCGGTAAGGTATAGGATATGATCGTTGTGCCTGCTACTATACCATGTAATATCCCCGATGGGCTGATCGTCGCTATGCCTGTACTGCTGCTGCTCCATACTCCCCCTGTCGTTGCATCGAACAACGTTACTGATTGCGTCTCGCATACACCAAGTGGTGATGGGCCGCTGATACCAGCTGGCACTGGGTTTACCGTTACTTCTATATCTGCTGTACACCCTACGCCCAATGAATACGTGATATCCACTGTGCCGCCTATTGGGGTTACACCCAGTACTTCTCCTGTAAATTCATTAATAGTGGCTATCGCCGCATCGGCGCTGCTCCAGGTACCGCCGCCGGGAAGATCACTTAATACTGTCGTAGAGCCCGTACATACCATAGCTATGCCTGATATAGGGTCTGGTATCGGGCTTACCGTTACTACAAGCACTGCCGCACATACACCTGATGAATAGCTGATCTCGGAGGTGCCGGGTGCTATGCCAAACACATTGCCCGAGCCGTCTACTGTTGCTACTGATGTATTGCTGCTGCTCCATACCCCGCCTATGCTCGTTTCTGTAAGCGTTGTGCTGCCACCAAGGCAGATATAGCCTGAGCCCGATATAGGGTCTGGCGATGTATTGACGATCACCAGCGTCGTTACCGTACAGCCCGTAGGAGCTGTATAGGTGATCACTGCGCTGCCTGTGCCTGGCGTCGTTACTATACCTGTGGTGGAACCTATCGCTGCTACAAGTGTATTGTCGCTGCTCCAGGTACCGCCGGTTGTTGCATCGGTCAGTACCGATGGTATGCCCTGGCAAAGGCTCGTAGCCCCAAGGATAGCCCCCGGCTGAGGGTATACTGTTATTACCTTTAATGCCGCACAGCCTGAGGCTGTCGCATAGATGATCGTCGCTGTACCTGCGGTTGTGCCGCCTGTCACATTACCTGATGCATCTACTGTCGCTATATCGGTATTGCTGCTGCTCCACGTTCCACCGCTTGCCGCATCGGCCAGCGTGATCATCGCTCCCGCACATACTGCTGACGGGCCCGTGATAGCCGGTGGTGGTGTGTTTACAGATATCAGCGTACTTGCTGTGCAGCCGGAGCCTATTGCATATACTGCTGTTGCCGTACCACCAGATACGCCGCTCAATACTCCCGTTAGCGGGTCTATTGTAGCTATCGAGGTTGGTGTTACGCTCCATATTCCACCTGTCAGCGCATCGGTCAATGTGATCGTCGTACCAGGTACAAGGCATACAGATGATGGCCCGCCTATGGGTGGTGGTACGGGGTTCACTGTTACCACTGCTGTTGCAGGGCAGCCTGTGCCTGCACTCATCGAGATGATCGTGGCAGTGCCATAAGAAACTCCTGTTACCACGCCAGCTGATGATACTGTTGCTACTGATGTATTGCTGCTTGTCCAGCTGCTGCCACCGCCGCCAAGGCTCGTTGTAGAGCCCGCACAGATGCCTAGCGTGCCGCTGATAGCAGGAGGTGCAGGATTTACTGTTATCGCAAATGAAGATTCACAGCCCGTTGGCAGCAGGTAGGTGATCGTTGCCGTACCGGGGGCTACCCCGCCGATAAGGCCCGTCGTTACGCCTGTTGTCGTAGCTGTCGCTATCGCTGTATTGCTGCTGATCCAGCTGCCGCCGCCGGTCGTATCTGTTAACGTCATCGTCATCCCCTGGCATAAGCTATGGCTGCCAATGATGGGTGATAATGCATTTACTATTATCGTGCTCAGCACACTGCAGCCTGATCCTATCGTATAGGATACGATCACTGTGCCTGACGATACGCCCCACAGTGTGCCCGTGCTGCTGCCTATCGTCGCAAGTGAGGCCGGGCCTGTAGACCATGTGCCGCCTGTAGCTGCATCAAATAGTGCTGCTGATGAACCTACGCATACCATCGGTGCTCCTGCGATAGCAGGTGGTGGTGGTAATACTGTTATTAATTTTGTCGCTGTACAGCCTGCTCCTAATGAATACGTGATCGTCGCAAAGCCCGGTGATATGCCGCATACCTGGCCGGTTGAATTTACTGTAGCTACTGCTGTGCTGCTGCTGCTCCATGTGCCACCAGTTGTCGCATCGCCAAGAAGTGTGCACGAACCTACACATACGCTCGATGAGCCCGTGATGCCCGCAGGTGGGGCATTCACTGTAAACACTGTGCTTACCGAGCAGCCTGTGGCCGGTGTATAGATTACTGTTGTTGTGCCCGGTGTGGCGCCCCATATCGTGCCTGCCGGGGTTCCGAAGGTAGCCACTGATGTATTGCTGCTTACCCACGTGCCGCCCGTTGGCGTTGCACTTAATGCTGATGACGAGCCTGCACACGCATGAAGCGTGCCCGTGATGGAGCCCGGAAGACCGTTAACTGTTACTACTACTGATCTTGTACAACCAAACCCTAATGAATATACTATCGTTGAGGTGCCTGCTGCAAACCCGTACACTGTACTGGTGCTGCCCGCGCCCGCTACTGTAGCTACTAATGTATTGCTGCTGGTCCACGTGCCGCCGCCGGCAAGGTCTGATAAAGTTGTTGTCGCTCCTACGCATACGCTTAGTATACCACTGATCGGCGAGGGCGCTGTATTCACTGTTACCACTGTCGAAGCAGTGCAGCCCGCAACTGTTGTATAGGTGATCACAGAGGTACCTGCAAGTGCACCATAAACGGTGCCGCCGCTCATTGTCGCTACCGACGTATTGCTGCTGCTCCATGTGCCACCCGGGGTAGCATCTGATAAGGCGCTGCTTGAGCCTACGCATAGTCCTGTACTGCCTGTTACCGGTGATATAGGATTAACTGTTACTGTATGCGTAGCTACGCACGTACCACCAAGGGAATAGGTGATCACTGATGTGCCACCTGATGCGCCCCATACATGTCCGCCCGCATCAACTGTCGCAACCGTTGTGTTGCCGCTGGTCCACGTGCCGCCGCTGGTCGCATCTATAAGCGTGATCGATGATCCTGAGCATACTGCTGACAGGCCTGTGATAGCGCCAGGGGCTGTGCTGATCACTACCGTTACGGAGGCTGTGCAGCCGCCAAGCGTATATATTATAGTAGCGCTTCCTGCTGTTACTCCTGACACAAGGCCACCTGAGGTAACTGTAGCTACTGCTGTATTGCTGCTTGTCCATGTACCGCCCGTTGCTGCATCTGTTAATAAAGAGGTTGCACCAGAACATATCCCTGTAGAACCAAGGATAGCCGCAGGTGATGGCGTTACGGTCATAACGCGGGTTACTGTACAACCTGAGCCCAGGGAGTACGTGATCGTTACAGGGCCGGGGGTAACGCCCGTTACTGTGCCCGCAGAGGAACCCGTTGATATTACTGTCGCTATTGTTGTATTACTGCTTATCCATGAACCACCCGGTGGGGTGTCGCTCTCCAGCACACTTGCTCCTACACACACTGTCGCTGGACCTGTGATCGGGCCCGGAGAAGAGCTTACTGTTACTACTGTCGTAGCAGTACAACCCGCTGTTGTTGTATAGGTTATGGTTGTGGTCAGACCTGAACCTGTCGGGCTGCCCGTTACTAATCCTGTTGTGGGCACCACTGTGGCGGCTGCCGTATTGCTGCTGCTCCACGTGCCACCGGTAAAGCCTGGTGCTGTCTCTGTGATAGTGGCGCCGGCACACACTGCCGTTGGTCCTGTAATAGATGGTACTGCACTGATCGTGATCGTAGCGCTTCCCGTCATCGTACGTGGACAACCGGTTGACGCATTGGTCGCTACTACCGTATAGGTTCCAGCTACTGTTTGTGGGCCAAAGCTTATCGCTGAGCCTGTGCCCGCAACCGGTGACCCTACTGCAGTGGTTCCTAAGAACAACTGGTAGTTCACTCCCGCCGCTGATCCGCTCATTCCTACAGGAAGGCCCGTACCGCCGGGACATATTGTTCCACCGCCGCTTACTGAGAACAATCCTGGTAACGGCACTATTGTGATCACTGCACTGCCCGGCATCGTTGCCGTACAGCCCGATGTAGCTGTTACTGTATACGTGCCCGCTACCGTGAACGCGCCAAAGTCAAGTGATGCGCCCGCACCTGTTACCGTTGCAACAAGCGTTGCACCATTATATAATTTATACGATACTCCTGTTGAAGAGCCTGCAAGGCCTATATGCGCACCTGCCCCACCGGCGCAGAAACTGCCGCCACCCGTAACTGTAAACGGAGATGGCACAGGCGTTACTGTTACCGTTGCTGAACCGGTCATCGTGCGGCTGCAGTTAGTCACTGCATTGGTCGCTACTACTGTATAGGTACCTGCTGTTGTTACGGTGCCAAGCGTCAACGCAGAACCAGTGCCCGTTACGAACGGACCTACCGGTACGCCGCCCAGCAGCAGTGTATAATGGATACCTGCCGTAGAGCCGCTCAGTGTTATAGCGCTGCCGGCACCACCGGCGCAGAATGTGCCGCCGCCCGATACCGTGAATACTGCCGGCAAGGCATATACGGTAAGAACCGCTGTGGCCACACACGTGCCGCCTGCTGAATAAGTTATGGTTGTTGTGCCTGCAAGGACTCCGCCGGCTACGCCGGTTGCCAGGCCTACTGTCGCTACCAGTGTATTACTGCTGGTCCACGTGCCGCTACCACTACCATCGATAAGTGAGATCGTTGACCCCACACAAACAGCTAGCGGGCCGGTTGGCGTAGTCGTTATTGGTCCAGGTGCTGCGTTCACCGTTAATATCGCCATCCGTGTGCAACTAGTGCCCGGTTGCGTATAGATGATCGTATCAAGGCCGGGTAATATACCAGTAGTGATACCGCCGCCACTCGGGCCGGGTGTCACCACTGCTATACTTGTATTAGTGCTCATCCACGTACCACCGCCCGGTGGGTCAGTAAGTGACGTTGATTGCCCTGCGCATACACGCAATGTGCCGGAGATCGGATTTGGTGGTGGATATACCGTGATCAATGCAGTGGTCGTACAGCCGGATGGTGCTGTATAGGTTATCGTCACAAAACCCGATGTTGCAGGACCCGGCACTATGCCTCCGGTCATTATACCGGTAGTAAGCCCAATGGTCGCAAGTGCGGTATTGCTGCTTGTCCAGGTACCACCCGTTGCCGCATCCGCAAGTATTATCGAGGAGCCGGTACATACACTGCCCGGCCCTGTAATAGGAGGCGGTGCAGGATTTACCGTTACGGCTATCCATACAGAACAGCTCGTGGTATAAGTGATCGTATCCACTCCAGCCATGCCACCTACAACGGTGCCAAGGAACGGATCTATGGATGCAATTGCAAGGTTATTACTCTGCCAGTAACCGCCTATAGACGTATCAAATAACGTTGTAGTACCTCCGCCTTCACACATCGTCAGCACACCAGTAATAGGACCAGGTAACGGAGCGATAGTTACGACTGTCGAAGTATCACAACCGGTAGGTAAGGTATACCGTATAGTTGCAGTGCCACCTGATACACCCCATACAATGCCTGAAGATGATCCCACGGTAGCTACGCTGGTTGGCGTGCTTGTCCATGTGCCACCACCGGGATCTGTCAATGTTGTAGATGTGCCTGCACATGCTGTTGGCGAACCCGCTATCGGATTGGGCAAAGCATTTACTGTAACTGTTGCACTAATAGAACATCCACCCGGCGCGGTATAGGTAATAATAGCGGTAGTATTGAACAACACCGCACCACCTACTACATTACCAGTAGTTAATCCCACTGATGCAATAGAGGGGTTACTGCTGATCCAGGTACCGCCTGTCGTCGCATCAGTAAGATGCGTCAGCAAACCGGCACAAACACGCAGCGTGCCACCAATGGCCGCCGGCGCAGGATTAACCGTTAATACAGACGACGTGGAACAAGTGCCTAATGAATAAGTAATGACTGTAGTGCCGGGTGCTACACCACGTACTACACCTGGCGTGCCTGTAGGGTTTATGGTGGCAACACTTGTATTACTGCTGCTCCATGTACCACTGCCGGTTCCATCAGTAAGCGATATCGTCAACCCCTGGCATAGTAAAGCTCCAGTGCCTGAAATAGGTACTGGTGTGGTAACAACTGTTATCGGATAAATGGAATAACAACCCGTGGCTAGTGTATAAGTAATATTCGCCGTTCCTGCCGTGACACCCGTGACGACTCCCGACGAAGATACCACCGTTGCCACACCTGTATTACTACTGCTCCACGTACCACCTGTGGTAACATCGGACAGTGTGATCGATGAAGATGCACATACTACAGTAGGACCTGTTGGTATTGCAGGTGGCGCATTTAAGAACAACTCTTTTGCTGGCGAAGTCGTTGAGAGGCCTGAGTTTATGCAGAGAATGGTGCACCGGTAAAAAATATGCGCGGTCACCGTGGCTGTGTATGTAGCCCCTGTAGCGCCCGGTACGTCGGTCCATGTAGTACCATCCGGAGAAGATTGCCATTGGTATACTAGGCCTGCGCCTATTGTAGCCGATGGCATAGATAATATGGTAGTATAAGATGCACAACCTGTAGTAACCGTGGCGCTTATAGTGCCTGTAACGGGTGTGCCCGCACATTGGAAAGACCAGCGGTATACCTGCCCCGAATCAGGAGAGGGATTAAGGCCGGATGAAAACGTGGTAGATGACGGAGTTGGTGCGGTACTCACATTAGGAAGTGTCTGCCAGTCGGTAGTGCTGTTTGCGATACCTATTGTAGCACTTCTACCCGAATAGGAAGAAGATCCGTAACAAAAGTCAATTACATTAGTAGTCTCATACAATTTGATCTGGAAACTTGCAGTACAGGATGAACCGCATCCCATGTAAATTCCATAGTTTTTCCATTCCATTGTAAAGATTCTATTGGGAAAAGATCCAGTAGTTTGGTAAGAGGCATAAGATGGTATGACACTATATCCTTGGAGATCATCCCAGTATGCCATCAGTAATCCCGTACCTCCTATCGTGGCTAAATTTCCAAGATCATTTGTCCAGTTGTTAGCAGTAGAACCGTTGAGCGAAATCCATCCATTGGAACAAACCGAAACAGTTGAGTAGGTCGACCCACAATAACTAAATGGGAACCCGATAGATATGCCTGTAATATTGCAGTCGTCTCCGATAAGCCCGCTACCGCAAGGCCCACCTGTTCCAACTACGGTTGCCGTTGAGGCAATACTTACAAAGGGGGCTGAGAAGGCTGAGAAGGCATAAGATGCTGCCGTTTGCGCAAAACTTGTAACACTCAGGCAGGATAGGATTAGTAGAAAATAGAGCTTTTTCATCTGGAATTATTATTGTTTATAAATTTATTATAGTAAAGAGCTTCAAGAAGTACCGTACGACACCTGCATTTTAAAAAATTTGCTATGACGGTTTACAACATACGTGTACGCTCCTAAAGTTAAGATAAAAATAATAAATTTTACAAAAAAAGTTAATCAGAAGTTGAATAAAATGATAGAATACTGACAGAGCGGTTATTAACCACTACAATACGCATTTTGACCCCAAAGACAGATATTCCAAAATATTAAAAAGCTGGTGAGCGATCACCAGCCTTTTAAATTTGAATCTTCTATATAGTTTTTATTGCTCTACCGCGAAGTGGAGTACACCATCGTGCAAACCTGAACGGAGATGAAGCAGGTACATGCCATTCGCAAGAGTATTGCTAAGTTGTATTTGCTCATTGATGCTGCCATTCCGGGTAGTTGCGTTAGCAGTATATATTACCTGGCCAAGCATATCTACCACCTCAATGGTTACATCTTCGTTCCCTGTTCCTAACATGCCCTTTATGGTAAATACCCCTTTATTCGGATTTGGTACAAGCTTGATATCTTCCACTCCTGCGCCAGATAACTGCTGCACACCATCTGTACCCACACTGATAACTACTGAATTAAATCCTTTCAGATCGCATCCTCCTTTTACCTCGCAGCTTATGGAATCGTTGTTAGAGAAAATACCTGAATAGCTGGCATTTGTAGCACCAGGTATCGCCATACCATTTCTCAGCCACTGGTAAGTGGCCAGCGAACCGGCGCCTGTAGCAAAGGCTGTTAAAGTAATCCCTTGTCCCGGTGCCACTTGCGTACCTGGGAAAGCAGATATAGCTACCGTAGGTATCACTGATGGATCAACCTCCATCGTAATCGTATTGCTGAATACCGAATCGAGCAGGCGGCAAGGGAAGCTGCTACCCATTAATACAACCATGATGTCTCCGTCTGAAGGTATATAGCTATAAGTAGGCCCTGAGCCCACAACGTAAGTGCCATTCTTCACCCAGGTATATTCAGGGTGCGATCCGCCATACATAGGCGTTCCCGTATACGTCACGCTTGTGCCCACACATACTGCATTGCCTGGTGTAGCCGCAATATGCACAGATGGTGCTTGTGGAATGCTTACAGTCAATACGTGTGTCTGGCTTGCTGTATCTGGTATAGCGCATATGCCGTTGCTATGCAGCGTCACGGTCACCATGTCGCCATCTGTTGCGGTATAACTAAACGCGCTGCCCGAGGCCATATGGGTACCGTTCACGCTCCAATTATACGTAGGCGATGCGCCACCGTTTATAGAAGTTGCGCTGAAGTGAGCAGGAATACCTGCGCACACCGTATCGCCGCCGGCCGTAGTCATATTCACAGTAGGCACTACTACAGGGTAAACAGTAATTACCGCAGTACCTGCCATATTGCTATTACATGCCAATGCGCCGCCATTGCTGGCCACTACCGTATACGAACCCGAGCCGGTAAACAAACCGAAGTCTATTGTGCTGCCTGAGCCGCTTACTGCGCTGCCAAAAGCAGTTGCGCCCTTGTATAGCTGGTACATCGTTCCCACATCAGATCCGCTCAAGCCAATATTAAGCCCAAGGCCCGTGCTGCAATAATTGCCGCCACCGGTCATACTGTATACATTAGGCATTGGAATTGCGTTGATAACCCCTGTGCCTGTCATATCACTGGTGCAACCTGTGGATGCATTGGTTGCTATCACAGTATAGCTGCCTGCAGTGCGCAAGCCAAGATCTATGGCGCTGCCGGTGCCGCTTACTGTGCTTCCTACAGCTAATCCGCTATTGTATAGCTGGTAATTCACACCACTGTTTGAGCCATCCAGGTTTACGTGAACACCTGGGCTAGTAACACAATAATTACCCGTTCCTGCCACAGTTACCGCATGGACAGCAGGTAATGAACTAATACTGATCACTGCACTGCCCGCCATATTCGCTGTGCAGCCGCTCACTGTATTTTCGGCTATCGCGGTATAGGTTCCTGCCAGTGTTTGAAGGCCAAAATCCACACCTGCACCAGTGCCTAAGATACTGCCTGCCGGTGTGCTGCCATTAAATAACTTATATAATATACCTGGTGTGGAATTACTCATATAAACATGGTAGCCTGCACCACCAATACAGTAATTGCCGCCACCTGTCACAGCATACACAGTAGGCATTGCGCTGATACTCACCGTTGCACTGCCCGCCATATTTTTAGTGCAGCCGGAAGTTGCATCTGTGGCAACTACGGTATAAATACCACCAACAGATTGTGCCCCGAAATCAATTGCCGCTCCAGTACCGGGAATCGCAACGCCGGTAGCCGCACCGCCCCTGTATAACTGGTAGTTGATGCCTGCATTAGAACTGCCTAAACCAACCGAAGGCAGAACTGTAGACCCTCCACAATAACTGCCGCCGCCTATCACAGTGTACACTGTTGGCACGGCGTTAGTGGCTATTACAGCGTTATCAGCCATTGTTTTGCTGCAACCTGTTAACACGTTTGTAGCCACTACTGTATAAGTGCCCGGAGTAATTTCAGACCCAAAATCCAGGGCAGATCCGGCACCGGTAAGTGTAGTTACAAGAGTCAGTCCGTTGTATAACAAGTAGTGGATACCTGCATTTGAGCCTGTAAGGCCTACATGCCTTCCGGTTCCGCCTTCGCAGTAAACTCCGCCACCAGTCACCGTATAGGTAGCAGGCGCAGGATTAACCACTATAGTAGCTACGCCTGGCATAGCCTTCGTACAAGATGTACTTGTATTTGTTGCCACTACAGTGTAGGCGCCTGGTAGCGTCTGAGATCCGAAGTCGAAAGAGGATCCCGCACCGATGACAGAAGCACCTGTGGCAACTCCTGCATTATATAACTGGTAAGATATATCTTCTTCCGATCCGCCCATATTTACTAACCTGCCTGCATCTCCCGCGCAGTAACTGCCACCACCCGAAACAGCAAATGGAAGAGGCAATGGATTGATAGATATTATTGCATTGCCTGACATATTAGCCCGGCATGTGGTAGATGGGTTTATAGCGACCACTGAATAAGTACCTGATGGTGTATGATAGCCAAAGTCTAGTACAGTACCGGTGCCCGGTATTGCTCCACCAACTGGCGTTGCGCCATTAAATAGTTGGTAAGTTATACCAGGTGTTGAAAAATCCAAACCAATACGTATTCCTGCGTCGCCTGCACAATAGCTGCCTCCACCTGTTACATGATATGCAGATGGCAGCGGATCTACCGTAATCGCTGCATTGCCGGCCATATTGCTGGTACAGAAAGTAGTTTGGTCTACGGCCACTACCGTATAGCTGCCACCTACAAGTTGATTACCAAAATTTAAAGAACCACCTGTACCCGGTAAAGTGCCTGCAAGTGCAGCTCCATTATATAAATAATAAGTAACACCGACTTGTGAGCCGCTAAGCATCACAGGCAATCCTGCTCCACCAGCGCAATAATCGCCACCGCCTGAAACAGTGTAAACAGTAGGCAGAGCATTTTCAGTTATGGTTACGGTATTGATCATATTGCTGGTGCAATGAGATACCTGGTCTGTAGCTATTACGCTATATGTACCTGCAACCGTAAATGTGCCGAAATCAAAAGATCCTGATATCCCCGGCATTGGACTTCCCACGGTTGCGGCGCCATTATATAGCTGGTAATCAACACCTGGATCAGATGTTGCCATTCCTACTGGGAAACCGGTACCTGCGCAATCTGCGCCACCGCCTGAAACATTATATGGAGTAGGTGGAACAGCAACACTTACAGAAGCTATGCCACTCATATTGTTAGTGCAGCCTGTAATAACATTGGTACCTACTACCACGTAACTGAATCCCGGATCTGTCTGGAAGCCAAAACTTATCGGCCCACCTGTACCAGTTACTATAGGGCCGGGCGTGCCGCCATCAAATAACTGGTAAGATATTCCCGGAGTTGAAAAATCGAGACCGATAGGCACTCCTGCATCACCGTCGCAATAAGTACCACCGCCGGTCACATTTTCAATATCAGGCAATGGATTAACAGTTATTGAAACGCTGCCTATCATATTGTTCGTACATACCGGTGCTGCACCCGTAGTAGAGGCTACTACTGTATAATTGCCAGGCAGGGATTGCAGTCCAAAACTGATAGCAGAGCCATTGCCCGGTATGGTCTCAAACGTTGAAGAGCCATTCAGGTATAAAGTATAGCTAACGCCGGAAACTGAGCCCGATAAACCAACAGAAACTGAACCACCATAGCAAAAACTAGTGCCTGATGAGGTGACCGTAAACTGGGCAGGCAATGGCTTTATCGAAACCGTTGCCGATAAATTCATAGTATTCACACAACCGGTCGTAAGATTAGTACCTACTACGGTATAAGTACCCGCCGATGGTGGTAATCCAAAGTTTAGGGCCCCCGTGCCGCCGTTAATAGGCAACCCAATGGCCGTGGGTCCGTTAAATAACTGGTAGCTTATACCTGCAGCCGACCCTATCAAAAGAATATTTGTAGTAGGTGATGAGCCCGCACAAAAAGAACTGTTGCCGCTTACTGCAAATGGTGCAGGCAGAGGATTTACAGTTACTATCCTTGTGGCTGTACATCCGTTGGTTAAAGTATATACAATTGTAGATGTCTGTGGTGTTGAGCTAGTACCTGCACCAGTAACATTTCCAAAGCCATCAACGTTTGCTACTCCAAGTACGGAACTTGTCCACACGCCGGGGCCTATTGCATCTGTTAATGATGTTGTCCCTAATTGACAAACCGTAGCTGTTCCAAGTATAGGAGCCGGGGAGTTATTGATAGTCAATGTTTTGGTTGCGACACAAGTAGATGGATCAGTATAAGTAATAGTTGCACCGCCTATAGCTATACCCGTTACGTTCCCAAATGCATCGACCGTAGCAAATGACGTGTTGCTGCTGCTCCAGGAACCACCGAAGGCGCTCTCCGTTAACGTTGACGCTACGCCTGTACAAATTGAAGACGGGCCGGTTATTGCTGATGGTGTTGTGCTTACCGTTAATACTCTCGTTGCGGGACAAATTGATCCTACAAGGTAACTGATCGTTGTAGTGCCGGTACTCACTCCTGAAACTAGTCCGCTACTGGTAACAGTAGCCACGCTCGTATTACTGCTGCTCCATACCCCAAGGCCTGAAGGGTCGCTCAGGGCTGTTGTTTGCCCAACAACTGCACAGGAAATGCCGGCTATCGGGGATGGTGTAGCATTAACGGTCACTAATACTCTCATTATTGCGGTAGAAGTACCAGCTGAAGCCTGTATCTTAAATGAATCAAGTCCGCTGTAGCCGGGTGTCGGTGTATAGGAAAGGCTGCCGGGAGGCGTCAGGGAGCTTGTGCTTAATATAGTGGCCGACACCGGGAAACCTCCCAGCGTACCATGCACTGCGGGTGCATTTACAGACCATGTCTCAGTAACACCTGTTGTTGGATTAGTTGTAGACAGCATTGAATTAAGGGAGATCGGCCCGGAATTCTGGCACGCGCTCGGTAATGACTGTGGGCTAGCCGCTGTAAAAAGAAGGGCCTGGTAAAAAAATGTTACTGTTATAGTTTGCGGGCCAGGGGGTGAACAACCAAGGCCAGCTGGAGTTATGCCACCCCAGTTCGAATTACCAATTGAGGGCCTTACAGAGGCTACCCCACCGGAACACTGGCACGATATCTGATCTACCGATAGCTCGATTCCAGGATTTTCACAAGACGAGCCACAGGTACCTACATACCAGGTATGTCCATCCGAAGTTTGGGTAGTTGCAGTACCGGTTCTTAATGCGGCCGCTACTGCCGCTGTTACCGCCGGGTTGGTACAGGTATACCCTGTAGTATTCAGGTTGCCGCTTACATTAAAACTCGTATAATTAAGCGAGCTAAGCAGCGACGCCTGGAACGTCTGCCATGCACTACATTGTGTACCGCTAGGCGCAACCCCGGCGGAGAAAGTCTGACTATATACTACAGTCTGGGCTCTGATTCCCTGGTTCCCTCCAAATAAGATCGCAATAAGGATTACTAGTCTGATGGCGTAGAATTTTTTCATACTATTTGTTTAAGCAAGACAATAATTTCACTTTCCGGCGCTCCATAGCTCCAGGGTATTATTTATGTAAAATAAGTTCTTTCCAATTCTAAACAAAATTTTTGAGTTACTTTTTTACACACGCGTTGTCAGTAATGCAAAAGGGCCGGTGAAAACACCGGCCCTCGACAAATCTATATATCATTTAATAAACGCTATTGCTCTATCACAAAGTGAAACACATTATCCTGTGTGCTGGAATGCAGGCTTAATATATACATACCATTTGCAAGCGAACTGTTAAGCTGTATCTTTTCGTTTACCGCTCCCGCATGAGCAATTGCTTTGTTGCTATACACTATCTGGCCAAGTGTATTGGTAATCTCTATTGTCACTTCTTCATCTCCTGTAGAAGCTAACGTTCCTTTTACCGTAAATATACCCTTGTTAGGATTAGGTACCAATTGTATTTTGCCGCTGCCGGAAGCAACCTGGTGTACACCAGTACTTGCAACATGCATGTGAATAGAGTTAAAGCCCTTCAGGTTGCAACCGCCGGTTACTTCGCAGGTCACTGAATCATTATTATTTAGTGTGCTGCTTACAAACGTGGCATTAGTAGCTCCCGGTACAGCTACATCGTTTATCAGCCATTGGTAAACAGCTGAAGCACCACCATGGTCCACAGTTGCTGTAAACAGTGTGCTCTGCCCTGCATTGATCTTATCACCTGGTTCTACCGCTATATTAACAACTGGTATTATTGGTGGCTCTACGACCATATTATGGGTAACGCTGAATACTGTATCTGCAAGGCGGCATGGGAAATCGCTCACCATTCTCAGCATGATAATATCACCATTATTCGGTGTATAGGTATAGCTCATTCCTGAACCTACCACATATGCACTGTTCTTTATCCATGTAAATACGGGGTGAGTACCACCAAATGTCCCTGTGCCAGTAAAGGTTACAGGTGACCCTTCGCAGATCACGTCTCCCGGTGTTGCCGCCACAGTTACGGATGGCAGCTGTGAATAGGTTACTGTCATGCTTATGGTGCTGCTTGCTGTGTCAGGTATTGCACAAATGCCATTACTATGCACACGCGCTGTTACCATATCCCCATCAGCTGGAAGATATGTATAAGTATTACCAGAACCCACCATTGTACCATTAACCATCCACTCATACGATGGGGCCGAACCGCCGTTTATTGAGTTAGCGGTAAAGTGTGTATACTCGCCCAGGCATGCAATACCCCCGCCCGCTGTCATAATGCTTACCATCGGAACAATTACCGGGTATACAGTTATTACCGAGGTGCCGCTCATATTATTATTACACCCTGTAGCACCGCCATTAGTAGCTATCGCAGTGTAAGTACCTGCGGCTGTATATGGTCCAAAGTCGACCGGACCACCGCCGCTTGTTCCTGTTACCGGTGCGCCAATTGCAGTTGCTCCATGATACAGTTGATATACAGTACCAGGGTCAGATCCAGACAATCCTAAATGCAAGCCGAGGCCGGTAGAGCAGTAGTTACCACCCCCTGTTACTGCGTATGAATTAGGAAGTGGTATAGCAGTTACCATGCCGCTGCCAGTCATGCTTGTGGCACAACCAGTTGCTGCATTTGATCCAACTACAGTGTAATTACCAGCAGTAAATACACCAAAATCTATAGCACTGCCGGTGCCGGCTACCGCACTGCCTACGTGACTAGCGCCGTTATATAACTGGTAATTAATACCACTGGCTGAGCCATCTATACCTACATGTACGCCCGCACCAGTAGCACAATAATTACCACCGTTAGAAACTGTTAATCCAAAAGCAATAGGAGTAGCATTTATGTTAATATTTGCGCTGCCGGCCATATTGCTTGTACATCCTGTGGCTAGATTAGTAGCTACAGCTGTATAAGTTCCTGCCAATCCTATCAACCCGAAATCAACACCGGCGCCCGTGCCCATTATTGTGCTTACAGGGCCGCCTCCGTTAGACAACTGGTATTGGATCCCCACACTGGAACTGCTCAGGTATATGTGCGAACCCGCACCACCTGCACAGTAGCTGCCGCCACCTGTTACAGTATTTACCTGCGGCAGAGCGTTAACAACAACTGTTGCGCTGCCAGACATATTTCTAACACAACCTGTAGTAGTATCTGTTCCTACAATGGTATACACTCCCCCATTAACCTGTGCTCCAAAATCTATTGCAGCACCAGTACCACCGGCTGGCGAACCTGCTGCTGTGCCACTTTTGTATAGTTGGTACATTATACCTTCGTTAGAGCTGCTTAACCCTACAGATGGGATAACCGACGTGCCGGAACAATAGCTGCCACCACCTATTACAGAATAAGCAGTTGGAGGCAATGAAGGTATGATCACAGCGCTGTCATTCATTATACTAGTGCAACCGTTAGTCACACTTGTTCCTACTACAGTATAAGTACCTGTCGCAGTTTCAAGCCCGAAATCTATCGGAAGGCCGGAACCTGGTATGGTCCTTACTACACCACCGGAATTATATAGCGCATAGTTAACGCCTGAATTAGAACCTGCAAGGCCGATATGAGTACCCGAAGTGCCCGCGCAAAATGCGCCGCCGCCAGTGACATTGAAGGCTGCAGGGCTGGCACTGATCACAATGGTAGCGCCACCAGGCATATTCACCGTACACGACGTTGTTGTATTAGTCGCCACAACTGTATAAGAGCCGGCAAGGCTTTGAATACCGAAATTTATAGGAGATCCACTGCCTGGCACCGGAGCACCAAGTGCTGTAGACCCATTATATAACTGGTAGCTGATACCTGCATCTGACCCTGCTACACCTACTGAAGGGCCTGCTCCGCCGGAACAGTAGCTGCCGCCGCCCGTTACTGAATGTAGCACTGGCAGTGGACTTGTAGAGATCACAGCGCTGCCGCTCATATTTGCAGTACAGGTTGTCGTAGGGTTTGTACCTACAACTGTATAAGTGCCTGAAGCAGTGAAAAATCCGAAGTCAATTGCATCACCTGTACCTGGCATCAGGGCGCCCGTAGCAACCCCACCATTATATAACTGGTAATTAACGCCCGCAGATGATTGATCTAAGCCTATATCCACGCCGCCGCTTCCTGCGCAATGGCTGCCACCTCCTATTAAGTTATAGGCCACTGGTAGTGGATTCACTGCCACCACTGCTATTCCATTCATGTCATTAACACAGCCTGTAGCCGGGTTATCAGCTACCACTGTATAGCTACCTGCGTTCATATAAGTACCGAGGTTCAGCGAACTGCCTGTTCCAGGGAAAGAATCAACGAATGTTGTATTGTAATACAAAGAATAATTCACACCGCTTTGCGATCCACTCAGCACGATAGGTACTCCTGCCCCACCTTCGCAATAGCCCCCACCTGACGGCATATTATATACTGTAGGTAATGCCTGCTCTACTATTACTGCAGAGCCGGTCATGTTAGCCACACAGTGGTAGGTTTCATCTGTAGCTACTACTTTATAGGTTCCGCTAACAGATAACGATGCAATATCGAATGGGCCGGATACACCTGGCACAGCGCTACCTATAGCGGTGGTACCTTTATATATCTGGTAATCCACTCCGGGGTCTGAGCCACTAAGTCCTATTGCAAAACTTGTTCCTGCACAACCTGTGCCACCACCAGTTACAGCGTAAATGGAAATTGGCGGAGCAATGCTGATCGACGCGGTGCCTGCCATATCGTTCACACATGTAGTTGCTACATTGGTACCTACTACATGATAATCAGAACCCAATGCAGTATGCAGGCCAAAGTAAATAGGGCCATCGGTACCCAACACCGGAGTTCCCACGGCAGTTGTGCCTTTATAAAGTTGGTAAGATATCCCTGAATTGGAGAAATCAAGCCCTATCGCTACTCCACCTCCACCAGCGCAGTAGGCGCCGCCACCGGTAACATTATTTACCGCAGGTAATGGATTGGCTATTACTGCAGCGCTGCCAGTCATGGTTATACTGCAATTAGGCGTGCCGCCAGAAGAAGCGACTACAGTATAACTACCTGTTGCTGACTGGAAACCGAAATTCAACGGAGACCCTGTCCCATTTATACTTACCGCCGTTGGCGATCCATCCTGGTATAACTTATAACTTACGCCAACTGCTGAGCCGCTTAGGCCGATAGGCGCTCCCAAACCTCCATCACAGAAACTACCGCCACCTGTCACTGTAAATTGAGCAGGAAGTGGTTTTACAGACACAGTTGCCGAAAGCAACATGGTATTCACACATCCGGTAGCAGTATTAGTGCCTATTACCGTATAAGTACCTGGGGCTGATTGTATACCGAAATTTAATGCACTCCCTGAACCCGGAAGTGGAGAGCCGATTATTGCGGGGCCATTATAAAGTTGATAGCTGACCCCGGAAGTAGAACCTATTAAAACAATATTCGTAGTACTAAGGCTACCCGCACAATATGCGTTAGACCCTGATACTACAAATGGTATAGGTAATGGATTAACACTGAATGTTTTTGAGGAATTGCAACCGTTAGACAAGGTATAAGTAATATTGGTTGTAGTAACAGACGTTGATGTACTTACACCTGTAACATTGCCAAACACATCGATGGTGGCCACGCTTAAAGCACTGCTCGCCCACGAGCCACCCAATACCGGATCAGTTAAAGCAGTAGTTTGATTCTGGCATACCGCTGAATTACCTCCTATCGCCCCAGGAGACCCATTCACCGTTACAGGTTTAGACGAAAAACATCCGCCGGGCAATGTATAATGGATCGAGTCGATCCCGATACCTGCACCTGTAACATTACCAAATGCATCAACAGTCGCTAACGATGGAGAAAGACTTGACCACGTTCCTCCGGATGTTGCGTCTGCCAGTGTTGTTACCAGGCCGGTACAAACATTGAAGGTCCCCGTGATTGCTGCAGGTACCGGGTTAACGGACACCACCACAGATGGAACTATGCTGCATGAACCTAACAGGTTAAAAGTTATTGTAGTGGTACCCGGCGCAACGCCTGAAATAGCCCCCGTTGTTGGATCAAGAGAAACAACACTGTTATCGCTGCTGCTCCAGGTGCCGTGTGATGAGCCGGTTGGGTTGGTGATCGACAGTGGTACAGAACCTAGACAAAGCGGGTTAGCGTTTACAATTATATTACCCGGTGGGTTACAGATCGGGGTTATTCTCGCATAGCCATCGTTTGTGGCACCTGAGTATCCTTGCGTATGCGAAACTGCGACGGTTATACCCGGTGCTGTATAGGAAGATCCACCGCATCCTCCACCTTCAGCTGCACCACCAGCACCAAACCAGCCGCCGCCGCCGCCGCCGCCATAGCCACCATAGTTATTATACGAACGTCCGCCCTTGCCAAAAGCTCCGTTAGTTCCGGAATAAGTTCCTGAAAATCCAAAATAAGTTCCTTTTAGTCCGAAAGTAGTTTGCGTGCCTGGAGTACCCTCATCTCCTGCATTATAACTACCACATTCAAGACCTGTGCCCCCGGTTAATCCGCCGCCACCGCCGCCATTTTCCCCGGCACCGCTGCAAAAATACCCGCCGCCGCCGCCGCCGCCAGCCACAACTATGCGGCTACTCAGCGCTGTAGCATTACTGCCAGATACAGTACGTATATCGCTTGAGCCACCACCTGCACCGCCGCCGTCGTATGAACTGCCGTTGCCGCCATCTGCACCGCCACCGGAATTATTGCCACCTGCTGGGGCAGCGCCAAATGTGTAACTTCCCGGAGCTCCTTTTCTTCCTATGTAAATGAATAATTGAGTATTTGGCGTCACATTTATTGTAGTTAGCACGCGGCCGCCTGAGCCACCTGTTCCTCCATAAGTGATCGCTCCGCCCGCTGCGCCTGCAATGTCAACGGCCAGGCTATAAATCCCGTTCGGAACGGTATAGGTTTGTACTGCTCCTGTGTAGCCAAAAGTACTGACCTGCGCAAATCCGACACAACTTATACAAGAAATTAATAACAATAAATAGAGCTTTTTCATACGTTCTTTTTTATAAATTTTGCAGGTAATATTTCTAAAAAAAATTTGTCCTATCTGTTAAAATTACAAATAGCTAAATACAATTTGTTGAAAATTCACCCCAAATTATGTCATTTTTTTCTAAAAACCAGTAAATCAGTGAAAAGAAATTATGCATTTAATAATTCTATCAGCTTATTTATTAAAATGTAAATGGCCATTATTTATTATAAATAAATTTATAATAATAAAAAATGTATAAAAATTTGACAGCTAAAAATTTATGTATTTATTCAGATGTGTACTGCATGATCGCCACTTTATATTATTATTCTTCTTTCTTTAGGAGTGTGCCGGGTATTTTTCCGGTTTCGTCGGTCCATATTAAGCGCTCAAGATGCTTGCGGTCTGTTATAATACTTGCCCTGTAAGTAGGAAATACATTCCATAAACTATCCTTTGAAGGTCTTTGTTCAGGAATAGCGTTCCAGCTTATTTCTTTATTCCGGGTTATTATAAATATCTTACTTAACGGTACGTTCATAGATGCAAACAATGAACCATCAGGTAATTCTGTAACACTCCCCCCAGATGTCAAACGCATCTTGCGACCCTCTATTTTATTCCTTGATTGTTTTTGATGCCGGTGCTCTGTGTATTTACTGTAAGTGTTTTGTTCTTTTTCATCAAGCCCCTCTGTGGTACAATTATACGCCCATATTTTCTTTAGGTTGCCTGCCTTACCGTTTGGCTCTTCCATTAGAATAAGCTGAGGGCCATCCTTCTCTGAAAGTGAATTATTGTTATATAACGACAAATAACCATCCTTTGTTTTACCAACGCTATGCTGCCCACAAAAAAGACTGTCGGTAACGCTGGTCATTCCGGGTTTATATATTGTCCCATATTCCGCAATTACATTTCCTTCGGGGTATTTCACTTTTAATATCCTGCTTATGTTCCTAAAACTTAAGTAGATCATGCCGGCCCTTTCATCGAGGTAAAATGAATTTTCATGTACATCTTTTATGTCAAACAAATCACCGGCCGTAGGGTATTTAAACAGGTCTGATTCCATAAAATAAGCAGACGACTTCCATGACCACACTACATTGCCTTTTTGGTCATATTCTAGCACTGTTCCGAATAGCATCTTTTTGTAAAAAAGGCTATCCGTTCCCACTACTATACTGTTATCCATATTTGCACTGTCTCTTTTATATCCGGGCAGCTTCCATAATGTGCTTTCACTCCCCAACACCATATAATGCCCGTTATTACGCCTGGTAAATTCATGATGATACAATTCTGCTTTCACCCCACTCGCCTCATTGGCAACAGGGCCCTTCCACAAAATGTCAGCATTATAATTCACGTCATACACTTCATCATCTGTCATAAAAGTGATCGTGCCCGCTGGCGAAAGTTTCACATCCCGCACGTTAGTGCCTTCGTTAATAGAAAAGCTGCTATCAGGAAGAAACCATACCGGCGCGCCTTTCATGTCGTATAAAACCTGGTTGGCATCAAGAAAAACATAAGCATCCTTATACTGTGTAGCCTCACTTGCTATTCTTAGCCGCTTTGTTGCAGTGTCTACTTTTGGACTCATCAGCACACTGAAATGATGCAGTTTATCTTTTGTCAGATGCTCACCGGCACAAATAACAGCCCAGGTATAATCCGACCCGAATGCCGGGACTTCGGCTATTATTTTACTGTTGGTACAGTTCACTGACTTGATGATATTTTTATTAAAATAGCTGGTTGTGCTATCATTTCCTCTTGCAATCTCAAGCGTGCATTTAGTGCCATCTTTTACCTGCGGAAATGAAAAACCTATGATCCGGTAATTTAGGCGGCTTCCTTCCCTTGGAAATATTTGAGACGAGACCACGTAAGGAAAAAAGAAAAGTGCAAAAGACAATACTTTACATGAGTACACTCGCATATGCACACAAAAATAGGAATAAAAATAGCGAAAGCAGGCCTGTATACTGGAGCGGTAATTACTTTGTCGTCTTTTCACTATTCCATATCAGTTGCTCCAGGTCTTTGTGGTCGTAGATAATACTTGCCCTGTAGGTTTGTGCTGCATTCCATACAGTGTCTGTAGGTTGTCTCTGTTCAGGTATGGCACTCCATATTACTTCTTTATCCTGCCCTGCAATAAATATTTTGCTACTGGGTCCATTCATTGATGCAAATATGGAATGGTCTGGCAATTCCATCACATTACCGCCTGAAGTATAGTGAACTTTCTTGTGCCTGGCCGCCTTCAAATTTCGTCGCTCGGTCTGGCTGTTATAATAGGCCTGCTCAGGTTCTGTTAGCCCTGTTAGCGTGCAGGTATATTCCCATATCACTTTCAGGTCTCCTTTTTCGTCCCCGGTCTCCAGCATTACCATCAGCTTAGGCAACTCAAAAGCAGCCGTATTATTATCAAACAGGTACAGGTAACCATCCTGAGATATCTTTACGCTATGCTGCCCTGAAAAAAGGCATTTCATCATTTCAAAACTATCTGTTTGTTCGGCAAATCCGTATGCTGCTATCACTGTTCCCTCCGGGTATTTCACTTTCAGCACTTTGTTAATATTCCTGCAACTCATATACACCATCTTTGATCTTTCGTCAAAAAAGATCGAATTCTCATGTACATCCATTACCCGGTACCGGCCACTCGGAGTCTTTAATTTATAAAACATGGATCTTTTAAAATACTCCGATGATTTCCAGCGCCACGCTACCTTTCCTTTCTCGTCGTATTCTATTATCGTCGCAAATTTCAATTGCTGCCTGCTCACACCGTTCCCATCAGTTACTATGTCGGTTTCAGCAACACTATCAGGCTTATAACCGGGCACCTCCCACAAAACATTTTCATTTCCCATTATCATATAATGCCCGTTGGCCAACTTTGTGAACTCATGATGATAGTGCTCTGAAGTATCTCCACTTACCTCACCTGTATTTGGCGCGCTCCAGAGAATAGTCCCGTCATAATTGATCTCATTTGCTTTGTCATTCAGAATAAAAGTGATCGTTTTTTGTACAGACATCTTCATGTCTATGGCACTCGATAGCTTGTTAGGTACGGTACTGCTGTCTGGCAGAAACCACACTGGCTGCCCATCCATGTTATACAATGTCTGCATGCCATCTATGAAAATATAAGCATCCTTATACTTTTTCGCCGGGTTGATTATCCTAAGCCGTTTAGTTGCAGTATCTACTTTATAGCTTGCCTGTGTACTGAAATGGTTTAGCCCTGCCTTTACCTTACTCTTGCCTGCATAAGCAACGCGCCAGGTATAAACGGCACCAAAAGTGGGTACCTCTGCTATTATTTTATTTCCATTGCATGCTATCGACCTAAAAATATTTTTACTGAAAGAATCGGGTGAATTATAATATCCTCCTGCTATTTCAAGGGTACATTCGCCCTCTTGCACTTGCGGAAATGAGAACCCTATTAGCCTGTAATTAAGTTTACTACCCTCTTTTGGAAATATTTGTGCCAGAAGTTTGAATGGGATAAAAAATAAAAGTGCTAAAAATATAAGCCTATGCATAACCTCGGTAGCAGTGATCAGGCAAATATAAGTTAAAAACCACCGATTGCACTTTACATAGCTTATTGGCGTCTGCCAGTTATATTCAGAAGGCACGCAAAAAAAGGGGCTGGTGTAGTACCAGCCCCTTACTAATAAATCAAATTATCTGCTATTGCTCTATAACGAAATGGAACACATTATTCTGAGAACCTGAATGCAGGTTCAACAGGTACATACCATTTGCTAAAGAACCGGTAAGCTGTATCTTCTCATTAATGTTGCCGTTTTGCGTCATCACTTTACCGGTATATACTACCTGGCCCAGCATATTAGTTACTTCAATTGTCACTTCTTCATCGCCTGTTGTTGCCAGTGCACCTTTTATTGTAAACGCTCCCTTGTTAGGGTTAGGTACAAGTTTCACATCATCGCTCCCTGCAGCAGTAACTTGTTGAACACCTACATTAGTAAGATGTATGCGCACTGAGTTAAATCCTAACAGGTCGCATGCGCCCATTGTTTCGCAGGTAACAGAATCGTTGTTAGACAGGCTGCTGCTGGTAAACGTAGTATTAGTAGCTCCATTTATGGCAACACCATTCACGCGCCATTGGTAGGTTGGTCGTGCTCCACCATAGATAACCGATGCAGTCAGGGTTACACTCTGTCCCGGGGCTATATATGCACCTGGGTTTGCTTTGATAGTTACGATCGGTATTAAAGGCTCATCAACCCGCATTGTATTTGGATTGCTGAACACCACATCGGCCATGCGGCAAGGGAAAGTGCTGCCCATCATCAATGTGATGATGTCATTATTCACAGGTATATAGCTATAAGTAGTACCTGTTCCACCTACCGCAACACCATTCTTCAACCATGTATAAGTAGGATTAAATCCACTGTACATAGGTGTAGCTGTAAATGTTACCATTGTGTTTTTACATACTACATCTCCGGGCGTTGCAACTACATTAACAGATGGCGTTTGCGGCGAGCTCACAGTAAGCTGTATAGTTTTGCTTGCAGTATCTGGTATTGCACATATACCATTGCTGTGTACATATGCAGTTACCATATCACCATCTATTGGTGTATAGCTGAATGTGCCGCCTGATGCCATTGGCACCCCGTTAACTTTCCAGTCATATACTGGTGAAGTTCCGCCATTAAGAGAATGCGCCGTCATAGTTGCTGTATTGCCTACACATATTGTATCTCCACCGGCTGTCGATATTGTTACACTCGGAACAACTACTGGGTAGATAGTGATAACTGCACTACCGCTCATTTCATCAGCACAGCCTGATACGCTTCCGTTTGTTGCCATTACAGTATATGATCCGGCAGCAGTAAATAATCCGAAGTCAAGCGGGGCTACCGTTCCGTTTACAGGAAGGCCCACAGCAGTTGCACCATGATATAATTGATAAACAGTACCTGCATCTGATCCGCTAAGCCCTACATGTAGCCCTAATCCTGTTGTGCAGTAATTTCCTCCGCCTGTCAGTGCATAAGCATTTGGAAGAGGTATCGCAGTTACCGTACCTGCGCCTGACATATTGCTGGTACAGCCCGTAGCTGCATTTGTTGCCACCACAGTATAGTTGCCCGCATTGTGAATTCCAAAATCAATTGGGCTGCCTGTACCACCAAGTGCAGCGCCTACGAGCGATGTACCTTTATATAGCTGGTAATTGACACCGGCATTAGATCCGTCTACACCTACATGTACACCGCTGCCAGTCACACAATAGCTGCCTCCGTCTGATAAGGTAACACCATGTACTGCAGGTAATGCGTTCATGTTGATCACTGCATTGCCGGCCATGTTTGATGTACAGCCGCTGGTCGTATTCACCCCAACTGCAGTATATGTTCCGGATAAAGACTGCAACCCAAAATCCACACCTGCACCTGTACCCAATACAGAATCGATTGCAGTACTTCCATTATACAACTTATATTTAATACCTGTATTCGAATTGCTCATATAAATGTGATAGCCTGAGCCACCAGCGCAGTAATTACCACCACCAGTCACTGTATATACATTTGGAAGGCCGCTGATAGTAACTACAGCTGCGCCAGACATATTCTTGGTACAGCCTGTGGAAGCATCGATCGCTACTACTGTGTAGCCGCCAGCCACAGACGTTGCGCCAAAATCAAGAGCCGCACCCGTGCCTGTAATTGCTGCTCCTGTAGCAGAGCCACTCCTGTAAAGCTGGTAATTGATACCCGCATTAGAGCCACTCAGACCAACAGATGGCAAGGTTGTGGAACTGCCGCTGCAGTAGGAACCGCCACCTATTACAGTGTAAACAGAAGGTAATGGGTTAACAGCTATAACAGCGGTACCAGACATTTCATTATTACAGCCATTTGCAACATTTGCTCCTGTTACTGTATAAGTACCCGGCGCTACCTGGGCTCCGAAATCAATAGATGAACCTGCCCCCGTTACTGTGCTCACTAAGGTAGACCCATTGTATAACTGGTAGTGAACACCTGCGTTAGAACCGGAAATGCCAATGTGCCTTCCGCCGCTGCCATCACAATACAGGCCGCCACCGGTCACTGTAAATGCTGTTGGTGTTGTGTTTACCACTATCGTAGCTACACCTGGCATAGTCCTTGTGCAACCTGTTGTGTTATCTGTTCCTACTACTGTATAGCTGCCGGCAAGTGTCTGCAATCCAAAGTTGATAGCAGAGCCCGTGCCTGGTACTGGAGAGCCCAATGCAGTAGTGGTATTATTATACAATTGGTAAGATATTCCAGTATTCGAGCCATTAATGCTTACAGTCTTGCCTGTACCACCTGAGCAATAACTGCCGCCGCCGGTTACAGTATGTACTGGAGGAAGTGGATTGATAATTATTGTCGCACTACCCGACATGTTAGACCTGCATGAGGTTGAAGGGTTGATCGCTACTATCGTGTAAAAACCAGCAGCAGTGTGATACCCAAAATCAATTGAAGTACCTGTACCAGGCATTGCAGCACCAGATGGTGTTGCACCATTAAATAACTGGTAGTTGACTCCGCTCATTGAAAAATCTAATCCGATATCTATACCGGCGCCACCGGCACAGTAATTACCGCCACCTGTAACATTATATACAGTAGGCAAAGGGTCTATAGTGATCGTTGCAGAGCCAGACATGTTGCTAGTACATAATGTAGTTTGATTTACTGCTACTACAGTATAAACACCTGCACCTGGCTGTAAGCCAAAATTCAGCAACCCTCCGGTTCCGTTCATATTCGTAACAAGTGTTGATCCGTTATATAAATAATAACGTACGCCCGGTTGTGACCCTTCGAGTATAACAGCTACTCCTGCACCACCAGAGCAATAATCACCGCCACCAGATACATTATACACTGTTGGCAATTCATTTTCAACAATGGTTGCAGTGCCACTCATATTTTTTGTACAGTGATAAGTTTCGTCTGTTGCGATTACGTGATAAGTACCTGCCACACTGAATAATCCAAAATTAAATGGGCCTGATACACCCGGTACAGCACTGCCTATTGGCGTAGTACCATTGTATAGCTGGTAGTCTACACCACCATCAGATCCGGATAGACCTACTGCGAAGCTAGTGCCGGCACAGTCTGCACCGCCTCCGGTCATACTGTAATTTGTTAGTTCAGGCGCTATGGCTACATACGCAGTACCATTCATATTATTGGTACAGCCTGTAGCAAAATTTGTTGCTACAACGATATAGCTGGAACCAGGCGCCGTCTGCAAACCGAATGAGATTGCATCGCCCGTACCAAATACTGTACCTACAGGGGTTGCACCATTAAATAACTGATAAGATACGCCTGAGCTCGAAAAATCCAGCCCGATAGGCACTCCTACCCCGTCTGCACAATAAGTACCTCCACCGGTAACATTTTCAACATCAGGAAGTGGGTTAAGCGTCAATGATACACTGCCTAACATATTATTAGTACATACCGGGCTTGCACCGATAGTATTGGCAACTACAGTATAATTGCCAGGTAGTGCTTGTAAACCAAAGTTGATGGGTGACCCGGTTGACCCGTTTATCGTTTCTCCCGTTGACGATCCGTTAAGGTACAATGTATAGCTAACGCCATTTGTGGATGAAGATAGCCCCACTTCTACAGAGCCTCCTGCACAAAAGCTGGTACCTGCTGACGTCACTGTAAATTGCGTAGGCAATGGCTTAATAGATACAACTGCAGATGCGTTCATTGTATTTACACACCCTGTTGTTGAATTAGTGCCCACCACGGTATAAGTACCTGCGCCCGGAGGAAAACCAAAATTAATGCTGCCTGAGCCACCAGGAAGAGGAGCTCCTACAGTAGTTGGTCCGTTAAATAATTGGTAAGTTACCCCTGCGGTAGAGTTAGTTAAAATAATTGCTGTTGTTGGAGATAGCCCCGCACAAAATGAACTGCCACCAGTGACTACATATGCGTGAGGTACAGGATTTACTGAAACAACTCTTGCTGATGAACAGCCGTTGGTTAAAGTGTATACTATGGTTGATGTGGTAACAATATCAGGTACACCTATACCTGTAACATTTCCTGAGCCGTCAACGTTCGCTACACCGGTTGCTGTGCTGGTCCATACACCTCCGCCTACAGCGTTTGTTAGTGCTGTTGTCCCACCCTGGCACACTGTTGGAGTACCAAGGATCGGTCCGGGCGAATTATTAACAGTCACAGCGAACGATGTAAAACACGTCGTCGGTAATGTGTAACGTATGTTAGTCGTACCAATACCTGCACCGGCAACGTTGCCGAATGCATCTACAGTTGCTGCCGACGTATTACTGCTGCTCCATGCACCTCCCGTTGTTAATTCTGTTAGTGTTGTCACAAGGCCTGTACACACCGTTGGCGTGCCAGTGATGGCTTGTGGCAATGGATTTACCGTTACTATAGCCGTAGCCAAAGCACCACAAGGATTAGGTATTGTATAAGTTACCGTTGCAGTACCAGCCGAAACACCACTAACGAGTCCTGAAGAATTTATTGTAGCCACCGCTGTATTATTGCTGCTCCATGTACCGCCTGGTAAAGATGTCGGATTGCTTAGTGTGAAAGTATTACCGATACATACCGGAGCATTTCCTACTATTGTTCCGGGGCTATTACAAAGTATAGTAATTGCTACCCGGCCATGAAGAACAGACCCTGAATAACCTTGTGTATGAGAGATGGCAGTTACTACAGAATTAGGTGTAGCTGGATAAGATGATCCGCCGCCACCGCCGCCATTGTTAGTAACACCACCATTGCCGCCCCACCAGCCGCCGCCACCGCCGCCGGTTGAATATGTATTGGTATTAGCTCCTTGGCCTGGAGTTCCCAGAACAGTTCCTGTAGTGCACGAAGGACCTGTCTGGCCACCGCCACAAGCTCCGCCTCCAGCGCCTGCACCACCTATAGGGCCTCCGCCCAATCCGCCAAGGGGACCAAAGTCTCCACCACCGCCACCGGCACCCGCAACTGTAAGAACACCAGCAGGGTAAGTGCTGGGCGTAGTTGAGTAGTTTATTGTACGTATATCACTGGCGCCACCACCGCTTGCACAAAATGCTGATGTTGGGGCTCCACCTATTCCTCCACCATTCCAGCCACCAGGCTGCGCAGTACCTGAGTTTAAATTGTCAGCGCCATGACCACCAACATATACCCACAGTGTAGAGCCGGGGGTAACATTCATGGTACATTGCACCCTGCCGCCTGGTGCTGTCGGACCAGGAGTTGGGTAAGTACAACATGCATAACCACCGGAGGCGCCATACATGTCTACAGCAATTAAAGTAACACCCAGCGGCACATTAAACGCTTGCGGCGTGCCGTTAATGCCACATGAACCAATACCTACAGTACCATTAAAGTTAAATACGGAGGTCTGGGCTTGTGAATGCCAACTTAAACCGCAGAACATTGCGATCAGGATTATCAGTTTAGAAGGGTAGAGATTTTTCATACTGGCAATTATTTAATAAATGAATTGGAGAGAAATAATTTCTAATAAAATTATTTAGTTGAAAATAAAAATATTATTAATGCAAAATAAGTTTTTTCTTATACAAAACAAAAAATTTCTTAGCTTTTTTTTAACACAGCGGTGGATAACCCAAATTCAAGAATTATATACAGATAATCTGAAATAGAAATTGCTTGCAACATTGCACTGCATCAGCTTTTTGATCAAGGCGATTTCTTCACATTATCACATTATTTACTGCTCCACCACTATGTGGAACACCCTGCTGCCGCCTGCTGTCTTCAGGTTCAGCAGGTACATGCCGTTAGCGATGTTGCTGAGCTGTATCCGCTCGTTCACCTTGCCGCTTTGTGCCTTCACCTGCTGGCGGTATACTACCTGGCCCAGCATGTCCGTTACTTCTACGGCTATCTCCTCATCACTGCCGCCCAATGTGCCTTTCAGTACAAATGAGCCGCGGTTAGGGTTCGGTACTACCGTAAAGTCTTCGCCTGCGCTCAGCGTGCTTACACCTTCAGGGTGCAAACTGATATACACCCACCCGAAAGAGGTAGTGCCACAGGCGCCGTCCGTTGTCACAATGCAGGTCACTGAGTCTTCCCGCGGGTACGTAAAGTTGTTGCTGATGAACGTATTCGTTGTCGCTCCTGCTACTGGAAGATTGTTCACCACCCACTGGTAGCTCACATGTGCATCTCCGCTCGCTACTGTAGCTGTCAGGGTATCAAACTTACCTATCGCTACGCTCGTCTCGCCGCTGATCGTTACCACCGGTACATATGGCGTATCCACGCTCATTGTCAGTGGCGTGCTCAGTACGTTCGTCGTCGTGCGGCACAGGTAGTTGCTGTTCATGCTCAGTTGCAGGATGTCGCCATCTGCTGGGATGTAAGTATATGCTGCACCGGTCGATGCGCTTGCGCCGTTCTTTATCCATTCATACGTCGGCGATGTCCCGCCATATACAGGCGCAGCTGTTACTGTTACTGCCATGCCGCGGCATACCGTATCCCCGGGGGTCGCTGTTATTCCTGCCACCGGCAGCTGCATATCCCATACCGTCATACGAAGGTTGCTGCTCGCCGTTGCAGGTAGTGCGCACAGCGAGTCGCTGGTCAGTGTCACGCTTACTTCATCGCCATTGGCAGGGATGAATGTATACGTGCTGCCTGTACCTACTGCTACCCCGTTCACCTGCCATGCAAACGTTGCTCCCGATCCGCCATAGAACGGTATTGCTGTGAACATCGTCGAGGTGCCTGAACATACTGTATCTCCCGCAGGTGTATTAATGCTTACCGTTGGCGCTGTTGTAGGTAACACTGTTACTGTAGCACTGCCGCCCATGATGTTGGTACATCCTGTCGATGTGCTGATCGCTACTACTGTATAAGAACCCGCTACTGTCTGCAGGCCAAAGTCAAGCGCTGCTCCTGTGCCTGCAAACGTGCCCGTCGGCGTTGACCCGTGGTACAGCAGGTAGTTCACACCTACCGATGAGTTGTTTAATCCTATATGAACGCCTGCTCCGCCGGCACAATAGCTGCCGCCGCCGGTTAATACATATACTGTCGGAAGTGGTTGTACGAGGACTATTTTGCTCGTAGTACAGCCAAAGCCCAGGCTATATACTATCGTCGTCGCCCCTACTGCCATTCCACGCACTACACCCGTGGTCGATCCTACGGTCGCTATGAACGTATTAGCGCTCGTCCAGGTTCCGCCCGTGATCGCATCGCTCAGTGTCTGTGTCGAGTTCAGGCATATATTAGATGGACCTGTGATAGTTGTCGGTTGTGCATGAACCGTCGCTACTGCCGCTGCTGCACAGCCTGTCGGTAAGGTATAGGATATGATCGTTGTGCCTGCTACTATACCATGTAATATCCCCGATGGGCTGATCGTCGCTATGCCTGTACTGCTGCTGCTCCATACTCCCCCTGTCGTTGCATCGAACAACGTTACTGATTGCGTCTCGCATACACCAAGTGGTGATGGGCCGCTGATACCAGCTGGCACTGGGTTTACCGTTACTTCTATATCTGCTGTACACCCTACGCCCAATGAATACGTGATATCCACTGTGCCGCCTATTGGGGTTACACCCAGTACTTCTCCTGTAAATTCATTAATAGTGGCTATCGCCGCATCGGCGCTGCTCCAGGTACCGCCGCCGGGAAGGTCACTTAATACTGTTGTTGAACCCGTACATACCATAGCTATGCCTGATATAGGGTCCGGTATCGGGCTTACTGTTACTACCAGCACTGCCGCACATACGCCTGATGAATAGCTGATCTCCGAGGTGCCGGGAGCTAGACCGAACACATTGCCCGAGCCGTCCACTGTTGCTACTGATGTATTGCTGCTGCTCCATACCCCGCCTATGCTCGTTTCCGTAAGCGTCGTGCTGCCACCAAGGCAGATATAGCCTGAGCCTGATATAGGGTCTGGCGATGTATTGACGATCACAAGCGTTGTTACCGTGCAGCCCGTTGGCGCTGTATAAGTGATCACTGCGCTGCCTGTGCCGGGTGTCGTTACTATACCTGTTGTTGACCCTATCGCTGCTACAAGTGTATTGTCGCTGCTCCAGGTACCGCCGGTCGTTGCATCCGTCAGTACCGATGGTATGCCCTGGCATAGGCTTGTAGCCCCAAGGATAGCACCCGGCTGAGGGTATACTGTTATTACCTTTAATGCCGCACAGCCTGAGGCTGTCGCATAGATGATCGTCGCTGTACCTGCGGTTGTGCCGCCTGTCACATTACCTGATGCATCTACTGTCGCTATATCGGTATTGCTGCTGCTCCACGTTCCACCGCTTGCCGCATCGGCCAGCGTGATCATCGCTCCCGCACATACTGCTGACGGGCCCGTGATAGCCGGTGGTGGTGTGTTTACAGATATCAGCGTACTTGCTGTGCAGCCGGAGCCTATTGCATATACTGCTGTTGCCGTACCACCAGATACGCCGCTCAATACTCCCGTTAGCGGGTCTATTGTAGCTATCGAGGTTGGTGTTACGCTCCATATTCCACCTGTCAGCGCATCGGTCAATGTGATCGTCGTACCAGGTACAAGGCATACAGATGATGGCCCGCCTATGGGTGGTGGTACGGGGTTCACTGTTACCACTGCTGTTGCAGGGCAGCCTGTGCCTGCGCTCATCGAGATGATAGTGGCAGTGCCATAAGAAACACCTGTTACCACGCCAGCTGATGATACTGTTGCTACACTTGTATTACTGCTTGTCCAGCTGCTGCCGCCACCGCCAAGGCTCGTTGTCGAGCCCGCACAGATGCTCAGCGTGCCGCTGATAGCAGGAGGTGCAGGATTTACTGTTATCGTAAATGAAGCTTCACAGCCCGTTGGCAGCAGGTACGTGATCGTCGCCGTACCGGGGGCTACCCCGCCGATAAGGCCCGTCGTTACGCCCGTGGTCGTAGCTGTTGCTATCGCTGTATTGCTGCTGATCCAGCTGCCGCCGCCGGTCGTATCTGTTAGCGTCATCGTCATCCCCTGGCATAAAAGATGGCTGCCAGTAACCGGCGACAATGCATTAACTATTATCGTGCCCAGCACACTGCAGCCTGATCCTATCGTATACGATACGATCACTGTGCCGGATGATACACCGCCTAATGTTCCGGTCAAGCTATTGATCGTTGCAAGCGACGAAGAACCTGTTGACCAGGTGCCGCCCGTCGCAGCATCCAGCAATGTCACTGTTGCCCCAACGCAAACCATCGGTGGCCCTGCGATCGCGGGAGGAGGAGGTAATACTGTAATTAATTTTGTGGCCGTACAGCCTGCGCCAAGTGAATACGTGATCGCCGCAAACCCAGGAGAAACTCCGCATACCTGGCCCGTTGCATTAACGGTCGCTACTGCTGTGCTGCTGCTACTCCAGCTGCCGCCCGTCGTCGCATCTCCAAGAAGCGTGCATGAACCGACACACACACTCGATGAGCCCGAAATCCCCGCTGGCGGCGAATTAGTCGTAAACACAGCCGTTATAAAACAACCTGTAGCAGCCCTGTACGTAACCGTTGCAGTGCCAGGCGTACCACCGGTAATAATTCCGGATGTAGACGGGCTGAATGACGCTATCCCAATATTGCTGCTGCTCCACGTACCACCTGTAGTTGCGTCAGTAAGCGTTGAGGTCGATCCGGAACATGCATGCAACGTACCGCCTATAGCAGCCGGTATCGCATTTACAGTTACTACTGCCGATGTCGTACATCCAAACCCTAAAGAATAAACTATGGTTACGGTATTTGCAGATACACCATACACTGTGCTGGTGCTGCCTGCGCCTGCCACTGTGGCTATAGATGTATTGCCGCTTGTCCAGGTACCACCCCCGGCAAGATCAGATAAAGAGGTGGTACTACCCACACACACACTAAGAGTGCCGCCGATGGTCGACGGCGCGGTGTTCACAGTTACTATAGTTGTTGCGATACAGCCCGCTGTGGTAGTATAAGTAATAGTTGAAGTGCCGGGGCCTATACCTGTTACTAACCCGCCGGCGGTTATTGTAGCAATCGAACCACCACCACTGGCGAACCATATACCACTGCCAGGCGCTGCTGATAAAGTAGTATTTGATCCCACGCACAAACCCGTACTACCGGTTATGCCTGATATTGGATTTACTGTTATTACTTTCGTTGCCACACAAGTTCCACCAAGGGAATAGGTGATAGTCGTTGTGCTACTTACGGAGCCACCTAATGCGCCCCATACGTTACCGCTGCCATCTACTGTAGCTACCGAAGTACTACTGCTCGTCCATGTGCCACCGGTCACACCATCGGTAAGGGTTATCATAGACCCTGTACATACAGACGATAAACCTAAGATAGCGCCTGGGGCAGAGTTCACCGTTACTACTATCGATGCGGTACATCCACCTAGCGTATAAGTGATGGTAGCGGTGCCGGGGTTAACTCCACCCACTGAGCCTCCGCTTACTGTAGCTACTCCTGTATTGCTGCTTATCCATGTGCCGCCTGTAGCCGCATCTGTCAGTACTGATGTCGCACCTGCGCACAGGTTAGTCGGACCAAGAATCGCTCCCGGCGACGGTGTTACCGTAACAACACGTGTCACCGTACACCCTGATCCCAGTGAATATGTGATCGTTACGGGGCCGGGGGTAACGCCTGTTACCGTGCCAGCAGAGGAACCTGTTGATATTACTGTCGCTATTGCTGTATTACTGCTTATCCATGAACCGCCCGGTGGGGTGTCGCTCTCCAGCACACTCGCACCTACACACACTGTGGCAGGGCCTGTGATCGGGCCGGGAGAAGAGCTTACCGTTACTACTGTAGTTGCGGTACAGCCTCCACTTGTTGTATAAGTTATAGTTGTTGTAAGCGCCGAGGTAACGCCTGTTACCAATCCCGTAGACGGCACCACTGTAGCAGCTGCTGTATTACTGCTGCTCCACGTACCGCCGGTAAAGCCGGGGGCTGTCTCTGTGATCGTAGCGCTCGCACACACTGCTGTTGGGCCAGTGATAGAAGGCACCGCACTTACGGAGATCGTTACACTGCCTGTCATTGCACGACTACACCCTGTCAACGTATTAGTAGCCACTACCGTATAGGTTCCCGCTACTGTTTGCGGGCCAAAGCTGATCGCTAAGCCTGTGCCAGCAACCGGAGACCCTACAGGTACTCCTCCTAAAAGCAATTGGTAGCTGATACCTATCGATGAACAACCTAGGCCTACCGGCATACCTGTACCGCCAGGGCATATCGTGCCCCCGCCATTTACAGTGCACAATGGAGGCAATGGCGAGATCGTAATGACCGCACTACCCGGCATTGCCGAAGAGCAACTGGAGGTCGCCGAGACTGTATAAGTGCCGCCCACTGTAAATAGGCCAAAATCAAGTGAACTACCCGTACCGCTAGAAGTAGCAACAAGTGAAGCTCCATTATACAATTTATAAGTTATTCCCGTAGCTGATCCATCAAGGCCTATATGCACACCAGTACCACCAGAGCAATAACTGCCTCCGCCGGTTACACTAAAAGGTGCTGGGGCTGCGTTAACAGTCACAACTATTGTCCTGGAGCAGCCCGTAGTTGCCGTAAATGTAATAACAGAAGTACCCGGGGAAGCCCCATATACCGTACCGGACGATGCAACACCTATCGTTGCAACAGCTGTGTTACCGCTGGTCCACGTGCCGGTTCCGTCCGTCAAAGTTGTAGAAGCGCCCACGCACATACTCGGTGTGCCGCTGATAGCCGCCGGCAATGCACGTACTGTAACCACTATAGTTACCACGCACGAACCGCCCAAAGAATACGTTATGGTAGAGGTGCCTGCTACCAGGCCACAGATCATTCCTGTAGTTGCGCCGGCTGTTGCCACGCTGACATTACTGCTCGTCCACGTGCCACCACTGGTTGCGTCGGTAAGCGTAATGCACGAACTTATACATACATTAGGGCTACCTGTTATTGGGCCCGGGGCCGAATTTACAGTTACTACTGCCATCCGTGTGCAGCTTGTGCCCGGCTGGGTATAAATGATCGTGTCCAAACCCGGTAATACGCCGGTAGTAATACCACCACCTGAAGGTCCGGGAGTTACTACGGCAATACTAGTGTTAGTGCTCATCCAGGTGCCACCTCCCGGTGGGTCAGTAAGCGACGTTGATTGCCCTGCGCATACACGCAATGTGCCTGCTATAGCTCCCGGTGGTGGATAGACTGTAATGAATGTGGTAACAGAACAACCCGAAGGTGCTGTATAAGTTATGGTTACAAAACCCGATGTTGCAGGGCCCGGTACTATACCGCCCGTCATTACTCCGGTCGTCAATCCTATACTTGCAAGCGCTGTATTGCTGCTGGTCCATGTACCACCGGTTATCGCATCAGAAAGTATGATCGAAGATCCCGTACATACACTGCCCGGCCCTGTAATGGGAGGTGGTGCAGCGTTTACCGTTACTGTTACAGACACGGTGCAGCTGGTAGTATACGTAATGGTATCCACTCCCGGCATCCCGCCGGTAACTGTTCCAAGGAACGGATCTATCGATGCTATGGCAATATTGTTACTTTGCCAGTAACCTCCGGGGCTACCGTCAAATAGCGTTGTAGTTCCGCCACCTTCACACATGGTAAGTACTCCGGTAATTGGGTCGGGTACCGCAGAAATAGTTATTGTTGTTGTAGTATCGCAGCCCGTTGGCAACGTATAAGTTATGGTTGCAGTACCGCCTGCAAGTGATACACCCCACACTACCCCGGTTGATGAGCCAACCGTAGCTATCAGTGTATTGCTGCTGCTCCATGTACCTCCCCCGGGATCAGTCAGTACCGTAGATGTGCCTGCACAGGCCGTTGGTGTGCCCGCTATAGGATTTGGCAAAGCATTTACAGTCACCACCGTAGTAGTAAAGCATCCTCCCGGAGCTGTATACGTAATAATTACTGTTGTATTAAACAATACAGCCCCACCGGTAACATTACCTGTAGTTAGCCCAACAGAACCTAGGCTCGGGTTACTGGACGACCAGGTTCCACCCGTTGTGGCATCACTTAAATGCGTCACCAGCCCCGCGCAAACACGCATGACCCCGGTGATGGGAAGCGGCACAGGGTTTACCGTTACCGTAGTGCTGGTAAAACACAGGCCTCCCAATGAATAAGTTATTGTAGCTGTACCCGATGCAGCAACACTCGTCACGATACCAGTTGAACCTACCGTGACGACAGAAGTATTGCTACTGCTCCACACGCCGCCACCAACAGCATCGGCCAAGGTTGTAGTAAAGCCTGAGCACATAGAGGGTGTACCGGTAATGGTTGCCGGAATGGTATTCACAGTAAATGGGAGAATCGCAAAACAAGTGCCTCCCGTAGAATAAGTAATAGTCGTAGTCCCTGCTGCTACCCACTCACGGTACCCCCGGCTGTGATCGTGGCCACGCCTGTATTACTGCTGCTCCAGGTCCCGCCGGTTGTAGGATCAGATAAGGTGACTGTTGACCCTGCGCAAACATTATTCGGTCCGCTTATAGTGCCCACAGGCGCCACTATGTTAACTGTAGTAGTGGCAACGCATGCTGCTGAATTGTAGATATAACTAATAACCGAAGTACCTAAACCAGCACCGGTAACAACACCGCTTGTGCCAATGGTAGCTACTGATGTATTGCTGCTGCTCCATGTGCCGCCGGCAGTTGAATCGGTAAGCGGCGATGATGATCCCTGACACAATGTAGTCACGCCATAAATAGGACTTATAGTACCCGCAGTAATAACAACACTCTTGATATAATGGGCACTGATACATGCCCCAGTGCCGGCGCCGAAACCAAAGTACCCGGAAGTCGTTATAGGAAATGTTCCAGTCATTACTGGCGACGTTCCGCCATTAGCATACACCCTTATGATACCACCATTATAGGTTAGCTTTATGTGATGCCATGCGCCATCTGCCATATAAGTGACATGCGAAACTAAGGGAGCAATAGAAGTTCCAGCACCGCTAGGGCCTTCAGCATACCCAGGAGTTGTAGCTGTGGGATATCCCTTTAGATCATATTGAGGATTATTGCCGTCACCATCATTATCATAATCGTCGACAGCAAAGACTAATCCAGTCAATGGACTCGGCGTACCCAATGCCCCTCCAGTAAGAAAACCAGTCATGGGATTGACAAGAAAAAAACTAATCCCATCGCCAAGACAACCTGTCGTGTGTACTATCTTATAGTCGAAGTCAACTATAAAGGAACCACATGCAGTTACATTTAATGGTGTATTGTAGTGTATGTGGCCGCTTGCACTACCTGTATTAGGGGATAATTGAATCGTACTATCTATGGCACTTGCGCTGCCGCCTATTACCCAGCCGGTAGTAACGACAGGATACCCAGTCAGCGAAGCAACAATTGTTTGTGAAAAAACTTTTCCGGGAAACGTGGCAATAAGAAGAACGATAAATAAAAGTGCTTTTTTCATTTAGGAGAGCATTAAATAGGGGTTTATAATATTTTAAAAATTAAGCAAAACTGTTCGCAATGAGCTATGTACAATATTCAATTTGTCAGACAGATAAAATCTACAAAGTGGATGGGTAATTCATCACCATGTTCTCATTTTTGCATAAATTAATTAGCAATTATTACCTCCCCCAAAAATAATAATATTTTTATAACATTTTATTGATTTTGCACTAAACATTTCAATATAAGGTTTCATTAATTATTCATTAACATAAACTGCAATTATTTCCTATTTTGCAGATCATATATTTTCATTTACTTTAGTCTCATCTAAAATAAACATCACTATGAGATTCAATAAAAAACTGCTCCTTATTTCATCGCTGTGTGGCGGCATGTTCTTTGCCCAGAGTTTTGCAAAACCAAAAGACGACGACAAACCCGTTAACCTGAAAGTACTACCAAAAGATATTTCGGAGAAAGAGCTGCATAACATCATGAGGTCTTTTTCCATGTCGCTGGGGGTCAGATGTAATTTTTGCCACGTTGCAACACAGGTACCAGGACAGGAACGGCCGAAGATGGATTTCGCATCAGACGATAAGCAGGAAAAACAGATAGCCCGGAAAATGATGCTAATGGTTTCAGCCATCAATTCAAACTATCTTGGCAAAATGATAGGTGGCGATCATACACTTGAGTCTATCACTTGCGTTACCTGCCATATGGGCCGCCCAACGCCTATCATCTCAGTAGACTCGCTCACAAAACAATAATGTTAGCGGCTTAATATTTTTGCAAATCTGCCTACATCTGCTGCGGGCAGGATGGGTGTGTGATGCACTAAGTGCGCGGCCAGTTGATCTGCAAAATAAGGAGCCATAGATACGCCCTTGCCACCCATGCCGTTTAAGATGCCAATTGACTTGTGCACGGGATGCAACCCGGCGAATGGTTTCCTTTCCAGGTTTGCCGGCCGCAGGCCTGCCAGGTGATCAACTATAGTATAGGGTAATTTTAACCAGTAGTCGAGCTGGGCCGATGTTTTTTCCCTGAAAGACAAGGTAGGCTGAAGGTCAGTATATTTCCAGTCGTGTGCAGCGCCCACCCAAAAAAGCCCGTCGTGCCAGGGGACGATGCTGATACCTTGCCTGAAGATAATATCTGCAGGCAAACCCGGTATAGATACTATCAACGCCTCGCCTTTATCCTTAGACCATGGCAGCATATTGAAGTATGGATTATCTGCGCCACCTGCACCTTCGCAGCAAATGATCTTCTTAGCGGCTATGTTCTTATAAACAACACCATCAGTCATTACTTTACATTCGCTCCATACAAATTTCTCTTCCACCAAAGCACCCGTATCTTTCAATCGCTTTCGCCATTCATTAGCAAAGCCACCTATATCGACCAGCAAACAAGGACCAATACGCCACGCTCCATAATTGAACCTGAAATACCGCTCCCATTCATTGTCAGCAGGTTCAGCATGCACGAATTCGTTCTGTTCTCCATGTTTACCCCTCAATGTGTCTTCGGCATCGCGCGACGCAGGAAAGTCAAGGATGGCTATTTGCCGCACAATATCTAAATTAAGTTCTTTCCCTATTTCTGAATAAACACTATGAGCAAATGGCATCAACTCCTCTATCATCCAGGAACGCACCTGCCTCATACCAGTAACAGGATTAATAATACCACCTGCGATTCTGCTGGCCGAGTTCACATTTAGCTCATCTATTACCACCACGCTTTTTCCTGCCGTAAGCAGATTCCTGCTCAGCAGCGATCCGCTAATACCCTGCCCTACTACAATATAATCGACCTCCATACTGCAAAGAAAGTTAATTATTCAGTTTGTGTTCGTTTCTCGATAGTAAGGGTAAAACCTATCAACCTATCAACTAATCAACCAATTAACCAATCAACTAATCAACCAATACAACCCTATCTTTGCCATATGCAACATGAATCTATTAAAAAAATTCTCTCCCTTTTCGCCATTGATAAACTTAATGAAATGCAGCAGGCCGCTTACCAGGCCATTACTCAAAAGAACGATGTGTTGCTACTATCGCCTACCGGTTCCGGCAAAACGCTAGGGTTTCTGTTACCCATATTGCAATCCCTGAAAACTACAGTCAAAACACCGCAGTGTATCATCATTGTTCCTTCCCGTGAGCTGGCGCTGCAAATAGAACAGGTATGGAAAAAGATGGCTACCGGTTTTAAAGCTAATGCACTCTATGGAGGCCATCTGCTGGAAACAGAACTAAATAATCTTACGATACCACCGGCGCTCATTGTAGGTACACCGGGCCGTATCATGGACCATATCGTTCGCCGCAGCTTTACAACAGATAATATTACTACCCTTGTGCTCGACGAGTTCGATAAATCACTTGCTTTAGGTTTTGAAGATGAGATGTCATTCATCATCAGTAAACTTACAAAAGTGCGCAAGCGCATACTGGTATCCGCAACTGCAGCAGTTGAGATACCGTCTTTTGCCGACCTGCACCAGCCTGCTGTGCTCGACTTTATTACCGAAACAGGAGGCAGCGATGCCCTAGAAATTGTAAAGGTGATATCGCCCGAAAAAGATAAAGTTGAAACGCTATTCCAACTGCTCTGCCAAATAGGTGCTGAGTCTACACTCATATTCTGCAACCATAGAGAGGCGGCAGAGCGCACCTGCACACTGCTTACAGAGCGCGGCGTTGACAATGCTTTCTTTCATGGTGGCCTGGAACAGCAGGAGCGGGAACAAACCCTGATACGTTTTCGCAATGGCAGTATATATTTTTTGGTAGCTACCGACCTCGCAGCGCGTGGCCTCGACATTCCTTCGGTACGGCATATAGTACATTATCATTTGCCATCTACGCGCGAGGAATTTGTGCACCGCAATGGCCGTACTGCCCGTATGAATGCAACAGGCACCGCATACCTGCTTCTGCACAGCCAGGAACCACTACCTGCATGGCTAACGGAGGCTCCGCCGGAGTTGCAACTAACCACTGGCAACCCTATACCTCCGGCACCAGTATGGACAACATTATACATTAGCGGCGGCAAAAAAGACAAGCTGAACAAAACAGATATTGTAGGATTTTTCTCCAAAGTAGGCAAGCTGGAGAAAGACGACCTCGGCATGATAGAGGTTAAAGATCATACCTCCTTTGCAGCTGTAAAAAAAGCAAAAGTAAAAGGCTTGCTCCAAGCTATACAGCAGGAGAAAATGAAGGGGAAAAAATATAAGATAGCTATTGCTAAATAAGCAACTGCACGGCAAATAATAGCCCTTCACAGGGCTGTAGCAAAGTACAGGTTATCATACCGTGTTCGTTGTCAAACTATCGGCCATCTCTATTCTTAGCTCGGTGAAAAAATTCCCGCCCTCTTCCACCAGTTCCAGTGAATATTTTTGCGGGTACATGATATCCAGTCGTCTCCTTGCATTAGCAAGCCCCGTTTTGGTAGATGTTTTTTTATTTGCGTTCACCGGATTTCTTATGCCCAACATAATTTTTTCATCATCCACATACAGCTCTATAAATATTTCCGACCTCGCAGTTGATCCCGTACCGTGCTTGAACGCGTTTTCGATAAATGTAAATAATATGAAGGGTGCCACAAATACATCCTCAGTATTTACTGATTTGGAAAAATGTATAACGCACCTGCTGCCGAGCCGTTCATGCTCAAATGCTATATAACATTCTGCAAAAAAAATCTCTTGCGTTATCGGTATCACATTTCTATCCGCATTTTCTATAATGAAACGCATCAGTTCGCTTAGTTTCAAGATCAACTCATTGGCGCGCCTGTCACCTTCAAGCGTGTAGCTATAGATATTATTTAGTGCATTAAATAAGAAGTGCGGGTTTAGCTGCTCTTTTAGTTGTTTTAATTCCAGTTGCCTGGCCAGGTTTTCTATTCTCAGCTTTTCTTCCCGTTCCCTGAAATAAGTAAAAGCCATATAAAGCCCAAACCCTATATACACATTTCCAATAAGATCGTAGTATATAAGCACTTCTTCAAAAGGTGATGCGTTGGGCCATGCAAAAACAAAAAAATATCTTGTTACCGAAAGGATACATTCATTATAGAGCACTAATATTACCGCAAGCGAACCTGCATACAATAAATATTTCCTTTGCCGGAAGAACTTCTTATACAGCACCAGGTTATGAAACATTATGAGCAAATAAAGTTCACCAAATGTGATGCTGCTCATCCAGAATCCCAGCACGTTAAAGTTTGCAACAAGGGTTTTCCTCGCTACGGAAATGCTGAATATGGCGAGATATAAACAGAGATTCCTTAAGTAAAAATTATTAAGCACTCTATCTGCAAGGCTACTCTTTTTCATCTTCTAAAATAACTATAAAAGCATCGCAGATAATAAAAACTAGCAGTTAAATGGCCGCATGTGGTCATTTAACTGCCTTGCATATCGTCTGCTCAAAATTTAATTACCAGCTAAACATCTGTTCACAACTTGTCTTGTCAAAACTTTTCAAAACCTGCTATCAGCATTTCGCTCCCTGCGTCCAGCTTCAAAATATACATGCCGGCAGGTAGTTGCACTACGTTTATTTTGTCATTAAGCCATACTCCATGCTTTGCAACCATTCCTGCCAGACTAATGATCTCATATGTACATCCGCTTTTACAGTCCGGCATACCGGCTATGTTTATCGTATTTGTGGCAGGGTTTGGAAAACATTTTATTGCATACTGGCTTGCTACCGGTTTTATACCGGTTGTCAATAGAGATGTGACCTCGTACCATTCTTTTGTATATGCTCCGGTCAGTAAATTTTTTCCACCGCCCACAAATGCTTTATTTCCTAAAGAGACACACCTGTTTATATAGGTGCCTGACAGTGGTGAGGTATCTACCGCAGCCCAACTGTCTCCAGGAGCATTGTAAACATATAGGTCGTCATATGTTAGGAGTGTACCGGCTGCATAGTTTCCACCTTGCCCGGTATATGCTTTGCCATTTATCACGAACGATATTGCGCCCAGTCTTATTGGTGCGGGAATATCATTTTTACGGGTCCATGCATCTGCTATCGCATCATATTCAAAAAGCGCTTTCGAATTTCCCGTATCCATGTTACAGAAAGCAAGATATCCCTTATTCCCCAGGCTAAAAGTTGTTGCAGAATAAACCCCTGCTGGCAGATCTCGTTTTTGAGACCATTCATTGGTCGCCGGATCATACTCCCATAACTGTTTAGATGCCGTACCTGAGTCGTATCCTCCCGCCAGGTAAGCCTTTCCGTTGGCAACAAATACATTATTAGGTATTTTATACCAGGTAAACGAAGGGAAGCTATGTTTTGGCACCCAGTTATTGGCGGCTTTATTATATTGCCACAAGTCATACAGGTCGGGCTCTTCCATAGTCGCCGTATTTTGATCATAGCCAAAACCCACGTATGCAGTATCATGTATGGTAAAGGCAATTGCGCCGGCCCTGCAGGTAAGCAATGCGCCGGGCATAGTAGTTTTATTGGTCCATGTATTGGCCACGGTATCATACTCCAGTATGTTGTTAGTATACAGCCCGCCGCCCATATACACTTTGTCGCCCGCAGAAAAACAGGCACTGCCTTCAAAATGTGGCGAAGATGGAATATTCTTCTTTGGGGTCCATGTTTGTGCAGAACAATACTGCACGCTTGTCAAAGCACTGAATAACATTAAAGAGGTAGCTTTTAGTAGTAATTGTTTCATGTTTGTAAGTTTTTGTTTGTTATGGATATGGCCGTTGGCCAACTATGTTTACAGCAACAAATTGTGTGCTGAATACCGCCATCTCTTGATAAAAAATGATGAGTGCAATTTTTTTTTGACGAACGTATTTCATCAATATTTTTTTGGCAGTGCTGCACATCTTAGCTAACTTTTACTCACCAAACTGAAAAGCAGGAAAAACAATAATGCTGAGCTGTGTAATAATAGACGATGAGCCAAGGGCGCATACCGTACTGGCGCACTATATAGAGCGTTTGCCTCATCTGCGCCTTACCGCTTCGTGTTATAATGTAATGGAGGCGGTGCAATGCCTTGATCGCAGTAAAGCCGACATCTTGTTTCTCGATATAAATATGCCGGAGATCGATGGCTTCTCGTTGCTGGAAATGGCTAATACCGATGCCGCTGTAATTATTACTTCAGCCAACACCAGCCATGCCTTCAAAAGCTATGACTATGATGTTACCGACTACTTGCATAAGCCCATTCGCTTCGAAAGGTTTGCAGCAGCAGTAGAAAGAGCCAGCAACCACGGACAAAACAATTCAGATCCCTACCTGTCGACTATTGAGATACGCACAGAGGGAAGTAATAAGCGGATACAGGTAAAAGATATATTATACACAGAAAGCCTTGGCAACTACGTGAAAATACACTGCACAAATGCAGTTTTCATATCGCTTATCACGACCAGGGAATTACAGGAAAAACTTACTAACAGCGCGTTTGCGCGTATACACAAATCCCATATTGTTAACCTCTCAAAGATCACCTCAATGGAAAAAGAACAGGTATGTATTGGGCATCAAAAGATACCCGTAGGGAAAACGTATAAAATGTACCTGGAAGAATTATTACGAAGGCAAGACGCTATAAAATAATAGCGCATAATTTGTTACAACCCGGGAGCAATGTGCGTAGTGGCTATTTGCAGCGCCAGTGATTTTATCATCGGGTGTAATAATTGGTAAACACCTTTTTTACTTTCTACCACATCGTTTTCCTGCATCGCCATAATATAGATAAGCGACTCGGGAATGTCCAGTATGTCACATATCTTGCTTATTGTTTCCGGGCTTGGTTTGCAGCTACCAGACTCTATCCGCGATAAGTTTGATTGAGAAATATAACATCGCACACCTAACTCTTTTTGAGAAATAGATAATTCCTCTCTTATGTTCCTGATGGCGACACCAATATTCATGACCGTTAGCTATTCTGTATTCAATCATTGTCGCAAAAAATATGCCACATTTGATTTAAACCAACGTCAGGATACTTGTTTGAATTAGATCCTTGATGTGATAAACTAATAGTTAAAAATTAGCCTTGCCATTTGTGTGTAATCGTTCGAGAGGGAATTTTTCTTTTATCGCCTTCCACTCATCATCTATAATACTATACATCGCGGTATTCCGGAATACACCATTTGCCCTGATACGTTCTTTACGGAGTATGCCCTCGAAAGTAGCGCCGATCCGTAATATAGCCGTACGGCTCCTTTGATTATTTTCATCGGTCTGCAATTGTACCCGTACTGTTTTTAATACCTCAAAACAGTAAGTTAGCAACAGCAGCTTGCATTCCCTGTTATAGCCTGTTCGCCAATAGGCAGGGTCATACCATGTCCATCCTATTTCCAGCTTCCGGTGCTCGGGGAATATGTTGTGAAATAAGGTGCAGCCAATGATCTTGTCATTTGTCTTATCTATTACGGTAAACGGGTATTGCTCGCCAGTACCACGTTTTAGTATCGCACTTTTCAGGTGTTGCGTAAGTAGTGCCTCGTCGGCCCCGTTTATAGAAATGTGCTCCCATATTTTTTCTTCCTTGCCAATGGCTAAGAGCTCGGCAATATGAGTATTTTCAAGCGGCACAAGCCTTACATTGTTGCCCTCCAGCACCACGGGGTGTTGTATCCAGTTCATCCCGCAATATAATAATTATAGGAAATTGAATTGCAGGTTGAGATCTTGTGACACATGTAAACAAGCACTGCCAAACCTAAAGGTTTGGCAGTGTATACCTCATTTATAATTAACAATTAACCATTAAAAACTGATCATTGTTTGATCACCTTTATTACCTGGTTATTCGCGGGGTCATTCCGTTGCATAAGGCTTACGATATATATGCCTGGGTTTACATCACGGCCAAGGTCTATACGTTGTGTGTTACCACCCGCTGTAAATTCACCAGTATATATTTTTGTGCCGATTATGCTATATACAGTTACGTGGTACGCTGCGCCATTATCAAATGTACCTGTAAGCTGCAATTGATTGCTGGTCATATAGCCTGTATAGATAAGCTGTGGGGCTGTTGCTTTAGGCACAGCTACCGGGCTAGCCAGGTACATGGCCCTATATGTATTTCCTGAAATATGGATCATAGAATCCACTTCCAACAGTGGAGCGTTGTGTGCAGTATCAAACCACTGGTAAGTGATGTCGGTAAAGCTCACCGTTGCCGAGCTGATAGTATCTGTCTCTTGCCTTAATTTCTTTATCAGTAACACGTTGGGATATGTGCCTGTAGGCAGCTTTAAAGTGCCCCATGCATTACTTGTTATTATCATTGAGCCATTTCCGGTAGTAACCGGTGTTGTCGCTACGATCTTATAAGTGTCAAGATAATATCCAAGATATGTGAATGGACGCTTTGCTACATTGAAATAGTTATAACTGGTTGTGTTGTGGGTACCGTGATCGGTTATACCGTTTACATAAGAGTCCGTACTGTTTTCAGACATGTATTCTATATCACCGTTTGGACGGGTTATCATTAGGTTAGAAGTGCTGAAGGTACCTGTGGTATTAGCAGCAACTGTAGTTATGGAGTTGCCTCCATTGGCGCCAACAGCCGAAAAATCCCATACTACATTTGCGCCCGGTGCGCCTATATCAATAGAGCCCGGATTTACATTCACCATGTTGATCACCTGGCCTATTTCATAATATTCATTGATGGTAATGGTGGGCTGTGCAGATAAAACTTTTGGCAGGACAGTAACTGTAAGTAAAAAAATAATCATCGTTTTCATAGAGGTTGTGTTTTAGTTAATAGATCGCTGTTATAAATCCATGCCAGTAGCAATTCTATTCCAATAAAATCACCCTTCATGGGGTATTCTTTAACTTATCCTAAAATTGGCATTTCCAATCCATTACACTCCCCTATCGGCCTATCAACTAATCAACCATCCAACTAATCAGCCAATCCACCTATTTTTGCACTGCATGGGCACCAAAAACTTACTGTATTATATATTCTCTGTAGTTCGCATATTACTTTATCCGTTTGCAATTATATATGGCACCCTGGTATGGCTGCGCAATCGTATGTATGATGCTAAGTTCTTCACTTCCATAGAGTTCAGTGTACCCGTGATAACAGTTGGCAATCTATCTACCGGTGGTACGGGCAAAACTCCACACGTGGAATACCTGATACGCCTGCTGCAATACCAGTATACAGTAGCCACTATGAGCCGCGGTTACAAGCGTCATACACAAGGCTTCCTCATTGCAGATGGCCAAAGCAATGCCCTGCGCATAGGCGACGAACCCATGCAGTACCATATGAAATACCCGGAACTGGTAGTAAGCGTGGCAGAAGAGCGCATGATAGGCATCCCCGCCCTCCTCCAGCGCCGCCCGGATATAGATGTAATACTCCTGGATGATGCCTACCAGCATCGTTCCGTAAAGGCCGGGCTAACCATACTTATCACCGATTACTCGCGACCATTCTACACCGACCATATATTACCCTTTGGCAGCCTGAGGGAGAGCCGAACTGCCTACAAACGCGCTAATGTAATTATTGTATCAAAATGCCCGTTAGACCTTAATGCTGCGCAAGCAAAAGCTATTGAAGAAAAGATAAACCCGCAGCCCCACCAACAGGTATTTTTCACAGGCATACATTACGACAGGCCATATAATTTCATTACTGGCGAAGATGTAAACCTTACCGGCAAAAGTATTATACTGGTATGCGGCATAGCCCGCCCGGAACCGTTACTAGCTTACCTGCAGCAATCAGCAGCTGACGTGCATACCCTCACCTACCAGGATCACCATTACTTCGTTTCCGCTGACCTGGAAGAAATAAAAGCCGCCTACGAAAACAAGAACGCAACCAACAAAATAATAGTAACCACCGAAAAAGATGCTGCCCGCCTGCACCTGCATTACAATAAACTAAAAGACTGGGATATAACCATAGCAGTAGTGCCCATAGCTGTTGCAGTGCTATTTAATAAAACGCTTGAATTTAATGCTGCCATATTAAATTATGTAGAAAGAGCAGTGGCGGAGAATAATGAACTGTTTGGAGGAGGGAGTCAGCAGAACGATCAGCCTCTATATTAGGATTTATTGATCTCAAAAGAATATCTCTTTAGCGTTTATTAGTATATTTACACCAGATAATTGAGAATCATGTCATCGACCCTGAATAAAGATATTATTCTGCAAACAATTGCGACACATAAAAAGCAATTGGTTGACTACGGTGTTATGAAAATAGGGCTGTTTGGGTCATTTGTAACAAACCAGGCTAATGACAGCAGCGATATAGATCTGTTAGTAGATATAATAAAAGAGAAAAAGACCTTCCAAAATTTTATGACCCTCAACTATTACCTGGAAGATCTGTTTGACCGCAAAGTAGACCTAGTCACACTCCAATCTTTGAGTCCCTATATCGGTCCGCACATCTTGAAATCTGTAGAGTATGTTTCCATCTCAAGCTGAGTTTTTGCGTCACATACTTGACGAATGCCGATATCTGCGTCAGGAATACAGTACAAACAATTTTGAGGAATTCCAGCATAACGAACGGTTGATAAGAGCCATATGCCGTAGCCTGGAAATTATTGGTGAAGCATGCAGCAAGATACACCCTGATATTAAAGCCAAATATCCATTAGTAGATTGGAGGGCGATGAGTGATATGCGGAACAAAATAATCCATTTTTATTTTGGTATAGACTATGATGTTGGATGGGACACAGTTAAAACTGACATTCCTATTCTCGAGCAAAACATCAGCCTTATCTTAGGACAATTAGATACGACTCACTTGTAACGAAACATATCTACCACTCCGATACAACGACAAATCTTACACAAAAAAAGACCGCCCAATTGAGCGGTCTTTTTATTATTAATTCGTCAGGACAATCCTTTGATCAGGATCATCAAGGTTCAGACTTATTCTTCTTCGTCAAATTGCAGTACATCCTTATTCGCCATCAGCAGCTCGAACTCTTCCTTAGAGCCAACGATCAGTTCTTCAAACTCACGCATACCGGTACCGGCAGGGATCAGGTTACCTGTGATAACGTTCTCCTTAAGGCCAAGCAGCATGTCTGACTTACCATTGATTGCAGCCTGCGATAATACCTTGGTAGTTTCCTGGAACGATGCGGCTGATATCCAGCTTTGCGTACCAAGTGATGCCTTGGTGATACCCAGCAGCATCGGTGAAGATGTAGCAGGGTTAGCATCGCGGTATTCTACCAGCTTCTTATCTGCACGGCGCAGTCCGCTGTTCTCTTCGCGTATTTCGCGGATGGTAACTATCTGGCCGGGGTGCATCTTATCCGATGCGCCTGCCTCAGTTACTACCTTCTTATCAAATATCCAGTCGTTCTCATCCTGGAACTCGAATTTATCAACAGTATCTTCTTCCAGGAACTTGGTATCTCCCGGATCTACGATATTCACTTTACGCATCATCTGGCGCACGATCACTTCAATGTGCTTGTCATTGATCTTCACACCCTGTAAGCGATATACTTCCTGTATCTCATTTACCAGGTATTCCTGCACCGCAAATGGCCCCTTGATAGACAGGATATCGCTTGGCGTAGTAGCTCCGTCAGACAGAGACGTACCGGCTTTCACGAAGTCGCCATCCTGCACCATGATGTGGCGGGTAAGCGGGACAAGGTATTTCTTAACCAGCCCTTCGCGTGATTCTACAATGATCTCACGGTTACCGCGTTTCACATTGCCAAATCCTACTACACCGTCTATTTCAGCAACAACAGCCGGGTTGCTTGGGTTACGTGCTTCAAACAGCTCGGTAACACGTGGCAGACCACCCGTAATGTCTCGGCTACGGCCCATCACACGTGGTATTTTCACGAGCACTTGCCCGTTCATTACCTTGTCGTCAGGGTTTACTGCAATGTGCGAACCTACAGGAAGGTTATACATTTTTTGTTCCTTATCACCGTCTATATAGATAGATGGTATCTTGGTTTTATCTTTTGTTTCAATAACCACTTTTTCGCGGTGGCCTGTTTGCTCGTCAGCCTCTTCACGATACGTGATACCTTCTATAATAGCATCAAAGCGCACCTTACCACTGATCTCAGATATGATCACCGCGTTGAACGGATCCCATGTGCAGATCACATCACCCTTCACCACCTTCTTACCGTTAGCCACCTTCAGAATAGAACCATAAGGAATGTTATTAGTGATCATCAGGCGATCATTTGCCATGTCCACTATTCTCACTTCACCTGTACGGCCTATAACTACTATCTGATCTTCGCCCTCTGCGTCTTTATACTTGGTAGTACGCAGACCATCAAACTGGATAGTACCGTCGAAACGAGCTACTAACTGTGATTCAATAGCTGACGAACCCGCAACACCACCCACGTGGAACGTACGCAGTGTAAGCTGGGTACCCGGCTCTCCGATGGACTGTGCGGCTATAATACCTACTGCATCGCCCTTTTGGGTCATGTAGCCTGTAGCCAGGTTTTTACCGTAGCATTTTGCGCATACTCCCCTGCGGCTTTCGCAGGTAAGAACAGAGCGTATTTCTACAGTATCTATTGCGCTATCTTCTATCTGCCTTGCTATATCTTCTGTTATTTCTTCGCCGGCAGTAGCTACCAGTTTTTCACTGATCGGGTCATATACGTTATGGAGAGAAGTACGGCCAAGGATACGGTCATACAATGGCTCTACTATTTCTTCGTTGTCTTTAAGAGCCGATGTTGCAATGCCACGCAGGGTACCGCAATCTTCGCCGGTGATCACCACATCCTGCGCTACGTCTACGAGACGGCGGGTCAGGTAACCTGCATCCGCTGTTTTAAGGGCCGTATCCGCAAGACCTTTACGCGCACCGTGCGTAGAGATAAAGTACTCCAATACGCTCAACCCCACCTTGAAGTTAGAAAGGATCGGGTTTTCAATGATTTCTGATCCTGAAGATCCGCTACGGCGGGGCTTAGCCATCAGTCCCCTGAGACCTGCCAGCTGCTTAACCTGCTGTTTAGAACCACGCGCACCTGAATCAAGCATCATGTACACAGAGTTAAAGCCTTGCTTGTCAGCCGCCATTTCACGTATCAGTGTTTCAGTCACACGGGTATCTACACGAGACCATACGTCGATCACCTGGTTATAGCGCTCGTTGTTGGTAATAAGACCCATGTTGTAGTTTTCCCATATTTCATCCACTTCTACCTGTGCAGCATCAACTAATTGTTCCTTCACATCAGGTACAGTAAGGTCTTTAATGTTGAACGACAATCCACCACGGAATGCCGTGCGGAAACCTAATGTTTTAATATCATCAAGGAATGCAACTGTCTTAGGGATCGTTGTGTTTTTCAATATCTGGCCAATGATCTCCCTCAGAGATTTCTTGGTAAGCAATGCATTCACAAAGCCATTTTCCTTAGGCACGAACTGGTTGAATATTACACGGCCTACAGTTGTATCTATCAGCTTTGTAACCAGTGCACCATCGTCTTCACGAACAGTTGCCCTTACTTTTATCCAGGCATGCAGATCAGCACGGCCTTCGTTATGGGCTATGATCACTTCTTCCTGGCTATAGTATGCTTTATTTTCACCCTTTACAGTTTCTGTATCGGTAGATTTCTTTCCTTTTGAAATGTAATACAATCCAAGTACCATGTCCTGTGAAGGCAGGGTGATCGGCGTACCATTCTGCGGGTTAAGGATGTTATGCGAAGCCAGCATCAGTAATTGTGCTTCCACTATAGCAGCATTGCTCAGTGGCACGTGTACCGCCATCTGGTCACCATCGAAGTCGGCGTTGAACGCAGAACATACAAGCGGGTGCAGTTGTATCGCCTTACCTTCGATCAGTTTTGGCTGGAATGCCTGTATTGACAAACGGTGCAGCGTTGGGGCGCGGTTAAGCATGATAGGATGGCCTTTCAGTACATTCTCAAGAATGTCCCAAACCACCGCTTCCTTGCGCTCCACAAGTTTCTTCGCGCTCTTCACTGTTTTTACTATACCTCTTTCAATGAGCTTACGGATGATGAACGGTTTGAAAAGCTCGGCAGCCATGTCTTTTGGCAGACCGCACTCATGCAGTTTCATTTCAGGGCCTACCACGATAACCGAACGACCAGAATAGTCAACACGTTTACCAAGCAGGTTTTGACGGAAACGGCCTTGCTTGCCTTTCAGAACGTCTGATAATGATTTCAGCGCACGGCCACCTTCTGCCTTCACGGCATTTGATTTACGGCTATTATCAAATAGTGAATCCACGGCTTCCTGCAGCATACGTTTTTCATTACGTAAGATCACTTCAGGAGCTTTGATCTCTATAAGGCGTTTCAGACGGTTGTTACGGATAATAACGCGACGGTACAGATCGTTAAGATCTGATGACGCGAAACGGCCACCATCAAGCGGCACCAATGGGCGCAGTTCAGGTGGTATCACCGGTATGTACTGCATTACCATCCATTCCAGGCGGTTTTCAATACGGGTATTAGCATCACGGAAAGCTTCTACTACGCTTAGGCGTTTCAATGCTTCCTGCTTCCTCTGCTGCGATGTTTCGTTTGCAGCAGCATTACGCAGGTCATAAGATAATTTATCAAGGTCTATGCGGGCCAGCAACATCTGTACCGACTCAGCGCCCATCTTGCCTATGAATTTATTTGGATCTTCATCAGGCAGCATTTGGTTTTCCCTTGGTAAAGCATCCAGTATCTCCAGGTACTCGTCTTCCGTCAGCAGTTGCTGATGGGTACTTTCTGAATCTTTCAGGTTCAGCTTGGTACGGATCATATCATCTGCTTCACCGGCATTTACTACCACGTAGCGTTCGTAATAAACAATGCTTTCCATCTTCTTAGAGCTTACACCCAGCAGGTAACCTATTTTATTAGGCAAGCTCTTGAAGTACCATATATGCACGATAGGCACCACCAGTTTGATGTGGCCCAGGCGCTCACGGCGTACTTTCTTTTCGGTTACTTCCACACCACAGCGATCACATACGATGCCTTTGTAACGGATACGCTTATACTTTCCGCAATAACATTCATAGTCCTTTACCGGGCCGAATATTTTTTCGCAGAACAAGCCATCACGCTCGGGCTTGTAGGTACGGTAGTTAATAGTTTCAGGCTTAAGCACTTCTCCATAAGAACGATCAAGGATCGCATCTGGAGATGCAAGGCTAATGGTAATTTTACCAAATCCAGCCCTGGGACGATTATCTTTCTTTATAGCCATAATTTTTTGTTTTTGTAGTAATGCCACATAGAATGCGGCTGTGTTTTTATGGTAGATGGAAAATGTAGAAACGCAACGCATTGCGTTTCTACATTACACTATACTACTCAAATTTTAATTCTAATCCGAGACCTCTTAACTCATTCACCAATACGTTGAAAGACTCTGGTATACCAGCCTTAGGTACGTTGTCACCCTTCACTATAGATTCATAAGTTTTGGCACGGCCTACTATATCATCCGATTTCAAAGTCAGTAATTCCTGCAGGATGTTTGATGCGCCATATGCTTCAAGCGCCCAAACTTCCATCTCACCAAAACGCTGTCCGCCGAACTGCGCTTTACCGCCCAGTGGCTGCTGCGTGATAAGACTGTAAGGCCCTATCGAACGTGCGTGCATCTTGTCATCAACCATGTGATGCAGTTTGATGATGTAGATAATACCAACCGTTGCTTTCTGGTGGAAACGCTCTCCTGTTTCACCGTCATAGAGGTAAGTATGGCCAAAGTCTGGTAAACCAGCCTTTATGATCAGGTCTTCTATTTCTTCTACAGTAGCGCCGTCGAAGATCGGTGTAGCATAGCGCTCACCCAACTTCTCACCGGCCCAGCCAAGGATAGTTTCATATATCTGTCCCAGGTTCATACGCGATGGTACGCCCAGTGGGTTCAGCACCACGTCAACAGGTGTGCCGTCTTCCAGGAATGGCATATCTTCTTCACGCACTATTTTGGCTACGATACCCTTGTTTCCGTGACGTCCCGCCATTTTATCACCTACCTTCAGCTTACGCTTGCTGGCCAGGTATACTTTAGCCAGTTTCAATACACCCGCTGGTAATTCATCACCTATGCTCAGGTTGAATTTCTCGCGTTTGTAACGGCCCAGCTCTTCGTTATACTTAATGTTATAGTTGTGCAGCAGTTGGTTGATCAGGTCGTCAGTTTCCTTATCGCCGGTCCAGCCAAGTGGATTCACGTTTTGGTAATCAATTGCTCCGAGGGTTTTGGAGTTGAACTTCCCACCTTTGGTCAATACTGTTTCACCAAAGTTATTAGTGATACCTGCCGATGATTTGTCTTTCAGCAATATCTGCAACTTTTCAAACAGGAAGTTCTTTACGTCTTCCAGGTTCTTTTCGTGCACTTTTTCTATTTTCTCAAGCGCAGTTTTTTCACGCACCTTAGAGTTTTTATCTTTCTTAGCGCGTTGGAAAAGTTGCTTGGAGATCACGATACCTTCAGTACCGCTCGGGGCTTTCAGCGATGCATCTTTCGCATCACCTGCTTTATCACCAAATATCGCACGCAGCAGTTTTTCTTCCGGTGTTGGGTCAGTTTCACCTTTAGGAGTTATTTTACCTATAAGTATATCCCCTTCACCTACATGCGCACCTATACGTATGATACCATGCTCATCGAGGTCCTTTGTAGCATCTTCTGATACGTTTGGAATATCTGCTGTCAGCTCTTCTTCACCCAGCTTTGTATCACGTACTTCCAGCTCATACTCATCTATATGTACAGATGTAAACCAGTCGTCGCGCACCACTTTTTCATTGATCACTATCGCATCCTCGAAGTTGTAGCCCTTCCATGGCATGAACGCCACTTTCAGGTTACGGCCCAGCGCTAATTCACCATCCTGTGTTGCATAACCTTCGGTAAGGAAGTCCCCTGTCTTTACCTTCTGGCCTTTGCGCACAGCAGGGCGAAGTGTCATGCTGGTACTTTGGTTGGTCTTCTTATACTTAGTAAGTGTGTATACTTTCAGGTCGTCTTCAAATGATACAAGGCGCTCTTTTTCACCACGGTCATAGCGTACATGGATATGGTCTGCATCCACATATTCTACTACCCCATTGCCTTCCGCATGTATCTGGATACGTGCATCACGCGCAGCTTTTGCTTCCAGTCCTGTACCTACTATCGGCACTTGTGGAATGATCAGCGGCACAGCCTGGCGTTGCATGTTCGATCCCATCAGCGCACGGTTGGCATCATCATGCTCCAGGAAGGGGATCAGCGATGCGCTAAGCCCTACTATCTGGTTAGGAGCCACGTCCATGAATTCTACTTCTTGTTTGTCAAGAATCGGGAAGTCACCTGTCTGACGCGATTTGATCTTTTCTTCTAAGAAATGGCCCTTGTCATCCATCGGCACGTTCGCCTGTGCGATCTTTGCAAGGTCCTCTTCTTCTGCACTCAGGAAGCGGTAGTTCTTAAGATCTACTTTGCCATCTCTTACCTTATGATATGGCGTTTCTATAAAGCCCATATCGTTGATCTGTGCGTGAACGCACAATGTAGAGATAAGACCGATGTTTGGTCCTTCCGGTGTTTCAATAGTACACAGGCGGCCATAGTGGCTGTAGTGTACATCTCGCACCTCAAAGCCTGCACGCTCCCTGCTCAAACCACCCGGGCCTAACGCCGAGATACGACGCTTGTGCGTGATCTCAGAAAGAGGGTTGGTCTGGTCGAGGAACTGTGATAACTGTGATGTACCAAAGAATGAATTGATAACAGAAGAAAGCGTACGCGCATTGATCAGGTCGATCGGCGTAAATACTTCGTTATCGCGCACATTCATACGCTCACGGATGGTACGCGCCATACGCGCCAGGCCTACGCCGAACTGAGCGAACAATTGCTCACCCACAGTACGTACACGACGGTTGCTCAAGTGGTCAATGTCATCAATTTCAGCCTTGCCATTGGTCAGGCGTACCAGGTATTTTATGATGGAGATGATATCTTCCTTGCTAAGTACTTTAGTAGTCAGGTTGATGTCAAGTCCTAATTTACGATTGATCTTGTAGCGGCCTACTTCGCCCAGGTCATAACGCTTATCACTGAAGAACAGTTTTTCAATGATACCACGTGCTGTTTCATCATCCGGCGCATCAGATCCGCGAAGCTGGCGGTAGATGTGCTGCACAGCCTCGAGTTCTGAGTTAGAAGTATCCTTGTTCAGGGTATTGTAGATGATAGAGAAATCACCACTCACTTCTTCTTTCTGCAGGAATACGGTTTTGATACCCATTTCCTGTATCATAGCAGCGTTATCTTCGTTCAGCTCGTTATCACGGTCCAGAACTATTTCATTACGCTCTATGGTTACCACTTCACCGGTGTCCTCATCCACGAAGTCTTCCGTCCAGCTGCGCAATACGCGGGCAGCAAGACGACGGCCTATGTGCGGAGCCAGGCTCTTTTTATCCACCTTCACTTCATCAGCCATGCCGAAAAGCTCCAGTATATCTTTATCCGTTTCATAACCTATTGCGCGGAGCAATGTGGTTACCGGGAATTTTTTCTTACGGTCGATGTAAGCATACATCACATTGTTGATGTCAGTAGCAAACTCCATCCATGCACCTTTGAAAGGTATCACACGGGCGCTGTATATCTTGGTGCCGTTCGGGTGAACGCTCTGGCCGAAGAATACACCCGGAGAACGGTGAAGCTGCGATACAACCACGCGCTCAGCGCCGTTGATCACAAACGTACCACGCGGGGTCATGTATGGGATATTGCCTAGGAATACATCCTGAACGATCGTTTCAAAGTCCACATGCTCCTCATCGTTACAGCTCAGCCTCAGTTTGGCTTTCAGCGGCACAGAGTAAGTAAGCCCGCGCTCCATACACTCGTCGATAGTGTAGCGTGGCGGATCAATGAAGTAATCCAGGAACTCAAGTACGAAGATGTTACGTGTATCCGTGATCGGGAAGTTCTCCTTGAACACACGGAACAGCCCTTCGTTGTTACGCTTATCAGGCGTAGTCTCAAGCTGGAAGAAATCCTGGAACGATTGAAGCTGGATGGCCAGCAAGTCGGGCGTTGCTGCTGCGTCGTGTAACTTTCCAAAGTTAACGCGCCCGGATGCGGTCTTTTTCTGTGTTATAGCCATAGTATTTTTATACTCCTTTTTACAAACAAAAAAATCCCATAAGGTAGGCTGGGCCTATCTTTACAGGTAATTATGTATTAACAATAAATGCTCAAAATAAATTTACGCACACTGGTACCCCAGGAAATGGGGAGTGCAAAGATAAGAAACGGGTATTAATTAATCAAAAAATATTCCAAACTTTCTCAAAATCACCCTTTGACCAAAAAATCCCTGTAAAATCAACTAAAATTAATTATTTTGTAATGTATAAAATCTACTGAAATAACATTTTTTAAAGAAATTTTAACTTTTCTCGAAAAAATCCCGTATAACCACCTATAAAATAAAAATAAAATAAATGCATTGCGTTAGCCGCGCCAATCAACCAATCAACTCACCAGTATCGCCGGTACCAGCTTAGCAGCCCATTCGTTCAATGATGAATATTGTTCATCTATAAGATCATGTGGTAATGTAAATGGCTCATGCTTGGTAGTAAGAAATACCGTATGCATAGACAGCCTTTTCCCAAACTCCATATCGCTTATACTATTACCCACCATCACACTTTTTTTAAAGTCTATTCCGGGGAAATCTTCCTGCGCCTGGAGGCCCATGCCTGTATTAGGCTTGCGGTTATGGTCATCATCAGTTACTGCTGTAGAAGCATATACCTTATCTATCCTTCCTCCCATTTCTTTCACAGCGGCACGCATATTCCCATTTATTTCCCGCAGCGATTCCATGGTCATTATACCACGCCCTACCCCTCTCTGGTTCGATACTACTACAATGTTACCAAACAGGTTGCTCAGCATACGTATTGCATCCAGTGCACCATCATGAAACTTAAACTCCTCCCACGAGGTCACATACGACCCAACAGATTCTACATTGATCACTCCATCACGGTCCAGGAACAAGGTCCAGGTACTATCAATTTCGGGTTTACTATTCAAAAGGCTCATTTTTCTGTTTTTTATTTAAATAATCTTTGTTCTACCATCTGGCAAATAATATGCCCTATCATTATATGCGACTCTTGTATTCTTGGCGTGTCATTACTTGGCACATTCAGCAGGTGGTCGCATATATCTCTCATTTTACCACCCGTGTCTCCTGTTAACCCTACATTAATCATACCAATTTCTCTCGCCTGTTCCAGTGCTTTGATAATATTAACAGAGTTGCCTGATGTGCTCAATGCCACTAATATATCGCCACTCTTGCCCATTCCCTTAACCAGGCGGCTATATACTACATCATAACCATAATCATTTGCCACTGCAGTTATATACGATGAATTGCAGTGCAAGGCTTCAGATGGCAATGGATCCCTGTCAGTATAAAACCTGCCGCTGAATTCTGCCGCCAGGTGCTGGGCATCGGCAGCGCTGCCACCGTTTCCACAAAAAAGAACTTTATTCCCGTTTGTGAACGTTTTGGCAATAAGAGCGATTACCTTTTCGATCTCATGGATAAGAACAGGGTTGGCAAGAATTCTTCCTTTGGTATCAATAGATGCACGGATGATGTCCGTAATTTTTTGCTCGTCTTGCATAGGTTTCATCAAAAATACGCACTAATACCACATCCCAACCTCAAGAAATGCACAATACACATTTTATTAACCATGCTGTGACAATCTAATAACGATAAAACAAAAAAGCGCAATCCAAAGATTGGCTGTATTCAAAACAAAGTATGCAAATAAATAAACCCAAATAATAGTCAAAAGTTGGGGTCATAGAACTACCAGCCTAATAGCAGGCTCCCCTTTAGGGGTTCAGAGATGATTCAGGTTGGCTTAATAGTCATCACTTTTCCCTTTATTAGAAAGGTTATCAAAAAAACTTGAAGAAAAATACCCGATCAGGGTACTGCATTTTTCATCTACGATTGATATTTTATTAAAGGCATCTGGCTTCTTCCAGTTCCACAGTGAGTACAAATTACTCGTTTTAGCTCTGATGCGAATGGCTGCATCAGAGTTGCCAACTACATCAACAAATGCTTCTGAATTATTAGTCGGCTGGCCGTACTTGTTTATCAGATTTCCCCGTTGATTAATAAAAAAGCTCACACATTTATCATCTTCTTGAGGCTTGAATCTGATTGTTAAACCAGAAAGTTTATTCCTGACAAATAATAAAGAAACAAAATCTGATTCTTCACCACCAAAAATTGCATGAGAGCAAGATAAATCGGAATCCTGAAGAAGGGTATAATCGATCTTTTTAATTTTTGCTAAAATGTAAATTACAGAATCTCTCGAAACCCCAAATGGTACACCCCAAACTACGTCATTTACTGCAACGTTTTTTTTAGTAGCTGCCAGAGGCTTGCTTTTACTTTGTTTAGAAGATTGTGCATAACAAAGACAACTCGGAATGAACAACACGATCAACAAAATTTGTTTCATGGCCATGGGTTTTATTGAAAAGGCTAACCTGGTATAAGTACTTTCTTATTGCACACAAACATACCAAATGATAATACAATAAAAAAGCGCACCCCAAAGGTGCGCCATATAAAACAAAGTAAATAATTAAAACCCAATAGCAAGGATAACCACTCGCGAACTTACGACTCACGACTTATGACTTACGACTAAATAACCAACATCGCGTCGCCATAGCTAAAGAAGCGGTATTTCTCTTTTATAGCCGTTTCATAAGCGGTCATCATCAGGTCATACCCTGCAAAAGCACAAGCCATGATCATCAGGCTCGTCTTGGGGAGGTGGAAATTGGTGATCAATGAATCTGCTATTGAAAACTGGTAAGGTGGGTGTATAAATACATTCGTCCATCCTTCTTCAGGCTTCAGTAATCCTTGTGCGGTTACTGAGCTTTCCAGGGCACGCATGGTAGTGGTACCTATAGAGCAGATGTGGCGTTTTTCAGTCTTGGCCCTGTTCACAATGTTCTTTCCAGCACAGTGGGATCCGAAGCTTGGAATTCACGTGACTTGAAGTCGCGGC
>JADMIO010703142.1_pt1 | contig 77453 bp, 62 predicted proteins | sample 8958161 | NCBI WGS metagenome assembly JADMIO01 (sample SAMN16585339, study PRJNA669376) | soil metagenome | isolation source: Crop rotation soil | place: USA: Cullars Rotation, Alabama | collected 2011
CTGGACTTCTTCGCCGATTGCCTTCGGCAATCTATCCGGCATCCAGGATGACAATAATATTTCCTCACCTGATAGCAGCAAGCGTTATATCAAATGTCACCGCAAATGCCTTTTGTGCGCCCTCGTCGCTCATCGGTGACATCCGGCGTACTACGGCCGCTTGGTCGGTTGAGGAGAGCGAGCGCAAAATACGGTCATCCCGATTGTATTGATTTCCCTCAAAATACATTTGGGTAATGATTTCTTTATATCCGCGTCGACTAACTTTGAAATGGATATGGGGAGGACGCATCCAACCATCGCCTGCGGCGTAGTGACCCGGCATGATGGTTTTGAAAGAATAGGAGCCGTCTTCTTTTGTGGTGGCTAATCCCCAGTATTGAAAATTGGGATCTAACGGATTGTCATTATCTTGGTCGCCCGGATGGTTGTAGCGGCCGCTCGCGCAGGCTTGCCAAATGTCCACCACAGCGCCGCGAATGGGAGCACAGTTTCCATCCATAACCTTGCCGCTCAAATAGATAATTGTGCCTACGGCTTTTGACCCGCTGTTGCCATTAACCGTGAGGTCGGTGTCTTTGTCTTCTTGATCTTTTACCGGGTAAAAGGGTCCTTTCGGCTGCATTGGAGTATTGAGGCAAAGTTCGTTCAATCGGCCGGCCAACGCGGTTGATGCTGATAGCGCCACAAGCGATGCACCAGAAATTTTGAGCATGCTGCGGCGCGTGATGAGTTTGGTGTCATCCATTTCGTTCTCCCTTAGTGGTAGAACGTTATACTTGCGTCGGCGGGATTTGGTTATCGGTTTTGCGTCGCCCCGCGGCTTGACCGCGGGCCAGAACAGAAATTCTTGGTTTATTGGCCTAAAATTACGTGGGTTAACGTGCGCACAGCGAATCCAACCCCACCAACCGGAGTGTAACTTTGTGCCTTAGAAGTCGATGCTGGCCCGGCGATATCGAGATGGGCCCAGGTGGTTTTTTCCTCGACAAATTCTTCCAAGAACAATGCAGCACTGATGGCTCCGCCCCAACGCTCGCCAGAATTTCTCATATCGGCGACTTGAGATTTAAGTACAGATCTTAGCTCTGGATCTAATGGCAGGCGCCAGAAGGCTTCGCCACAGGCTTTTCCAGCCGAGATGATTTCATCACAAAGGTCGTCGCTCTTTGTGAAAACACCAGCAGTCTTGGTACCAAGAGCAACCATGCACGCTCCGGTGAGGGTGGCGATATCAATCATGACGTCAGGTTGGTCTTTATCTTGAGCATAGGTCATAGCATCGGCCAATATTAGACGCCCTTCCGCATCGGTATTATTGATCTCGACAGTTAAGCCTTTGCGCGATTTGATCACATCGCCTGGATGGTAGGAGGCAGCGCTTATACCGTTTTCCACGCAAACCATGTAGCCAATCACATTCACATTAGGTTTAAGTTTTGCGATGGCACACATGGTACCGAGCACTGCGGCTGCGCCTGACATATCCACTTTCATGTCGAGCATGCCGTCAGCGGTCTTGATATCGAGTCCGCCGCAATCAAATGTTACGCCCTTGCCAATAAGCGCGATGGTTTTTTTGCTGGCTTTTTTGGGCTTATATTCAAGACGAACGAGGCGAGGAGGGGCGTAGCTTGCGCTTGCATTAGCCACCGCTAACATGAGATTCATGCGTTCTTTTTTAAGCTCTTTTTCATCAAGCACAGTGCAAGAAAAACCACACGCCTTAGCTTCGCTTGCGGCGTGTTCAGCCAATTTTTTGGGATTCAATTCGGTTGGGCCTTCATTGATCAAATCACGTGCCAACATGACGCCATGCGTAATGGCAACGGCTCTATCAATGGCCGATTTTTCTTCGGCGCCGATAGCCTCGATAAGGCAGATATCAAGCTCGGCCACATAGATTTCTTTTTTCTCTTTGGTGAAGTGTCGATCGAATCGATAGCTTGCAAGTATAGCGCCTTCAGCGATTGCCTGAATCATATCAAAAGCGGGTATGGTGACGCTGTCGGGAAGGCAAAAAACGATTTTTTTAGCACGTTTTTTTTGCCCTAGATGAAAGGCTTCGCCACCTGCTTTTCTATAGGTATCCACAGTTTGATTTTTGGCATCGCCAAGTCCAATCAGAGCCACTGACTTGGCTTTTGATTGTCCGAGCGTAGCGGTAACAAATTGTTGACCATCGTCGGCCACAAATCCCTCATCCGTGGCCTGCTGAACCAAACCGGCAAGTTCTTTGGTGACGCGTTCAATAACGCCATTGGTGCCCGACCATTTTGGCGTTTTGGCATCGGATTTACCTTTTTTTGTGGCGTCTTTAAATGCGGCCAAAATCAATAAATCGGATTTAGCTGTGGCACCATCACGTTTGGCACATGTAATCTTCATACGACCCCCTTTAAGCATTGGAGTTTAGGGTTAGAGCTTTAAAACCAAAATTACGGGAAAGAAAGACGATGCCTAGCAAAAGTACATCAAAAATTTTTGGCGCAACCATGTTGATAGCCGGCACCAGCATTGGCGCGGCCATGCTCGCGCTTCCTGTACTCACCGGCCTGTTTGGTTTTTTAGGAACCGTAGCGATCCTATTTTTGGCCTGGGGCGTAATGTATTGGATGGCGCTTATTATCGTTGAGGCCACCCTGAATTTTAGTGAAGAAGTGAGTTTCATTTCTTTGGCCAGAAAGACTTTAGGTCGCACCGGTTCTATAGCAACCTGGATCACTTTTTTACTCCTATTTTATGCTCTCGTTGCCGCCTATTTAAGCGGGTGCGGCAAAATAATTATCGATTTGGTTGAGGTTTTGCTTGGGACAACACTACCACCTTTTTTTGACCTGCTACCTCTGCTCGTATTATTTGCGCCGTTTATCTATTTTGGTCTAGGGATAGTGGACCAACTAAACCGCGTTTTAATGGTAGGCATGTTGATTTCCTATGTGGTAATTGCGGCCTGGCTGTTACCGCTTGTGAATATTGATAATTTGTTGATTACCGATTGGCGATTTTCGCTATTATCATTTTCTGTGGTGGTTACCAGTTTCGGTTTTCACGTCATTATTCCTACTTTGGCGACCTACCTTGATCGCGACTTGAAAAAGATCAAACAAAGCATATTTTTTGGCAGTTTGATTCCGCTTTTGATCTATTTGCTTTGGGAAGTGGTGATCTTGGGTGCTCTCGCTCGCGACGGCGAGTTTGGGCTGACTTACGCGTACACCCATGACATCCCCTTATCGAAAATCCTCCGTGTGCAGCTTGAAAGTGACGCCATTTCTCTTTTTGCTCAGGCGTTTTCCGTGTTTGCTATCGTGACGTCCTTCTTAGGAGTGGCGCAAGGGCTCTATGATTTTCTGCGGGATGGCCTCAACGCTCATGGGAATCGCGGCAGGGAAAATTTGGCGTTTTTGCTGACGTTTTTGCCACCTGTGCTGCTCGTGGTGATTTTTCAAGGCGGATTTTTGGCGCTGCTCGATTATGCAGGAGCGTTGGTGTCCATAATATTAGGCATTATTCCCATATTAATCGTGTGGCGGCTGCGAGCGCGCGGCACCACCAGGACGTATCGTGCTGGCGGTGGGCAAGGGGCATTGATATTAGGCTTATTCTTTTTTGGGTTTGTGATCGCTTTAGTGCTGCTCAAAAATTTAGGCGTTATGAACTTTGCGCTAAGCTAAATCGGATTTGGCGAAAGCCGATGGCAGCAACTTAGAAATAGTCGTCGTCTGGTATTCCCCTTGGTCGTTGCCGTAATAAATGGGCACCGAGTCATCGATAAACTCGGCCATAAACTGGCGGCACACACCGCAAGGCGTTCCAGGGGGGCTGCAGCTGGTAATTACAGCAATCGCTGCGATTTTATAAGCATTGCCAAGACTAATAACTTGCCCAAACGCGGCGCGTTCTGCGCATAACGTAACGGAAAAGCTCGCATTTTCTATATTGGTACCCACCACGATCTCACCGCTTTTAAGCAATATCGCAGCGCCGACGCGAAAATTAGAAAAAGGTGAATAGGAATTCTCTCGAACTTTATTGGCCTTTTCCAGTAAGGTTTTGGCGATATTTTCTTCTGCATTTACAATAGGATGCATCATTCTAGGATATCCAAAAAAGGGGTTTTTTCGCTGCGGCCTAGACGTTTTTTTGCCCGGCCGTATAATCTTCAGGTTTTCTCCTAAACTATTCGAGTTGATTTGTGAAATACCCCCCTTATTCCTGGCTTAGGCTCAGCGGCTCAATCAATCAGCACCCTAGCCGCATGTGGTTTTCTTTTGACGACCTGCCTAAAGAGCAATCGCCCTGTTCGGTTAGGGTACATATCGGCAGTGCGAGCACTTCGGTTGCCGATCCGTTTGATGCTATCGCCGACGCTACGTTGCTTTTGCCTCGCCAGAAAAAGGTCTTGGAGCGTTTTTTAAAAATCGCTAAACCAACCAAAAAACGAGGTGAGTTTACTCTCGATCACGCGTCCTTCAGCTCGCTGTTGCCGTTTTCTTCAGCCGTGCCCTTTGAAGTTTTTGGGGTGGGTGTGATCAGTGCTGCGCGTCAAAATGCGCGCATTAAGGCGACGGTTAGCAATCGAGGTGAACCTAATGAAGCCATCGTTTTTTCGCTCGTAAAAAATTCCATTGACCCCCTCAAAAACCCGCGTTTTTTTGGCGACGTAAACGCTTACGTCATAGATGAAGAACTGCGTCTTTACCCCATTTTTCCGCATATTACTCAAGCGGAAGCAGAAGCTGTTCTTGCATCACCACCGTTACCTCTTTTGGGTCTGTGTGAAAAAAATTCACGAGATATTTTTTATGCGCTAAGCCGTCTCGGCATTGATTTTTCCTGCCTCAACGAACTCGCGGTCATTCCTGAATACTCTCAAATCGTTCTTCGCCTTTTATTAAACATCGACGATTTATCTAAAAAAATGTGTGCTCGCGCCCATTTGGTTACGGAACTGAAGGAAGGCGAGTTTTGTGATGAAGTTGAAATTGAAAGCACTGGCAATTTGAGCCCGATTCATGTGGCGGCGGAAGATTCGCTAGAAGAAATGCGTTTTCAGGGCGAAATAAGCGCGCCGAAATTGATTCGGCGGCCTCATATTAAAGAAACCGAGGCGCGTAATTTCTTGTACCAACTTGGCGCTGGGCCCTCGCGACATCACGACGGTTTTGAGCTTTATGGCGAAGATGCGATGAAGCTCTTGCGAAGCGTCGCCGATAAGGGCAAGCTGCCCGACTACATTCGCCTGGATGACAACACTAGGCCAGAAATTATCGAATTATCTGACCGACCCAAAATAATTATTACATCCGATAGCCCGACCCCGACCCGTGTAGACGTCGCCATAAGCCTTGGTCAACAGTTCGACAAAACCGGGGCCAATTTTGCGTTGATATGCCGCGCTAAAGACAATCTCGTGGTGTTCGATGAAGACACGCTTATTGTATTTACTGAGCAAGTTAAAGCCAACGTACAGTACTTTGCCGAGAGTCTAAGCCTTGAGGCTCCGGGCGAAAAAAAGAGCAAATCCGTGGCCCAAATCGCTCTTATGCACAATGCGCTGGGCGATAAGATGGAGATAGTTGCTGAGCCAGAACTCTTGGAATACCTGAAAACGTTTTCCATATTGCCCCTGGATAGTGATCGCACATTGCCTAAAACTCTGCAGACTACGTTGAGACCTTACCAGCACGATGCGGTTGCCTGGTTGTCCTCGCTGAATCGCTCAGGTTTAGGTGGCCTACTCGGCGATGAAATGGGACTTGGAAAAACCCTCATGGTACTGGTTCACTTGGCGCGGCTCAAAGAGAATGGAGTTGTCAACAAACCAGCTTTAGTGGTTTGCCCCACCAGCGTTATCGATGTGTGGCAAGCGGAAGCCGTTAAACATATCCCAACATTAAGAGCGATTAAGTGGCACGGGCCGGAGCGCTTTGCTCAGTTGGATGATCTGATGTCCTATGACATCGTTATTACCAGTTATGCCATTTTGCGGCGCGATATTGAATCCCATTTTGGTAACCTGCAATTCTCCACACTCATTCTCGATGAAGCGCAGTACGTGAGAAACCAACAAACCGATAGTTTTAAGTCGGCTAAGGCGGTGAAATGCCAACATCGCATCGCGCTGACCGGTACTCCGATCGAAAATCACCTCACTGATTTGTTCAACATTTTAGATTGTGTTGAGGAAGGCGTGCTCGGCAATCGCCTAAACTTTGAAAAACGTTTTGGAACACCCATCGAATCGGGGGAAGCCCAGAGTCTAGTGACTCTCAAGATGTTGCTTGCGCCGATTGTGACCAGACGTAAGAAATCCGAAGTGGAAAGCGAGTTGCCACCCAAAATTGAAAACGTGGTGAGTTGCGAGCTTAGCGATGTACAGAAGGATTTGTACAGAAGATATGTGGATCAATTGAGCGGTACACTGAAAGATGCAACCAAAGGATCTGGCTCGCAAGCACATTTTACGCTGCTTTCCGCTTTAACGCGTTTACGCCAAATTTGTTGCCACCCCTCGCTTATTTTAGGCAACGAGGGCAACGATAAACCATCGGGCAAAATTGACGCGCTGCGTGAAATCATTTCGGAATGTCTGGAGATGGGTCGCAAAATCATCATCTATTCGCAGTTTTTGAAGATGCAGGAACATATTGTCGACGTGGTAAAAGAGCTATCTCCTACGGGGGCCCTGTGGCTCCACGGCTCGTCTAAAAACCGCCAAGAAATTGTGGCGACTTTCCAAAATCCGAACGGCCCAAAAGTAATCGTTGTGAGTCTCAAAGCCGGCGGTACCGGTATAACCTTGACCGAGGCCGATACGGTAATTTTTGCTGATCCGTGGTGGAATCCGGCTGTGGAAGACCAAGCCATCGATCGCGCGCACCGAATTGGCCAGAAGAAAACTGTGCATGTGATTCGTCTAATTGCTGCCGATAGTATCGAATGCGAAGTGGTGGATCTCGCTCATAAAAAGCGCAAAGCCGCTTACTCCGTGCTGCATGGTGGGTTTTCGAAAACGGCAAATCTCACCAAAGACGAGGTGAAATCCTTGCTACTTCACGAAGTGGATCGTCTTAAATAGCAACTTTTGTTTAAATATTTGCGAATTTCATTGTGACTTTATTGGAGGCACAATGAAATATTTTTTTTGTTTATTTGTAGTATTTATTTCAATAAGCTCTTTCGCTAAATCTATCAAATATACCTGTATAAATAAAGAACATAATGCCAGCATTAGATATATTAAAATAGGTACGGGTTATTTAAAAGACATTAAAGAAGATGACACCGAATTTATCGCCAGCGCCGGTAATCATCCGGCTTTCCAAGATGACTATAATACTTGGGCAGTCTTTAGTGTTAACGATATTCACGTTGAAAAATCGCTCATTGACGGGTTCGATTTTCTTCAAATTAAAGATGATGGAACGACTATAAGTACGTATCTTGAGTCTAGCTTTCGGGCAGAGAGTATAAATTTTTCTTCGGTTATGAATGTCGATAAAAGAAATAGTAAGGGTGAGTTGGTAAAGAGTATTTCGCTGCCAATGCAATGCAAGGCAGAGGAAATTGATGACGATTTTGATGATTTTCCGGGGGAAGGTAAGGGGGATTATTTTTAGGCGTAAACATTTTGTCATCCTGACCTTATTGTCTTCCCGTATGCCTTAAAGATGCCCGCAGGGCATCGGCGTATTAGTACGGGACGTCAGCATAGTGCCATCATCCCGAGGTCCTGGACTTCTTCGCCGATTGCCTGCGGCAATCTTTTCGGCATCCAGGATGACAATAACGTCAGGATGACAATAAGTGGGCGCGGCAAAGCATTTCCTGTCTAACGCCTCTTTAATAATGTCGGCAAATTAGGCATGAGGCATTTAAGTTAATAGGAGCCCCCGTGCCTAGCGCCGAAATGCCAAACCTCACCCCCATGATGCAACAATGGGCCAAAGCCAAAGAAGAGCAGCACGATGCCATTGTGCTGTTTCGCATGGGCGACTTTTATGAGCTGTTTGGCGACGACGCGCTGCTTGCCGCACCCATACTTGAGCTCACCCTGACCTCACGCGACAAAGATAAATCAGGCTTAAAAATGGCCGGGTTCCCCGCTTTTGCAGCGGAAGGTTACATTCAAAAGCTCGTGGATCATGGCCACAAAGTAGCGGTATGCGAACAACTCGAAGATCCCAAGGCCACGAAAGGCATTGTTAAGCGCGGCATAGTAGATGTGGTGACCCCAGGCACACGAATTGAAAGCGAAGACGAATCCGACGCAGGTTTTTCCTATTTAGTGGGACTTGTCGAGGATGCCGGAATTTATTCGATTTGTGCTCTTGATATTAAGACTGGCACGTTTTTAGCCACATCCTCCTCCGATGAACAAGCAATTTTTGACGAAGCCAGGCGCCTTGCGCCCAAGGAAATTATTGTCGCAAGAAATGACCTAAATGCTTTGGAATTGGTGAGGCGGCTGAGAGCAACGAGTGGACTTGGCCATATTCGACTCGAGGAGCGGGAAAATAAGACGTCGGTTTTGAGTGAGCGCCTCAAGCGCATCAAAGATATGTCGAGTAGCACTCATTGGCCAAGCATTTCTCTGGTTTGGCATTACGTAATATCGCTTAAGGGCGACGTTCCCGAGTATATTCGGGCCCCTAAGGGCTATTCACTCGGCAATAGATTGTTGCTCGATGTGGCCACTCAGGAAAACCTTGATTTGTTTCCCAAAAAACGGGGGGAGAGCCATAATTTATTTACGGTGCTCAACAATGTGAAAACATCCATGGGAAAACGCCGGTTATGGGAAGCACTTCGAGCGCCGTCCACGGACTTAACCGAAATCACTAAAGCGCAGGACGTGGTAGCCGAGTTATTGGCAAATGTATCTCTTTGTAACCAGTTGAGAGGGGAGCTATCCGAGTGCCACGACGTTGAAAAACTCACCGCCCTCGTCGTCGCCAAAAAAATCGGGCCGCGTGGTTTAGTCCGCATTCGTGAATGTTTGGGCGTGGCGAATCGAATAAAAAAAATAACAAATGCTGGGGTGCTTGGCGAAATTGTCGCAACATTGCCTGACTTATCCCAAATTTTTAATTCGTTAGTAGAAGCCCTGCGCGACGATGCGCCGCCATTAGTTAAAGACGGCAATATCTTTTTGCGAGGATTTTCGCTTGAGCTTGATGAGCAAGTGAGCTTGCGTGACAAAGGCAGCCAATTGCTTGTGGAACTTGAAGCTCGCGAGCGCGAGGCCTATCAAATCCCATCGCTCAAAATACGTTACACGCGGGTGTTTGGCTATTACATTGAAATCACCAAAAGCCATCTCGCCAAAGTGCCAAAACATTATCAACGAAAGCAAACCATTGCCAACGGTGAGCGGTTTGTTTCGGAAGAACTTAGCGCGCTTGAAATCAAGATTAGTTCGGCCAATGAGAAAGTTAGTTTTCTGGAAGCCGAACTCTTTGAAAAAATCCGTGCACAGGTGGCGGCGCAGGCTTCCGATTTTATGGTAATCGGGCGAATTCTGGCTCGTATTGATTTGCTGGCAAGCTTTGCCACTGCGGCTCATGAAAAGGGCTATGTGCGCCCAGTGATGCTACCCAAAACTGAGCGAAAACTAGAAGTTACGGCAGGCCGACATCCGATTATTGAAGAGATTTGCCGCCGTCAGGGCACCATGTTTGTCCCTAATGATTTTGCATTGAATCAGGAGCAATGTACGCTGGCCCTGATCACCGGACCTAACATGGCCGGTAAGAGCACCATCATGCGCCAGGTAGCGCTCATGCAAATCATGGCGCAGATGGGTTCCTACGTGCCGGCGAAGAGCGCCGCCTTCAGCATTTGCGACGCCATTTTTGCACGCGTAGGCGCGTCGGACGATCTCTCCACCGGTCGCTCTACTTTCATGGTGGAGATGAGCGAAACCGCCTACATTTTAAACAACGCAAGCGATGCCTCGTTGGTTTTGCTCGATGAAATCGGGCGGGGTACCAGCACTTATGACGGTATGGCCATTGCTCAGGCGGTGGTGGAATATATTGGCCAGAGCATTAAAGCACGCACGCTATTTGCCACTCACTACCACGAACTAACCACTTTAGAGGACACTCAACCATCTGTGAAAAATTTCCATGTGGAAGTAGAAAGTGTACGCGGTGATGTGACATTTTTGTATACACTCGCACCCGGCGCTGCTACTCAAAGTTTTGGTGTTGACGTCGCTAAACTCGCGGGCCTGCCTGCTCAAGTTATCGGCCGCGCACGCGATATTTTGGGCCATTTTGAAAATAAGCCGGTAAATCCACCGGCAGTAACTGCTCGTCCACAGCTCAGTTTGTTCTCGGAAATGCTCGGTTTAAATCGTGATGTGGAAAACGAAAGAACCCTGCAAAAATTTTTAGGTCTTGATATTAATCGCATAACTCCTCTCGACGCCATCAACCGTTTGGCTGCCCTCCAAAAATGGATGAGGTCTCACGAAAAATAGACATTCTGCTGGAATGAAATACCCCGCCCAAAGCTTTTACCTGTAGCGACACAAAACTAGCGAGGTAATACGCAATGAGTGTACATTTTAAACGATTTTCGGTGGTGACCCTATCTGCTCTCACACTTTCTGTGGGTGCGGGTGCGATGAATCAGAAAAACCAAAACCAAACTACTCAGCAGTTTGTAGAAGAAAAGAAAGAATGCAAAGAAGAAAAGAAAGAGTGTAAAGAAGATATCAAGTGCGAAAAAAAAGTAGAAGAAAAGTGCAACGATCAATATAACCAACTAAACCAACAATTCAGTCAAATAAAGATTGAAGAAAAATGCAAAGAAGACATCAAGTGTGAAGACAAAAAAGTAGAAGAAAAGTGCAGCAATAACCAAAACCAAGAACAACTAGAATGCAAAAAAACCTTGCAGATCGTCGGTAAAGGGGATTGCAGCGAAAAAGACGAACAAAAAATCGTTGAACAAGGAAAAGAACAACTAGATCAATTTTATGGCCAATTTGCTAATGAGCAAAAACAAGAAGATAAACATAATCAGCAGCTCGATCAATATTTCCAAGAACAAAAGAAAGCGACACCGATAATTGTAACGGTTGAAGAAGATACATGCCCATACAGCTGGGTGAAAAACTGCAAATCCCAAACTTGGAATAAACAATATTTCAAATCTCATGATCGCTCGCTATGGAAAAATGATGGTAGCAACCCATGGTTGATAAGCCTTCAGTCGTTCGATAACTGCCAATATAAAAGCAAAAAATTCAGAGCTAAGTTTGCTAGCCACACCATCTATCAAACGAGGTTCAATGGAACTCACTTTGGCCGCGGTAAATGGGGTTGGGCATCGTCATTCGTTCGTGCAAGCGTAAGAGAAACATTGTTTGACAATGTTACCTTCGAAAGCATAAAAGCCGATGATGCAGTATTTGAAGACGTATATTTCAATAACGTTAAATTCAAATCCCGCTCTAACTTGCACCGCGCCATTATCGTTAACTCCAAAGGCAATATGCTTCGTATTAATGCGAGCATGGCCTGCTTCCTGCGCCACTACTATGGCAAAAAAGGTTGCAAGCAAGGATTTACCGGTTCAACCGACGACCTTTACACCATGTTGCTCCCACTACGTTAATAGCTTAGCTGTTAGCTAATGGTTAACCCCTCAATGAGGGGTTTTTTGCTTTGTACCCCCCTTTGCTAAGCGTTGTTGCATGAATTATTTGGAGTGCCACAAGACTCTTATTTGTCATGCCTGCATACGCAGGCATGACAAATTAAAGCAGGGCTAAACATGAATAAATCAGTATTTTGCAGCAAAAATCAGGAACACCTACCGGCTCTAGAAAAAGCCCCCCTTAAGGGCAAAATCGGCGAAATAATATTAGCCCACACCTCCCAAAAAGCCTGGGACGAATGGTTGGATCTTCAGATGAAAGTGATCAATGAAGAACGCCTCGATTTGAGCGAAACAAAGGCCCAACAGCGTTTGTTTGAGCTCATGGTGGAGTTTTTAAAAATCGGTGAATTCGTAGGAGCCTAATATTTTAGATATTTTTGGCGAAATAAAAGATTTAAAGCCAGCGCAAATCAAAACCGTCAAAGTTTTATTCAAGGCCCACACGGGTGGTCAAGAAATCATTTCGGCGGCCACTGCGAGAAAGCTTTCCTATGCTGCTCACACCTGCCGTCGCATGGTGGGTTTGCTCATTGATCGCAAGGGCGAAGTGCGCTTTGTCATGGTTGGCACAGCCACTAGGCTTTACTTGCCAGATATTGGTCGAGCGCGGGGCGGGCAGGAGCGGCTTAGGGGCCTTAGATTAATAGTGGCGCGGCCGACGCCGCTCAACGTGAGCTTTAACCCGAAAACCAACAAAAATGCCCCATGTTTGGCTCATGATTTTCGCACCGACTTAGAAAAGCTCAGGCTTGATTTGGTGGTGGAAATCGAGGCCCATAAAGAAAATGCCGACGGTATGCTGGTCTTGGGCCACTTAGCCGTCGACAATTTGGATTCTGAGCCCAAAGTTATTACGAATGAAAAGGTTTTTTCTTCGGTTTTTGGCATTTCTGAAACCTTTCCTGAACTGCTGGACGCGGTATTAGCCGATCTTGCGCTGGCGGCTCCCAAACCCGTTAAAAAAACCGCGGGATTCAAAGACCGCGCTTTGGTGGTCGGGGTTTACGCCCAGAGCAAAGACGTGGGGTTAGCATCGCTCGCCGAAATCAAAGAGCTCGCTCGATCTGCGAAAGTGGAAGTTGTGGAAAGCATTACCCAGTGGCGCAAAGAACTGGATCCCAAAACCATTATTGGCAAAGGCAAGCTTGAAGATATTTGTTTGCGGGCGTTATCGCTCGGCGTTGAGCTGATTATTTTTGATTGTGATTTAAGCCCATCGCAGCTCATGACCATCAGCGATCAGACTGACTTAAAAATCCTCGACCGTACCATGCTTATTCTCGATATTTTTGCTCAGCGCGCTGTAACCCGTGAGGGTAAGATGCAGGTAGAGATGGCGCAGCTTGCCTACTCGTTGCCCAGGCTTCGCGAAAAGCAAACGGGTATGTCGCGGCTAACCGGCGGTATTGGCGGGCGAGGCCCGGGTGAAACCAAGCTTGAAGTGAATAAAAGGCGAGTGAAAGATAAACTGGCGCGGTTGAGTGCGGAGCTTGAAAAGATAAAGGATCAGCGGGCTCTTAGAAGAAAATCACGCTTGGATAATCAGACGCCCACGCTGGCCATTGTTGGCTATACCAACGCCGGCAAATCCACTTTGCTCAACGCTTTATCTAATTCGGATGTGTACGCTAAAGATGAGCTATTCGCCACCTTGGACCCGCATTCTAAACGCCTAAGGTTTCCTACTGATCAGGAAGTGGTGATAACCGATACCGTGGGGTTCATTCAAAACCTCCCTAAAGACTTACTCAAAGCGTTTATGGCTACTCTAGAAGAACTCACCGATGCGGACATTTTGCTTCATGTCGTGGATATTGCGGATGAGGGCTACAAGTCCAAAATTGCAGCCGTGAATGAGGTGTTAACCGAACTTGACGCGCAGAGTAAAGAAACCATTTTGGTGTTTAATAAGATAGATAATGTTGACCCGGAAGTATTGGCGTTAAGGGCCAAGAATACGGGCGCGGTTTTGATTTCGGCCGTTGACAAAATAGGCCTGGATAAGCTTATTGCGAAGTGTGTTAAGGCTATAGGTAAAAGGGGCAAAAATGTGCCCAAGAAAAGCCATGAAATTCAAAGGTCAGACGAAGAAATTTTCTTCGATCATCGGCCAAAAGATAATTCTGCATAGGCATCCTGACTTTATTGTCTTCCTGGATGCCAAAAAGATTGCCGAAGGCAATCGGCGAAGAAGTCCAGGACCTCCGGATAGTGGCACTATGCCGAGCTCCCGCACTCATACGCCGATGCCCTTTGGGCATCTTTAAGGCATGCGGGAAGACAATGAGGGGTCGTTAGACGAGGACTATTTTACGCTCACATCCCAAGTTGCCCCATTCGTGCTATTGAAGCTTTCGCCTTGCCAATTCAGCCCTTCATACGAATACTTTGTTCCCGATTTACCGACAGGCACACCCACTACTAAATCACAGTAAGAGCTCGAATTAACGTCCATATGACCCGTGAAACGACTAAGTTTGGGGTCGAACAAAGATCTATAAGTATCACCGGGTTTTATGCAGAACGTCGCAGAATTGGTAGGCTTTATACCTCCCGGCATGTTCGCGCATGCGCCCGTACTGATGGGTCCGCATACTTCTTCAGTGGTTTTATTGGTAATATTTACATAAGCAGCCCTCAAAAAAGAACTCCCGAATAAAACCGTTAAAAAAATTGTCATAATAATTTTGCACTTCACAATAAAACTCCCATATTTATATAGTTATACTATTGATTTAATAACTATAAATTACGCTAGCCATAAAATAATTACTTTAACTTGGTGGAATCTAGTGCGGTTATAATGCATCAAAAATAAGACCTTTTTTGATATTGCTTTTCGAGCCAGAGAAAAGTAAGGAACTGCTATTCACATAAATATAGGAGTGACATTATGAACCGTCATTTTGTTCAGCTTTTTTCAGTAGTTGCGTTATTTTTAGCTGGTTTCGCGTTCTCGGTAACACTAGAAGATTATAAAGATAAGTTTTTAAAAGATCTTAAAGAGGATGAAGTCAAAGATTACTACGATCAAACTAAAGCAACTGCAGAGCTTCGTTATTACATAAGCTTCACCATGCGTAGCCTTAAGGTAGATAAATTCGAACATCTTTCAATCGAACAATTGACGAATTGGATAAATCAAATTGACGAGTGCGAAGTGAAGGCTGGGGTTGCTTACGATTTTGTCCTCAATTTTGATAAGTTATTGGCTAAGTACAAGTTTTCTTTGAATGATAAAAAAGAAATTTTGGTCGATAACAAGGTTATTGGTAAAGAAACACTTGCCAATATCTGGAAAGAATTAAAAATCGAATTATTTAGCGGCGATGTATCAGAGAAACAATGGCTTAAATGCGCGTATCGATAATGACGCAAATAATCCAGCGCCTAGATTAGGAAATCTCTTCCCTATGGGAAATGCAGCATATTAGGGAGAATAGTGGCCACAGCGTAAGCGTGGCCATATGCTTTACAACTCCAATTCAGATTGCTAAGACCATAACCGGTACCCGTTAAAGGTATGAGCTCGCAGGCTAGCCCTGATTTTTTGCCAATACTGCCCGTACGGATGTATCCGCCACAAAGGAGTTTTTGCTCCTGAATGGACGGGATAGAGAACTTTTGTTTTGGATTGTTAGATGACTGATTTTTTAACCACATTGAGCCTTGAAGAAAGAAAGCTCGCCCAGATTATTGAGCCGCTACTAGACGGCGAGGGTTTTGAGCTGGTTAAAATTCGCCTAAACCGTGGTCATGGCAAAGCGGTTTTGGGGCTTTTTATTGATAAAAAAGACGAAGAAAACGCCATTCAACTAGAGCATCTAACCGATATTTCGCGCTTTTTGTCAGATGTACTCGATGCCGAAACCGCGCAGGAAAACCTGTTGGCTGGCCAGTATGATTTAGAAGTTTCGAGTCCCGGTCTTAATCGCCCACTTACCAAAAAAGCTCATTTTGACCGTGCGCTCCATAAAAAAGTGAAAGTGCGACTGATACATGAGGAAGCCGGATCCCGCAATTTTAGCGGGGTGATCGGCAAGGTTTTAGAAGATGGTATTGAGGTGGAAACCTCAACTGGAAAAGAGCCTATTTATATAAAATTTGGCGATATTTTCGATGCGCATATTGTGTTTGATTTTGACAGCCTGAAAGGCCAGAAAAAAGTTAATAAGTAACCCGAGGAGTTTTTATGAGATTAGAACAATTTGATTTGAGCGTGGTGCTTGAACAGGTCGGTCGGGAAAAAAATATTGATAAGAGTGTGCTGGTATCGGCTCTAGAAGACGCCATGCTGAGTGCTGCTCGTAAAAAACTGGGCTTAGATGCCGACTTAGAAGCTCGTTATAACGAAGAAGCGGGCGAAGTAGAAGTTTACGAGTTCATGCGCATTGTGAAGGACGGTGAAAAAAACCGACCCAACGAGATCGAATTTGCCAATGCTAAAAAAATGGACCCCGAACTTACGGAAGATGATCTGGGTGAGGATTTGGGTGTAAAGCTCGACTCCAAAGAGTTTGGGCGGATTGCCGCGCAAAATGCCAAACAGATTATTGTTCAAAGGGTGCGCGAAGCCGAACGCCTCATGGTTTATAACGAATACAAAGATCGTAAGGGCGAGATCGCAGCGGGTACAGTGCGGCGTTTTGAACGCGGCGATGTGATCGTGGATTTGGGCCGAGCGGAAGCCGTATTGCCCACCAGTGAACAGATTCCCAAAGAGAATATTCGCATTCATGACCGACTGGTTGCCTATGTAGTTGATGTGCTGGAAATAGCTCGGGGCGCCCAAATTGTACTGTCGCGTACGCACCCCAACTTGGTGGTGAAGCTCTTCGAACAAGAAGTGCCTGAGATGGCCGAAGGTATTGTGACGATTGAAAGCGCATCGCGCGAGGCGGGATTTCGTACCAAGATTGCAGTTCGTTCCAAAGATCAGGACGTGGATCCGGTGGGCGCTTGCGTCGGTATGAAGGGTTCGCGAGTGCAGGCGGTGGTGCAGGAGCTGAGAGGCGAGAAGATCGATATTGTACCGTTCGATGACGATGAAGCACGCTTTGTTTGTAACGCTTTAGCACCTGCGGAAGTGACGCGTGTGTTGGTGAATGAAGACGAACGCACCATGCAAATTGTGGTGCCTGACGAGCAGCTATCGCTTGCCATTGGTCGTCGTGGGCAAAACGTGCGTTTGGCCTCGCAGCTAACCGGTTGGAAAATCGATATTCAGGCGGAATCCAAAGCCGCAGCGGAGAAAGAAGAAGCTTGGGTTTCTTTATCTCAGCTAAAATCGCTCTCAGAAATCCAATTCCAAACACTGTTTAATCACGGTCTGCGGAATATTAACGGTTTGCTTACGACGGATGACGCCATGATCGTGGCTATGCCGGGTTTTGACTTAGAACAAGTAGAGCGTTTGAAAGTTGAAGCTGCGGACGTGCAAAAAAATCAGGCGAGCATAAAAGAGCGTAAAAAGTCGCGCGAGCGAGAAGTTGCCAAAATGCTCATGGCGGTTGAAGGCATTTATGAGAAGCGTTCGGCGGAGGAGCTTTCCTCGATATTGGCTCTTGATAAGCTCGGGATCGAATCTCAAGAGAAGCTCGAACAGGCGGGTTACATAGATTTAGTAGATATCTTTTTGGAAGATGATGATCGGCGTTTAGTGGGATTTGCCCATTTGGATCGCGATACTGCAAATATGGTGCGCCAAATCGCTCAAAAGACGCTTTCTGGCATTGATAGCAACATTGCGTACGTCGCCAAGCTTAGTTAGGAAATTGGATGGATCCCGTTCGCACTTGTGCGCTGTGCCGCAAAAAGGCCACACGACAGCAGGGAATGCTCAGATTTGTCAGGGCCCCTGATGGTGAGATTTGTCTTGATTTGAAGGCGAGTCTTCCGTCGCGCGGGGCGTGGCTATGTGCCAATCGTACCTGCATTAAAGAGGGCCTTAAGCGCAAAGTGCTGTTTCGTAAGTTGCCCACGATCCAGGTTAATGAAGAAGCTATGATCGACGCAATTGCGAATAGGGTTTGTGAGCAGCTTAAGTCGAGTTTGGGGCTCATGAGAAAGATGGGCGATTTGGTTTTGGGGCGGGATGCCGCCGTTGGTCTGGCGCAGAGCGGAGAGGCGGCGGCGGTATTGCTTGCGTCGGATTTATCTTTGCGTTCGCAAAAAGATATGCGAGAAGCGTTGGCGTCTCATGCGGCGACCATAGACAGTATGTTTTCGATGGATGATTTTGGGCGTTCGCTTGGATGCAAAAGAACGGGTGTTGTAGCGCTTAAGAAAGGCCGTATAACACAAGAAATTTTGCGTCTATGTGACATGGTGAAGAATTTGAGTGATGGGCGCGGGCCCACACCTGCGAGTTTGGTTAATAAAGACCTTGCGCTGAGCGGATTAAGGGGTTGATTAATGGGTAAGTTACGGGTTCACGAATTGGCGAAAAAGCTAAATATGTCGAATCAAGACATGATAAACAAGCTGCTTGCCAAAGGCATGGAAGTGCGCACGCATTCCAGCAGTGTCGATGAACAAGCTGCATTAAAGCTCCTTGGTCTTTCTCCCGACGGTGAGGGAGCTTCCAATCGCCCGCGAACTGTTTTGCGTCGTCGTCGTGACGAAGTTGTGGAACCTACTCCTGCGGAAACTGTTTTGCCTGAAGTAAAACCTGAGATTCAAGAGATGGAAGCTTTGCCTTCGCAAGAAACTCGCGAAATACCTGTCGAGGTTCCTTTAACGCCCAGTGCTCAGCCACCATTGGCGCCACGAGCAACGCCGTCGGGCGCCACGGTCGTTAGCCGCCCAACAGAAGGTGCCGTGCGGGTTCCTAGCAATGTTGTGCGAGTGATCGATGCGGATGCTATTAAAGCGCGACTCGCCTCCGAAGGCCGCAGTTTTCAGCGTCGCCAGGGCCACAGTGGCCCGCGCCCCGCTTCAGGTGAAGGCGGACCTCGACGTCCGGGAGAAGGACGCCCAGCACAAGATTTTACGCAACCTGCTCCAGCACCGGTCGTGGATGCTGGCGGTGGCGATGGCAAATCTGGTAGCCGCCATGCCAAAAAGAAAAAAGGCGGCACAAGCTACGCCCGCGACATGCGCGAATCGAGCTCTGGTGGTCGCGAGCTATGGGTTACGCCTGGTAAAAAGAAGAAATCTAGTAAAGTTAAGGGCAAAGGGCCTCAGTTAACGCAAGCAGCGGCGCATAAACGCGTGATCGAAATGACCGATGCCATTAGCGTGAATGATCTTGCGCACCGAATGGCCATCAAAGCGGGTCAGGTCGTGAGCAAGCTGCTCGGCATGGGTATGATGGTGACGGTTAACGAAGCCATCGACTTTGATACCGCGACTATTGTTGCCAACGAATTTGGCTATGAAATAAAGAACGTATCGTTTGAGGAAACCGATCTCATTAAAGAAGAAACCGATAAGCAAGAAGATTTGGTTTTACGGGCCCCGATTGTAACAGTTATGGGTCACGTTGATCATGGTAAAACCAGCTTGCTCGACGCTATTCGGCAAAGTTCGGTAGTATCAGGCGAAGCGGGCGGTATTACTCAGCATATTGGAGCTTATTCCGTGGAAACGGCCCATGGGTTGGTAACCTTCCTCGATACGCCAGGTCACGAGGCATTTACCTCCATGCGTGCCCGCGGTGCGGAAGTTACCGATATCGTGGTGCTGGTGGTGGCGGCTGATGACGGTGTAATGCCCCAAACCAAAGAAGCGATTGACCATGCGAAGGCGGCGAAAGTGCCGGTGGTCGTGGCCATTAACAAAATGGACGTGCCAGACGCCAAACCTGAACGCGTTATGCAGCAGTTGTCAGATCTCGGCCTGCTTCCCGAAGAATGGGGCGGTGAAACCCAGTTCTTTAAGGTCTCTGCTCTTAAAAAGCAGGGTCTTAATGAACTTGTGGAAGGCCTCTCGGTGTTGTCAGAAGTTTTGGAGTTGAGAGCTAATCCGAATAAGCCGATGGTGGGTTGTGTCATCGAGGCCAAACTCGATAAAGGTCGTGGCCCCGTCGCAACGATCCTCACTCAAAGCGGTACGCTTAGAGCGGGCGACTATATTGTCGCTGGCGATTGTATGGGCCGTGTGAGGGGTATGTTCGACTCCAACGGCAAAAAAATCGACTCGGCTGGACCTTCTTTCCCAGTACAAGTATTGGGTTTGTCGAACGTCCCCCTTGCTGGCGATAATGTTAATGCTGTAGCAGACGACAAAACTGCCAAGACCATTTCCCAACACCGTTCACAGCAGCGCCGTGAAAAAGAACTTCTAAAAACCAAGAATATTTCACTGGAAACCTTCTTGGCATCGGCTCCCGCTGGCGAAGTTAAGACGTTGCACATCATTATTAAGGCCGACGTTTTTGGTTCGGCTGAAGCGCTCAGCTCGTCGCTCGCCAATCTTTCCACCAAAGAAGTTAAAGTGGAGATCATTCATTCAGGCGTGGGAACGATTACGGAAAGCAACGTTAACTTGGCCCTAGCATCGGGTGCGATTATTATTGGCTTTAATATTAAAGCCGATGGTAAAGCTCAGGCGCTAGCCATGCAGGAAAAAGTCGACGTTAGATATTACTCCGTCATTTACGAAGCGATTGATGACGTTAGAAAAGCCATGGCAGGCCTACTTGCTCCGGTATTTGAAGAAAACTACTTGGGTAAAGCCGAAGTACGAATGATGATCTCGGTTTCTAAAGCCGGGAAAATTGCTGGTAGCTATGTGCTTGATGGCAAAATCGTGCGTTCCGCCAAGATTCGCCTTAAGCGCGACAACAAGATGGTATTCGAAGGCAATATTAGCAGCCTCAAGCGCTTCAAAGATGACGTCAAAGAAGTTGGCGCCGGCTTTGAATGCGGTATTGGGATCGATGGCTTTGGTGATATTCGCGAAGGCGATATCCTTGAGTGCTATGAGCTCAAAGAAGTGAAGGCCCAGCTTTCTGAAGCTTTGCGCGATTTGGAAAATAAGAAAACTCCAGGCGCAGAACGCGCCGCGGCGGTGAGCTAACTTATGCCGACTTTTCGTAAAGAGCGCATGGGCGAGGCCATTAGAAAGGTGGTATGCGAGCATTTGGCTCGCGCGGGCTCGCCTGCCGGCGGATTTTTGACGATTAATCGGGTAATGGTAACGCCGGATTATGCATGGGCCAAGGTTTTTTACTCGGCTTATTGCCCGGACAAATCGCCAGAAGAAATCGATGCTGCCATGGCCCAGCAAGTTAGCGAATACCGCCATGCGGTGGCTCATAAGCTCAATTTAAGAAAGACCCCGCGGATACAATTTTGCTTTGACAAAAACACAGAGTATGCGTTTTTGATCAATCAGAAGCTCAACGGGTCGCCCGAATAATTATTGCAACGGAATAATTAAAATTTCGCCAGCTAGGGGCCTAAAGCCCACCGTATTGCCCTGCATTGCTGGGGGCGTATTTGTTATATCGAAATAAAAGAACACCGAGTAACTATTAGGCCCATAATTATGCGATTTTTATTGATATTTTTCCTGTTTACTACTGCCTTCGGCTGCGGAAAAAATTTAGAACTGCAACTGAGCCAAAGGGAAGGCGAAATTAGCGATTTAAAAAAGGAATTAGCGAAAAAAGAGAATTCAGAAAAACTAAAAGATGAAAAGATAAAAGAATTAGAAAAGAAAGATAATTCCGAGGAAATCAATAAACTAAAAATAAAAATAACGGAACATGAAAATTTCGAAAAACTTAAAGATAAAAAGATAGAAGAATTAGAAAAGAAAGATAATTCCGAGGAAATCAATAAATTAAAAATAAAGATAACGGAACAAGAGAATTCAGAAAAACTAAAAGATAAAAAGATAAAAGAACTAGAAAAGAAAGATAATTCCGAGGAAATCAATAAACTAAAAATAAAGATAGCGGAACATGAGAATTCGGAAAAAATAAAAGATGAAAAGATAAAAAATTTAGAAGAAAAAGTATCAAAAATAATCACAGAAAAATCAAGCGTTAATGATAAAAATAAAAGCATATCAAATAGGTTTAATAAATTATATAATAACAATGTCAATGATCTTTCCGAAAAAATTAAAAATAAACTGAAATTAGCTACAAAGGATGAACTGTTGAGAGAATTATCGGTCTATTTTTTTAATAAGTTAAATTTCCAAATCAGAAAAATAAAAAATAAATCCTTGGCGCTAGAAGATAAGTATGGCGACCTGGAAAAGAAAAAATTGGATGATTTTAATGAAGTAGAAAAAAAATCATACATAACTGATGTAATTTATGTGAACATAAAAAAAGATCTTAAGATTGATTTAGGCAGTATTAATAATTATATTGAGGCTGACATGTTAAGCGTGTTAGATTTGTGTCTACAGTTGGTTATTGATATGGATAACGCTAATCCAAAAATGGAATTTTTAATACCTAAGATAGATGACGAATTTGACTCACGACTTCATGAGCTGGATAATAATATATATATTAAGTCAATTAGAAGAGCCGGAATAAAAGATGAATATACGGTTTATGAACAAGCGAAGGTTAATTAGCCTGAGTTTTCCATAAGTGTTCGAAGAAGTTGTTATTTGAAAAATCCCCCACAATCCGCCTTTTTCAAAGGGTGAAGCCAAAAACTCTAAGGTAGTTTTACGTCGTCGCTTCCAACCGTTTTTTCACCAATGCATTGGCACCGAGCATCCCACAGGCTGCATCGATATCGTCGCCGCGTGTTTTCCTGGTGAATACGCTGAGACCTGCGCGATAAAGTATTTTGTGAAACATTAAAACCACATGATTTTCGGGCTTTTTATAAGGTGAAAGCGGGTGTTCGTTGAAGGGTATTAAATTTATTTTGCATTTTAGACCGCGCATGAGATCGCACAGCCTGTGAGCATCATCTTCGGAATCATTGATACCAGCAAGCATTACATATTCAAAAGTGATGCGCTCGCGCATTTTGAGAGGAAAACTTTTGGCGGCGCCTAGTAGCTCTTCGATATTCCATTTGTTATTGACGGGCATGATCACGTTGCGCACTTCATTTGTAGTGGCATTAAGGCTGATAGCCAAATAAACGTCGGTTTTTTCGCCCAGTTCGAGAATTTTGGGCACCAGGCCTGAAGTGGAGACTGTGATTCGCCGAGGGGAAAAATTCATGCCGCGCGGGTCGGTGAGTAGCTTGATGGCTTTGATAACATTATCGCTGTTATGCAGCGGCTCACCCATGCCCATGAAAACGATATTATGTACCGGTCGCTCGTTTTTGTTCAGAATAAATACCGGGTTAGGAAGCGAGAGCACATCCTTAGCCACCAAATATACCTGGCTCACGATTTCGGATGCGGTTAAATTGCGCAATAGTTTCAGTTTTGCGGTTGCACAAAATGTGCATCCCATGGCGCAGCCGACTTGGCTCGAAATACAAAGCGCGTGACGGCCTTCCTTGGCGGCGTTTGGAATAAACACGCTTTCAATAATATGACCATCGTTAGTTTTAAATCGATATTTGCGAGTGCCATCGCTGCTTTCTTTGACCGCATCTATGGTGATGTTGGTCAGCGCAAAGTTATTTTTGAGAAATTCTTTGGTGTTAGCTTTAATCGTGGTTATTTCATCCGGCGATTGCGCAAATTTTCTATGGAGCCCCTCAAAAATTTGCTGGGAGCGATATTTGGGCTCATTTATTGCAGAAATAATGGGCTCAAGTTCTGAGAGTTCTAGGCCACGTAAATCGATATTTTTAGCTAGGTCGGACATGGTGGCTATTGTATAGAATCATTAGCTGATGGAAATAGGGAGGCCGTTTTCCTTCCCCCTTTGAAAAAGGGGGATTGAGGGGGATTTTTATAGAAATGCATCTAATTCCCTGCAAAATAAGCCACTTATCTCTTCCGCAATTTTCTGGCAGGTTTCGGGTGTAGGGCTTTCTACCAGTAGCCGCGCCTTCATTTCGGTGCCACTGTAGCGTAGCATGACGCGTCCGGAGCCATTTAAGTCAACACTGGCCTGATTTATGGCCGCAGTAGTCTTGGGGAGCAATGAGAGTGGAATTTTTTTCTCAACATTTATATTGCGCAAAATGCGAGGAGATGGCTTAAAAAATTGAAAGAGTTCTGACGCTTTTTTATTTTGCGCCTGCAGGATGCGCAAAAGCCATAGTGCGCAAAAAATACCATCACCCGTGGTAGTTTCAGGAAAGCACATGATATGCCCTGAATTTTCGCCGCCAAAGTTTAAGCCTTCATCGAGAATTTTTTGCGCCACCAGTTTATCGCCCACGTCGCTACGAACCACAGTTATGCCATGGGGAAGCAGGGCATTATCGAGAGCCACGCCGCTCATAATAGTGGCAACAATCCTATTTTTTTTGAGTAAACCGCGTTGCTTAAGATCTATGGCCAGAAGGGCTAAAACAGCGTCGCCATCTATCCAATTACCATTTTCATCAACTACGATTATGCGATCAGCGTCACCATCAAACGCAAATCCAATATTGGCCCCAGATTTCTTTACTGCATTTGCCAGCGACTCAGGATGTTCACTACCAACGCCATCGTTGATATTTTTGCCATCAGGTTCTGCTGCAATAACTATGGCGTCGGAAAAAATTTCTTGAGCGACAAAACTTGCGCTACCGTTAGCGCAATCGACGACGAATTTGGGAAATGGCGGTTTGCGAGGAGCGGCGTAATTGCCAAGCATTTCTTGATAGAGTTTTGAAGCGATTAAGTCGGTATGATAACTACCTGTATTTGTGGGTAAAGTAGTAACGGATTGCTCAAAATAAACCCGTTCGATCCATGCCTCGCAGTCGGCAGAGAGCTTGTTGCCGAACCCATCAAAAATTTTAAAGCCATTGTCATGGTAGGGGTTGTGACTCGCTGAAATCATGATGCCTAAAGATGCCCTGCGCTCTTTGGCTAAAAATGCCACCCCAGACGTGGGGATTACGCCAACGGAAAGGCAATCCACGCCTGCAGCGATTAAACCATTAGCCAGCGCTTGTTCAAGTGGAAAACCAGATTCACGGGTGTCTTTGCCAATCAACACCAAAGGGGGCTTATTTTGCCATGCCAAAAACGCACCCAAAATGCGTCCCAGTTTGGTTACGCTTTCAGGCTTAAGAACGCTTGCATCTATGTGGGCACGAATGCCATCGGTGCCAAAAAGGCGCTGGTAGGTCATATGGGTCATCTGCCAAAAAAAGCCCTGTCCCACAATCAGGACATGGGCGATTTAGCTAACAATTCAAAAATTCTGAAGAAATTTGAGGGCCACTTGTTCTAACCTGAGAGCTCTGACCTAGAGGAAGGCCCATGAGTATCGTTGTTGTAGGTTCTATCGCTTTTGACACAGTAAAAACTCCGTTTGGCGAAAGAAAGAAATCGCTTGGTGGCGCGGCAAATTATTTTGCGATGTCGGCGAAATTTTACACAGATATCAAAATGGTCGGTGTTGTGGGCCAAGACTTTCCAATCGAGCACCTACGTTTTTTAGAAGACAATGGCGTTGATATTTCCGGTGTGGAAATCACCGATGGCTCGTCATTTCATTGGCATGGCGAATATGGCTACGACATGAATGAAGCAAAAACCTTGGCTACTGAGTTAAACGTTTTTGCACGCTTCGCGCCTAATTTGCCCGCAACGTTTCGCCAATCTACCACGGTGTTTCTAGCGAATATCGACCCAGCTTTACAAATATATGTTCTTAATCAGATGAACGGGCCTAAAATTAGAGCGCTGGACTCCATGAATTATTGGATAACACACAAGAAATCCGAGCTTATAAAAGCGATTTCTATGGTAGATATTTTGTTTCTTAACGACAGCGAAGTTCGAGAACTTACCGGCGAGCACAACATGGTTAAGGCCATGAAGGCCTGTAAAAAATTAGGTGCCCGAATTGTTGTCATCAAAAGGGGAGAGTACGGTGCATTGTTGTCGTTTGACAATCAAATCGCCTTTATGCCGGCTTTCCCCTTGGAAGATGTCTTTGATCCCACCGGCGCAGGCGACACCTTCGCTGGTGGTTTTTTGGGATCGCTCGATCAAAGCCAGGGCCTTGACTTAAAGCATCTAAAACAGGCGTTAGTCATGGGCACCGTGATGTCGAGCTTTGTTATTGAAGAGTTTTCGTTTGATCGTTTGCGTAGTCTCAGTCATGCCGACATCAGCGAACGCAAAAGCCATTTGACGAAAATTATTTCGCCCGACGCAAGTAGCTCTTATTAGAGTTTTGTTTGATAAGGTTTTCGAATATCTTTTGTTGCGATGAATTGGTTATGCCACCGGATGCATAGCGGGCAAGATCTAACAGGCCCTCAGAAAACCGTGAACAATTGCTTGAGTAATCTTTGGTTAAATTTTCTCGTTCATCCGCAGTTTGAGCTAATCCAATGCTGGCCTTGGCTGCCATATCCGACAGTAGAAGATCGAGATACATTTCGTTGAAGGCCCGTTGCACTCTTTGTATGCGTTTACATTTGTCCCGCGGAAGCATGCTAAACCAACCGCATTTTTGGGGAGCCCCCAAAACCCGGCTCACTTTCTCCACTTTGTATATTTTTGCGCGACAATCTTGGATTGCATTGCGAGCGAACTCTCGGGATTGCTCGTCGGTAAGTGCCATGCTTGAGAAAGATCCTAAATTGGTAAATAAAAACAGGCTCATGGCGAGCCTCGTGATGTTTAACATGATTCCCCCCGGATATTTTTAAAACATTCCTAAAACCCACCACCAGGCTCCGCCAAACACGGTCCAAATAGCGAGGTTGGTGACGCTTAAAATAAATCCCGCGCGCCACCATTCCTTAATCTCTACATAGCCAGATCCAAAGAGAATTGGCGCAGGTCCAATTCCGTAGTGAGTGAGGGAGCCAAATAGCGAACTTGCATAGGAAAAGGCGAAAGCGGTAGGAGCCGCCGCGGCGCCTAGGGCGATAGCTCCTTTGACAAATGGTAAAAACAAAGCGCCAACGTGAGCGGTGCAGCTCGCGAAAAAATAATGGGCATAAAAATAGATGAGGAATAGTAGGGTTACCGCTAGAGGCATATTAAATGTGCTGAGCGAAGCCGCCACGGTCTGACCAAACCACTCGGTAAAACCAGATTCGGTAAGAGCCTCTGCAAGCCCTAGTAGCGCGCCAAACCAAATAAACGTCTCAAAAGCGCCCGAAAGTTTTAGCAACTGTTCCCAGGTGCAAATATCGAGAATGAGCAGCAAGCTCAGGCCAAATAGAGCAGCAGCCGTGGCACTGATGCCGATAATGGGACCCAAAATCCACAGGGCGATCAAAACTATGAAAGTTAACGCCATGAGTTTTTCGCGGGTTTTCATCGGGCCGATTTCTTTGAGTTCTTTTTTCGCATGGTGAGTCGCACTTTTGGTGTCGGTTATCTCCGGTTTGGCGATTTTAAGCAGCACCAAGGGGCCCAAAATTATAGAGGCAATTCCAGGGACCAAAGCATAAAGTGCCCAGGAGCCCCACGTGATATCAATCCCCGCCATTTTCGCCAGTTTTACCGCGAATGGATTAGCGGCCATCGCCGTCATAAACATTGCCGAGGATACCACCGTGAATTGGAACAGGCAGAGCGTTAAGAATTTGCCTATGCGGTTTCTCGACGGGGAATGGGGGAGGCTATCAAACGATCGAGAGATGGCATCGACTACAGGAAAGATAATACCGCCGGTGCGCGCCGTACTGCTTGGAGTGCCGGGCGCAAGGGTGATTTCAGCGAGTCCAACGCCATAGGCAAGCCCGAGGGAGCTTTTGCCACAGGCCGCAATAAACAGGAGCGCAATTCGTTTACCAAGGCCCGTATGAACGAGTCCGTGAGAAATAAAAAATGCACTTAGGATCAGCCACGTGATATGGGAGGTGAAGCCGCGAAAGGCTTCTTCAAAAGTTAGGGAATGGGTCAACAAAGCGGCGGTAAGTCCCATGAGTGAAGCAGCCCCCATGGGAAACGCGTCAATCACAATTAACGTGATGGTTCCCAAAAACACGGCAAATAGCTTCCATGCTTCGGGAGTAACTGCGTCAGGGGTGGGAAGCATATATACGAAAACAGCGAAAAATATGGCAGACAATAGCCCTAAAGTTTGTTTGGTTTTCATAAATTTTCTTATATAAAGTTTGCCCTTGGCTCATATATTAAACTCGACCAAGGGCAAGGGGACTTCGAGGCAAACCAGTGCCTAAAGCTCTCGTGACACGTCATCAAGCGCCCTTTCGATTTCTGGCCAATATTCTTTGTTTGCGACCCGGATGGTGCTGTAATCAAACGTGAAGACCTTCTTAAGAAAGGTACCTACCCCAAATAGGTCGTCGCGAAATTTTTCTTTTAGCTCTTGCACTACGCGCCCTTTAACAGAGGGGTCAAAGACCAAAACATATCCTTTAACAAAACTCTTCAGTGTTTCGTAAAGCCAATCTCTCATAAAGGCTTTATCTGCTTTGATGTCCGAGGGTAGAAAAGCTGTAACGGTATGAAAGAAAAAATAGGACAGGTCATTATAAGGATGTGCATAATTGCTTGCCGAAATTCTTTCATTATCGATCACGCGAAGTTTTTTTGCGTCAGGATCAAAAAACACGTTGTCTTGATGGAAATCTCCATGAATCATCGTGTCTTGCAAAACATGTTTGGCGCTAGAAGCAGCAGGTTTCATAAAAGCGCGGTGAAAATTAGACACTGCTTTTCCGGCTTCGAAATACATGTCCCGCAGAGCACCGCGGTCGAGTTGTCCACTGCGAAATAGCCCAGCTGTCTTGGTTAGTAATACGCCTTTGGCTACCGGTATTGTGGTCATATAATGGTTAGAGAGTTTATGGCGGTAGACTATGTAACTTGAAGGAAAATAATAAGTAGGAAAACCAGGAACTTCACTCGGGAAAATATACGGGGCTAGTCCTGGGGTAGCGACGGCTTTGTTGAGCCTATCAATTTCAGCCATGCCACTTTTTATTTCTTTGAGGATGTATTTGTTTTCCTGTCCCGTGCATCGTGAAGTGATCATAAACAATTGTAGAGTTTGAAATCCTTTTGCAGACATTATGTCTTTGCCTTCCATGCATCCTACATCCCTAAAATTTGGGTCTGGAAGTATTTGAGCATCGTAGGATTTCTTTAAGAATTTGAGAGCTTCCGATTCATTGGCAAAATAACCACTACTATTTAGCGAGATATCCGAAATAGAATCTAATTTATTTACCGGAAGGCCAATTAGGCTGTTGCCAGTTAAAAGAAATATAAAGAAAAAGCTGCGTATAATTAGGCTGTTTTGCATATTTAATACCTGCAATGTGAGATAATTAACAATCGCAAGATTGTAGTAATTATTAACTATTAATACAGGCAAAATTTTCTTGGTGTTAACGCATCCAAATTGTTTTTATATTTATGAAAGAGAGTAGCCCTTCGCGACTTAACTCTCGGCCAAATCCTGAAGCTTTTATCCCGCCGAAGGGTAAATGCGGATCGGAATGCACCAACCCGTTAAGAAAGATATTTCCCGCATTAATTTCACCTGCCATGCGTTCAAAACAAGATTGGTCATTTGTCCAAACGCTGGCACCGAGCCCAAAAATGGTTTGGTTGGCCAAATTAATTACGTCCGTCTCAGTTTCGAAAGAAAAAACGGGGGCAACGGGGCCAAAAACTTCTTCCGTTATAACTCGCATTTTCGGAGTAACTTTAGTCAAAACAGTTGGGGGATAAAAAAATCCTTGGCGATTGGGAATTTGACCGCCACAAATAACTTGAGCACCGAGCGCAATCGCATCATTGACCTGTGCTTCTAGAAGCGCCTGCTGTTTCTCCATCGCTTGCGGTCCGATTTGGGTCTTTGCGTCCGAAGGATCGCCCATCAGGTGCGATTGCATGGCATAAGAAAACGCATCCACAAACTCACAAAAAATACTTTGATGAATAAAAAATCTTTTTGCAGCTATACAGCTTTGCCCGCTGTTGAGGCAACGTGCCTCCGCCGCGTTCTTCGCGACGTGTTTCAAGTCAACATCGCCAAATACAATAAATGGATCGCTGCCACCGAGTTCCATCACACACGGTTTGGTATAACGCCCAGCGATTTGCGCGACGGCTTCGCCTGCCGCGTTGCTTCCTGTTAAAGTAATGCCCGCTACCGCCGCATGACCAATGATGGCCGGAATTTGATCATGGGTAATAAAAAGATTTTGAAAGACATCGTTGGGTAAGCCAGCTTCAAGCCAAATTTCTTCTATAAGCTGGGCACATTTTGGCACATTCAGGGCGTGCTTCAGCACCATGGCATTGCCGGCTAATAAAATAGGTGCCGCGTTACGAAACACCTGCCAAAACGGAAAATTCCATGGCATGACCGCAAGAATGGTTCCTAGCGGATCGTGCCGCACAAATGACCTCGACGCGCTGCTTTGACGCACGTCAGGAGCTAACCATCCTGGGCCCTCGGCCGAATAAAAACGGCAGACCAAAGCGCATTTTTCGATTTCTGCGCGCCCTTGGGCGATTGGCTTGCCCATTTCCAAAGCCATAGCCATACTTAAGATTTCTTTTTTCTTTTCCAAAACATCGGCGGCTTGCTCAAGAATTTTCGCGCGACTATTGATTGGGATTTGCCGCCATTTTTTTTGTGCGATTGCAGAGCGCCCCAATGAACTCTCAACTTCCGCGCCGCTTAAAAAAGAATATGTCTCTAAGGGACTGCCTGTAGTTGGATTGATCGATTGAAAAGATTTCATAGCCGCTCCTTTTTTTTATTCTAGCGCACCACCTTCGTTTCTAGTCCCGATAACAATTCGTAAAAATATTTTTGCGGCAAATACATGGACGGCGATTTACTGGTATTACTTGTTTCGGAAAACTCCCAACTCATTAAATATGCCGAAAAAGTGGTCAAGGATTTGACACAGGGTTTTACGGATGCGTCAAATATACTTTATAGCCAGGCATTATCGAAGGGTCAGCGTCTTCTAAGCGAGCAAAAGACGACGTTTAAACTTGAATTAATCGTTGCGCCCAACTATTCCATCGCGCTCGAAAAAATCATGGATCATAGTGACGCGACTCTCGGTATCGTTTGGTTTGACCATCATCAAAAACCGATAGATAATTTTTTGCCGATCGCCGCCAAACGAATTACTTCACGAATAACTTCCTATTCCCTCACCAATTTTATAGACAAACAGGAATTCATAAATCGAAACTGGCAGATTCATAGCAAAACCATAGAACGTGTCCTTACCGACGATCCCGAGGTCCTTAAAGTTGAACTATTGTGCCGTCTCATGGATTATTTGGACTCGAGCTATTTTAATCGCTTTGCGCTCCGCGCTGCCCGCCAAAAATCGCGCCCTGCAGCACTAGGAATGGCATTGCTCGAGCTCATGGCTCAAGAACATAAGCCATGGATCTTGTCTTACTACACCGGCTCCGTTGTATCTTCCATTATAAAAACGCTTGAAGAGCGTGCCGCCGATTTTAACGGTACAAGCATACGCGGCCCGAGCGAGCATGCCTTGGCCTGCGGTGCGCTGGCCAATTATCTATTATTTGATTCGCCATTTTTGATCGTGGTGACCTGCGGCATGATGGATGAATTTAAAGGCACTCTGGCGAATCTCAAACAGGCAAAAGCCCGCGGCATCATTGTTTGTGCGAATAACCGCGCTGAACAATGGCACGCATTTCAAGGTGGTATTTCGAATGATGAAGATATTCGGCAAGTTCTCGCCGCCAAGCGCATACCGTATTTGTGCCTAGAAGCTACGAGCGACATTCAAGCGCAGCTCTTAAAATGCCAGTCTTTGTTGCGGGATGCTCAGGGGCCGGTGGTTTTATTGGTGGAGCCCCAATTGCTCGAATCTGTGCAAAGCGCGAATTTTAGCTTTAGTAGTAATCTTTCTCCTCCACCAAAACTCTTGTCCTCACCGATGTCGTCTAACATCGAGCGGGTCCTCGATATTATCAACAATCAACCGGTTCGTCTTCTTTGGCAGTGTAATCGCTTAAGCCAAGATGAGCGCGCGCAGATCTACGAAATAGCCTCGGAAGCTGGCATTGGTCTATGCGATTCATTGGTATACCCTGGCTCAGTTTGTGAACTAAATGCGCCAAAAAATCACTTTTTGGGAACGTTAGGTATTTATGGAACTTCGCCCAAAATCAACCGATTTTTGCATGAAGAAGAAAAACTGCGCCCTAAAGAAGCTCAATGGGTTTTCTTTCTAAAGAGCAAAGTAGCGCAGGTTGACTCGCCATTTTCCGAATCTGAGAGGAAGCATTTGCAGATAGTCCAAGTTGACCAAGACGCGCGGCACCTTAGCCCTTTTACCGATATCGGTTTATCGATCTCACTGGGCCAATTTCTATCTGCTATAAAAGCAGGGTTGCGGGTCAACGCAGACGTATTAGCAAAACGGCAAGCTTATCTTCAAGAAGCTCAAAATGGGCGCACCGACATTTTGCGTCATCATGCAATTGCGCCTCTTAGCCCCAATTATTTTCTGAACGAACTAGATGCGGTGATTAGCGACGCGATAGAAAATAACCAGTATCGCTACACTGGAGTTTACGATGTGGGTCGATTTGGCATGTCGGCCATTCGGGATGTTACCAAAACCGATGCCGGTTTTTCCGGATGGTACGGCAAGGCGCTTATGGGAGATGCATATTTGGCGACGTTAAGCTTAATCTTTTCGAATAAAGTCAATATTCTTGCTTTTGTTGGTGATGGCGCGAAAAATATGGTGCCATCCATTGAATCGTCCATCATTGAGCAACTTACTCAAAGAATCAATTTGAATAAAAACGTCACTATTTTTTTTGGAATGAATGCGACTACGTCGTTGATTGAAAGCTATCAAGATCGCGTACGTTTTGAGAGAAATAGTCGTCAAATGCAAGTGGTGAACGCGCTAAATCATGACCGAGAATATGAATTTTCAGGCGTAACATTTCGGCACATAACTTTGCGAGAATTTGACAGCAAGCAAGTAAAAAGTCTAATCACGGCGCCACAAACGGTTAATTTTGTAAACGTAGTTCTATCGCATAACAGCGAAGCCGCTGGGATTTCTAACCAAAGTTATTTGGAATGGCAAACCAAATATTAGGGATATAACATGGCAACCGATCTTCTCCGCGGGATTCGTGTTCTCGATCTTTCTCTCATGTATCCGGGCCCTTTTTGCGCCATGCATCTTGGCGACCTCGGTGCCGATGTCATCAAAATTGAACCCCCGAAAACCGGCGATATGTGCCGCCAGTTACGCACCAATGCCAGCCGTTATGTGCCCAGCATGAGTTTGCCCTTCATGAGCGCCAACCGCAACAAACGATCTCTTGCACTCAGCATAAAAAAATCCCAAGGCCGAGATCTTTTGAAACAATTGGTATTGGGTGCCGATGTGCTTATCGAAGGTTTTAAGCCAGGACTGATGGACTCGTTGGAGCTGGGCCATGGTCACCTCGCCGAAATTAATCCGCGACTGATCTATTGTCATATTTCCGGCTATGGGGCCGAGGGTCCGAAAGCCAAAGTCATGGGCCATGATGGCAACTTTATTGCCGAAAGCGGCATTCTCGATGCGAGTGGTACGAAAGGTGGTCCCCCTTCTATACCCGGCGTTTTAGCGGCCAGCATGGCGGGCGGAAGCCTATTTGCCCTCAGTGGAATTTTAGCGGCACTTTTTCATCGGGAAAAAACGGGCAACGGCCATTATGTTGATGCGAGTAGTCTGGATGGCGCGCTTTCCCTCATGACATTACCTTTGGCGTTGAGTATGGCATCGGAAAAAATTCCCGAGCGGGGCCTGGCGGAGTTAACCGGCAAGTTTGCCAACTACAGTGTTTATGAGTGCAAAGATGGGAAATATCTCATGGTGGCGCCAATCGAGACGAACCTCTTTGATAACCTCCTCGAGTTATTGAATCGAAAAGATTTAATCGGCGCCGAGAACGAGCTTTTAAAAAGCGAACTTGAAAAAATATTTAGAACCAATTCTCGCGATTTCTGGTCGGGTTTTTTTGCTGGTCACAACGTTTGCGTGTCGCCCGTGTTAAATATTGCCGAGGCCTTGGCAAGCGAGCAAACCAAGGCGAGGGGAATGGTCTTTTGGCAAGACAGTAAAGACTACGGCCCGTTAAAAATGATCAACAGTCCATTTAGAATTGATCGGGAAAAACCGACATGCCGCATGCCGCCGCCCAAGGTTGGGGAGCATACTGAGGAGATTTTGCGAGATATTGGCTTAAGTGCAGAAGATATTGTTCAGTTAAAATGTGAAAGGGTGGTGCAATAGCACATCGACAAGACCTAGTGCCAAACCCTTCCGGACACAGTTTTTCCAGAAACAATGACCGAAAATGGCAAGGTAAATCTATATCCGGCGTGGCTTTTGACCTCGGAGAGTCCTGCTGCCTGTATGTAGTCACGCAATTACGCAAGCCGCCTGTCGGTGGAAAAATGAATATTATGATCAAAAAAATGGTCACTTCCAAGAAATGGGACCAGCTTGGATTAGCGGTTATAAAATATCGGCGTTTGGCGCGTTAGGTATTGTTAGTCTTGTCGTATTTAGCTTTTTCGAATGGCTTCGTCGCCATAATTGGACACCTGTGCTACGTCTTTCCTGTTTAGTAACAAATACATGGATACATGGCTGTCAAAAAACCTGCTTTATAGTTTTTCCTTAACCGCCTGGTAGCGTTTTAGTGCAAGAAGGGGGGATTTTGTAGTTCGTGCCTCGCGAGGCGTGTGAGCGAAACCTCGGGCCGTTTGATAGACGAAGTGATTCCGCATGTCCCCACGCGCCAGTGGGTGTTGAGTTTGCCTGGGCCGCTGCGCTATCTGATAGCCTATGATAGCAAGGCTCTAAGTGCAGTGAGCTCAGTATTTTCAAAAGTTCTTTCTGGCTATCTTCGCCATAAAGCAAAAGGAATGGGCGGCAAGGCTTTGGACGGATCGGCGTACTACCCTGGTGCAATAAGCATCATCCAGCGATTTGGCTCTGCCCTAAAATTCTTTACTCTCGCCGTGCCCCAGACGATGATATGGCGATAGTCAAGCAAAAAAGCAAAAGAATTTTAGGGAATGCGCGCCTATTATCCCCTGCATGAATGAAGAGGCTTTGAGGCGCTAGTGGAAGATTTTTTACTACAATTTTTCACAACCATCCAAAATTTTTTTATCATGGTATGCCACTAACTATATTTATTTATCTCCATTTTTTAGCTTTTCCTAAAAATTATTGTTGGGCTGCAGAGACTTTTGGTTTAAAGGCGCTGCGTTGAACGGAATAGACATCATTAGTGGCTTGTCTAGCTGTCGCAACACCACAAATAGACCGAGGATTCAATTATGGCTAAAGCAATATTCAAATTTAAACTATTGGGCTCCATTGTATTATTATTGACGACAAGCGAAGTTGCTTATTCTGTGAATATGGAAAAAATATTATTATCAGATATATTATCAATTGCCTACAAAGAAGATGATAAGTCCGATTATCTGGAAGAGGATATAAAACTCTTAAAAAATAATAATTTAATATACTTGAAAGACTGGGAGGCTCTCACAAATTCAGAAAAAGAAAACCTAGATAATTGTGGTCTCAGGAACACATTAGATGAGGAAGTATACAAATTACGTCATCAAATAAATATTAAAGAAATTTTGAAAGTTCATAAATCTGATTTAAATAAAATTTTTAAAAATTATGAATTCTCAACAGAAGATAAAGAATGTTTAAAAAAGAATAAATGGAAAAATTTAACTGAATTTTATTGGGATAGCGAAAAAAAAGCTAATGAAATTCCAAAATCCCTATCGACATTTCTTTTATATAAATACCAGGGAAATGCTTTGACGGGAATTTATGACAGCAAAGCAGATAAACTTACAACCTCAACTCATGGGGAAAAATACGACGTAAAATGCGAAGAAAAATTGCATAACATTAAAGAGCTGCTGTTAAATTATTCAAAAGGTAAAGAAAGTAATGGTTACAATAGACTTTGTGAAAAAGAAAACGTTGTTCTTTATTGGGAAAAAGCTAAGAATAATGACGTATTGTATTATTCAGTATTTATTGACTCTATTATACCGCCGGCAAATGTTAAATTGTTAAAGGAATTGCATAGGACAAAAAGAGAACTAACGCCGGGTGATTTAATAGCAATAAACTGTGTTTTAAAAACCTGCAAAGAGTCAGGGGACACAGAAGAAGAATTAATGAGTAGATGGAAGGATATAAAAGAATTAGTAACTGAAATGTGGAAGAAATCCGAATCAGATGAATAGCCTTGTGGGGGCTAGTTCTTTGCCCAATTGCCCGATTTTGGAGGGGGGCAGGGCAGTCTTGGGCAAAAATTGCCAAATCCCGCAGCATGTTGGCGTTTAGCTTGTAAACTGGTATTAAGGCGTTTTTTTCATTCCACGCTGCTTTTAGCAACCCATTAAAAATCTCGCTTTTTGCGAAATTTTGACGCCAATTTCAAAAATTGTTTCTGCTTTTTGAGTGTTTTCGCGCGCCCTTTTGCCTTTAGGGACCGCTCCGCAATGAACGGGACTTGGCAACTTTTGGCCAAGACGACCCAGCCCCAGCCCCTGTTTCTATGATCAAGATCTAATATAAATGCCAAGAATAAGGATGGAGATACGCTGCTTCATCAATTGGTGGCAGACAAAGAAGCAAAGTTAGCCGCTGTTAAGCATCTCATTGAAAAAGGTGCTGATGTAGGCGCGGGCAACGTTGGTGACACCGTGCTTGATGCGGCGATTGAGTATGGCTTTGATATGGCGCCAATCATTATTAAAGAAGTTCTCGCCTACCAAAAAGCTGCGAATAATAAATTTTCCGGAAAACAGGACGCCCTGGCGAACGCAATTAAGGCTGAAAACTCGAATTTTACCATCGAGCGCCTCAAAGCCCCTTCATTCATGGAGGGGATAATAGGCGCGCATTCCTTCAATTTTTTTCTGCACTTTGGTTGCACGACGTGTAAAATCTGAATATGATCAAGATTGGTTGCAAAGGATTTCGCTTGTCGGGCGAAATAGTAACCTCGCGGTGGGGCACACCGTTAAAAGCCTGGATGCGGATAAACTCTTGTTTTAACTGCACAGGAATCTCCTTGCATTTATGCAGGTGAGGATGTCAATAAAGATGAATGGCTTAACATTGCATTTTCAAGAAATCATGTAAAAGAAATTAGTTATTGCATTAATAAAGGCATATTTATGCAGATTGATATCCTGAAGGCTCTGGTAGAACATTCAAAATTTCCCTACGAAATGTTTGAGGATAAATGGAAAAAGGTAAACAGTAAATGGGCCACCATAGAAGAGAAATGGCAAAGGAATTGAAAAAATTGGCTCAAGAAAAGAAAAATAAGAAGTTTCTTGATGCGATAGAAAAATATTAATTGGGTACCCACAAGGAAAATCGGGACATCAACATAAATTACCGACCATTCCCAATTTTTTAGCATCCGTCTGGGGTTCTGGGATTTTGAGGATCTCCGTCAAAAACGAAAAGAGGCCTAAACCTCAATTAGGATCAACGCAACATTATCTCATTAATTATCATATCCAGATTACCAGCGTTAAAACCACTGTTCTTTAGCGAATCCTTCAAACTTTCTTTGCTCGTTTTTCCATGTGGATTTAATATAGTATTATCATATTTTCCGTCTAATATTTTCACCCAGGACTTATCATCATTCAGTAATTTTTTAAGGTTACCAAAAACCTGTTTAAGCGAATCAAAAACCAACTTACTTTCATTTAATTCAACCAGCTTTTTCACCACATCAGAACCAATTATTTTTGTAAGTGAATACGCAATTGCTTTGGTTATATTTTTCAAATCAAAATATTTTATATCCTCTGGCTGCTGATTAAAATTTTTGATTTCTCTCTCAAACGAATCGATTAAAAACTTCTTTTCTTCTTCTTGGCTAACGTTCTTATTTTCGCGTTTAAAAATGTCGTATTTCGCGTTGAGTTTGCCAGCTCGGGCATTCGCTACACTAAAAATAGAGATGGTAATACTTTTTTCAGCTAGCTCTTTTTCCTGAAGAAGGCTTTTTCGTTTTGATTCTTTTAACTTCAGAGCTTTTTTTTCCGCAAATTCATTAGGTTTATTTTTTGCGAATTCCTCTTTGTCACGTTTTAGACTCTCAATAAGTTCCCGCGTTTGTTCCTGAAAAAATTTAATGATTTCTTCTTCGCCAGGCTTTTCTACTTTATACGCATCAAGTTCTTTCATGGCCTCGTTAATTAAATTATCATATTTTTTATTTGATTCTTCTACCAGTTTAACCCTTTCATCCTCTTTTTCTATTTTTGATAAATCGGCTTCAAAGTTACGCCCTATCTCGAGGTTTGAATTAATTTCCTTGCCCTGGGAAATAATTTTTTCGTCTTCTTTTTTTACTTTTTCCTTTAGAGACTGGAGCTCTTCCTTGGCCCGTTTTTCTTTGTTCAAACGCTCCAGTTCTTCGCGCTTATTATTAGATTCCTGTTGGTTTTTCTGGCGTTCTTTTTCTAAGCGTTCCATTTCTTCTTGGTAACGTTTATTTTCATTCCTCTTCTTTTCTTCGAAAGATTCTTTTTCTTTGGGATTGTTATCCCTTTTTTCGTCATCATCTTTCTTCTTGCTGGGTCCTTTCCCCCCAATATCATTAGTTTCTTCGCTGGAAGTTGGTCCCGATCGAATAACGCAACCGCTCGTTGGCAAAAACGCAGCCATCAATACAATTCTTATAACCCCTTCAAATTTCACAATAATTCCATAAAAAAGAAAGCCACCAAAGACAATGTTAGCCTACCCAATAAATCTACTATCGCAATACACCATGTGCAGCTCATAAACTTTAAATTTTATATTGAATTATACTCTTAATAATCCCCGCCTTATCCAGTCCATGTTTTTCATACAAACTTTCCGGCGTACCCGATTCGCCGAATTCGTCGTTGATACCCAGGCGCACGATTTTGGGACACGGACCCATTTGCGCGGCCGCTTCGACAATAGCACTGCCCATGCCGCCCATGATGGTGTGGCCTCCCACCGTAAATATTAATTTGGATTGGGTAGCTTCTTTGATCGCCTCGTTATCTACCGGTTTAATAGAGCTTGCGTTATAAACGCTCGCCGAGATTCCCTGACCTTCAAGTTCTTGGGCCGCTGACAGCGCATTATAAACCGTGCCACCCGAGGCAAAAATGCTGATATCTTTGCCGGAGCGTATAAGGCAGATAAACGCTGTTTTTTCGCAAACGTCATTTAGCACGCCCAGAAAAATACTCCTTTTTCGCTAACTCTTGACCATGTTTCGAAAATTTTTCCCCGTTTTTGGATGGCTGTCTGATATCACGTACATTCGGCTAAAAACCGGCTGGGCGTATTTGGCCGCCATCATCGATGGTCATAGCCGCAAGATCGTAGGCTTTAGTATGCAGGACCACATGCGCGTTGAGCTCGTATCTGATGCTCTCACATCGGCATTTTGGCGAGAGCACCCTAATAAAGGTATGCTGCTTCATTCCGATAGGGGCAGCCAATATGCAAGTGATGATTACCGAAGGCTCATAAATCATTCGGCATGATTCAGAGTATGAGCCGTAAAGGAAATTGTTGGGATAATGCGCCGATGGAGCGCTTTTTTGACACTATCAAAACTGAGCTGATAGACAGCCGCCTATTCGAGGACATAAACGAAGCTAGAAGTTCCATATTTGAATGGATCGAAGTCTTTTATAATCGCAAAAGAATGCATTCGGCGTTGGGATATCTTGCGCCGGCTTGTTTTGAGCAAAAATATCTGGCAGTTGCTGCCTAAACTGACTGTCCGTTTTTAAAGGGGAAGCTCACACCCACCAACTGCGCGTGCACTGCGCCCATTTGGGCCACTCAATTATTGGCGATTATATTTACAGCCCACAGCCAGAACAGGAAAAAGACCTAGCGCTGCATTTGCATGCGGCTTCCATCTCCATTCCCATCTACCCCAAAAACCACCTTTGGTTTTCACTGCGCCACCACCGGCGCACTTTTCAATATAGATTGCATTGGACCGCATGAGTTGTGTCACCCCGCCACTGACTGCAAGCCTGGACCCCAAGTAAGGGCCATGGACTCAGCGTACGTCAGGTTTTGACTTCGCGTGGTGCGGTCAATTAATACAAGACGAATGCAAAATGTCTGAAACATTAAGTGAAAAAAGGCCCCGCGGAACGGGGCTGGGATTAGTTCTTCTTGTGATATTCAATTACATTTCTTGATCTTGTCACCAAAATCAATGAAGAAACGACCGAGAAGACTTAAACACAAAAAATGCGAGTTTCCTTTCGTTTTCTATGAGAAATGTTTTTCCCGTGTCTATATTGAATCCCACGCCTGCTCTTTGAATGGAATTATAACTGCCCCATTTTGCATTGTACATAATTTTTACATTCTTAATTTTAAGCAGTTTTAGATATTCTAAGACAAAATTAATATGGGGAGAGTAACCTCCCACAAGCGTTACCTTTAATTTAGAAATTCTATGAGTACCTCCGGCAACTTTGGCTAAAAAGTCATCTAAGTCATTTTTTTGTGTTCTATTTTCAAAAAAATCAAAAACACTCTTTATATTGCCCAAATTGATATGGAACAAGCCGCCGTTTTTATTATTATTTTCATCCTCGCTCCATACGGTCATGCCGACACAGTTCGAAATATTGACTGTGTATAAAGTTCCTTTAAGGGCAGTATCAAAATAACCTTCAGGAACTACCCATTTACGTATACTCTCATCCACCTCTACTTTTCTGTAGGGGAGCTCAATTGATGGCCATTGGGAAATAATGCTTGTTCCCATTTTATTATGCTTTTCCAGCGCATTAATTCTTTCTAAGGTGGCTTGGGGGTTAACTCTACCCTTCATCATCTCTAACAGCTTTCCTTCAATGCGAAATTCTTTATAGATTTTTTGGAATGTTTTTTCCATTTCAAGTTCTGATTGATAAAGGTCTGTCAACTGATCCTTTAAATACTCATTAGTAATTTCTGAATTTTCCATGGCTTCATTTAAATGTTTCACAATATCTTTGTTGGATAGTGATCGAATAATATTAAAGTCGGTGTCTTCTTTTTCTGATAGTTTCTTGAAGAAGTTTTTTGTCACAAACGACTTTTCTTCCGGAAGTCGATAAGCATTAAAAAAATTTGACAGTGTATTTGGTGTATATAACAAATTCCCAACCGTATTACTTTTGTTAACTTGTAGCATCTTTGGAGTGTCTGTTATCTTTGCAGTAATGGGGGAAACTAAGCTAGACAACAAAAGGTACCCTATAAACCCCTTATCCAAATGAGGGAATAAATTTTCGAAGGAAGAATGAGAATCGTTTTCCCCAATGGAATCTTCTTCGAGATTTGGTATAGCTCCCTTTTTTATGAGCTTCTCGATTTCTTTCAAGTCCTCAAAAACATATTGAGAAAATTGAATTCTGTCTCTGAGCTCTAAAGGTTCTTCTGATTCTTTTCCTTCGATATAATTAACAGTTCTCTCAAATTCCTCGTTCTTCAATTGTTTTAGTTTTTTTTTGGCTCCACGAATAATCTTAAAAAGATTTTCAGAGTTATTTTCTCGCAAGGTTGCCATTACGGGAATACTTAGCCAAAGACAAGAAAACACAATGAGGCTATTTCTAAAAAATAAACGAACATCCATTTTAAGCATACTCTCCATTTATGACTATTGAATATATTTTAATACACATTTCGCTCCCAGAAAAAACTGAGCCAAAAAACTCAAGTGCACCATGGGCTCTACAATCTTTGGTCATTACGCCCTTGCAGGTAGAGAATGACGTTCCTAGCCCCTCGTAAGTAGGAGTTATTCCACATTTTTTTATTACGCATTCATATACTCTTTTTACGGTTGCCATATCCGTTGCTGTACAATGGCCGCGAAAAGATTCTGGCGTATAAGGCAGATAAACGCCGTTTTTTCGCAAACCTCATTTAGCACGCCCAGAAAAATACTCCTTTTTCGCTAACTCTTGACCATATTTCGAAAATTTTTCCCCGTTTTTGGCGCGCCTTTTTGCCTCTAAGGGCCTTTTACCTGCCAACAGCTAAAAATACATGGAACTTAGCAAATTTTGGCCAAGACGGGCCAGCCCCGGGTAAAGGAGCACCATATGCTGAATATCAATCTCGTGCTTCAATCCTTAATTTTTATTGCTTTATTGTTGATTATTTCCTGTTATTTTTATTATAAGCGAAAAAAATCTAGGCCACAGAATTTTGAAGAAGCTATTTTGCAGGATCGAATTCATGTGCGCGCATTACAAGCCCAGGACAAGTCTACCGCAACCACTTTACTCATTTCTTGCGTTGATTTTCGGCTTCGAGAGGAAACCGAGCGATTGATGAATGAAAATTTTAAGCTCCTCAACGATTATGATGAAATCGCTTTACCAGGCGGGGCGCTCGCCCTCATCGAAGAGACCCACCCTCATTGGCGAATAACCATGGAGGAAACCATTGGCCTTTTAAAAGACCTTCATCAGATTGAGCGCGTGGTTTTTTTAAATCACCGTGAATGTGGCGCGTTTAGGCTTCTGAAAGGTCAAGAGAGCATTGCCACCAAAGATCTAGAAACTAAAACCCACCAAGAGGTATTCAAAGACGCACGCGCAAAGATGAAGCGCGAATTTCCGGATTTGAAAGTATACACTCTCTTGATAGGACTCGACGGCGTAGCCGAGAACCTTAAACAAGAATGAGCTTTAATCAAAAAGGCTAATCCTTGTGTTTGTAGTCAATATTCTGATCAACAATCAGTTTGTCTTTCTTACTTATTTCTTCTTTTAATAATTTCAGAAGATACTTGGTGCTATAAGGCGTCAGGACTCGTTTATTGATATATTCGCTATACGAAATATTATTTTCTTTCAAATATTTATAAACAACCTCTGTGGTTCCAACAAAATTTAGAAATTTATAATTTGTTTCGCATATTTTATCGGCATTCGAATAATATTTTTCAAGATTATCTGGTACTTCGGTTTTAGCGAATTCTTTAGCAACCATAAGTTCGCCGGTGGGAATATGTTTGCATCCGGCCTTAACAAAAACTCTATGACCTTTTTTCAGGATGCTCTCTATAGCCTTGATCATCATGCTATTACGCCCCCTCAGTAGATTTCTATTAACTTCAATATACTGGTTTCTAAGCTTACCTATTTTCTCAGCATATTTATCACCATTATTTAAAGCGTAACTATTATCTATTAAACGCTCCATTGTTTCGTTTTTTTGAATTACATTTTTTGTTTGATTTAATAATACGTTACTGTCCCAATATCCAATTTTTATCTTTGAAAGCTTTAATTTAGAGACGAGATCTTGACATAAATTAAAAGCATTATTAAAGCGTTCTTCTAGATTATGTTTATCAGAAAAATTTTGAATTAAGACAGGGTCATATTTTTCGCCGGTTTCTTCAAACTCCCAAGTTACATACACATTAAAAAGTATCTCTTTAATACCGAATTCAGTTTGCTCATGAAAATCTCCGCCTTCAAGGAGAAGGACATCATTATCCACATCCTTAATCAAGGCTTCAATTTTGTTTATATTTTCAATTAGGCAATCCGAAGACACATGGGATTCTCCAAAAAAGAAGACCTGAGGGTCTTCGCCAGCGTCATTCGTGACAAATATCTTACTTGACTTGTTGCGGTCGTCATTTTGAATTCTAAGGAGAAAATCTTTCACCGCATTGAGGGTCCTGCTGTCATTTTCAAGATTTTCAGAGGAGTCCTGCGTGCTGTAATTGCAGCCTATAGCCGGAACACTAGCCATAGTGAAGTTGAAAAATATTAAAAAAAATACGGCTAAAAATGGCCTAAAATTCATACATTAACCCAAATAAAATTACTATAATCTATATATACATAAATCACATTGGAGTGCAATAGGGGCATGTAACTAGAGGGATACCGGGTAGCAAACGTGGTCTAGACAGACAGACAGTGGCGTATAAGGGAGATAAACGCTGTTTTTTCGCAAACCTCATTTAGCACGCCCAGAAAAATACTCATTTTTCGCTAACTCTTGACCATATTTCGAAAATTTTCCCCCGTTTTTGGCGCGCCTTTTTGCCTCTAAGGGCCTTTTACCTGCCAACAGTTGCGACCAGAGGCTCATTAACATGACGCATTGAAATACTCATCGACGTAAGCTTCCGACCTATTGGCCGCGAGATCCTTAAAGCGCCAGGGCAAGGGTTGTCAAAATGAAGATGATACTTTAAGGTAAAATGCGAAGCGTATTTGTGATACTACCTATTGGTTCAAAATGAAAAAAAATAGATATTTTTATGTACTTCCAATGTTTACCTTAAGCCGCCTACCGATTTTACTTTATGTTGCAGTTCGTTGTTTAAGGCGCCAATCTAAACATTCACATATTTTTATACTAAGCGCACTTTTAGGAACGTCAACTTTAGCTGTGAGGCTAAACCAAGAAACACAACAAAACACAACCGAAAACAAGATTTCTGAATATATTATACTTCAAAAAAAAACAAATAGTTATTTAAATCGCCGTATAGTAGAAAAACAACTGGAAAAAAAGCTCCGTGAAGAACTTGATAAGTATAAGGTTTACGATAGCCACTACACGCAAAAAGAGCTAAGAATACTTAAAAGTGCCGCAAAAAAAGTAAATAGCTCTCGCTTTGATAACATAAAAGAGAAACCAAAAAGTAAATTTGAAGACACTCAAAAATGCATTCAAGACCTTGAAAATGAAACCTTAAAGTATTCTGACTATCACGAGGCAAACAACCAGCTCAAGAGCGATCTAGAAAAAAGCTTATATAACTATGTTATAAGTAAAAATCACAATGATGAAGAAGAAGAAAGTCTTAAAGTCATTGCAGAAATTATAGGATATGACAGTATAGAAAACGATTTCCAGAAAAGAAAAAAAATAAATAATTTAAACACAGAAGAACGTGAATTATTTTTCAAAATTAAATCAAAAAATAACTCTAAAAAATCCCTTGACTTTTCTTCTTTTAGTGAAGAAATTAATCCTGATGTTCTATTAAAGCTCCTTCAAATATGTCCCGATATTGAAATTCTTAACCTCCGCCGTTTCCAAAATCTTACAAAGGATATATTGAAAGCAATTGGCAATCTTAAAAATTTAAAAGAGTTAGATATTTCTCAGTGCGGGGAAATTTCAAATTTAGATTTCCTTGAAAACCTTGAAAATTTAACGAGCTTAGATTTTTCTGGTTCTGATATTCAAGACTTCAAATCTCTTAATAAACTGAAAAGCTTAACGAGTTTGACAACTTCTTGTGAATTTACAGACTTAAAAAATATTGAAGATCTTAAAAACCTAGAAGTCCTAAATCTTTATTGGTCTAGCGATATTAAAGATTTCACCCTTCTTCAAAATTTTAAAAACTTAACGAGCTTGATTTTTAATAATGCACCGGCGCTAGAAAATCTTGAATTCCTTCGAGAGCTTTCAAAATTAAAGGACTTAAGTCTTGGCAGTTGTTTTTGGATTAAAGATTTTACCCCTCTTGAAGCTTGTGAAAATTTAGTATCCCTCAATCTTTCTTTTTGTAGGATTAAAAAGATTGATTTTCTTCAAAAGTTAAAGCACTTAACACGCTTAACACTTTCACACTGTAAAGATATTACAGACTATAACACTCTTCAGTTTTTTGAATGTTTAACTTTCCTTGATGTTTCTTGGTCTAATATTCAAGATATTATTTTTCTTAAAAATCTTAAATTAACGGACTTGAATCTTGAGAACTGTAATGTACTGAACTTTAAACTTCTTGAGGGCTTTGAAAATTTAACTTCCCTTAACGTTGCTAATAACACTTTTAACTCCATCGCGTTTCTTAAAAAGCTTAATCACTTGAAAAGCTTGAATCTTAACTGGTGTACCAAAGTTACCGACTTCACCCTTCTTGAAAACTTTAAAGACTTAATTTTTCTTAGTATTAGTAAATGCGAGAAAATTAAAGATATTGAGTTTTTAAAAAATCTTGAAAATTTACAAGAATTACATGTTGAAAGTTTGAATGTAATTGATGATAACGCATTATCAATTATCGGAAACCTTTCAGAGTTAACCAAATTGAGCATATTTGGCTCTAAAATTACAACATTAAAATCCCTTGAAAGCCTTAAAAAATTAAAAGACTTAAATATTTCAAATTGCTTTAAAATTTTAGAAGATGAATCTAAATATAGCTATTTTAAAAAATTAGGTGTCAATATTACTGCAGGGGAAACATATCTAAAATAAAGATAAGTTTAACATTCAAACTACTTCCTAAAAGCTCAGTTTATAGGCAAAACAAACGGCTTTTTTCAAAGCCTAAGCTCTGCCCCACCCTCCAAAAAACGGGTAGGCCGGCAAAGAACTAGTCCCCAAGAAGCCTGAGAAAGCTCGTTTTGAGGCCTCCCCCGGGTCTAGGATTGGGGATCTTGGCCCGCTAGCACACCAGGAAGCCCTTTTTGGCAGCGTATAAGGCAGATAAACGCTGTTTTTTCGCAAACCTCATTTAGCACGCCCCAGAAAAATACTCCTTTTTCGCTAACTCTTGACCATATTTCGAAAATTTTTCCCCGTTTTTGGCGCGCCTTTTTGCCTCTAAGGGCCTTTTACCTGCCAACAGCTAAAAATACATGGAACTTAGCAAATTTTGGCCAAGACGGGCCAGCCCCGGGTGAAGCATAAAAGGGATTTCGTAACAAAAAATCAGGTCTGGGACATCTCGTCTATGAATAAATCAGCCTGTTCTTCATAATCCACCGAATAGCCATCAGACCAGACTATCTGTGGCGGCGCAGTAGACATTTTTAGAGAGTACAAGATGTTTCGAATAGCATCGGCATCACGAATAAATGAGATGGTTTGCATCCTTGATTTACACCGAGGGCACTCCAACACGTCGAGGTTGAAAACACGGGCCATTAATTTTGCAAAACCAGGCCTGATAATTTTTGCGCCAGCACTTTTCTCTGAGCAATCCTTGCTGCTCGGAACTAGCTTTGCTCTTATTTTGGAGTTTGGTCCAAAAAAACCATGGTATCTGATCTGATTTTTTCTTGGCGGCGGTATTAACGCCACAAGTCTTTCTAATAACTCAAATGGCGTAAGCATTATCTTGCTAGTTCCGTTGCGCCAAGGACTTTTAAGCGCAAGAATTAATCGATGTCCATCTGGAGCCAGTTTAAGTCGTTCAACTGATAATGGCGGCCGTCCCATGTATCTGAGGGTACGTTCAAGTCCTTTGCGGTCAGTAGCCTCTATGGCTTCTGATGCGTGCAGGTTAAAGCCCATCACTGTGCGTTCATCTGGGGTGGGTTCTCTGATTAGGTCTGGTGAAATTAAGCGTAATAAAGGCTTGCCGGAGTTGGGCCCTAGCGCACTCAAATATCCTATCGACGCGGCGTAACACTTAGCCAGCAGAGAATCTTTTTCTAGGAGGCTATCAGACTCAATGTCATCCATCCTTTGCTGCAGGTAACGGTGAACACGGTGGGCTATTTTTTCTGTTATGTGCCTGACCTCCTCTAGACTAGGTGGAGCTACCCGAATGAAACGAAGTATGTCATTACCATGTCTGATATAGACGCCGTCACTTACTTGCGCGTGCATATGAAGGTTAAGATTTAGCGCCGATCCAAAGCGCTGAATGAAAGTGACAGAACCTGGGTAATAAAATTGAGCGTCCAACGCTTTACCACCACCTTGTTTTGCCTTCTTGCGCAGGTAGGAAAACAGTGAGCCGGTGAATGCCGACATGATCGCGTTTAAGGCATTGTTGTCATACGCTGCTAAATAACGAAGTGGTGCCGGTAAACTTAATACCCATTGCCGTGTGGGAATCTCTGGAATTACCATCCAGCGCCTCAAAGCCCCTTCATTCATGGAGGGGATAATAGGCGCGCATTCCTTCAATTTTTTTCTGCACTTTGGTTGCACGACGTGTAAAATCTGAATATGATCAAGATTGGTTGCAAAGGATTTCGCTTGTCGGGCGAAATAGTAACCTCGCGGTGGGGCACACCGTTAAAAGCCTGGATGCGGATAAACTCTTGTTTTAACTGCACAGGAATCTCCTTGCATTTATGCAGGTGAGGATGTCAAAGAATCTACCAAGCGCACGGCCGTCTCGCTCATTCGACGAGCAAGACATGCAAAATCATAGCAATCAAAACATGAGCGTGTCGGTCAACGTTAAAACTGAGGCTAATGCTCAGGACATCGGCTCGGAGGTATCAAGGGCTCTGCGCAACTCATCTTTCTCAAAAAGATTTTTTTACCCGCTCAACAAAATCTTTTGTGACCTTTTCCATAATAAATTGGACTTTTTCCTTATCCCAATCGGTATATTGATTATAAATTTCTTTTTTTAATTCCAACTTATAAAAGTTCCTAACTTTGAGTTTTTTTGGAAATGTATTGAGTAATATTTCGAGATAAGTGTAATTAAACCGAATGGAGGCTTTGCTGTCATTTTTGAAATAGCCATCCATTTCCTTCTTAAAGAGCAAGTGCCAGACGTCGATAGAATCTTTCTCAGGAAGGTTCATTTTAATGTTTGTATGGTTTTCGTGAAGAATTGCATAAGCCAGCCAGGCTTCGGAATGTTGCTCGGTTTCGGGCAAATTGGTGATGTAAGAATAAAAGCGAGTGGCGATTTTCCTTATTCTCATAATTTTTTGTTCGGCATCTCCGTCGTAGATGCCTGTCATCCTTATCGAATGACCGATATCGTGCACGGTGAACGTCGCCGGACCGCCAAAAAGGCGACCGTGTGCCGAAATGTCTTGATTATTTGTAAGACCAAGGAGGAATACGCCTTTGGATACGGCATAGATATATGCCAAAGGGTCAAACGAAGCATCATCCCCTAGCATTACTAAAAAACGCAGCGTTTGCTTGGCCAAAATATTTTGCGCATTTATTTCTTTCTTTAGACAAATATTGAGCCCACGCACCAGCATTTTTGATGTAATGTCGGATACAGATGAAAACGTATCGGTTTGAGATTTCCTACTCCAAAATTTATTTTTCTCTTGGTAAGCCTCCCAACCCTCGGTCAGCGCATCATCCATTAGGATGCTCCCAATGAGAGCAATATTTGCTACGCGATTTGTTTCGTCGATGTCTTTATTATTTAAAATATTATGTATGGAGTGGATTCCGCCGACATAAATGAGAAATCTGCGCAAAGATCCACTAACATTCTCTTCTGCCAAAAATTTCTTTTGGTCGCTTTGATATAATAAATAAAGGTTTTTAAGAACATCGAAAAGATCTTGGTTTTGCTTAAAGTACGTTAGATACTCAGAGTCATTTGAAGATTTTTCAAAAAATTCCAGGGCATTTTTATATTCACCTTTATTCTCTAAATAATTAGTAATGTATTCGTAAACCGCTTTTTCGTGGGAATTGCTATTTTCGCTATTAAGGAAATTATCTATGATTTCTTTTTGTTTTAAAAAATCTGCTGATGCTTGCTGACTTAAAAAAAAGAATGCAAAAAATATAGTAAATAAATTGATATACATAACAATCCAGAGAATAAGTATTGTTTTATTATAATTGAATTGGTGATATAAGCAATCGGGTTTAGTTTGTTCTAGCGTATTGTTTATTTCTTTACACGCCCTGGGTTTACAGACACATCAGGAATTCTTAGAGTCTAGGGGTTATAAAGTGAGTCCATTTCATTGTATATCATTAAAGAATATCAGCTTGGTTATACTAATATGCTAAATCGTTATATCTCATCATATTTTTTTATCGCGCTATTTTTTGCCGTATCATTGCCGGCATTTAACTTAATGACCGTCGGAAAAAAAAATCCGATTGAACTGGAATTTAGAGAACCTAAAGGCGAAGACGATCGGGAATATTCCATGGCCGGACTAATTGGTGATCAAGGCGCTTTGCTTGGTAAAGGTAGTTTCGGCGAAGTGTATAAAATGAAGAGTAAATCCAATTTTCTGGCCCTAAAATTTATCCCGATTGAGAAATTTAGCGGCGATGAGGTTAGGGTCACCGAAGAAGCTTATGACCTCGGTATTGGTGCTCGGTATCTAGGGTCATGGGTAACCAAGGACAAAAATAACAAGCTATTTACGGTGATCGAGATGGTGGTGCTGGAAGGAAAAACCGTCAAAGATATGATGATCGACTGCGATGAACGATACGAAGATGAAGATGAAAAGATCTCCGCTGTTTTCGATTTCTATGAAAAGCGAGGCAAGACATATCTCTTTGATAAGATTTTTGATATGTTATTTACCCTCGTTGAAAACAATATTTCTTATAAAGATATCCATTTTGGTAATCTTTTTGCCCAATCACCGCCTGATCGTTTGGAATTGAAATTGATCGACTTTGGCTCGGCAAAGATTCATAATACGAAGGAGAAAGCGGCAGCACGAATCATCGCTTCAGAAAGATTTACGACCCTAGTCGATCTGTTTGAAAATCTAGAAGATGAATATCGCGGCGAAATCGCCAAGGGCTGCTTAACAAAGCTCAAAAAATTAGCGAGCAGCGTCAAAAAAAACTAAATGCCCCGAAAGAGGATTCGAACTTCCACATTAGGTTGACATAATATGGCAAGACGAACCTATGGGTTATATCATTATTGCCAATGCTTATGGTTGATTGAATGAGCTTGAAGAAATCTTTGCCCGTGAACGTCGAATAATTTATTTAGTTTTTGCTCAACATTTAAGGGCCCTTGGTCTTTAATATATTGAAAAGGTCCGCCGAGATAGGGTGGAAACCCCAGGCCGAAAACGGCGCCAATATCTCCATCTTCCTGAGTTAAAATAATTTTTTCCGAAAAGCAAAATGCCGCTTCATTGACCATGCGCAAGAGCATGCGTTCGCCAATATCGGCGTTTGATGGTGTATCGGTTCGGGTATGCTTTTTTTGCGTTTCAATTATCGATTTAATTTGAGGGTTTAATATTTTCTTATGACCAACATATAAATAAAATCCCTTGCCCGATTTGTAGCCCAAATAACCCGCATCCACCATGGTTTTGTAAATCCCTAAATCAAGCGATATCAAGCGAGGTCCTAATCGCTTTTGCAGGATTAATGACACGTGATACCCAACATCGAGGCCCACTTGATCAATGAGCTCGAGCGGACCCATGGGGAAGCCAATTTTCGTGAGCGCATGATCGATTTCTTGGGGGCTATGCCCTTCCAAAAGCAAATGGAACGCCTCATCAAATAACGCTGCGATGGTGCGGGTGGTATAAAATCCAGGGCCATCGTTTACCACAATGACGGTCTTTTTTTGGAGAGCGGCGAGATGCAGAGCTTGGTTTAGTGTTTCTTCGCTGGTTTCTTTGGTTTTGACGATTTCAATCAATGGCATTTTTTCGACCGGCCCGAAATAATGCATACCGATGATACGGTCTTTGAACGGGCTATGTTCGGCGATTTCGGCGATCGGGATACTGGATGTGTTACTTGCAAAAATGCATTTATTGCTCATGACCGCCTCGCAGCGGGCTAGCAATTCCTGCTTGGCAGCCACGTCTTCGATGATGGCTTCAATTATTACGTCGCATTTAGAAAATGGCTGTAAATCGCTGGTTATCGTCGTAAGATTTGACCATTGGCGTCGCACTTCAAACGGCGTGATCTTCTCTTTGGAAATATTTTTTTTAAACTCGCCCCAAATATGGGCCTCAGCTTTGGCTAGGAGCTCGTTATCTTTATTGTAAAGCAATACCTGCTGTTCGCGAAGCAGGCTTATGGTTGCGATTCCAGCTCCCATGAAACCGGATCCGGCTACACCGATAGAGGTTTTTTGGGATTCTGCTCGGATATCCTTTTGATGGGATTTCTGCAGAAAAAATAGCCGAATGAGATTTTTGGCAACGGGCCCTTCAATCAGCCCCCCGAATTCTTGTGATTCTTGCCTTAAACCTGCCGAAAAACCATGGATCCCTGCTTTGATGACTTCGATGATTGCTAATGGCGCTGGATAGTGGCCCTTGGTTTTTTTTAACACCGCCCTCTTTGCAAAAAATAAGGTTACCCAGGACCAAAAAAATAACTTTTTAAATTTGGGAGACTTCTTCTCTCGTAAAACTTGCTGAATGAATCCGATGGCGCTGCTTTCGAGTTCTTCACGAGTTCTCACCACAAAGTCTAGCAAACCCAAATATTTTGCTTTTTTGGGGCCAATTCTTTTCCCCGTCAGAAGTAATTCTAGGGCAGGTTGTAACCCAATAATTCGAGGCAAGCGTTGAGTGCCACCGGCGGCTGGCAGTATGCCAAGCATGACTTCGGGAAAGGCAAACACGGTTTTTTTATCGCTAGTGGCTATGCGAAAATGGCAAGCCAGGGCAACCTCGAGGCCGCCACCAAAACAAGCACCATGAATAGCTGCAACATACGGTTTGGTAGAATTGGCAATTTTGTTAAGCAGTGCGTGAGCGTTTTTCGAAAGTGAGCTCGCTTGCTCGGCAGAAATATTTTCAAATTGATGAACATCCGCTCCAGCGATGAAATTATCCGGCTTGCCCGAAATCAGTAACACGGCTTGGATGGAAGGGTCGGAATTAATATTCTCAACATATATTGCCATTTCCTTTAGCGTAATCTCATCGAGGAGATTCACTTTCTTATGCGGATTATCGAAAGTAAGTACGGCGATATTTTCTTCTTTGGTGAGTTTGATTTGCTCTTTTCCCATCTTAAACTCTCTTCAGTAAAATAGCCGAACCTAGACCGCCGGCCGCACAGCCCGTTACTACCGCAAACTCTTTATTTTCCTGCCTAAGCCTCTGGGCTGCAGTGAGGAGCAAGCGGCCGCCCGTGGCCCCAAACGGATGTCCCAAAGACAATGACCCGCCCCAGAGATTCATCTTATCGAGGGGGATATCGCCGCACGCATTTTCAAACCCTAATCGCGAAGTACAAAATTTCTTGGAAGATAAGGCTTTAACAATTGCCAAAGTTTGTCCGGCAAAGGCCTCATGAACTTCCCACACATCGATATCGGAAAATTGTAATTTATTTTTTTCCAGCAAAAAGGGCACGGTGAGGGCAGGGCCTAGTAATAATTCATCCCGGGGATCGCCGGCCGCAAAAAGGTAATCGACAATCTGACATAGGGGCAAAAGACCGCTGTTTTTGGCAAAGGTTTCGTTGGCTAACAATAGCGCGCTTGCACCATCGGAAAAAAAGGATGAGTTGGCTGCCGTGTTGATGCCAAATGGATTAAACGAAGGCTTAAGTTTTGCGAGACTTAAAGGCGTTGAATCGGGGCGCGGCCCATCGTCCTGAAGAACCTGCAAAAAATTAGGCGGGAAAGAAACAGGTGCTACCTGATTTTCGTAATAGCCTAAACGCCAAGCCTCTGCTGCGCGCTGATGGCTTAAAAGGGCATAATCATCGGCCTCTTTGCGGGAAATGCCAAAGGCAGCGGCCAGTTGATCACCTGCTTGGCCCATGGTTATGCCCACGGAAAATTCTTTTGGGCTCGGAATCTCTGGCCTTAGATCTTTTGGCCTAATTTTGCTTAGAATTTTGAGTTTAGGAAAAAATCCTTTGGCTCTATTCAATTTAAGTAGGCCTTGCCGAAGGCTTTTTGAGTAGCGAATCGGCAAATCAGAGAAAGTCTCGACACCGCCCGCGATGCCGCAATCCAGGTCACCTCGTTCGATCCTGTCAGCAACGGTGGTGGCGGCTGCATTGGCAGAAATGCATGCCATGGTTACCGTATGGGCCGGGGTAGATATGGGGAGGCTACTCTCAAGCACGATTTCGCGAGCGATATTGGTGGTATTTGGATCCACAAGCACGCTGCCCATCGACACATATTTTATTGCGGCTGGATCAATACTGATTTTGCTTAGCAGGCCGTTCAAGGCAAAACGTCCAAGCTCATGGGCCGCAATGGGAGAAAATGCGCCGAGTGAGCGGATAAACGGGGTTCTATTACCGTCGATTAGTAAGACTTGGTTTTTCATATGCCCTCAAACGCATCGACGGCGATGACCCGTGATCTAAGCCGCGCCACCTCTAATAATTGTTCAAATTCGGCACCATTAATTATGGATTTTTTGTGCGCCTCGGTCACCAAATCCTCTTCCGTGAGGCCATAGATCAGTTCCTCTTTTTGGGCCTTGCGAACACGTTTTTCAATTTCCTCGGCAAGGATGGTCTTGGCTTGCGCTTCCAGCAAAAGCGACAAAAAATTTTGGTTGGTTTTGGTCTTAAATAGACCTTGGCTTAAGCGCTCCATACTTTCGCTGGGAGTCATCATGATCGCAGCAATTTTTTGTGAGAGTTCATCCGATGGTTTTTTTTGCCTAAATCCCCAGGGGAAACATTTGCAGGATAAAGACCAGGCGAACAATCGATTGGGTAAATTATCAAATATTTCTTGAAAACTTCTTTCAATATCGTAAAAGAGAGAACCACAGGAATAGTCAACAAAGGGCATATCCTCTTGCTTTTTTCCCTCTTCATGAAAACGCTTGATACATGCAGAAGCAAGAAATAGATAACTGAGAATGTCGCCAAGACGCGCTGAAATATTTTCTTTGCGTTTAAGATTTCCGCCTAAGGTTAAACATATAAAATCCGCAACCACAGCAAACGCTGCCGAGTAACGCGCAATTTTTTGCCAATGTCTTTTGGTTAAACCTGACGGACCCTTGGCAAAGCGCGAGTCAGTAACGCCATGAAAAAATGCGCGGGTCAGATTTCTTAGGAAAAATCCGATGTGGGAAAATATTACTTTGTCAAACGCATCGAGATCGTTTTGTTCAATGGCTCTCATCTCTTTCAATAAATAGGGATGGCATCGAATGGAACCCTGACCAAAAATAATCACATTTCTTGTAAGCACATTGGCGCCTTCTACGGTGATATTAATGGGTAAGCAGCGATAAAGATTTGCCATATAATTTTTAGGGCCCAAACAAACCGCTTTGCCTCCATGAATATCCATGGCATCGAGGACCGCTTGGCGACAGCGCTCGGTGGTATGATATTTCACAATGGCCGATAGAACCGACGGTTGCTCGCCCTCATCCAGGCGAGCGATGGCAAATTGTAGAGCGGCTGAGTTTATATAGGCATTGGCTCCAATGCGCGCCAAAAGCTCACCGATTCCTTCAAACCGGCCGATGGCCAGCCCAAACTGGTGCCGCACGCGAGCGTAGCAACCGGTGGCCAGGGCAGATAACTTGGCGGCGGCCGATCCTGCGCTCGGCAAAGTGATGGCACGCCCTGCGCCAAGGCATTCCATGAGCATGCGCCAGCCCTTGCCGATTTGCTCAGGGCCACCGACTACATAACTAAGTGGAATGAAGACGTCTTTGCCTTTGGTGGGTCCATTTTGAAACATGATGTCAAAGGGAATATGTCGTTGGCCGATTTCGATACCTGGGAGATTCCTTGGAATTAGCGCTAGTGTGATACCTCGATCTTCTTCTGACGAAAGCAAGTGCTCTGGATCGTGTAGCTTAAAAGCGAGGCCAATTAAGGTGGCGATTGGGGCGAGAGTAATGTATCTTTTGTCCCAATTTAAACGAATGCCGAGGGTTTTTTCGCCGTTAAATTCGTCAAAACAAACGATGCCACAGTCGGGGATAGAGGAGGCGTCACTCCCGGCGGTCGGCCCTGTGAGGGCAAAACAAGGGATTTCGTCGCCGCGAGCTAATCTAGGCAAATAGTAATCTTTTTGTTCTTTGGTTCCGTATCTAATTAATAGTTCGGCAGGTCCCAATGAATTAGGAACGCCGATGGAAATCGCTGCCACGAAATTCTTGGACCCAACCTTCACGATCACGGCGGAATGCAAACTCGCAGAAAACTCTTGACCACCATATTCCTTGGGAATGATCATGCCCAAAAACCCATGGTCTTTGATGAACTTCCAGACATTCTTGGGTAGATCTTGATCTTGATAAATTTGCCAATCGTCGAGCATATGGCAAAGCTGCTCGGTCGGGCCGTCTAAAAATTCCTGCTCTCTTTGACTGAGCTTGGCCGACCTTAATGACAGCAGGTGCTCAAAAGACGGCGCCCCTTTAAAAAGGTCTCCCTCAAAACTGATGCTCCCGGCGTTAAGAGCTTCTGACTCTGTTCTTGATAGGGACGGGCTCGTTTTTTTGGCGACATTAAAAATGAATCGCGTGATGAGATATTTTCGGATGCCCATGGATTAACCCAGGAAAAATTGGTGATGGGTTAATCTAGCAATATTAGAAAAAATATAAAAATTTATGAACGGCATACACCGGCAAGAACAGCCTGTTCTAATTTACTTGAAAATTAAGAATAACAGGTTAAAAGACGCTCAAGTTTGCGTATCTTAGGAGATACCATGAGAGTTTGGCATGTGGGATTTTTCCTATTGTTTTTTGTTTCTCCGGTGATTTGTGGTGGAAAAGACATCAAAGCATCTTTTCCGGGGCGTATCATAGGAACTCGCATCGACAAGCCCTCTAAAACTAATCATCGCGTTGTCGTCGTAATGGACGCAATGAAACTTCTAATAACACAGAAAGTAGCCGAGTTTAATCCAAAAAAATACCGCGTTCATTTTCATGTTGAAAAGGGAAATACGGTTAACGCCGGAGCTAAGCTCGTGACCATTGAAAAACTAAAGAAAAAATCCAACAATTAACCTTAAATCAATCCTTAAAATACTCGGCGTAACTCACCTTATGATCTAACAACTTCCCATCATTGATTTCAAATAATCGATTGCTAATGGTTTGGGCAAACTGCTGATCATGGGTGGCAAATAAAATGGTGCCAGGAAAAGCGACTAAGCTATTGTTTAGCGCGGTGATCGATTCCAAGTCCAGGTGGTTAGTGGGACCATCCAGCACCAGTACATTGGCGCCTAAAAGCATCATGCGCGATAGCATGCAACGAACTTTTTCGCCGCCGGAGAGAACGGTGCATTTTTTCAGGGTTTCTTCACCAGAAAAAAGCATGCGTCCTAAAAAGCTTCGAATAAAGTTTTCAGCCTTTTCTTCGGAGTATTGGCGCAACCAATCGATGAGGTTTAAATCTACGCCATTGAAATAGGCATTATGGTCTTTGGGAAGATAAGCTTGGGTGGTGGTAGTCCCCCAGCGAAAAGTTCCCTCATCGGCAGGAATCTCACCCTCAATGATTTTGAAAAGGGTGGTGATGGCGATCTCATCGCGGCCGGCGAAAATAGCTTTGTCGCCCTTATTAATAGTGAACGAAACATCGTTTAGGATTTTTTGCCCATCAACGGATTTGGAAATACCCTTCACTTCGAGCAAAATGTCTCCCGCCTCGCGTTTTTGCGAGAAGAGAATATTGGGACTTTTGCGAACGGACATGGGCAGCTCATCAATGGTTAGCTTTTCCAGCTGCTTTCTTCGCGAGGTGGCCTGTCGCGACTTAGACGCGTTCGCGCTAAAGCGTTGAATAAAAGACTCGAGGTCCTTCGCTTTGTCTTCTTTTTTGCGGTTTTCGTTGGCTCTTAGTTCTTGTGCGAGTTTGCTTGATTCCAGCCAGAAATCGTAGTTGCCCACGTAAAGATTAATTTTGCCGTAATCGATATCCACCATGTGGGTGCAGATTTTATTCAAAAAGTGCCGATCGTGGGAAACCACAATTACCGTGTTGTTAAAGTTAAGCAGGTATTCTTCAAGCCACCGGATAGATTTGGCATCCAAGTGGTTGGTGGGCTCATCCAGTAGCAAGTTATTAGGCTTGCCAAACAGCGCTTGCGCAAGCAAAACTTTTACTTTTTCTGCGCCCTTGAGCATTTTCATCTGTTGCTGCAAATATTCTTCGCCAATTCCTAGGCCTTTGAGGAGCGTTGCTGCATCGCTCTCTGCGTCCCAGCCGCCCAGGGTTGCAAAGCGAGAGTCTAACTCGGCGGCTTCAATGCCATCACTTTCGGAAAAATTGGGTCTTAAATATATTGCATCTCTTTCTTTGCCTATGGCAAAGAGTTCTTCATGGCCCATAAGTACCGTATTCAGCACGGTTTCTTCATCGAATTGGCTATGGTCTTGTTTGAGCACAGAAAGGGTTTGACCAGGCATTTTGTCAACGGTGCCAGCGGAGGGCTCTATTTCTCCGGACAAGATCTTCAAGAAAGTAGATTTGCCCGCGCCATTTGCGCCGATAACGCCGTAGCAGTTGCCCTCGATAAATTTAAGGCTAACATCTTCAAACAACTTGCGACCGCCAAAAAACAGGCCGACTTTACTGGTGCTAATCATTTCTTTTCGTAATTCCAAATAAGTAATGGGAAACAGTATTTTAGTGTGTTGGTTCCATATGGCAAGGACCGAAGTCGAGCTAATCAATGATACTTTCGGCGGATAAGTGAGTGATTAATTTTGCATTCCACCGAGCAACAGCAATCGATAAATTATTAATTTAAGGGACCTTACCTTGGTTAGACCCATTCGGCGCAGCAAAACCTTTTCGCTCGGCGAAGGCGATTTTAACCACCCCTTAATCAACATCATTAACTTAGTAGTTACCGAAGCTTTCTTAATCCTTTGTAATATCTGGAGCAGCTGGATTTCCTCTTTCTCAAATTCACTGCCAAAGGGAAATGGTAAAAAAAGCCCCTGAAAATCATTGTCATTAAAAATAGCGTTTAACTTTTGGGGTAAATTATGGCGATGAATTTCGGGAATTTGATAATCGACCGAGATTTTTTTTGCGGCTTTAGCCTGTCTTAATAACTTCTGTTGAAATCGCGAGTCAGTGATATTTAAAATCGCTTTAATAACTTCTTCATCCGTTTTTCCGCGCAAATAGGCGATGCCGTATTCGGTTACCAATATATCTCTTAGATGGCGCGAAACGGTGACCGGGCCATCGTTGAAAACGATGTTTGAGACAGGTTTGCCGTTTTTTTCACGATAGCTTTTGCAAAGAATTATGGATTTGGCGGATTCTAGTTCCTGGGCCATGGCCACGAAATTATATTGCCCACCTACGCCGCTAACCGTTGTCCCATCACTTAGCGAATCAGAAATAGTCTCGCCCAAAATGGTAGCTTTCATGCACACATTTACAAAACATGCGTTTCTTCGCTCGAGGCGTCTTTTTTCTTCATCACCATAGAGTTGATTGATTTCATTGACACTGCGCATGCTAAAGCGCTTTCGTTTAGCATTGGGCATCTGACGAAGTCTTTCATAAAAGTCGTTTGAGCCGATAAAAAAGCCGGCATGAGCAACGTAGTTTTGATCGCCAATATTTCGTTGTAATATTCCGGCATCATATAATTCTAAGTAGCCATCAACGAGCATTTCCGTGAGCGCCGAAAGGCCGACTGAAAAAGGTTCAACATTCGGCTTAATTACCCGTAATTTTTTTTGGATTTTGGTATAGGACGCGCTATTTTTGTGACGCAAAATAAGGCCATAGGCCAGGGCATCACTCAGTTTGCCAATGCCAATTTGTAAACATCCATCGTCCTCGATTAGGCTACTCGAATATAAGCCAACGGCGTAGTCTTGAATATTGAGAGGCATTTTGGGAATAGAAAACAATTTTTTATTTAACTGGTCATGTTTAAGTATTATGCTGCATTTTTCGGCAACTAATTCTACCTGTTCACCCGACATGAACGGAAGGTGGCTATTTATCTGTGCCGCGAGATGGGCCGCTGGGCAGGCTTTGATTAAATCCATGGTTAAATCAGCATTGCAGCTTAGGCTTAATCTTTCGGGGCTTGTCCCTTCGGCTGTCATGAAAGCAATGACATTTACGCCGTGGGGCAAAATATCTCTGATGACGTGGGTATAGTTGGTATAAATAAAATCTTGTTGAGCTTTGGGATTTTCTAAGTACTGGCCCGCCGCCAAAAAAAATTCAATGACTCGCACATTTGTGGGCAAAGCCTGCGCTCTTCTGTCTACTTCAAAAGATAAATCTTCATAATCTCCATAAACGCGGTCAAAAAAAGGATTGAAAAGCTTCTGAGCGAGTTCACCGTCGACTTTGGGCTTCGATAACGTGAGGGCCGTTAATATACAAAGTTCGAGGGAGTTATCGTTTTTTACTCGCTCATAAAGTTCATTTAATAGCTGTACAGGTTTTCCCAGGCCAAGCGGCGTCACCAGCACAATTTTTGGTCCTACAAGCTCAATAATTTTGTTTGCCGCATAACGTGGATCATCAAACAGCATAGGACCAACCAATTCAATATTTAGGCGGCTGCTTTTTTGGGCACTTTTGCACCGTTTTTACGAGCCTTGGATAATCCTATTGCAATGGCTTGTTTGCGAGATTTAACGGGTTTTAGTGCTTTACCGGAATGCGCTTTGCCTTGTTTATATTTATGCAGTTCTTTTTCAACTTCTTTTTTAGCACCCGCGCCATATTTTTTAGCGGCAGCACTTTTTTTCTTTTTGGCAGCGGACGATTTTTTTGCTACCGGTTTTTTCGTAGCCGATTTTGCAGCGCTGGTTTTTTTGGCAACGGTTTTTTTCTTCGTTGCAGTTTTGGTTTTTGCCGCGGCAGCTTTTTTCTTTTTAGCCGAACTCGCCTTTTTCGCTAAAGGCTTTTTCTTTTTGGCAGTGCTCGCTTTCGCGCTTTTACTCTTCTTTGTCTTTGCTGTGGTTTTTATTGGCATCTATTATACTCCTGTTTAGAGTAATAATAATCGCTATTTCGTTATGTACATAATTTTCAATAAAAACCACACAATTTCTTTAGTTATCAATATATTACGGGTTCACAGTTTCAGGTACCATCTTATGTTCTGGCATTACACCTTGTTCATTAGGTACGACGACTTTTGTGCGGTATGCAGGGTAAAATTCGGGATTATACCCATATTTTGTCAGGTAGCACGCATAACCAACCGCTGTACATATCATTCCAAGCAGCGATAGAATTATGATTAGATAACCGATAAACTTCAAACACCTGTGATTACCACACTTCTTCTTTGGCTGATCTACGGAAACTCCGGCGTTTCCTGGTTCACCGCAGTGACAATTTTTCATGCAATATTTGTAACATTTTAATAGTAACAATGACCCAAGAGCTAAAGATATCATTTCTAAAGCGAAGGCAATATGAGAAAGAAACATAATATTTTCCTAAGCATAAATTGAGGTTTTGATAGAACTTAATATTTTTCTCAGCGAAATCATGATTTAATTTCCAGATCAGCGAAATAAAAAGCGCACCTAATTAATAATGATGCGCCTATTATCGCCCTTGGAAGCCCCCTAGGGCTGAATTTCAGGAGTAATCCCCACCATTAATAAAAGGTTTGTTAGGATCTCTGCTCCTTCCTCGTCATCTACGGCCCTTAGGATGCGAATCCACACCGCCCATTGCTTATTAGATGTCTCAAAAGGATTAACCCTTAGCTCTTCTGAAATTTGCTCCACGACAATCTTTCTGAGTTCAGCGCGCTTGGTTTCATAGGAACCCACTTTTGCCATGGTTCCGCGAACACGTTTTAAAAAATCCTGAAAAGAACTACCTCCATTGGGTTCGGCCGCGCTCCCCAATGACACCATCAACAATAGCGCTCCCACGATTATATTTTTCATAACTCCCCCCTTAGACATCACTAGCGAAGCAGCCATTTTTTTGGCTCTCAACTTTTAACCCTGGTTGCCAAGGCTTCGTCTCCCCGCGGCTTGACTGCGGGGGGCCACAAAATGCCAGGGCGCTGGATGCCGCGGTAAGACACGTGGGTGTTTAAAAAGTCAACGGAACCCTGAAAATTTACTACCGCCAACCAGCGGCATTTCCGATAATTGGCATTATTAGAAATGCGTATCAAATACTATTAATACTATGTAGTAGTATTAATAGTATTATACGATTGTCGCCGGTGTTGCTTTTGTTTTGGTGGCAAGGCTATTGATGGCGGTTTGGGCCGGCATTTCGATATAGCGGTAGCTAAACCGGGCTAGGAATACCAAGATAATTAGGTAGAAAATGGTTAGGGCGTCCATGAGCCAAATATTGCCCGTGGTCAGAGTGTTCCAATCCATGCCGTTTATTTTTACGGTTCCAATAAGAGGCTGGTTCGAAGAAAGTTGAAGCAGCCTAAATCCGATGTTGATTAAAAAAAGCGGTATCGCGTGCAGTAAATAAATGGAAAAAGACAGCGTACCTAAATCCTGGATAGGTTTGGTTAGAAGAAAACGTGAAATTGCGCCCTGGCCATACGCGAAGAACAGGGTTGGTAGGGCGAACACGAGTGGGGCGAGAAAGGATATTCGGCCAAAATCCGCCTGGCAAACAAACCAGATGGTTAGAATACAGGCGGCAATCTCCAAAAAATTAGGAGCGGGGAGTGTGAGGTGCCTTTTGCGTAGCGCCTGAAAACATTGCTCAAGCACCGCGCCCACAAAAAAACCATAAATGCAGCGGAAGATTCCAAAATCGGCCGTAGCATCCATGCCGTGATGGGCGAAAAGCGCGAGTATGGACGCTGAAACAAAGATCATCCCAAGAGCCACGGCCATGCGGCGGTGTTTCACAAAAATACAAAACAAAGCGAAGATTATGTAGGTAAAAAACTCAACGCTGATGCTCCAGCTTGGATAGTTCCAGGAAATGTTTTTGAACAAGCCGATGGAGTGCAAAAAGAAAATATTGGCAAACAAGGTTTCGGGGCTATAGCTAATGAAATGGTCTGCCGGATCTCCCACATCAAGGCCGGTTGAGATGAGATACTCGCGAAAGCAAAATAGCGCAATGATAGCGGCTAGCGTTGCCATGTGAAGCGGCCACAGTCGCGCGATTCGTCTGATAAAAAAGTTTCTAAAATCGGAAAAATTATGGAGCCTGTGCAAGTAAGTATGGGCGATAACAAAGCCGCTAAGAACGAAAAAGAAATCGACAAATAGGTAACTGTTTCGTAAAAAGTCCGAAAAAAAAATATGATTTAAAAAAGATAAATGAAATACGGCAACCATTAACGCAGCAATGCCGCGAAGGCCGTCCAAAGCCATAAAACGCATATTTCTCCCCCTATAGGGGGTATTACTCGCGCACAGTCTTTGGCGAACACTTTTTAGGGGGAGCGCGACAATTACCACGGCATTCTGTTTTGCCTGTTGGTCCAAATGCGCGAGCTCCTCATCGCTTTTGCTAAACCGCTGTTAGGCGTTTTTTTGTTTACGCTCGCCAGCCGCTATTTTTCCACCTTCGCATCCATTGCCCTTGGTCGTGAATCCTCGCCCATGTGGGTGGGGATGATGAACTCGGCGCAGGGGGCCGGTTTATTATTCGGCGCTTTTTTTTGTGGGCGCGCGATTAATCGTTTTGGTTACATCAAGGCGTTTAATTTATTTTCCTTGGGTCTTGCTTTGATGCTGTTATGCCAGGCCAAGCTCAGCGATCCAATTTTTTGGATCTTGTTTCGGGGGCTTTCGGGCGTGGTAATTTCGGGGATTTATTTGGCTATCGAGAGCTGGCTTGCTGAAATTAGCAGTGATAGCAACCGTGGACGTGCCTTCGGTTGGTATATGGTCATTCTCTACTTAGCCCAATCGGTCAGCCAAATTTTGTTAATCGATAGCCACATCAATACCCTCATTCCCTACGTCGGGGCCGCATTATTATGCGTAATTTCGGTAGCTCCCATGTGCTTAACTAAGCTCGACTTTGCCTCACGCGTGGATTCTCAATCCGACAGCAAAGGCCTTTCGTCGATTTCACGAGTTGGGCTTGCCGCGTGTTTTTTTGCGGGACTTGTCGTGGCACCTGCCTATGGACTTCTTCCTGTCCATTTTCAGTATATGGGATTAAGCGCGACGCAGGTCGGGCAAATCATGTCTGCGTTATTGCTTGGCGCGTTGTTCTTTCAGTGGCCCATTGGCCTGCTTTCCGATCGTTTTCCGCGGGTCTTTATTTTGTTCGCCCTGGCGTCGGTTATCGTTTTTGTGAGCCTGATTCTACTTGGCGCCGCTCTTGCGTTTTTTTGGCTTTTGGCGGTGATTTTTTTGCTTGGCGGCGCGGTGTTTTCTATTTATCCCATTGCGGTTGCCATAACTTGTGATGGTCTTGCGCCAAAAGACATGGTGGCAGCGGCGAGCTCGCTATTGTTTACCTACAGTATTGGGGCCTTAATAGGGCCAATCATTGCCCCATTATTTATGAATTTAGAAGATGGATTTTTTTTGTATTTAGGAGCGGTGTCGTTGCTTACCGGCATGGCAATCGCATTGTTAATCGGGCGGCGAATCCTGATCAAATATGCTCAAACGTCCACATTGAAGTCCGAATGAGATCTTGGTCACCGCGATCGTGGCCAAACCATAAAAGGGCCACGGCGTAATATAGCCCCAAAAATCTCGCGTACAGCAACGCATTTGGATCAATGTCACCATAACTCTTTAAAAAAATCTCATGCGTATTTTTAGGTAGGAACTGAAAGACAATGCCAAAATCCGAACTTGGGTCTCCTATTCCGGTATCTCCCCAATCGATTATGCCCTTAAGGCGATGGCGCTCATCTAGAATGATATGGCGATGGTATAGGTCGTTATGGATAAGTTTAGGAGGACCACTTGTTACATAATTCGACGCATCGTCCATGATTTGCTCAAATTTCTTCAAATGGCTATCGAGCGGGTAGTGCTGTCTTACCACGTTTAGGCGGGTCAATAAATTTTCTGTCATTGTGGTGATTAAGGTTCGGTCAAATACCGGTTCGTAGGCTATATCCCGAAGACCAATCGCGGCGAAATTGATGCCGTGCAGGGTTCGCAAAAAATGCCCGAGATCTTGGGCAAGTCTCTGGTATTCCTTGCTGTTAAATAAGATTTCGCCGCCGCATTTCCCGTGAATCAGTTGATGCCCGTAAAATGGGCGGGGAAATAACGCCGTGCCTGCGCTTATAAAAGTGGGCGTAGGGATTTCTACCGGTAGCTGGCCCTTTAGGGCATTCAAGAACAAGATCTCGCGCTCAATCGGCAAAGCAGCCTCGGCGCGCCTTGGGAAGCGAAACACCCAATTATTGTTTACTAAGTAAACAACGTTATCAAATCCTTCGCCGAGCAACGAAATCGCTTTTGCATCAAGCTTAAATTCGCTGAAAAGCGAAGCCGCCACAATCGCTTCATCGATCGCTATATCTCTTGGTATCACTTCAGCCATTTTTTGATTTTTAGGTAAAAAATTAAACAGTCAACGACCATTACCATCCAGCGCCTCAAAGCCCCTTCATTCATGGAGGGGATAATAGGCGCGCATTCCTTCAATTTTTTTCTGCACTTTGGTTGCACGACGTGTAAAATCTGAATATGATCAAGATTGGTTGCAAAGGATTTCGCTTGTCGGGCGAAATAGTAACCTCGCGGTGGGGCACACCGTTAAAAGCCTGGATGCGGATAAACTCTTGTTTTAACTGCACAGGAATCTCCTTGCATTTATGCAGGTGAGGATGTCAAAATAATTCCAAGCGTGTTGGTTAAACCTTTACCTTGGGCTAATTTTTGTCTTCCAACGCCTTTTTAAATCCTTCATAAAGCTTATTTTGTCGCTCCAATTTTAATTTTTTTCTTTCTTCGAGCAACTTTTCGAATCCAGAAAGGTCGCCATTGATAGCAGCGTTAAAGATAAGCTTTCCTTCTTCATCTTTAATTAACTCGATAGGTATTTTATTGTTATTATTTATTTTGTTATAGCATATATTATTTGCGAGCAAATAGGTGATAGTTTTATAGGCCTCTCTTGTGTATTTCTCCTCTTTTGGATGATTGAGAGCCTCAGCGATTATGTGCATAATGTTGTCGCCATTCGCATTCGTATAATCGATATCCATTAAAGAGTTGCCTATTAGATGTTCGAGTAAACGCATATCAACTATATTAACGCGATTATTGCTGAGCAATTTGAAAAACAGCGGAATTTCTTTTTCGGAGGGTTTTTTTGTTTCAGTGAATTTTTTGGCCAACTCGGTTAGTTCCTTGTATTTATTATCATTCCCTATAGTAATCAAATTACCATTGATGAGTATCATGTTGTTGTAATGTACAAGTGTATCTAATCCCGTGCGGTTTTCTTTATTCCGTCGATATGGGTCAGCTTTATCGTTTAGCAAATCGATGATTGGCTGAAGTTCGCCGCCGCGGCTGTACCGATCTTCAATTGTTTTAATTAACAGCAATTCGCCGTTAATAAAATTATTTGGGTATTTAGGATTACTTATATCGTTGCGCAGCTGATCGACTTCGTCGAGCTTCTTTTGGAGTTCATTGATAGCAAAATTAAAGTTTGAATCTTTTTCGTCCATGCTAAATGAGGATAAAGAAAAAAGCGATAACCCTGCAATTAAAGTATATTTTTTTATTTTCACAACAGCAGTCCATCATTGATAGATAATTTATCATAATTTTGAGTGACTAAATAGATTTGTCAATCAGGCATTGTAAATAACATAAATGCGATAGCTATTTTTTCAGTTCCATCATTTTTTCCGCTATTTCCTGGTAAAATTCAGACATTTTTTGATTTTTTATTAAAAAATTGAACAGTCACGCCCTAGTTTTGCGACCATTTCCTATTCGGGAGGCGAAGCAAAATATCCATGAAAAAACCAATAGTTAGTTTGCTCTTAATCATTTTGGCGTTCAGCACTTCATCAAAAGCGGAGGATCAGGCGGCCACCCAGGTCGATAAAGCCGTTGTGGGTGCTAACTTTTACATAAACAATGGGCTCGGCACAGGGACATTTTTACCTAAAAACAAACGCGATCCACTGTTTTACTCTAACTTCTATCTCTATCCATCCATCACGACGCCAAAATTTGCCGGTGATCGTTCGCTAAAATTCTATAGCGAGATCATGCTCGATGTTAATTGGTTAGAGGCCAAAGCACCCAAGCCGGAGCAACCAGCAAGGACCCCAGATTTTGCGGATTTGGTTTTATCTGCTCAGGTAAATAACGCCCTTAATTTTAAAGACGCGGGCTTTTCGTTTACGCCGCGAATCCACGTTGAAGTTCCAACCTCATCCAAATCCATCATCAGTAACCGCATTTTCGGTTTTGGTGCTGATACTTCTATAAAATGGACCTCAGGCGATCTCGCCATACACTATAAACCGGCGTTGGTCGGATATTTACATTCGGCCGAGTACAAAAGTGACGTTTGCAAGTCGCCCGATGACAACGAAAAATTAAGCAACGGTAAGTGCAAAGTAAAGGGCCAGCAAACCTTGGCACGCCTTAAAAACGGATTATATTTTGATTATACGCCGGGCAATCATGTGGTTACGGCCGGCATAAAAACCTACCATGACTTTTTACGCGCCAGTGGCCAAGAAAAAGCTTTGAGCATCAAAACTCTGGGCTTGGTTGAATATGGTTATACGGTTCAGACGGCGGTTCCCGTCACGCTATTTTTCGGCGTAAGCACCTTACAACCAACATTCGCCGAGAGCGGCGCACTCAATTTTCCCTTCTATGACTTCAAAACGCCTGAAAGCAACAACAGCGAAATTTATTTTGCGATAGATTTCTCAGTGTAGTTTAAGCCGGCGAAGCCCTGAGAGATCGGGGCTTTTTGCTTTGTCGCTCCGGGCGAATAAAAACGTAGTACACCACAGTAAAAGACATGAGAGAAAATAATCCGCCGCCCAAAAATGCCGCATTGATGCCCCAGGCTTGCGATAGGGCACCCGCGACGGTGTTGCCAAGGAAAATGGCCACGGCGGCAAACAAGCAAAACAATGAGTAGGCGGTGCCTCTAAGCTCCGGCGGGGTATCTTGAGCCATGAGTGCTTTAAAAAGGCCTTGAGAAAATCCCAGGTGTACTCCCAAGGCTACTACGCCAGCAGTCGCACCGACAAAAGAGTTGGATAACGCGAAAATTCCTTGCGCTAACACCATGAACAATAAACCCAAACCAAAAACCCAAGTTCGCGAAAAGCGATCGGCATAACGACCTGATGGCCAGGCCACGAGCGCGTGAATAACGTCTTTGCAAATCACCACCATCGGCAAAAGCGCAACGGCGAGTCCTACATCCTTGGCTTTAAGCGACAAGAACGTTTCACTAAATCGACTCAACATCAAAAAAAACAGTGCAAACTGGAGCCACCAAAATCCCGACGAGAATTTTTTCAGGTCTTCCAATCTAATGCGATGGGACGTGGTTTTTGCAAGGGCACGGGGGTGGGATTTAGCGTGGGGCTTTACCAAAAAAAGTAGTATTACAACAGCAAATAGCGCCGGAATGAAAGAAAGCAAGAAACACAAACGATAATTATTTCCCGACAATAGCATGATTGCCATGGCACAAATTGCACCAAATACATCTCCTAGGGTATACATGGCTTGGCGTTTGCCAAAGTTGTCGCCGTAGGTTTTGCTCTCGCTGACGTCAGCGATCAGGGCATCCGTGGGAGAAGAACGAATGCCCTTGGCAAAGCGATCGATGGAACGAAGAGCAAACATGGAACCTGCGCTACTAAATAGGGCAAAACCTGGTTTGATCATCGCTGACATGACTGACCCGGCGACGATCAATGGCTTTCGTTTGGCCATGACATCGCTAAGAATTCCCGAAAAAAATTTGGCGCCGAAGGATAAGGCGATCGCAGCACCCTCCATAAACCCAATGCGAGCATGGCCAAGATGCAATACGTCAACCAAATAGGCGGGGAGAATGCTAAATACCATTAATGTGGAAGTGGAACAAAAAAAGCTCATCCACGTGACAGCCCACATGGTTTGTTGGTTGCTTCTTTTAAGCATAGCAACATCTTGCCTGGTATTCATTTCTGTAAAACCTCACAACATGTACGCCGTGGCCTATTGCCGGTTTTTTAGGTTTTTGCCAAAGGAGGTTTAAGCAAAAACTACTACACTAAATAAAAATCGGTAAATAATTGAATAGGTTGCGCAAATACTTAAGTAGGGGTTTAGGCATGGATGTAGCGATAAGAAGGCGCGAACAAGAGGTGTGGCAGGCTTGTGATGACCTTTGGGCCTTGGTTGGCGATCTCAAGCAACTCACAGGGGATGCGATTCGGGAGCGTTTGCTCACCTTGGGAAAGAGCAAGGGCAGTCCGAACGAGATCTATCGCTATCGTAAAACTTGGATGCAAAGTCGGCGGGTACAGGCTGGCGCAGAGCCAAATGAAGATCAGGAGAACGACCCCATTTCTCGCGCGGTTCGCCTCGTCCATGAGAAGTTGCAAGCGGAAGCCGAGCAGGAAATCGCTATCCTCAACGAAGTTTTACTCGCTCAAAAAGCCGAAGCTGAAGAACAAAAGCAACAGTCAAAAGCCGATATGGAACGGGTGCTAGAGGAATATTCAACACTGAGCAAAGAACTGGATAATTTGAAACGCGAAGGGAGCAAGATCAAGGATGAATTCGCGGCGGAAATCGACGTGCGCAAAGCCACCGAGCAGGAGCTAAAACGGCGGGATGTAGAATACCGAACAGCGCTGCGCGCAAAAGAACAGGAGCAGGAGCAAGCGGTGCAGGTTCATCAAAAAGAACTGGAAACCCTGAAAAAATGCCATCAAGATGCGCTCGCTGCTTTGGAAAAGAATCAAAATTTACTTCGTGAAGAAAACAAAACATTAGGCCAGAAATTTTCAGAAGACCTAAACGCTATGCGGACCCAACTGTATAATTTAAATTTGTTGAAAGCGAAGAGTGAGGAGCGAGAAGGTATCGCCATCGCCGAACTCGAAAAAATCAAGATCATGCTAAGGGATTCAACTGAGGCACGAGAAATTGTGGCAAAACAGTTGGCAGAAATGCGTGCTGTCAATCAAGTTCTAAAATCCAATGAAGCTCGGGCGCTAGGCGAGGAAAAAAAAGGTCGTTATCAACTCAAGAAAGTCGAACTCAAACTGGCCCGTTTTCGCGCCATCCATTCATGACCCATGATGTCTACTGAAATAGAAAAAGCCTTCGCTGTTGGCGGCCTTCGAGCATTCGTTGCGCTATTAAAGCCAAAACATCAAAAAGGCGATTGTCGCATTCGCGCTCATAATGATGTCGAGGCGATTGAGCGCTGGCTCGAGGAATATTTTGACAAACCGACCACTTATCGCGCCTACAAAAAAGAAGCAGAGCGTTTTTTGGTGTGGTGTTTGGTGAAAGAAAATATTGGTCTTGGCGACGTAGATCGTACCCATGTTCAGTTGTACATCGAATTTATGCGTAACCCTGAGCCTGCCGAGCTTTGGTGCGGTGTTAAAACTCACAAAAATAGGATTGGTTGGCGGCCTTTTCGTGGGCCCCTCAGTGAGGGTGCTATTCTCACCGCTATCACCATCATCAACTCGCTTATGAACTATTTGGTGGATGCGCGGTATCTCGACGCTAACCCTTTCAATTTAGTGCGTCGTAAAAGTCGTTTTAAAGCCAAACTGAACGAGCGCCGACTCACGCTGTATGAAAGAATCTTGACCGATGACGAATGGTCAATGATCATCGGCACGCTGAACGCCTTGCCAGAAAATAGAGCCAAAGCTCGTCTGATTTTTTTGGTGAGTGTCCTGTTTTTACTTGGCCTTCGCATCGATGAGCTTGCCCATGCGCGCTTCAGTAATTTTAGAAATATCGACGGAAAATGGTGGTTTTTTGTCATGGGTAAGGGCGACAAGTTGGGCAAGATTCCGGTCAATCGGAGCCTAATGCATGCGTTAATGATGTATCGTTCTAAATTGGGTATGTCACCTTTACCAACTCATGAGGATTTGCCTCTGGTGGGCGCACTTGCCAACCAAAATGAAGCGCTAACGACCCGTCAGATGAGCAACTTATTAAAAGAGCTGGTAAAAAAAACCGTAGAAAAGCATGACCTTTCTGGCCCAAAGGCAGTTAAACTTCTTAAACTTTCACCCCATTGGCTTAGGCATTTTTCCGCATCGCGCCAAGATCGCCTAGGGTTTTCCATTACCCATATTCGTGAAAATCTGCGCCATGAAAACGAAGCGACGACTCGCCAATATATTCACGCCGCTGATCATGAGCGTCATCGAGAAATGGAAAAGCTTATTTTGGATAAAGAGGTTTAGTTATGCGCTTAGGAATTGTTGGATTTCGCGGTATGGTGGGTTCGGTTCTTCTTGACCGCATGAAAGAATGCCAAGATTTTGAGAATTTTGAAACGACTCTTTTTTCTGAATCGACGGCGGGGCAACAAGCCCCCAATCTACCCAATACTTACGAAACAATTGCGTCGTCTAGAGATTTAGCGCGATTAAAAACTTGCGACGTCATTATTTCATGCCAAGGAAGCGCTTATACCGAGGAAGTACTTGAGCCGCTTAGGGGTGATGGTTTTAAGGGTTATTTTGTCGATGCATCAAGTGCCCTGCGGGGAAAAAAAGACGCAACTCTGCTACTCGATCCTGTCAATAAAAAACAAATCGTAGATGCGATAAAAAAGGGATATCGCGATTTTGCCGGTGCTAATTGTACGGTGAGTCTCATGTTGCTCGCCATTGGCTCCCTAATAAAAAATAACTTGGTAGAAAATATTAGTTTTATGTCCTATCAGGCAGCGAGCGGGGCAGGTGCCAGTGCCATTGATGAGCTAATAAAACAACAGGATTTTTACGCGAACGCCGGTCAAAAAATCGACGTATGCGGTGTAGATTCAATACTTGAGAAAGTTTCTTTGCTTCACAGGCTTGAGGCAAATCAGTCATTTCCCAAGCAAAATTTTTCCACGTCGCTCGCATTCAATATTTTGCCATTTATTGATTTTGAGCTTACTTCCGGGCAATCCAAAGAAGAATGGAAAGCCGGCTTTGAAGCCCAAAAAATTACCACAACCGATGTTAAAATGGACGGTACCTGCGTGCGCGTACCCACTTTACGCTCCCACGCCCAAGGCCTCATGATAAAGCTTACCAAAAACATTGGTATCGATGACATCAACCATCTTTTAATAAACCAACATGAGTGGTTGCGCTTTGTAGAAAATACCCGTTCAGAATCGATCACAAAACTCACGCCCCAGTCGGTGGCGGGCACGCTCGATATCGCCGTGGGACGGGTTCGCAAAAGTACATTAGGAGATCATTACTTAAATGTATTTACGGTCGGTGACCAACTTTTGTGGGGGGCAGCAGAGCCCCTTAGGCGAATGCTCACCATTATTAGAGAATTTTAATTTTATTTTTTGGGAATGGAGATTTCCCGGTAATTGCTTGTCCACCACGATACTTAACAAAAAACATGAGGTTAGGATGATTCATAAGCGATTAACAACTTATGGTGCGGTTTCTTTGGCGGCTATTTTGCTTTCCTTGAATGCTGGGGCCATGAATAATAAAAACGGCAAGCTGGAAAACCAAAAACAAGTAATCGACTTAAAGCAAAGCGTCAAAAAAGAAGAACCCAATAAAGAAATAAAAGAAGAAAAAAATTGTAACTTTGGTTGCGAGCAAAAAAAATACGAAGAAAAACTTGAAGTTATCAACACTAAACCAAGAAAAACCTGCAAAATTAAGGGCGGCCAAGAATCAATACAATGCAAACACAAAATAACAGATGATTATAGAAGAAAAATTGTTATTAAGTTGAAGCAGACCTGTGGTTACGATTCTGGTTTTAAAATTACCAAGCAGTTCCCTTGCGGCAAAATTGAACACAAAGAAAATGATTACGATTGGAAAGAGACCAAAACTTCCAACGAAAATCAAAACCAGAACCAATGTATTTTAGTCAAAAGTGAAGAAATGGCCACCCAAAAGGATGAGAACAAGAATATCCCAATAGAAGTTTATGAAGAAGAAATTGTTAGCCATGATCATGACAACGACATTGAAATAATTAGAACTGCTACCAGCTCTGATCTAACGGAATGGGAAGACGGCGAAGTGAGAGATTTGTCTTTAGAAGAATGCGAAGCTTTGCTGAAGGGCAATAGCGCACTAAAAGTGACCCTCCAACAAGATCAAAAATTCTACGGAATGGGTACACAAAAAAACTAATTAAAAATTAATCTTTTGACATCTGGCGCCACAGCTCCTTTAACTCGTGTGGCCCAGATATTTGTCCAATTTCGGCAGGAATTCCCGGTTCTTTGGCCGGCGTTAAGGTTACCTCTTGCAGAGGAGCATCTAACTTTTCCAGCCAATCCACCAAATCTAAAGAAACCATCTTGGCTACCGCTTGATTGAAATCCTGCGGATAGGTTTTGGGAAAGCGGCGATAGTCGTATATTTTGACGAGTGGTGAATAGAGAAATTTGGGTGCTAGCAGTAGGCGAGATTGAGTCAGAATACTTAATTTCTCCCAGGAAGGTCCTTCTTTTGGATAGCCATTATTTTTGAAATTGTCGTAGTTATTTCTCAGCATTTTTTCAAAGGCTAAGGGGTCTTTTCTAAGGAGAGGCAAAATCTCGCCAGGCTTGTAAGTCGTTGCGGTATTCTCTGACACTTTTAGCTTTAACTTAGGTCCACCCCATTCAGAAAAATAGCTCATTTGATCCACTATTTCGGGCGCTATAAAAATCTGTAGAAGTATTCCATTGCCCTTGACCCCGGTGGCCGCGCGATGGTTTGCGAGGGATGATGCCTCGCGCATTTCTTGAGATTGTTTACTAACCCTACTGAAATAGTCTTTATATTTTTCGATTCGGTTTTTTATGTCCTGCTCATCTTTAAAACCTAACGCTAAAAACAGTGGTTTTAAAAATACGTTCCAATCGCCGTACGCTAACAAGTTAGCCGCGCTGTGGCCTATCAGAAAATAGCACCAGGTACATTCCCCTGGCGAAGTATAATTACCAAAAAGGTAATTGTTGGCATTGATAACCGCACCCACATAGCCCGGCAAATAATTATACCAAGGATTACCCGGCGGAAAAGCGTTTTTTGCTTCGAGTTCGTCCATACTTTTTAAAAAGTTGTCCATGCTTGCAGCGACGGCAAAAGCCGTATCAAGCGCCCGAAGGGTATCTACCGATGAATCACCTCTAATCATTATTTGGTGGCGGAATTCGCTGTAAATCTGATATAAAAATGCAATAGTTTCGTTAGCTGCATGATAAAATACGAACATATTCTTATGATTATTTTCGTTGCCGATAATTTTTTGGGTCAATTTTACCAACTCGGCGTCATTTTCTAGCCCGATACCGGATTTAAAATCGAGTGCGCTAAAAATTGGCCCCATGTAAAACTTAAAGAAATTTTTTATGTTTTCTTCGAGTATTACATCGTCTTCGTAGCGTTCCCCGGGTTTATCCATAATAATTTTTAGAAAGCCTTCGGTTTGGGTATATCGCCAATCTTGCGGCGCGTTTTTGGAGGGTTCCCCATCTCGATTTTTCAGTGATTCGCTAAGAGCCAACAAATGGGCCTTATTGATGACACCCGCCGCCTGCAATTCCTTGCCTGTGCCTGCCACTTGATAAAATTTGGAAAAAAAATCATCCAATGTCGACCAAGCATGAGTCGGCTGGAATTGGGTTTTGACAAAAGTGAAACAACTGAACTCCTTTGGGCTCATGGGTATTTTAAACAAACAGGTGGTAGGGGGGGGGGCAACTATTATTGGATTCGCGTTGTTATTAGCGAGCACGTAAATAGTATTGTTTTTTACCTGGTAAAGCAGCGTTTCGTTTGCCAGTAGCAACTGAGAAAAAAGAATTAAGTTTGTTATAATAAGTTTCATAATTATTTCTAATTAACAGGTATGACGAAAGGTGTTTTTAGATGCGGATCGTTTCTGAAATCGGTATCCGGACCGGTTAATGGCGACTTTCGTTGATCAGGTCGAATGGTTACACTCAAATTGATTTCGCGAGCAAGTTTTTCTGTTTCCCATTTTTGATAGAATTGACCCAAAGGCTTGTCAGCGATCAAAGCGGGTTTCAAAGTGCGCGCAGCACCGGCGACTTTTCTTACTAGCCCACTGAGTTTTATGTCAGGCGAAATTATAAAACACTTATCCAAGGTGTTTTCGAAATATACACCTCTTAGTCCATTGTTCCCCGGCGCCGCCGCCCGCTCGCATAGGTCACCAAGCGGAGGTATTAGAATATGGACATCTATGTCGGATCGATCTGTCGTATCAAACGTGTATACTTTGCGGCTTTGCACCGGGTCTTTTGCTTGAATCACACAGGCTGGCTCTTGGGCAAATAAGGGAGCGTTTTGCCCCTTTTTCGGATTTTCCGAAAAGAATGTGGTGCTGGTTCCGATCAAGACCAAATAGGATTCATCGCTTGCTAAAGGAGCGAAAATAGACTTCAAATCATTTTTAAAGGCTTTCCAATCATCATCACTTGCAAAAGCCAAGGGACGTGGTTCGTCAGACCTTTCCAGGGCCAAAAGCCGCTCTACATAATCCTTTCCAAGTCGCGCTTCAGCGTAAGCGAGATAACACTCGGGATTTTTTGTTTTCATCGTATGAATGCCGATCAAACGTTGCACAGAGACGATATCGTCGAAGACATTCAGTTGGGCAGGAGTTGCACTGCGCGTACTGAGCGGATTGGGCTCAAGCCCCGCTTTCGGAGGGACGGCGGGGTCGAAGATCAAGAACTCTTTATTGGGGGCGCGAGACTCGTCAAAGTAGATTTCTACTGGGTACTTTTCGGTCCCAGAAATTTTATACAAAGTTCCATTTTCGTCGAGAGAAAAATTATGGCCATTAAATGTGATGCTGGTAGCCTTACCCTTAATGGCGTTTTCATCAAATTTCTTATTTTTTAAAATTTCTAGTAATTGGGTTTTTGGGTCAACATCAGCATGTGCCAACGGCAATAATAAATAAAAACCAAATATTAACAAGTAAAATTTAGACATAAATTGCACCTAAATACCAAATGTTATTTATTTATTAATGCTGTTTAATGCTGCCAAAATTAACGTGTTTGATCTTAGTTGGGTAAGCCGGTGGCTGTACAGCGAAAATTGGCTTCTTCTTTAGGTGAAATGGTTTCGTTAGTGGCTAATCCATCAAAGTCATTGATTCCTTTAGACTTATAAAAACCTTTTTCTAATACGACTATTTTAAACACTTTTAGATACTGTCCAACGTTTGAGAAAAATACAAACTGATTGTAGTGATTATGGTTTCTTTTAAACATGTAATCTTTATAAGTCGGTAGTGGCGCGCCCTTGCTGTCTGAAAAAAGAATTTTGGGTGAAACATCACCCATTACTTCAGGCTTCGCCGCAACCCCAACGATCAGCATCATTCCTCTGGCATCACTTTTGGGATTGCTTTTAATTAGTTCTTTTAATCTTTCACAGGCATAATATTTTGCTTCGTTCGGATCTGCGGCTAAGTAAAAGCCCGGCCCGAGCGCGGTTCTTTTGGCCACGTCAAATCTAATTCCGTCGTTAAGAAATCGATCCAAAACGTCAGAAGTGGTGCCGTGATACATCACCACGTATTGTGTTTCACCGCCTTCCTCCTTAACCCGATCCGGTATGACGGAAGGCAAACTGAAGGGATTTTGCGCAGGTTTTAGGCTAAAAGGTAAGTGATTTCCCGGTTTAAAACGCAACTCTTTTGACCTTTCCAAGATCTCCGGATCATATTTACTTGCGGCTTCATCGTTGGTTGGGCGTTGTTTATAGTAGTAATATTCTTGATTTTCATTGGGGCCAGAATTGATTATCTCCGGCGTCTTAGCTAAACCAACGCGATTTTCCTCAGCATAGACATCCGTCGCAATAAAAACACATAAAATCAGTCTAATAAAAACGGCCATAGTAAAGGATTACAATGGCCCGTTCTCAATGCAGGTAATTTTTTTAATTCAATACAACGTTGTCTATCGCAGATACCCGTTCAACAGTGGTCGGGTGGGAGTAATGATAAGCGCTATAAAGTGGGTGGGGGGTTAGATTCCCTAAGTTTTCTTTGGTGAGCTTGACCAGCGCAGTCTTAAGATGTTCCTTTTCTTTGGTAGTTTCTACAGAAAACTCATCCGCCTCAAATTCGTTTTTACGCGACATTTTGGTAAATATGGGCGTAATCGGAAACATGAATACCGAAGAGAACAAAAAGAATAATACCAAGCCAACGTGAATGCTCGGGTTATTTACGCCGAAGGCCTCAAAAAACAGCGGCCATTTTAGGCAATAAGCGAGGGCAAAGAACATCAAAAGGGTAATGATTGACGACATCACGAGGCTTTTTTGAATATGCTTCTTTGCATTATGACCCATTTCATGGGCTATGACGGCGACGATTTCGTCTTCCGAATGCTTTTCTATCAATGTGTCGAACAAAACAATACGTCGCATGGATCCCATGCCAGCAAAAAAGGCGTTGGAATGGGAAGAGCGTTTGGACCCATCGATGGTAAAAATGCCAGCCATTTTAAAGTTAACTTGGCGAGCCAGAGCTTCGATGCGCTCTTTAAGCGTACCGTCTTTTAACGGCGTGAATTTATTAAAAATGGGCGCGAGCAAAACCGGATAAATCGCGGCCGTAAAAAGCTGAAAACCCATTACCAACAAGAATCCAAATACCCACCAATAATCGCCTGCTTGCCCAACAATCCATAGCAATGCGGCAAAGAGTGGCGCGCCCAAACCTAAGACGAGCAGCAAGCTTTTGATTTGATCTTTAATAAAAGTCGCTAAATTCATCCGGTTGAAACCAAAATGTTCTTCGAGAACAAATTGAAAATAATAGTTCTCAAAAATGCCCACCACGTAGAAAACAGAGGCTATAGCGAAGGGATAGATAACGCCTCGATAGAATGGGTCCGCAATCTTTCCAGCACATTGGG
>JADMIO011406742.1_pt1 | contig 77453 bp, 70 predicted proteins | sample 8958161 | NCBI WGS metagenome assembly JADMIO01 (sample SAMN16585339, study PRJNA669376) | soil metagenome | isolation source: Crop rotation soil | place: USA: Cullars Rotation, Alabama | collected 2011
CCGCGACTTCAAGTCACGTGAATTCCAAGCTTCGGATCCCACTGTGCTGGAAAGCAGCCATGGTCAACGGGGTCAGGCGTGTTCGGGCACTTGCTGGTGCCCGAACTTCTTCTCGACGTAGTCTTCGACGATCTGGTGGAATTCGCGCGCGATGTTCTCGCCGCGCAGCGTGAGGGCCTTCTGCCCGTCGATGAAGACGGGCGCGGCCGGCGCCTCGCCCGTGCCGGGCAGGCTGATGCCGATGTCGGCGTGCTTGCTCTCGCCGGGGCCGTTGACGATGCAGCCCATGACGGCCACCTTCATCTTCTCGACGCCGGGGTACTTCGCGCGCCAGACGGGCATCTGCGCGCGCAGGTAGTCGTCGATCTGCTTGGCGAGTTCCTGGAACGTCGTGCTCGTGGTGCGCCCGCAGCCCGGGCACGCCGTCACGCTCGGCACGAAACTGCGCAGGCCCAGTGCCTGCAGGATCTCGGACGCGATCACCACTTCCTGCGTGCGTGCTTCGCCCGGCGCGGGCGTGAGCGAAACGCGGATCGTGTCGCCCAGGCCCTCCTGCAAGAGGATGCCCAGTGCCACGCTCGAGGCGACGGTGCCCTTCGTGCCCATCCCGGCTTCCGTCAGGCCGAGGTGCAGCGCATAGTCGCAGCGCTTGCCGAGCTCGCGGTACACGGCGATGAGGTCCTGCACACCGCTCACCTTGCACGACAGGATGATCTGGTTCGCTTCCATGCCCATCTCGACCGCGCGGTTCGCCGATTCGATGGCCGACGTGATGAGCGCCTCGTACATCACGAGCTTCGCGTCCCACGGCTGCGCGCGCTTCGCGTTGTCGTCCATCAGCGAGGCGAGCAGCTCCTGGTCGAGGCTGCCCCAGTTCACGCCGATGCGCACGACCTTGTTCCAGCGCATCGCCGCTTCGATCATCTGGCCGAACTGGCGGTCGCGCTTGTCGCCCTTGCCGACGTTGCCGGGGTTGATGCGGTACTTGGACAGCGCCTGCGCGCAGTCCGGGAATTCGGTGAGCAGGCGGTGCCCGTTGTAGTGGAAGTCGCCCACCAGCGGCACGTCGATGCCCATGCGGTCGAGCTGTTCGCGGATGTACGGCACCTGTGCGGCCGCTTCAGGCGTGTTGACGGTGATGCGCACCAGCTCCGAACCCGCGATCGCGAGCTCCTTCACCTGGATCGCGGTGCCGATCGCATCCACCGTGTCGGTGTTCGTCATCGACTGCACGCGCACGGGCGCATCGCCGCCTATCGTGACGACGCGATTGCCCCACACGGCGCGGGCCTGCCGCGTGCGGCGCGCTTTCGGGAAGGCGGGTTCGATGGGGAGGCAGGGATCCATGGGGACTTCGTTACTTCACGTCGAATCGCGCGACGTTGTCGCCGCGCTGGTGCGGCTTCAGGTCGAAGGGCTTGCCCCGCACCTGCACTTCCGTCACGTCGCTTCGGCCAACCGTCACGCGCAGCGGCAGCGCGCCGCTCGCGCCTGCCGCTTCACCCGCGGCGAGCACCTTGCGAACGGCGACCACGCCCCTGGCATCCGTCACTTCGACCCACGACGGGCCCTTGGCGCGGAACACGACGATGCCGTCGACAGGCTCCGCGGCGGAGGGTGTCGGCGTCGCCACCGTGGCGGCCGCGGCCACCACTGTCGACGAAGCTGCGGCAACCGGCGCGGCAGGGACTGATGCCGCTGGCGCCGCGGTTGCAACAGCCGGCACCGGCATCGAGGCCGCGGCGGTCAGCGCGGGAACCGGCTCGCTCGCGGTGGCCAGCGGCACGGAGACGGGCGTGACGACCGCGGCAGGCGGCGGCATGCCGGGCACCTCGGCCTTCGCGGCGGGTTCGGGCTTCGTCGCGACGACCTTGGCATCGTCCCGGTGGGTGACCGGAACGAGCACGACGACCAGCGCCGCGAGCAGGATCGCGAAGACTGCAACGAACACGGGTCGCGTGAGCTGCTCGGTCCAGCTCGCCGGCGGTCCATCGCTCGGCGCGCGGAACGGCGCATTGATGCCCTCGTTGTCGCGCACGAGGCGCGGCGCGGTCGTCTGCGGCAGCCTGTCGAGAATCGGCTGCGCATCGATCTTCAATGTGCGGCACACGCTGGCCGCGAGCCCGCGCACGAACACCGCGTCGGTCATCAGGTCGTAGCGATCCTCTTCCAGCGCCTCGAGCTTGCGGACCGGGACCTTGAGGGCGACCGCGAGCGCGGCGACGTGCAGGCCGGAAGCCTCACGGGCCTGCCGCAGCAGCATTCCGGCCGTAGGCCCGGCAGCGGACGCTGCCTCGGGCGCCACCGCCTGCGCGTCGTCGCCCCACTCGTCACTCATCGAACGCCCCGCGCTCGTACATGCCCGCCTCGCGCGACTGCGCGAAGCGGCGCTTGAGGACATCGCCCAGCTGTCGCATCGCGACCTGGTCGTCGAGGCGGCGCTCGACCTTGATGCCGAGCCACAGTGTTTCGGAATTCGCCGCTTCGGAGTTGTTCAGCCGGCGGATGTAGAACTGGGCGCGCTTGAAGTCGCCGCGCCGGTAAAGCAGGTTCGCCAGGTTGTAGCCCGTGACGGGATTGGCGGCATCGAGCTCCAGCGAGCGCGCAAGGCTGCGCTCCGCTTCGGCGAGCTTGCCGGCGCGGGCTTCGCACAGGCCCTGCGCCATCAGCGTCTTGGCACGGCCCGCATACGCCGCATTCGACATCACCACCTCGAACGCCTGCTGCGCCTCGGCATAGCGGCCGCGCTGGCACAGGAGCCAGCCGTAGTTGTGGTTGACGTCCGGGTCGCGGGGGTTCAATGCGACCGCGCGGCGGAAGCTTTCCTCGGCCTGCTGCATGTCGTTCAGGCGCATGTAGATCAGGCCGCGCAGGCTGTATGCATCGGGGAAGGTCGGGTCCGACGCGATGACCTGCTTGAGCTCGTCGAGCGCCACGGTCGTCTTGCCCTGTTCGAAGTACCCCGTTGCGAGTTCCATGCGGATGCGCGCCCGCTTGCGTGCTTCCGGCTCGTCCGACTCGGTGATGATGTCGCGCGTGCCGACCTGCGCGGCCGACTGCTGGTTCGCGCAGCCCGTGGCGGCCAGCGCCACCCAGGCCAGCGCGGCCCATGCCCACCAGGGCGCAGCCCTCGATGCCGATGCGGCGGTCGTCGTCATGTCGTCACTCCTTGGCAGCGTGGGCGCGCGGGGGCATGGACATGGGCTTGAGCACCACGGTTCGCTGCTTCGCGATCCGCTGTTCGACCCCTGTGCGGTCCTTGACGTCGCCGGCCAGCTGGCCGCAGGCGGCGTCGATGTCGTCCCCTCTGGTTTTTCGCACAGTGGTGACGATACCAGCATCACTGAGGATTTTCGCGAAGGCGACGACCTGGCTGTGGGGCGAACGCGTCAGTCCCGATTGCGGGAACGGGTTGAAGGGGATCAGGTTGACCTTGCAGGACACCCCCTTGCCGCCGTGCGTGCGCAGCAGCGCAACGAGCTGGCGCGCCAGCTCCGGCGTGTCGTTCACGCCATCGAGCATGCAGTACTCGAACGTGATGAAGTCGCGCGGCGCGTGCTCGAGGTAGCGGTTGCAGGCATCGAGCAGTTCGGCCAGCGGGTACTTGCGATTGAGCGGCACGAGGTTGTCGCGCAATTCGTCGTTCGGCGCGTGCAGCGAGACGGCCAGCGCCACGGGGCAGTCGCCGCCCAGCCGGTCCATCATCGGCACGACACCGGAAGTGGAGACCGTGACGCGGCGGCGCGAGAGGCCGTAGCCATGGTCGTCGAGCATCACGCGCAATGCGGGCACGAGCGCGGAGTAGTTCTGCAGCGGCTCGCCCATCCCCATCATCACGACGTTGGAGATCACGCGTTCCTGCGTCTTGAACCGGTCGCGCAGGAAGTGCTCGGCGAACCACAGCTGCGCGACGATCTCGCCGGTGGTGAGGTTGCGCGAGAAGCCCTGGTGCCCGGTGGAGCAGAAGCGGCAGCCGACGGCGCAGCCGGCCTGCGAGGACACGCACAGCGTGCCGCGGTCGTCCTCGGGAATGAAAACCGCTTCGACGGCATCGCCGTTGGCGACGTCGAACAGCCACTTGATGGTGCCGTCGGCGGACTCCTGCTGCGAGATGACCTGCAGGCCCTCGATGCGTGCGCTGCCCTTGAGCTTCTCGCGCAGCGACTTGGCCAGGTCGCTCATGTCGTCGAAATCGCGCGCGCCCCGCTGCTGGATCCAGCGGAACAGCTGCGTCGCGCGGAAGCGCTTCTCGCCGAGGCTTTCGCAATAGGCGGCCAGGCCCTCGAGGTCGTAGTCGAGGAGGTTAGCCCCGTTACGGGGCTGGGCGCCGGCCGTCATCGCATGGGTGTCGCGCTTAACGCGAGTAGATGTTCATGCCGGGGAAGAAGAACGAGACTTCGACCTTGGCGGTTTCGGGGGCGTCGGAGCCGTGCACGGCGTTCGCGTCGATGCTGTCGGCGAAGTCGGCGCGAATGGTGCCGGCAGCGGCCTTCTTCGGGTCCGTCGCGCCCATCAGGTCGCGGTTCTTCAGGATGGCGCCTTCGCCTTCGAGCACCTGGATCATCACCGGGCCGGAGATCATGAATTCGACGAGGTCCTTGAAGAACGGGCGCTCCTTGTGGACGGCGTAGAACTGCTCGGCTTCACCGCGCGACAGGTGCACCATCTTCGCGGCGATGACCTTCAGGCCGGCGGCTTCGAAGCGCGCGTAGATCTGGCCGATGACGTTCTTCGCGACGGCGTCGGGCTTGATGATGGAAAGGGTGCGTTCGGTGGCCATGGAGTTTTTCCTGAGCTTGAAGTTTTAGGGATTGCGCCGCGGGCAAAAGTTCGGCAAAGCCCGCAATTTTAGCCCGTCATGGCGACAAAAGAACGGCAAGGGACTCTAGGTCCCCGGGAACTAGCGGCCCCGGCCGCCTCCACCGCCGCCGCGGCGCTGCCCACCGCCGCCCCCGCCGAAGCCACCACCTCCACCGCCGCCGCCCCCTCCGCCACCGCGGCGGCGCTGGCCGCCCTGGCCGCCGCCACTGCCACCCTGGCGCTGGCGGTTGAAACTGTCGGCGCCGATGTAGCCGAACGAGGTCTTCATCGGGTCGGGCTGGACGCCGCCCGGACGCTCGTCCCGGTCGCGGTTGCCGCGGTCCTTGCGGCGCTGCTGGCCCTGCCCGCCACCGCCGCCGCCTTGTCCCTGCTGGCCGAAGTTGCGCGGGGGCTGGGCATCGCGGTTTTCCTGCCCGCCGCCACGGCCACCGCGACGGCGGCGGTTGCGCGAGCCGCCGGGACGCGGCTGGCCTTCGCCATCGCCCTGGCCCTCGCCACGCGGACCCCGCTGTGCGTTCTGGTTCGCGCCGGCCGCCTGCATGAGCGAGCGGATGTCCCGCTCGTCGAGCTCCATCCACGCGCCGCGCTTCAGGCCGCGCGGCAGCATCATCGCGCCGTAGCGGATGCGGATGAGGCGGCTGACTGCATGGCCCAGCGCCTCGAACAGGCGCCGCACTTCGCGGTTGCGGCCCTCGGAGATCGTCACGCGGTACCAGGTGTTCGCGCCCTCGCCGCCGCCATCCTCGATGGTGCCGAACTGTGCGCGGCCGTCCTCGAGGTCGATGCCGCCGAGCAGGCGCTCCTTCTCCTCGTTGCTCAGCGCGCCGAGAACGCGCACCGCGTACTCGCGCTCGAGCCCGAAACGCGGGTGCATGAGCTTGTTGGCGAGTTCGCCGGAACTCGTGAAGAGCAGCAGGCCTTCCGTGTTCAGGTCGAGGCGGCCCACCGACTGCCACTTGCCCTGCGGCAGCTTGGGCAGCTTGCGGAAAACCGTGGGACGGTTCTGCGGGTCGTCGTTCGTCACGACCTCGCCCACCGGCTTGTGGTACGCGATCACGCGCGCCGGCGGCGGTGCGATGCGCACGCGGATCGGCTTGCCGTTGACCTTGATCTGGTCGCCGAACTGGATGCGCTGGCCGATGTGCGCCGGCTCGTTGTTGACCGAGATGCGCCCTTCCATGATGAGCTGTTCCATCTCGAGGCGCGAGCCGAGCCCGGCCTGCGCGAGCACCTTGTGCAGCTTGGGCGTTTCGACCTGCGGCGCGAGCACGCGCTTGGGTGCGGCTTCCGGCGCATCGGCCTCTTCGTCGAAGTTGCCCGACACGACGTCCGCAAAGCTCACCGGCGGCGGCGCGGGTTGCGCTGCTGCCTGCTGCTGGCGCCGGCGCGCGCCGTTGCCGTTGCCATCCACGTCGTCTTCGTGCTCGTCGTCCTCGCCGTCCCGCTCGTCGTCACCGCCGTCGTCGTCGCGCTCGTCATCGCGGCCGTCGTTTCCGGCGGACGCCGCACGCGGTGACCCGGCGTTGCCCTGCTTCGGGGGCTGCACTTGCGGGTCGGCGGCTGCCCTCGCCTCTTCCTCGGGCGCTTCGGTCGGTGGGGCCTGTTCGGCGCCGGGAAGGGGCTGGTTCATGCTGCTTGTGCCGCATCGTCGGCGGCTTGTTCCTGCGTGGGGGGCTGCGGCGTTGCGTCGGCTGCGGGGGGAAGTTCGCCGGCGGGCGGGTCTTGCGGCGCGGAGGGGTCCGGCACTGCTTCGTCGATCGCGAGCGCGGGCTGCGAATCGTCAGCGGGCGTGGCAAGCGATGCAAGCAGGTTCGCCTGCTCGCCCGGGGTTTCGAGCACGGGCAGCTGGTCGAGCGATTCGATGCCGAGATCGTCGAGGAACTGCTTCGTCGTGGCGAACAGCGCCGGGCGGCCCGCGGCTTCGCGATGGCCGATCACTTCGACCCAGCCCCGGTCTTCGAGCTGCTTGAGGATCAGCGCGTTGATCGTGACGCCGCGGATGTCTTCCATGTCGCCGCGCGTGACCGGCTGGCGGTACGCGATGATGGCCAGCGTCTCGAGCACGGCGCGCGTGTACTTCGGCGGCTTCTCGGGATGCAGCCGGTCGAGGAATTCGCGCATCTGCGGCCGGCTCTGGAAGCGCCAGCCGCTGGCAACGTGGACGAGTTCCACGCCGCGCTGGGCCCAGTCGTCCTGCAGGTCCGCGAGCAGCGCCTTGATCGTGTCCGCGCCGAGTTCGTCGTTGAACAGGACGCGCATCTCGCGCACCGGCAACGGCTGCTGCGAGCAAATCAGGGCGGTTTCGAGGACGCGCTTGGCATCCGTCGTATTCATGTCTTGCCGTTCCGGGAAAAGGCGCCGTCGGGCGCGCAAATCAAAAGGATCACCGCAAATGGAACAAGGGGGCTTTCAAGCCCGCGCGCATCGGTGGCCGCGCGGCGCCGGCGCGCCCTGCGCCTCGCTAGTCAGAGGCGTGGCTGCTGTGCCAGTCGGGCTGATTGTAGCCCAGCCCCCAGGCGCCGAGCGCATGGCGGATATCTTCTGGCAAGGGCGAGCGCAACTCAAGCGGCGCGAGCGTGACGGGGTGCACGAAAGCGAGGCGGAATGCATGAAGCGCCTGCCGCTGCATGCCCGCCGCAGGCTGTCCGCCGTACAGCTCGTCCGCCACCAGCGGATGGCCGATGTGCGCCATGTGCACGCGGATCTGGTGCGTGCGCCCCGTGTGCAGCGTGGCGCGCACCAAGCAGCCGGCATCGGCCTGTTCGAGCAGTTCGAAGTCCGTCACCGCGGGCTTGCCGCTCTCGACCACCGCCATGCGCAGGCGATTGCGCGGATCACGCCCGATCGGCGCGTCGACCCGGCGCGCAGCGGGCCCGCCCCAATCGCGATGTGCCAATGCGACGTACTGCCGCGATACATCTCGCGCCGCGATCATCCTGACGAGCGCGTCCATCGCTTCGCGCGTCCGTGCCACGACCATCAGGCCGCTCGTGTCCTTGTCGAGGCGGTGCACGATGCCCGCGCGCGGAAGCAGCGCCGCCTGCGCGTCTCGCGCGAGCAGGCCATTGAGCAGCGTGCCGCTCCAGTTGCCCGGCGCGGGATGCACGACGAGGCCGGCGGGCTTGTCGACGACGAGCAGGTGCGCATCCTCGAAGACGATGTGAAGATCCATCGCTTCCGGCTTGAACGCCTGGCTCTGGGGGGTGGGCTTGAGTTCGATCACGCCGCTGTCGCCCGCCTTCACCTTGTGCGAAGAGCGGGTGACCGTCGCTGAATTCAACGTGACCGAGCCCGCCTCGATCAGCTGCTGCAGGTAGCTGCGCGAGAACTCGGGCACCAGCGTCGCGAGCGCGCGGTCGAGCCGGTCGCCGTGGTGGGCCCCGTCGATCGTGAACGCGCGCATCTCGCTCTCGGGCGCCGCGTCCGCGGGCTCGTCGAGCACCTCATGCGCGTCGCCTGGTGCGCTGCTTTCCGCGACCGCCGGGGGGGCCGCCGATATAATCGTTTTGCCCTGTTTCAAGAAAGAGTGCGTGATGTTGCGAGCCAAATTATCCGTGGTCCCTGCGCTGGTGCTTGCCGCCCTCGTGGCGGGATGCGCATCGAGCGCGGACAAGTCGGAGAACTGGAGCGTGAACAAGCTCTACGCCGAAGCCCGCGACGACATGAGCAGCGGCTCTTACGACAAGGCGATCCCGCTGTTCGAGAAGCTCGAAGGCCGCGCGGCCGGCACGCCGATGGCGCAGCAGGCGCAGCTGGAAAAGGCCTACGCCCAGTACAAGGCGGGTGAGCAGGCTGCATCGCTGTCGACGCTCGACCGCTTCATGAAGCTGCACCCGGCAAGCCCCGCGATCGACTATGCGCTGTACCTGAAGGGCATCGTCAACTTCAACGACAACCTCGGCATCCTGAACTTCGTGTCGCGCCAGGACCTGTCCGAGCGCGACCAGAAGGCGGCCAAGGAATCGTTCGAATCGTTCAAGGACCTGGTGACGCGCTTCCCGGATTCGCGCTACACGCCCGATGCCCGCGCGCGCATGACATACATCGTGAACTCGCTTGCGCAGTACGAGGTGCACGTCGCCCGCTACTACTACAACCGCGGTGCGTACGTGGCCGCGGCCAACCGCGCGCAGAACGCCATCACCGACTACAAGGACGTGCCGGCCCTCGAAGAGGCCCTGTTCATCCTCGCGAATTCGTACGACCGCCTCGGCATGGAGCAGCTGCGCGACGACGCGAAGCGCGTGATGCAGAAGACCTACCCGAACAGCGAATACCTGACGAAGGGCTTCAAGTCGTCGCAGGATCCGTGGTGGAAATTCTGGTAAGCGCGTCGAGGTAGTCCTCGCGCGATTCCAGCCTGCGCATCGGCGGCAGCGCCGCCATCAGCCTGCGCCCGTACCCCATCGTCACCAGCCGCGTGTCGCACACCACGAGCACGCCCTGGTCCGACTCGCGCCGGATCAGGCGCCCAGCGCCCTGCTTCAATGCGACGGCCGCTTCGGGCACGAAGTAGTCGTTGAACGGGCTGCGGCGCTGGGATTCGAGACGCTGCGAGCGGGCTTCGACCAACGGGTCGCCGGGCGGCGGGAAAGGCAGCTTGTCGATGATGACGAGTTGCAGCGTGTCGCCCGGCAAGTCCACGCCTTCCCAGAAGGATGCCGAGGCGACGAGCAGGCACCCGGCGCGTCCCTGCGAAGAGCCTTCGCGAAAGCGCTCGATCAACCGGCGCTTGGGCCATTGGCCTTGCACCAGCACCTCGATCTCGCCGGAGCCCTCGAAGCGGCGCTGCAGGTCTTCGCCGATCGCGCGCAGCGCGCGCAGCGTGGTCGTGAGCACCATCGTGCGCCCGCCCAGCCGCTTTGCGCCATCCGCTGCGAGCATCGCCACCTGCCGGCTGTGCGCCGGGTCATTGGGCTTCACGATGTCGCGCGGCACGTACACCGCGGCTTGGCTGCGGTAGTCGAACGGGCTGCCCACGCGCAGCACCTGCGCTTCCTGCAGGCCGCATGGCTCGGTGAACCATGTCAGGCGGTCGTCGTCACCGAGCGTCGCCGAAGTGAAGATCCACGACTTGTTCGACGCCTCGGCATGGCCGGTGCGCAGCAGCTTCTCCTGCACGGCCTTGGCGATGTCGAGCGGCGATTCGACGAGCCGCACCTGCGTGCCCACGTCGAGCCAGCGCACTGCCGCGGGTTCGCACTTGCCGCCGAAGCGCTCGACGCGCTGCGCCAGTTCCGAAGCGCGCTCCTGCAGCCGCGGGAAGTCCGGCGCTATTTCGCTCACGGTCGACAGGGCGTCGATCGCGTTCGTGCACGCGATATGCAGTTCATCGAGCGAGTCGCGCCAGGCCCGCGCGTCCACGCCTTCCGGGGCGGCGTCCACCCAGCGCAGGCGCGAGCCCATGGCCTCCTTGCCGACGGCCAGCCGCAGGTCGCGCGCGGCGCGTTCGACGTCGGAGACGACGCGCTGCCAGTCCACGAGGCCGCGCGCGAACTGCAGCCCAGCGGCGAGCATGTCGCGTGCGAAGTCGAGCAACTGCCCCGTCGTCAGGTGCGCGCCGAGGAACTGCACGCCGGTTTCGTTGAGCTGGTGCGCCTCGTCGAAGATCGCGATGCGCACCGTCGGCAGCAGTTCGGCCATGCCCGACTCGCGCACGGCCATGTCGGCGAAGAACAGGTGGTGGTTGATCACGACGACGTCGGCCGCGAGCGCCTCGCGCCGCGCGATGTTCACGTGGCACGAGCGGAACTTCGGGCATTCCGAGCCCAGGCAGTTCTCGCGTGTCGAGGTCACGAGCGGGATCAGCGGCGAACGCTCGTCGAGCCCCGGCAACTCCGCGAGGTCGCCCGTGCGCGTGACCTTCGCCCATTCCTCGACCTTCGCCAGCGAGCGCGTCGCGGTGCGGTCGAAGTTCGCATCGCGCCGGGCGATCTCCATTCGATGCAAGCAGAGGTAACTGCCCCGGCCCTTCAGCAATGCAGTACGCACCGGCAGGCCGAACGATTCGACGAGGCGCGGCAAGTCGCGTCCGAACAGCTGGTCCTGCAGCGTCTTGGTCGCCGTGGACAGCAGCACGCGTTCGCCGCTCAATAGCGCCGGCACCAGGTACGAGTAAGTCTTGCCGACGCCCGTACCCGCTTCGACGACGAGCGCGCCGCCGTTTTCTATCGTGTTCGCGACCGCGAGCGCCATCTCGGTCTGCCCCGCGCGCGGCAGGAACTGTTCGGCCGCGCGCGACAACGCGCCTTCCGCGGAGAAAGCGGCGCGAACGGGGACTTCGAGGGAGGGTGCTGCGGGTTCGGGCTGCGCGCCGACGGCGTTCGTCATCAAGCCGGTTCTTTGGGGTCCAGCACCAGTTCCAGCCGCGCTATCTCGTCGCGCAGGGCCAGCCGCCGCTTCTTCAGGCGCCTCATCATCAGCTCATCGATGGGGTGTTCCAGACCGGCGCGGTCGATCATGGCGTCCAGGTCGGCGTGCTCGATGCGCAGCTCGATGAGGTGGCGTTCCGGGGAGTGGAGGTTCGTTTCCAAGGGTCTGCGGGGCACGGGGACGCCCACAGTCGGGTTCGCCCGATAATACGTCTTTCGCAGGCAATAATCGAGCCTCGGCAACGAACAGCGGAGCGCAGTTCCACACATGGCTACCTCGAAGGGCTACCGGCTCACGGCATCGACGGGCATCCACAAGGGCGACCGCGAGTACCAGCAGGACCAGGTCGCGCTCATCACCCACCCGCGCCTGGCGGGCTGCGTGCTCGGGATCGTTGCGGACGGTATGGGCGGGCGCAGCGGCGGGCGCAAGGCGTCCGACCAGGTGATGCTCACGGCCAAGCAGCTGTTCGAGCGCTACTCCCCCGACCACGACGACGCATCGACGCTGCTCAAGCAGATGGTCCAGGAAGCGCACATCGTCATCAAGCTCACCGCCATCTCGTCGGAGCAGGAGCCGCACAGCACGCTGGCGGCTTTCCTGATCAACCCCGCGGGCGACTGCCACTGGATCCACGCGGGTGACTCGCGCATCTACCACTTCCACGGCAGCAAGCTCGTGAAGCGCACGATGGATCACTCGTACGTGCAGACGCTGGTGGACCGCGGCGAGCTGACCGAAGAGGAAGCCAATGTGCACCCGCAGTCGAACATCCTCATGGGATGCCTCGGGGCCGAGGACGACCCGCCGGCCGACCACCATTTCATCCAGCAGCTGCGCCCGGGCGACGTGCTCATGGCCTGCAGCGACGGCGTGTGGCACTACTTCAGCCCGAATGAGCTGGGGTCGGTGCTCTCGTCGCTCTCCCCGCGCGAGGCAACCGAGTTCCTGATCGAGAAGGCGCGCTCACGCGGACGCGGGGGCGGGGACAACCTGTCGCTCGCCATCGTCAAGCTCGAACCGCTCGAGTCGGCGTAACTCGCAGTTGACGCGGCCTGCGAAGGCTCAGGGCGGCGTTGGCAATTCCGCCGCAGGCGGCTTCTTGCGTTCGGCCAGGCGCTTGTCGCGCTCCTTGCGACGCTGCTCGGCTTCCGCGATTTTTTCCTTCTGGCGCCGCGCATTGTCGGCGGCCTCCTGGGTGCGGCGCGCCTGGTCGGTAGCGTGCTGCTGGACGCGCTTTGCTTCCAGCGCCGTGCGGGCGGCCTGGTTGCCGGGCGCGGATGCGGCCAGCGCCGCCCTGTCGGCCGTCTTCTTCGAGGAGCGCTCGTTGCGCGACTGCTGGTCGGAAGCCGCTTCCTCGCGCTTTTTCGCCTGGTCGGCCTGCTTCTCCGCCGACCGCTTGTCCTCGATGCTGCGCAGCCGCTCGGCGCCGCGGCGGCGCCTCTCCGCGTCGTTCAGCGACAGTTCCTGGCGGCGCAAGTCGTTCATCGCATCGCGGCGCTTCGCACGGGCTTCGTTCACGCAATCGGTGACCGCGAACTTGCGGTAGCAGGCCTTCTCTTGCGCCTTGAAATCGCCTTCCACCTGCGCGCGCTCCGCCGAGATGCGGGCGCGCTCGGCCGCAATCTGCCCCGCCTCCTGCGCCTGGGCGGCGCAGAGCGGAAACAGCAGCAGCGCGGCGATGGCGAAATGCTTCATGTCAGGCGTGTGTCGACGGTGCGGTGCTGCAGGGACAGGAACTCGGCGGACTGCATCTCGTTCAGGCGGGACACCGTCCGTGGAAATTCGTGGGCCAGCGGGCCGTCCGTGTACAACGCTTCGGGCGGCACTTCCGCCGACATGATCAGCTTGACGCGCCGGTCGTACAGCACGTCGACGAGCCACGTGAACCGGCGCGCTTCCGAAGCCATCCGGACCGGCATGTGGGGCACGTCGCTCAGCAGCACGGTGTGGAACTGCGAGGCGATCTCCAGGTAGTCGTTCTGGGAGCGCGGGCCGCCGCAGAGCGTCTTGAAGTCGAACCAGACCACGTCGCCTGCGCGGCGCCGCGCGCGGATCGTGCGCGCCTCGATCTGCAGCGAAGGGTCCTCGTCGCGGCCGACGGCCAGCCGGTTGAAGGCCTCCGCCATCTCGGCATCGGCCTGCGGTCCGAGCGGCGTGTGGTAGAGCTTCACGTGCTCCATCGCGCGGCGCCGGTAGTCGACACCGTTGTCCACGCTGATCACCTCCAGCTTCTCGTTCAACAGGTCGATCGCGGGCAGGATGCGGTCACGATGCAGGCCGTCCGGGTACAGGTCGTCCGGCTTGAAGTTGGAGGTGGTGACGAAACCCACGCCGTTGTCGAACAGCGCCTTGAGCAGGCGGTGCAGGATCATCGCGTCGGTGATGTCGGCGACGTGGAACTCGTCGAAGCAGATCAGGCGGAAGCGGCGTGCCATGCGCTCGCCGAGTTCGTCGAGCGGGTTGACGGTGCCTTGCAGGTCGGACAGCTCGCGGTGCACCTCGCGCATGAACTCGTGGAAGTGCAGGCGCGTCTTGCGCACGATGGGCACGGCCGTGTAGAAGCAGTCCATCAGGAAGCTCTTGCCGCGCCCCACGCCGCCGTGCATGTACACGCCGCGCGGGATCTCGGGCCGGTTCAGCAGCTTCCTGAAGACGCTGGAGCGCTGCTCCTTGAACTCCGCCCAGTCGCGCGCGCAGCGGTCGAGGGCATCGACCGCCGCGAGCTGCGCGGGGTCGCTCGAATAGCCGCGCGCCTGCAGTTCCAGTTCGTAGACGTCGCGAACCGAAGGCACGGGCGGCGAGCCGTCAGAAGTTGAGCGTGCGCTTGTCGACAGCCAGCGCCGCTTCCTTCGTCGCTTCCGACAGCGACGGGTGCGCGTGGCAGATGCGGGCGATGTCCTCGGACGACGCGCGGAACTCCATCGCGACGACCGCTTCGGAGATGAGCTCGCTGGCCATCGGCCCGACGATGTGCACCCCGAGGATCTCGTCGGTCTTCGCGTCCGCAAGGAACTTGACCATGCCGGTCGTATCGCCGAGCGCACGCGCGCGGCCGTTCGCCATGAAGGGGAAGGTGCCCGCCTTGTACTGCACGCCCGCCGCCTTCAGCTGCTGCTCGGTCTGGCCGACCCAGGCGATCTCGGGGCTCGTGTAGATCACCCACGGAATCGTGTTGAAGTTGACGTGCCCATGCTGGCCCGCGATGCGTTCTGCGACGGCAACGCCTTCTTCTTCCGCCTTGTGCGCGAGCATCGGGCCCCGGACGACGTCGCCGATCGCCCACACGTTGGGCAGGTTCGTGCGGCACTGGTCATCGACGAGGACGGCGCCGCGCTCGTCGAGCTTCAGGCCGACGGCATCGGGCTCGAGGCCGATCGTGTTCGGCACGCGGCCGATCGAGACGATCAGCCGGTCGACTTCGAGGATCTTCGATTCGCCGGTGGCGGACGTGTACGAGACGGCGACGCCTTGCTTGTTGCTCTTCACCTCGGCGACTTTCACGCCGAGCTCGATCTTCAGGCCCTGCTTGTCGAACGCCTTCTTCGCTTCCTTCGCGATCTGTTCGTCCACCGCGCCGAGGAACGTGGGCAGCGCTTCCAGCACCGTCACTTCCGAGCCGAGGCGGCGCCACACGGACCCCATCTCGAGCCCGATCACGCCCGAGCCGATCAGGCCCAGCTTCTTCGGCACGCCCTCGATGCGCAATGCGCCGTCGTTCGACAGGATGCGCTCCTCGTCGAAGGCAGCGCCCGGCAGCGCGCGGGCATTCGAGCCGGTCGCCACGATCACATGCTTGCCGGTGATCGTCTCTTCGCTCGCGCCACTCACCTTGATCTCGTAGCCGTCACCGGAAGACTTGGCGAACGCGCCGCGGCCATGGAAGAACGAAACCTTGTTCTTCTTGAAGAGGAACAGGATGCCGTCGTTGTTCTGCTTCACGACCTGGTCCTTGCGGGCCAGCATCTTCGCGAGGTCGAGGTCGAGCCCCTTCACGTTGATGCCGTGGTCGGCGAAATGCTTGCCGGCGTGCTCGAAGTGTTCGGACGACTGCAGCAAGGCCTTGGACGGGATGCAGCCCACGTTCGTGCATGTGCCGCCCGGCGCGGGCTTGCCGTCCTTGTTCTTCCACTCGTCGATGCAGGCCACGTTGAAGCCCAGCTGCGCCGCGCGGATGGCGGCGATGTAGCCGCCGGGGCCGCCGCCTATGACGACCACGTCAAAGTTCTTTGCCATCTTCGCTTCCTTCAGATGTCAAAGAGGAGGCGGGCCGGGTCTTCCAGCGCTTCCTTCATCGCGACCAGGCCCAGGACGGCTTCGCGGCCGTCGATGATGCGGTGGTCGTACGACATGGCAAGGTAGTTCATCGGCCGGACGACGATCTGCCCGTTCTCGACGACGGCACGGTCCTTCGTCGCGTGCACGCCGAGGATCGCCGACTGCGGCGGGTTGATGATGGGCGTCGAGAGCATCGAGCCGAACACGCCGCCGTTGGAGATCGAGAACGTGCCGCCGGTCATCTCCTCGATGCCGAGCTTGCCGTCGCGCGCCTTCGCGCCGTACTCCGCGATCTTCTTCTCGATGTCCGCGAACGACATCTGGTCGGCGTTGCGCAGGATCGGCACGACCAGGCCGCGCGGGGAACCGACGGCGATGCCGATGTCGAAGTAGCCGTGGTAGACGATGTCGTTGCCGTCGACGGACGCATTCAGCACGGGGTATTTCTTGAGCGCGTGGACAGCGGCCTTCACGAAGAACGACATGAAGCCGATCTTCACGCCGTGCTCCTTCTCGAACTTCTCCTGGAAGCGCTTGCGCATCTCCATCACGGGCGCCATGTTCACTTCGTTGAACGTGGTCAGGATGGCGTTCGTCGATTGCGACTGCAGCAGGCGCTCGGCGACGCGCGCGCGCAGGCGCGACATCGGCACGCGCTGCTCGGGCCGGTCGCCGAAGTCCGGCGTGGGCACGGGCGAGGCGACTTGCGGGAGCACGGCCTTCGGCGCGCCTGTGGGCGCGGACACCGGCGCGACGGACGGCTTCGAGCCGCCGCTCGCGACCGCGCCGAGCACATCGCCCTTGGTGACACGGCCGTCGCGGCCGGTGCCGGCCACGGAGCCGGCGGCCATGTTGTTGTCGGCCATCAGCTTCGCGGCGGCGGGCATGGCGATGTCGGACTTCGAAACGCCCGCGGCGGGCGTTTGCGCCGGCGCGGCCTGCGCGGGCGCGGCAGCAGGCGCCTTCGCGGCCGCCGGCGCCGCAGCGGCGCCCTTGCCTTCGGTGTCGATCTTTGCGATCACCTGGTCGGCGGTCACTGTCGCGCCGTCGGCCTGCACGATCTCCGCGAGCACGCCGGCGGAGGGCGCCGGCACTTCGAGCACGACCTTGTCGGTTTCGATCTCGATCAGGATCTCGTCGAGCGCCACGGCCTCACCGGCCTTCTTCTTCCATTGCAGCAGGGTTGCCTCGGCAACCGATTCCGACAGTTGCGGGACCTTCACATCCACGATAGCCATTTTGTTCTTTCAGTGCTTGTTTCGGGTCCGCGCGGTGAGCCGCCTTCAGGCCGGCCTCGACCGCGCGGAGTTATTTCCGCGCGCGAAGCGCGTCGGAAATAACGCTACTTGGTGAGGATGAAGCCCTTGAGCTTGCCGAAAGCGCCTTCGACCAGCGCCTTCTGCTGTTCCTGGTGCAGGTGCGCGTAGCCCACCGCCGGCGAGGCCGACGAGGGACGGCCCGCATAGGCGAGTTTCTGCCCTTCGAGCATGTTCTCGTGGATGTAGTGCTGCACGAAGAACCAGGCGCCCTGGTTCTGCGGCTCGTCCTGGCACCACACGATCTCCGTCGCGTTGGGATACTTCTTCAGCTCCGCCGCGAACGCCTTGTGAGGGAACGGGTACAGCTGCTCCACGCGCAGGATTGCAACCTCGTCCGAGTCGCGCTCTTCGCGCTTCTTCGCCAGGTCGTAGTAGACCTTGCCCGAGCACATCACGACGCGCTTGACCTTCTCGGCCTTGAGCTCCTTGCTCTCGGGGATGATCGTCTGGAAGCTGCCCTTCGTGAACTCGGCCAGCGGCGAGCTCGCGTCCTTGTTCCGCAGCAGCGACTTGGGCGTCATGATCACGAGCGGCTTGCGCAGGTTGCGCACCATTTGCCGGCGCAGCACGTGGAAGATCTGGCTCGCCGTCGTGGGCTGCACGACCTGCATGTTCGTGTCCGCGGCGAGCTGCATGAAGCGCTCGAGGCGCGCCGAGCTGTGCTCGGGGCCCTGGCCTTCGTAGCCGTGCGGCAGCATCAGCGTGATGCCGTTGACGCGGCCCCACTTCACCTCGCCGGACGCGATGAACTGGTCGATGACGACCTGCGCGCCGTTCACGAAGTCGCCGAACTGCGCTTCCCAGATCACGAGCGTGTTCGGGTCGTTCGAAGCGTAGCCGTATTCGAAGCCGAGCACCGCCTCTTCGGACAGGATCGAGTCGATCACGACGAAGGGCGCCTGGTTCTCGGCGACGTTGGACAGCGGCGTGTACGTGCCGATGTCCCACTTCTCGCGGTTCTGGTCGTGCAGCACCGCATGGCGGTGGGTGAACGTGCCGCGCCCGCAGTCCTCGCCCGACAGGCGGACGGGGTAGCCGCTCGCGACGAGCGAAGCGAATGCCATGTGCTCGCCCATGCCCCAGTCGACGTTGACTTCACCGCGGCCCATCGCCGCGCGGTCGTCGAGCACCTTCTTGACGAGCGGGTGCGGCGTGAAGTCCGCCGGGACCGTCGTGATCTTCTCGGCCAGGCGCTTCCACTCGGCCATCGGGATCGCGGTGTCGGCCGCATCGGTCCACTTCTTGCCCAGGAACGGCTGCCAGTCGACCGCGTACTTGCTCTTGAAGTTGGTCAGCACCGGGTCCACCGTGTGCTTGCCCTGGTCCATCGCCGCGCGGTAGGCCTTGACCATGTCGTCGCCCAGCGAATCGCCCAGGCTCTGCGCGGCGAGCTTGTCGGCGTACAGCTTGCGCGTGCCCGGGTGCTGGCCGATCTTCTTGTACATGAGCGGCTGCGTGAGCGAAGGCGTGTCCTGCTCGTTGTGGCCCAGCTTGCGGAAGCAGACGATGTCGAGCACGACGTCCTTGTTGAACTCCGTGCGGTAGTCCAGCACCATCTGCGTGGCGAGCACGACGGCCTCTGGGTCGTCGCCGTTCACGTGCAGCACCGGCGCCTCGATCATCTTGACGACGTCGGTGCAGTACAGCGTCGAGCGGCTGTCGCGCGGGTCCGACGTGGTGAAGCCGATCTGGTTGTTGATGACGATGTGCACCGTGCCGCCGGTGAAGTAGCCGCGCGTCTCGGCGAGCGCCAGCGTCTCCATCACCACGCCCTGCCCCGCGAATGCGGCGTCGCCGTGCACGAGCACCGGCAGCACCTGCTGGCCCTTCGGGTCGGCGCGGCGGTCCATCCGGGCGCGCACCGAACCTTCGACGACCGGGTTCACGATCTCGAGGTGCGAGGGGTTGAAGGCGAGCGACAGGTGGACCGGGCCGCCGGGCGTGGACACGTCCGAGCTGAAGCCCTGGTGGTACTTCACGTCGCCGGCCGGGAGGTCCTCCTTCGCGGTGTGGTCGAACTCGGCGAACAGGTCGGCGGGCATCTTGCCCATGATGTTCACGAGCACGTTCAGGCGCCCGCGATGGGCCATGCCGATCACGATTTCCTGCACGCCCTTGGCGCCCGCGTTCTGGATCATCTCGTCGAGCGACGGGATGAAGCTCTCGCCGCCTTCGAGCGAGAAGCGCTTCTGGCCGACGTACTTGGTGTGCAGGAAGCGCTCGAGGCCCTCGGCAGCCGTGAGCCGGTCGAGGATGTGCTTCTTCTTGTCGGGCGAGAAATTCGGCTTGCTGCGGATCGTTTCCAGCCGCTGCTGCCACCAGCGCTTGCGGTTCTGGTCGCTGATGTACATGTACTCGGCGCCGATCGAGCCGCAGTACGTTTCGCGCAGCGCGTTGATCAGCTCGCGCAGCGTCATCGACTCCTTGCCGAAGAACGTGTTGCTCGTGTTGAACACCGTCTCCTGGTCGGCATCGGTGAAGCCGTAGAACGACGGCTCCAGCTCGGGGATCTTCTCCCGCTCGGTCCGCTTGAGCGGGTCGAGGTCGGCCCAGCGGGAGCCGACGTTGCGGTAGGCGGCGATCAGCTGCTGGACGGCAGTGCGCTTGCGGGCGAGCTCGGAGTCGGCGCCGGACGCCTCGACGACGCGGCTCGTGCCCTGCTTCGCCCGCTCGGCGAATGCGTTGATGACGGGCAGGTGCGGGACGTCCTTGGCCTCGCTGCCATCGACGGCGGGCACGTGCTGCAGCGCGTCGAAGTAGTCGCGCCACGTGTCGGGCACGCTGGTCGGGTTCGCGAGGTAGTTCTCGTACATCTCCTCGACGTATGGCGCGTTGCCACCGAAGAGATAGGAATTGCCCTTGTAGGCCGTGTAGACGGTGCCGGGATCGCTCATGCTTCGCTGACTTTCCGCCACCCTTCAGGTGGCTTTGGCTGGTTGTAGAAACCTTCCGCGACACGGCTTAACCGATTGGCGGATGCGACGGTGGCTGGGAAGGGGCCTTGGTTGCGGATTCGATTGTGCCACCTTTTGGATTGCGCGGTGCTGACGCGTGCGTCATGAAGCCATGAGCTCCCGGATCTGCTGGAGGGCGGTGGGGTCTTCGATCGTCGTCAGGTCGCCCGGGTCGCGGCCTTCCGCGACGGCCTGGATCGCACGGCGCAGGAGCTTGCCGCTGCGCGTCTTGGGCAGCAGGTTCACGAAGTGCACGCGCGACGGCCGGGCGACGGCGCCGAGCTGGTCGTCGACGACTTTCATGATGTCGCCTTCGAGCTTCAGCTTCGCGGCGCTGTCTGCGACGGTCGAGCTGTCGCGCGGCACGACGAACGCCATCGCGACCTGGCCCTTGAGCTGGTCGGCAACCCCGACGACGGCGACCTCCGCGACGTTCGGGTGGCTGGAGATGCTTTCCTCGATCTCGCGCGTGCCGAGCCGGTGGCCGGCCACGTTGATGACGTCGTCGGTGCGCCCGAGGATGTAGAAGTAGCCGTCCTCGTCGCGGATGCCCCAGTCGAACGTGCTGTAGACCGTCTTGCCCGGCACCGTCTTCCAGTACGTGTTGACGTAGCGCTCGTCGTCGCCCCACACGGTCTGCATGAAGCCGGGCGGCGTCGGCCCTTCGATGACGACGACGCCCTTCTCGTCGGCGCCTTTGAGTTCGTCGCCCGTGGTTTCGTGCACGAGGCGAACGTCGTAGCCGTACATGGGCACGCCGGGGCTGCCGAACTTGCTGCGCTTCTTCTCCACGCCGTTCGCGATGGTGAGGATCGGCCAGCCGCTCTCGGTCTGCCAGTAGTTGTCGATGACGGGCACGCCCAGCCCTTCGCTGATCCAGCGCGCCGTCGGCTCGTCGAGCGGCTCGCCGGCGAGGAACAGCGCCTTCAGGCTGGACAGGTCGTACTTCTTCAGGAACGCGGGGTCCTGCTTCTTCAGCACGCGCACCGCCGTCGGCGCGCTGAACATGCCCGTCACCTTGTACTTCTCGACCAGGCTCCACCAGATGCCGGCGTCGGGCCGGATGGGCAAGCCCTCGTACATGATCGTTGCCATGCCGGCGATGAGCGGTCCGTACACGATGTAGCTGTGGCCGACGACCCAGCCGATGTCGCTGGTCGAAAAATACGTTTCGCCCGGCTCGCCCAGGAAGATGTGCTTCATGCTCGACGCGAGCGCGACGGCATAGCCGCCGACGTCGCGCTGCACGCCTTTCGGTCGGCCCGTGGTGCCGCTGGTGTAGATCGTGTAGCTGGTATCGGTGGATTCCAGCCACTCGCATTCGACCTTCGCGTGCTCCTGCTGCTGCACGAGCGTCGACCAGTCGTGGTCGCGCTCGGCGTTGCGCTCCATGGGCGCCAGGCCGCGGTCGACCAGCACCACGGACTGCGGCTTGTGCTTCGACTGGCGGATCGCTTCGTCGAGCAGCGGCTTGTACGCGAGCACCTTGCCGCCGCGGGAGCCGGCATCGGCGCTGACGATGACCTTGGGCGTGAAGTCGTCGATGCGCGAGGCGAGCGACACCGAGGCGAAGCCGCCGAACACGACGGAGTGGATCGCACCGATGCGCGCGCAGGCGAGCATCGCGAACGCGGCTTCCGCGATCATCGGCATGTAGATCAGCACACGATCGCCGCGGTGCACGCCGAGGCTCTTCAGCGCCCCGGCGGCGCGCTGCACTTCATGGTGCAGCTGGCGGAATGTGTAAGTCCGCTCCGTGCCTGTCTCGGTCGACACGTAGATGAGCGCAGGCTGGTCCGGGCGCGTGAGCAGGTGGCGGTCGACCGCGTTGTGGCACAGGTTGGTCTGCCCGCCGACGAACCAGCGCGTGAAGGGCGGGCGGCTGTCGTCGCAGATGACTTTCGGCGGGCGGTGCCAGCCGATGAGCCGCGCTTCTTCCGCCCAGAAGCGGTCGCGGTCCTCGAGCGAGCGGCGGTGGAACTCTTCGTATCGCATGCTACGGCTCCTGGTCCTTGATGATGGCGAGCACTTCGCGGAAAGCCTCGTGCTCCGCCGAACGCAGCCACTCGAAGGCGACCATTTCCGTCGTCACGAGTTCCGCGCCGGCGCCGGCGAGACGGTCGAAGGCCGCATCGCGGCTGCGCTCGGTCCGCGAACTGCAGGCGTCCGTCACGACCCACACGTCGAACTCCTCGTCGAGCAGGTCGAGCGACGTCTGCATCAGGCAGACATGGGCTTCGCAACCTGCGATGACGATGGTGTTGCGTGCGTCTTCGGCAGGCTGGTTCTGTTTTTGCAGGTGCTTCGGCAGGCTGCGGGCGTTGCCGCCCTGCGGTCGCGCGGGCGGACGCAGCAAGTCGGCGAGCCCGTCGGCGACGGCGCTGAACGACATCTTCGAGAGCGTCTTGCGGCAGAGCGCCTTCAGCTCCGGCACGTTCTCGCCGAGGCCGGCGGGGTTCTCCTCGGTCCCCCACACGGGCACTTCGAGCAACCGCGCAATGCGCGCCAGCCGCAACGCGTTGCGGACGACCTGCTCGCCCTCGTGGATGGAGGGCATCAGGCGCGACTGGTAATCGACCAGCACCAGTTGGGAGTCTTCAGCGTCGAGCAGCATGGATCAGGGTTAAAAGTCCCCTAGATTATTCCAGCGTGTTCCAATGAAAGCGAAGTTTCGCAAACGAGGAGACCCTCCGCATGAATGCGCCCACGCCCACTTCGTTCCTCATGTCCGGAGCGGACTACCGCGAGTCGCTGCGCCGCTATAAGCCGAATGTGTTCGTCGATGGCCGCAAGGTCGACTGCGTGGCGGACGAGCCCGCGTTTCGCCCCGGCATCAACGCAATCGGCCTGACTTACGACTACGCGCTGCGAGATGAATTCGCGCCGCTGATGACGGCGGTCCAGCACACCAGTGGCAAGCGGGTCAACCGGCTCACGCACATCGACACGAGCGCGGGGGACCTGCTCAACAAGCTGGAGGCGGTGCGGCTCGTGTGCCAGGAAACGGGCTGCGCGCAGCGCTACCTCACGCACGACGCGCTGAACGCGCTCGCCCAGGTCACCGCGCGCATCGACGATGCGAAAGGCGGCAAGGAACATACCGGCCGCTTCCTCGACTACCTGCACCGGGTGCAGGACCAGGACCTCACCCTCGGCATCGCGATGACTGACGCGAAAGGCGACCGCAGCCTGCGGCCGCACCAGCAGGCCAATGCCGACAGCTACCTGCACGTCGTCGAACGCAATGCGAAGGGCATCGTCATTTCCGGCACGAAGGCCATCGTGACCTCGGCGCCGTATGTCCACGAGCTGCTCGTGATGCCTTGCAGGAACATGGGGCGGGAAGACGCCGACTTTGCCGTGTGCTGCGCGGTGCCGCTGGACGCACCCGGCCTCACGATCGCCGCGCGGCCCGCGGGCCGGCCCGGCGACAAGCTGGAGCACGGCGATGCGCTCTTCTCGCGCAAGTACGGCCAGAGCACCGGCGTGTGCATCTTCGACAAGGTCTTCGTGCCGTGGGAGCGCGTGTTCTACGCAGGCGAATGGGAGCACAGCGGCCACCTCACGTACAGCTACGCCACGCACCACCGCCAGACGTGCATCGCGGCGCGCGCGGGCTTCGGGGACCTGCTGATCGGCGCGGGCGCCCTGATGTGCGAGGCGAACGGGTTCGATCCCGGCAAGGAGACACACCTGCGCGAGCAGATGGTCGAGCTGATCAAGATCACGGAGGGCTTCTTCGCGTGCGGCGTTGCCTCGAGCGTGTATGGCAAGGCCGACGAGCACAGCGGCACCTTCATGCCCGACCCGGTGTTTGCGAACATCGGCAAGCTGCTGCTGGCCACGCAGATCTACGACATGCACCGCATCGCGCACTACGTGAGCGGCGGCCTCATCGTGACCCTGCCCGGCCCGGACGAGGACCACAACCCGCAGACGGGCGCGAAGCTCTCGGACGTGCTGCGCGCCAACCCCGCCGTACCCTACGAACAGCGCATCCAGACGGCGCGCTTCATCGAGGACCTGACGGCGGGCTACCAGGGCGGCTGGTACAGCGTGATCAGCCTGCACGGCGGCGGCTCGCCCGCGGCCATGAAGCAGGAGATCTGGCGCAACTACCCGGTCGGCTCCAAGGTCGAACTGGTGGAGCGACTGCTCGAACGCGGGCTGGCCCACGATCCGGCACGCGCGATCACCTCGAACCGCCAGCCCGGCAAGTGCTGCGACATGGGCTGCTCCGCGCCCGGCCAACCGGTCATGGTGGACCTGCCGGCTTCCCCTTCGAAAGACTAGGCGCGCAGGCCCAGCGGCACCGGCATCGTCGGCGAGATTTCGACGCGCATGACGCGCCGCGCGACCGGGTGGCGCTCGGCCAGCGGCGTGATGCCCATCGGCCGCGAATGGCGCTCCCGCTCTCGCTGCAGGTGGTGGTGGCGCCGCTCTTCGCCGCGCTGGAATTCGTCGATGCTGGTGCGCACCTCGCGGTAAAGGTCCTCCACCGAACCGATGTCGGGCCCGGAGGTTTCGAGCGCGAAGCCGGGAACGAGCACGATCTCGTTGCCGCCGGCGTCGAACTCGATGCGCGTGGGCTTCCCAAGCACGCGCTCGATCGCGGCCAGCGCCCGGTCGCGGCCCATGCCCGGCATCACGACCGTGAATTCCGCGAGGCCCGTGCGCGCCGCGAAACCCCGGTCGCCGGCGAGCGCGAGCAGCTTCTCCACAATCACGCCCGTCAGGCTGCGCGCGATGCGCGTGCCGTAGATGCTGCGCACTTCGATGAGGTCGGCGAAGTCGAAGACTGCGACGCTCAGCACGCGGCGGCTGGCTTCGCATTCGGCAAGCAGGCGGCCGCCGTAGGCAATCAGGCCTTCCTTGTTGTACAGGGCCGTGGCTGCGTCGATGCGGGCTTCTTCGAGCGGGTCGCGGGGCTTGCCGAAGCTCCCCCGCAGGCGCGTGGCGAAATTGCGCAGCGCCGGCATCCACCCTGTGGATGCGCCATCGCTGCTTGCGGGCATGTCCCCTTCACGCGGCAGTTGCTCCGTCGGCTGGAATTCGCTGGTCATCCGTTCCCCTTTTTCGCTTCTTTTCGCACCGCGCTGGCGGGTGCCCGATGCAGGGATGAGACCATGCAGCGCTCGAGCGCCGCTAGGGGAAACGTCGCCGCGCGTTTAGGGAAATCGCCTACGTTTCCGCGCTACTTGCCCTGGCTGGGCGACTCGTGAACCAGCAGCCAGTAGACGTGCAGCCGCTTGACCTGCTCGATGAAATGCACGAAGTCCACCGGCTTTCGCACGTAGCTGTTGGCCCCGCCCTCCAGGCTGGCGACGATGTCCTCGTCTTCGCTCGAGGACGTGAGGATGACGACGGGGACGTAGCGCGTGCGCTCGTCGGCGCGCACGCGCCGCAGCACCTCCAGCCCGCCCATCTTCGGCAGCTTCAGGTCCAGCAGCACCAGGCCCGGCACGTCGCGCACGTCGCGGCCATCGTGGCGGCCGGTGCCGAAGATGTATTCCAGCGCTTCCAGCCCGTCGTTGGTGACGACGACCTCATTGCGGACATTGTTCTCTGCCAGCGTCATCAGGGTGAGTTCCTGGTGATCCGGGTTGTCCTCGACCAGTAGTATCCGGTTGTTTTTCATCGGTCGTCCCTGCGCTGAGAGTGAACTGGAAGATCGCGCCCTGCCCGGGCGTGGAATTCGCCCAGACGCGCCCGCCGTGGCGGGTGACGATCCTGTGCACCGTGGCAAGGCCTATGCCGGTGCCCGCGAAATCCGTCACCGCGTGCAGGCGCTGGAATGCATGGAACAGCTTGTCGGCGTAGGCCATGTCGAAGCCCGCGCCGTTGTCCGCCACGAAGAAGACCTTCTGCCCGGCCTCCACGCGCGAGCCCACCTGGATGCACGCGGTGGGCGTGCGCGCGGTGAACTTCCACGCGTTCTCGATCAGGTTCTCCAGCACGATGGAGAGCAGCCTCGAGTCGCACGTGCACGCGATGTCCTCGTCGATCTCCACCGAGACTTCGCGCTGCGGGTCGCGCTGCCGCAGCCGCTCGACGATCTGCGCCGCCTTGTCGGCGAGGTTGACGTCTTCGGCGCGGATCTCCGCCCGCGTCACGCGCGCGAGCGACAGCAGGTCGTCGATCAGGTCCCCCATGCTGCGCGTGTTCTCGCGGATGCGATGCAGGAAGTGCTGGCCCTGCTTGTCGAGATGCTCGGCATGCCGGGTCTGCAGCGCGCGGCTGAAGCCGTCGATCGCGGCAAGGGGCGCGCGCAGGTCGTGCGACACGGAATAGGCGAACGATTCGAGTTCCGCGTTGGCGACGTGCAGCGCCCGGGTGCGCTCCTCGACGCGGCGCTCGAGGGAATCGTTGGCATCCACCAGCGCCTGCTGCGCGGTGATGAGCTGCGTGACGTCGTGAGCAAGCACGAGGCGCGCAGGCCGGCCCTCGAAATCCATCGCGTGCGAGGAGATCTCCACCCAGATCAGCGTGCCGTCCTTGAGTTTGTGCCGCCATGCGCGCGGCGCGGACACCGAATCGATGACGTCCAGCGTGTCATGCAGGCGCAAGACATCTTCGTCCGGCCGGATGTCGGCAATCGTCATTGCCAGGAATTCCTCGCGGCTGTACCCGTAGTGGGCGACGGCCGCGTCGTTCACCGTGAGGAACCTCAGCGAATCGCGATCGAAGACCCACATCGGGTGCGGGTTCGATTCGAAGAGCTGGCGATAGCGCGCCTCGCTCTCGCGCAGTTCGTTCTCCGCGCGCCAGGCCTGGGTCACGTCCGAGAAGACCACCACAGCGCCCGAGCGCTGGCCCTGCGCGCCAAGCATCGGGCGGGCACTGCCCTGCACCACCTTTTCTTCGCCGCCCGTCAGGGCGCCGCGCAGGACGTGCCGGAATCCTTCGACGTTCTCGCCGGCGAGCGCGCGGGCGACGGGGCGCTGAGGGGCTTCGCACGTGGTCGCGCCATCCATGAGGAAAATGCCGAGCTTGCGCGAATCGGCCTGCAGGAACTGCGTGCGCGCGCTGGATGCGAGCCCGGGCAGGATTCGCTGGGCCGCGGCGTTCACGTGCAGCACGCGGCCTTTCGGATCGACGACGAAGACACCCTCCGCCATGCCCTCGAACACCGATTCGAGCAGGTGCCGCTGGTGCGCCATCTCGGCCAGCGCCCCGTCCCGCTGCACCGCGCGCTCGGCGAGCCGGCGCGCCACTTCGGACAATCGCGTGTCGAGTTGGCCCAGTTCGCGCAGTGCGCGCGGCTGCCCCGCGGGCTCGGGCAACGGTGCCTCGTCGTCGGCAAGCGCGTCGACCCTTTCGAGCAGGCGCCTCACCGGCCGCGCGAGCACGCGGTCGCCGAACACCCAGGCTGCGCCCGCGGCAACGAGCGTGATCAACGTGAGCGCAGCGAGCTGCCGCAGCAGGCTGGACGCGAGCGGCGCGAGCAGCTCTTCGGTCGATGCCATGCCCGCCACGAACAGCTTTCGCTCGCCCGCGCGTCCCACGGGCCGCATCGCGAACAGCCACTGCTTGCCGTCGGCGCCGGTCGCGCGCTCGTAGCGCGGCTCGCCCTTGGCCATTGCCGCGACCAGGAAAGGCTCCGGCACCACCTCGCCCACCGCGGCCTTGCGCGCGCCGGCCGCGGCGAGGACCAGCCCATTCGCGTCGGCCACGAGCAGCGAAGTCTCCGGTGTGAGCGTGAGCAGGCGCAGTCGCTCGTCGGCCTGGCTGATGTCGACCGCGAGGTAGGTCACGCCGCGCAGCGTCGTGCCGTCTTCGCGGAACACGGGCAGGCCGAAGGTCAGGACGGGCTTGCCGCTCGCGCGGCTCACCGTGTATTCGCCCACGCTGAAGCGGCCCGTGCGCACCGCGCGCTTGAAGAATTCGCGGTCGGACGAATTGACGGATGAAGCGGGCCGCACCGCGCGGCATGTGAGGCGCCCGCTCGTGTCGAGCACGCCGAACGATCCGTACGCCGCCGGGTAGTGCGCCTGCAGCTTCTTCATGTAGTCGGCGCAGGCGGCTTCGTCTTCGCCGTAGACGGGCGGTGAATAGGCGATCGCGGCGAGCATCTGGCGCGCGCCTTCGACCAGGCTTTCCTGGTGGGCGGCGCCCAGGTCGACCACCGAGCGCAGGCCCGCCTCTGCCCGCACGAGCCTGCCCTCCTGCTCGCCGAGGGAAGACTGGACGACGACGATGAAAGCCGGTGCCGTCGCAATGAGCACCAGGAATGTCAACGCGGCCCGCAGGCCGAACGTACGTGTCACGCTGCCGATTTTCCTGCCCTTGTTTACCGGTCGACCGTTGCCGATGGAATGCCGCAGGCTCTCGTCGGCCCAATGCGCGGCGCTATAAAAAAATGACGGCGTCCATCCGAGTTTCGCGAAGTGAAGTTGTGTGTCAATGGGCATCCGCCTTAACCCCAAGGTATACAGAATACGGATGCCGACCGGCAGCAGCGCCCGTGCACGCGCGTGCGTGTTCCATTTAAACTGCCCCTCGATGCTCCAGGGACCCCCGCAACGCGAGGACAGCCAGCCTGCCACGATCAGGCTGCTTTGCGTCGAGGACAACGAGGACGACGTGGAGCTGATGGAACTTGCGCTCGAGCGCGCGGACCCCCACCGCCGCTACGAACTCAAGCGCGTCGACGACGCCGCCGGCTTCCAGGCCGCGCTCGAGGAGCACTTCGACGCGATCCTGTGCGACTTCAACATGCCGCGGTTCTCCCCTTATGCGGCGCTGCAGATCCTCATCTCCCAGCGCAGCCCGACGCCGCTCGTCGTCGTGACGCGCGCGATCGGCGAGGAAGCAGCGGTGCACGTGCTTCGCTGCGGCGCGAAGGACTACCTGACGAAGGACAAGCTCGGAACGCTGCCGCAGATCATCGACCGCGTCATGACGGAGCGCCGCCGCGCTCAGGAGCAGGAAAGGCTCGGGCGCGAACTCGAAGCGGCCTACAGCCGCCTGAAGACGCTGTCGGCGCGCCTCGTCGTCGCGCAGGAGCGCGAGCGCAACCTGATCTCGCGCGAGCTGCACGATCACCTCGGGCAGACACTCACCGGCATGGTGATCCACCTGCACGCGGCGAACCGCACGTCGGACCCCGAAGTCGCGCGCAAGTACACCGACATCGCGATGGACATGGCGCAGGGCGCCGTGCAGCAGGTCAAGACGCTGTCGTTCAACCTGCGGCCGGCGCAGCTGGACCTGCTCGGCCTGGTGGCGGCGACGCAATCTGCGGTGCAGCGCATCGCGGTGCCGGCCGGCCTGGACTTCGAAGTCATTTCGCGCGGCGCGGAGCCGGCGCAGCCCGGCGAGACCGCCGCCGTGGTGCTTCGCCTCGTGCAGGAAGCCATGACCAACATCGTCAGGCATGCGAAGGCGAGCCGCGTCGTCGTGCGCATCCGCTTCCTGCCGGGCGACCGCATCGGCCTGCTCGTGCTGGATGACGGCGTGGGCTTCGACAAGGACGAAATGCTCGGCGGCGAGACGAGCGCGCGCAACTTCGGGCTGCACGGGATGATCGAGCGCACCGAACTGGCGGGCGGCAAGCTGCAGATCCGCACGCAGCCCGGCAAGGGTGTCTGCATGCGGGCGGTGCTATAACGGGGAAAAGAAGCGAGGGAGTGATGAAAAGCACAGCGCCTGCCAAGACCATCCGCGTCGTCCTTGCAGACGACCACGATCTCGTGCGGTCCGGGATCAAGGCCCTGCTCTCCATGGTGGAGAGCGTGGAAGTGATCGCCGAAGCGCGCGACGGCCGCGAGCTCATCACGCTGGTCGAGAGCCTCGATCCCGACGTGGTGATGACCGACATCTCGATGCCCGGCATGGACGGCATCACCGCGATCTCCGAGATCCACGCCAAGCACCCGCAGGTGCGCTTGCTCGTGCTCTCGATGTACGACACCGTCGATTTCGTGAAGCGTGCCGTGGCGAACGGGGCCTGCGGCTACCTGATGAAGGACGCGCCGCCCTTCGAGCTCGAGCAGGCGATCCGCAGCGTGATGGCGACGGGCAGCTACTTCAGCCCGTCGATCGCGCAGCGGCTGCTGCAGCCTTCGGAGCCGACGATCGACGACGAGCTGACGCACCGCCAGATCGAGATCCTGAAGCTCATCGCGCAGGGCAAGGCGTCCAAGGAGATTGCCTACGAACTCGGCCTCTCGCCGAAGACCGTGGACGTGCACCGCGCGCGCATCATGGAGCGCCTGCACCTGAACGACATCGCGAGCCTGACGCTCTATGCGGTGCGCAAGGGCCTGATCAAGCCATGACGGAGTGAACCCGCGTCACTGCGGATTCACCCTCACCAGTTTCCCCGCATCCTCGTCCGTCACGAGGTAGAGCAGCCCGTCCGGGCCCTGCCGCACGTCGCGCACGCGGCCGATGCCTTCGAGCATGCGGTGTTCGCGCACCACTTTGCGCCCGTCCATCTCCAGGCGCGCGAGGTAGCCGAACTTCAGCGAGCCGACGAACAGGTTGCCCTTCCACGCGGCGCCGTAGCGGTCGCTCGTGAGGAAGGCCATTCCCGAAGGCGCGATCGACGGCACCCAGTAGTGGATCGGCTGCTCCATGCCGGCCTTGGCCGTGAGGCCCTCGCCGATCTTTCCGCCACCGTAGTTCTCGCCGTAGGTGATCACGGGCCAGCCGTGGTTGCGTCCTGCCTGCGGGATATTGATCTCGTCGCCGCCCTGCGGGCCGTGCTCGTGCATCCAGAACGTGCCGTCCGGCGCGAGCGTGGCGCCCTGCGAATTGCGGTGGCCGTAGCTCCACGTCTCCGGCAGCGCGCCCGCGCGGCCGATGAAGGGATTGCCCGGCGCCGGTGCGCCGTCCTTCGTGAGCCGCACGACCTTGCCGTGGTGGTTGTCCAGCGTCTGCGAATCTTCCTTGCGCGAATTGCGCTCGCCGAGCGTCATGAAGAGGTTGCCGTCGCGGGCCTCGACGATGCGGCAGCCGAAGTGGTGGAAGCTCTGGACCTTCGGCTTCTGGCTGAAGATCACTTTCACGTCTTCCAGCCGCGTCGAGTCCGCACTCAGCTTCGCGCGGGCGAGCGCGGTGCTGTTGCCGCCGCTGCCCGGCTCGGAGAAGCAGAAGTAGATCGTGCGGTTCGTGCCGAAGCCGGAGTCGAGCACCACATCCAGCAGTCCGCCCTGCCCGGATGCGGCAACCGTTGGAACGCCGGCGAGAGGCACGCCGATTTTTCCGTCGGCTTCCACGACCCGCATGCGTCCGGGCCGCTCCGTGACCAGGAACCGCCCCTGCGGAAGGAACGCCACCGCCCACGGGTGCTCGAGTCCCTGGGCGACTGTCGCTGCGCGCATTTGCTGGCCGGAAGCGGGCGCGGCGACTGCCACGAGCGCGGCGGCCGCGACAAGATGGACCAAGTCACGGATGAGGTGGAAAGGGTTCGTTTGCATGCCACGATTCTGGCGGAAGGCTGTCGATGCGTGTCCAAAGCGACATCCACCGTTGCGTTCCCAATACGAATCAACAGCTTAGGCTTCGAACTTAACTTGACTTGTCATGAGGGCGGCAGGTATTCTCGCGCCCAATGTCCAAATGGCTCTTCCTTTTGCTGCTCACGGCCTGCCCCCTGGCGCAGGCTGCGCCGCCGGCATCGGGTGAAGACGACGTGGCGCGCTTCATGGCCGACAAGGGCCTGATCGAGCGCATCGAGCGCGTGAGCAACACGGTCAGTGACCGGGCGTCGGACCTGGTCGTGACGGCCATGGGTTTCCTCGGCGTGCCCTACCGCCGCGGCGGCAACAACGCCGAAAGCGGCTTCGACTGCAGCGGCTTCGTGCGCTCCATGTATGAGCGCACCGTCGGCCTGGTGCTTCCTCGGCAGGCGCGCGAGCAGGCGGCGGCCACCCAGACCATCGACAAGCAGGATTTGCAGCCCGGCGACCTCGTCTTCTTCAACACGATGAAGCGCGCGTTCAGCCACGTCGGCATCTACGTCGGCGAAGGGAAGTTCATCCATTCGCCCAAGCCCGGCGCGCAGGTCCGCGTCGAGGACATGGGCCAGAGCTACTGGAAAGCGCGCTTCGATGGCGCGCGGCGCGTGATGGGCATGCCCGTCGCGGCGCAGGCAGCGCCGGTCGCGGCGCAGGCTCCGCAGCCCTTCCAGGTTCCCTGAGCGTTACTTGCGCGGCGGGGGCACGTCGGTGCACGTGCCGTGCGCGATCTCCGCTGCCATGCCGATGCTCTCGCCCAGCGTGGGGTGAGGATGGATCGTCTTGCCGATGTCGATCTCGTCGGCACCCATCTCGATCGCCAGCGCGACCTCCCCGATCATGTCGCCCGCGTGCGTGCCCACGATGCCCCCGCCGACGATGCGATGCGTCTGCGCATCGAACAGCAGCTTGGTGAAGCCCTCGTCCCGCGTGTTCGCTATGGCGCGGCCGGAAGCCGTCCAGGGGAAGTGGCCCTTCTTGATCGCGATGCCTTGCGCCTTGGCCTGGTCCTCGGTGAGCCCGACCCAGGCAACTTCCGGGTCCGTGTAGGCGACGCTGGGGATCACGCGCGCATTGAAGGCCGCGGCCTTGAGCTCGGCATCGCCGTTCATGTCGCCGCAGGCCACTTCGGCGGCCACGTGCGCTTCGTGCACTGCCTTGTGCGCCAGCATCGGCTGGCCGACGATGTCGCCGATCGCGAAGATGTGCGGCACGTTCGTGCGCATCTGGATGTCGACGGGGATGAAGCCGCGATCCGTGACGGCAACGCCCGCTTTCTCCGCGCCGATCTTCTTGCCGTTCGGGCTGCGGCCCACGGCTTGCAGCACCATGTCGTAGACCTGCGGCTCCTTCGGCGCCTGCTCGCCTTCGAACTTCACGAGGATGCCGTCCTTGGTCGCTTCCGCGCCGACGGTCTTCGTCTTTAGCATGACGTTGTCGAAGCGGGGCGTGTTCATCTTCTGCCACACGCGCACCAGGTCGCGGTCCGCGCCCTGCATCAAGCCGTCGAGCATCTCGACGACGTCGAGCCGCGCGCCGAGCGTGGAGTACACGGTGCCCATTTCGAGGCCGATGATGCCGCCGCCCAGGATCAGCATGCGCTTCGGGCTGCCGCCCAGTTCCAGCGCGCCGGTCGAATCGACGACGCGCGGGTCCTTCGGCATGAACGGCAGCTGCACGGCTTGCGACCCGGCGGCGATGATGCAGTACTTGAAGCGGACCACCTGCTTCTTGCCGGACTTCTCCTGGCCGCTGCCGGTGGTTTCCTCGACCTGCATGTGGTGCGCGTCGAGGAAGGTGCCGACGCCGCGCGCGGTGGTCACCTTGCGCATCTTCGCCATCGCCGAGAGGCCGCCGGTGAGCTTGCCCACCACCTTGGACTTGTGCGCTCGCAGCTTGTCGAGGTCGACCTTTGGCTTGCTGTACGAGATGCCGAGCGATTCGAAGTGGCTCACTTCGTCCATCACGGCGGCAACGTGCAGCAGCGCCTTGGACGGAATGCACCCGACGTTCAGGCAAACGCCGCCGAGCGTTGCATACCGCTCCACGACGACGGTTCTCATGCCGAGGTCGGCCGCCCGGAACGCAGCAGAGTAGCCGCCCGGCCCCGCGCCGAGCACGAGCATGTCGCATTCGAGGTCGACGCCGCCGGCGTAGGAAGAAGCGGGCGTTGGCTGTTGGCTCCCTCCCCCTTCGGGGGACGGCTGGGGTGGGGGCGTCTTCGATGAGGCGGCGGCGTTCGAAAGTGCCCCCACCCTACCCTCCCCCGAAGGGGGAGGGGAAGAGGCACCGGAGGCTTCCAGCACCAGCAGCACCGACCCCTCGCTCACCTTGTCCCCGACCTTGACCTTCATCTCCTTCACCACACCTGCGTGCGATGACGGAATCTCCATCGAGGCCTTGTCGCTTTCGACCGTGACGAGGGACTGCTCGGCGGCGATCGTGTCACCCGCCTTCACGAGCACTTCGATCACCGAGACCTCGGTGAAGTCGCCTATGTCGGGCACCTTGACTTCGACGAGGCTCATGGACGCATCCTCATTTCGCTTCTTTCATCTTGATCGTGAACACATCGGCCGGCGCGGCGGAGTTGCGGTCGAACTCGCAGCCGGCGGCAATGCCCGCCTCCGCGATTTCCTTGGCCGTCTTCGCCTTGTCGTAGATCGCATGCATCGCGCCGAGCGCGAAGCTGCGCCCGGAGCCGATGCCCCAGAACTGCTTGAACTCGAAAACTTCGCGGTAGCTGTAGAGGCCGTAGATGCCCGACGCGTTCGCGATGACGACGCTGAACTGGCTCGACTCGTACGGGTCGCTGTCCTCTTCCTTGGTCTGCAGGAAGAAGTTTTCCTTCAGGTACGGATGCAGCTTGGTGAACGTGTCGAACACCTCATCCTTGTTGCCCAGCTTGAGGAGTTCGCGCGGCATCGAGCCAATGGCCTTGCGCAGGACGGGGAAGTGGGCGACCGTGCCCGCCATGCCGACGTAGCTCGGGCCCTGGTCGGTGTCCACGCGAAAGATCTTGGTGTTGTCCTCGAACCGGTGCGCAAGGCGCGTGTCGCCGAAAGTGACCAGGGTGTCCGCCGCAATCGCGATCTGGCCCGCCTTTCGCACCACCACAACTGTCGTCATTGTTTTTCTCTCCGGATTTTTTAGTGCCTCACAACATCGTGCGGCGGAAGTCCGAGAGGATAGCGCCCAGATAGGCGTTGAAGCGTGCTGCTGAGGCACCGTCGATCACCCGGTGGTCCCACGACAGCGACAGCGGCAGCATCAGGCGCGGCTGGAACTGCCTGCCGTCCCACACCGGCTCCATCTGGCTCTTGCAGACGCCGAGGATGGCGACTTCGGGCGCGTTGATGATCGGCGTGAAGTACCGCCCGCCGATGCCGCCCAGCGACGAGATCGTGAAGCACGCGCCGGACATGTCGGCGGGGCCGAGCTTGCCGTCTCGCGCCTTCTTCGCGAGCTCGCCCATCTCGGTGCTGATCTGGAAGATGCCCTTCTTGTCCGCGTCCTTGATCACGGGGACGACGAGGCCATTCGGCGTGTCCGCGGCGAAGCCGATGTGGAAGTACTGCTTCAGCACCAGCTGCTCGCCATCGAGCGACGAATTGAAGTCGGGGAATTTCTTCAGCGCCGCCACGCACGCCTTGATGAGGAAGGCGAGCATCGTGACCTTGATGCCGGCCTTCTCGTTCTCCTTGTTGAGCTGGACGCGGAAGGCTTCGAGCTCGGTGATGTCGGCGTCGTCGTGGTTCGTGACGTGCGGGATCATCACCCAGTTGCGGTGCAGGTTCGCGCCGCTGATCTTCTTGATGCGGCCCAGGTCCTTGCGTTCGACGGGCCCGAACTTCGTGAAGTCGACCTTCGGCCACGGCAGCAAGCCCAGCGCTTCGCCGCCACCCGCGCCCGCCGGCTTGCCGGCAGCCTTGGTGCTGACCTCGCCTTTCATCACCGAGCGCGTGAACGCCTGCACGTCCTCCTGCGTGATGCGGCCCTTCGGTCCGGTGCCCTTCACTTCTTCCAGCGGCACGCCGAGCTCGCGCGCGAACTTGCGCACGGACGGTGATGCATGGGGCAAAGTGCCGGTCGGAGCACTGGGTTCGTGGGGCGGCAGCGCGGCTGTGGGCGGCGTGCGCTCCATCGTGTTGCTCCCTCCCCCTCCGGGGGAGGGTTGCGGGGTCCCCGAGGAGCTTGCTCCTTGGGGTGCCGGTGGGGGTGGGGGCACCTGCGCAGAAGGCGCTTCGACAGGCTCAGCGCGAACGGCTCCTGATCCACCTGCCCCTTCCAGCATCCCGATCACATCACCCACGTTCACCTTGTCGCCGATCTTGACCTTCAGCTCCTTCAGCGTGCCCGCAGCGCTCGAAGGAATCTCCATCGATGCCTTGTCGCTCTCCACCGTGATGAGCGACTGCTCCGCCTTGATCGCATCGCCTGGCTTGACGAGGATCTCGATGACCGCGACGTCCTTGAAGTCGCCGATGTCGGGGACGCGCAGCTCAATCGCTTGCGACTTGCTCCCTCCCCCTCCGGGGGAGGGTTGGGGTGGGGGCACGTTTGAAGCGGCGGGGGCGTTCGAAGGTGCCCCCACCCTGCCCTCCCCCGAAGGGGGAGGGGAAGAGGCACCGGCGCTTTCAAGCACCACCAGCACTGATCCTTCCTTCACCTTGTCCCCCAGCTTGACGCGCATCTCCTTCACGACACCCGCAGCGCTCGACGGAATCTCCATCGATGCCTTGTCGCTTTCGACGGTGACGAGCGACTGCTCGGCCTTCACCGTGTCGCCGGGCTTGACGAGCACTTCGATGACCGAAACCTCGTCGAAGTCCCCGATGTCGGGGACTTTCACTTCAATGGCTGCCATGTTCTTGTTCTCCGGGCTTCTTGTTCTTGCGCGCCGTCAGGCGTACAGCGGGTTGATCTTGTCTGCCTTGATGCCGTACTTCCTGATGGCCTCCGCGGCCTTGGCCGCGGGTAACGCGCCTTCATCGGCCAGCGACTTGAGCGCCGCCAGGACGATGTAGTGCCGGTTGATTTCGAAATGCTCGCGCAGCTTGCTGCGGAAGTCGCTGCGGCCGTAGCCGTCGGTGCCCAGCACGCGGTAGGTGCGGCCCTTGGGGATGAAGGGGCGGATCTGCTCGGCGTACGCCTTCATGTAGTCGGTGGATGCGATGACGGGGCCGCCGTGCTTTTCGAGTTGCTGCGCGACGAACGATACGCGCGGCTTCTCGGTCGGGTGCAACAGGTTGTACCGGTCGCAGTCCTGGCCGTCGCGCGTGAGCTCGTTGAAGCTCGGGCAGCTCCACACGTCGGCCTCGACGCCCCAGTCGTTCTTCAGCAGTTCCTGCGCAGCAATCGACTCCCGCAGGATGGTGCCGGAACCGAGCAGCTGCACGCGCTGGGCGCCCTTCGCCCCCGCGCCGCCGGGCTTGCACATGTACATGCCCTTGACGATCTGCTCCTCGGTGCCGACCTGCAGGCCGGGCATCGGGTAGTTCTCGTTCAGGAGCGTGATGTAGTAGTACACGTTGTCCTGCTTTTCCACCATGCGCTTCAAGCCGTGGTGCATGATCACGCCGACTTCGTGCGCGAACGTGGGGTCGTAGCTCACGCAGTTCGGGATCGTGCCCGCGAGGATGTGGCTGTGGCCGTCCTCGTGCTGCAGGCCTTCGCCGTTCAGCGTCGTGCGGCCCGACGTGCCTCCGAGCAGGAAGCCGCGCGCCTGCATGTCGCCGGCCGCCCAGCACAGGTCGCCCACGCGCTGCAGGCCGAACATCGAGTAGTAGATGTAGAACGGCACCATGATGCGGTTGCTCGTGCTGTACGACGTGGCCGCCGCGATCCAGCTCGCCATGCCGCCCGCTTCGTTGATGCCTTCCTGCAGGATCTGCCCCGCCTTGTCTTCCTTGTAGTAGGAGACCTGGTCCTTGTCCTGCGGCGTGTACAGCTGGCCGGCCGGGTTGTAGATGCCGATCTGGCGGAACAGGCCTTCCATGCCGAAGGTGCGCGCTTCGTCGACGAGGATGGGGACGGCGCGCGGGCCGAGTTCCTTGTCGCGCAGCAGCGTGGTGAGGAAGCGCACATAGGCCTGCGTCGTGCTGATCTCGCGGCCCTCGGCGGTCGGGTCGAGCACGGCCTTGAAGGTTTCGAGCGGCGGCACCTTCAGCTGCTCGTCCGCCTTGGCACGGCGCTTGGGCAGGTAGCCGCCCAGCGCCTGGCGGCGCGCATGCAGGTACTGCATTTCAGGCGTGTGCTCTTCGGGCTTGTAGAACGGCACCTCGGCGAGCTTCTCGTCCGGGATCGGGATGTTGAAGCGGTCGCGGAAAGCCCGGATGTCGTCGTCCGTGAGCTTCTTCGTCTGGTGCGCGGTGTTCTTGCCTTCGCCGCTCTTGCCCATGCCGAAGCCCTTGACGGTCTTGATCAGCAGCACGGTGGGCTGGCCCTTGTGGTTCACGGCGCGGTGGTACGCCGCATAGACCTTCTGCGGGTCGTGGCCGCCGCGGTTGAGGCGCCAGATGTCCTCGTCGCTCATCTTCGCGACCATTTCCAGGCCCTTCGGATGCTGGCCGAAGAAGTTCTTGCGCACGAACGCGCCGTCGTTGGCCTTCATGGCCTGGTAGTCGCCGTCGAGCGTGTCCATCATGATCTTGCGCAGCACGCCTTCCTTGTCGCGCGCGAGCAGCGGGTCCCAGTAGCTGCCCCAGATCAGCTTGATCACGTTCCAGCCCGCGCCGCGGAACTCGCCTTCGAGTTCCTGGATGATCTTGCCGTTGCCGCGCACCGGCCCGTCGAGGCGCTGGAGGTTGCAGTTGACGATGAAGATCAGGTTGTCGAGCTTCTCGCGCGCCGCCATGCCGATCGCGCCGAGCGATTCCACTTCGTCCATCTCGCCGTCGCCGCAGAACACCCACACCTTGCGGTTCTCGGTGTTCGCGATGCCGCGCGCGTGCAGGTACTTCAGGAAGCGCGCCTGGTAGATCGCCATCAGCGGGCCCAGCCCCATCGACACCGTCGGGAACTGCCAGAACTCTGGCATGAGCTTGGGGTGCGGGTAGCTGGAGATGCCCTTGCCATCCACCTCCTGGCGGAAGTTCAGCAGCTGCTCCTCGGTGAGGCGCCCCTCCATGAAGGCGCGCGCATAGATGCCGGGCGACGAGTGGCCCTGGATGTAGAGGCAGTCGCCACCGTGGTTCTCGCTCTCCGCGTGCCAGAAGTGGTTGAAGCCCGCGCCGAACATCGTGGCGAGCGAAGCGAACGAACTGATGTGGCCGCCGAGGTCGCCGCCGTCGGCCGGGTGCAGCCGGTTCGCCTTGACGACCATCGCCATCGCGTTCCAGCGCATGTACGCGCGAAGGCGCTCCTCGATCTCGAGATTGCCGGGCTGGCGCTCCTCGTCGTCGGGTTCGATGGTGTTGACGTAGCCCGTCGTCGCGGAAAACGGCATGTCGATGCCTTCCTGCCGCGCCTGCTCCAGCAGCTGTTCGAGCAGGTAGTGGCCGCGCTCGCGGCCCTCGCTCTGGATGACGGCCGACAGGGCGTCGATCCATTCGCGGGTCTCCTGCGCGTCGGCGTCGTTGGCGGCCGCTCCGAACAGGTTGTCGGGCTGTGCAGACATGGGGCTGTCTCCTATGTGTTTGTTCGCAATTTAGTACGGCCTGCCCGTACCGTGACGCGAGTGTGGCACAGATTTCGTCGCATTTCAAATTATGCGCACTGTTTTCATAATGTGGGTTATACGTAGCCAGACCGCCGTGCGAACAAAGTCCGCGCGAAGCCCCCGCGGCGCGTTGCAGGAGGACATGGAAAGGGGTACCAGGCAGGTGCGCCTACACTTGGAACCTCATGCATGACCCCGTGACCGCCCACGAGCTGAACGAAGCGCCGCCCGCGGCCGACACAGCGCCCACGACATCGTGGTGGCGGCGGTGGTGGCGCCGCCAGACGCCGGTCCACCAGGACCGCTTCGCGATGCTCGCACCGCTGGCGGCGGTGATGCTCTTCCTCGCCGCGATCGTCTCGGCGTTCTGGTACCTGCGCCTCGAGGAAATGGACCGCGAGCAGGAAGCGGTGAAGCGCGACGTCGAATACGCGCAGCAGCGCGTGCGACTGCGCCTGCTGGAGCGGCAGGAACAGATGATGCGCATCGCGCGCGACATCGCGAACAAGGAAGTCGACTCCGAAGAATTCATGGGACGGGCCGAATCGCTCGTCGTGCAATACCCGGAGTTGCAGGCCCTGAGCTGGATCGACGGACGGCGACGCGTGAAGTCAAGCTACGCGACGCCCAGCCTGCCCAGCCAGCAGCTGCGCGTCGCCGGCGAAGTGCTGCGCGCCGGCGAAACCGAAAGCACCTACAGCCTCGCACGCGACCTGCAGCAGCCCGTGTACTCGCAGCCCGGCGCAGGCGGCGACAGCGCCGGCATCCTGCAATTGCACATCCCGCTCACCGAGCAGGCGCGCTTTGCGGGCGTCGTGCTCGGCGAATACTCGATCGACGGCCTGCTGCGCTACGGCGTTCCTGCGGATGTCTCCGCGAAGTACGCGGTGTCGCTGCTTGACGGCAAGGGCCGCGTACTGGCTGGCACGATCGTTCCGCCGCGCAACCCGGCCACGCAGCTGCTGCCCTGGGCCGCGCAGACCAACGAATACGAAGTGCCCGTTTCGCCGGTGGGCAACGGCCTCATCATCCGCGCGCAGGCGTACCGCACTTCGCTCGGCGTGATCGGCAGCGGCCTCTTCTGGCTCGTGATCGCACTGAGCGCGATGACCGCGTGGATGCTGATCGGCAACTGGCGCCACACCCGCCGCCGCATGCAGGCGCAGCAGGCGCTCATCTCCGAAACGAACTTCCGGCGCGCCATGGAGAACTCCATGCTCACGGGCATGCGCGCGCTGGACATGCAGGGCCGCATCACCTACGTGAACGCCGCGTTCTGCCAGATGACGGGCTGGGGCGAGGCGGAACTCGTGGGCCGCACGCCGCCCTTCCCCTACTGGCCCGAGCAGGACCGCGAGCAGCTCGCGGCGCGTCTCGACGACGAGCTGCATGGCCGCACGACGCCCGGCGGCTTCCAGGTGCGCGTGAAGCGCAAGGACGGCACGCTCTTCGACGCGCGCCTCTATGTGTCGCCGCTGGTGGACGCCAAGGGACACCAGACCGGCTGGATGACGTCGATGACCGACATCACCGAGCCGAACCGCATCCGCGAGCAGCTGTCGGCTTCGTACGAACGATTCACGACGGTGCTGGAAGCGCTCGACGCGTCGGTCTCGGTCGCGCCGCTGGGGAGCGAGGAGCTGCTGTTCGCCAACAAGCTTTATCGCCTCTGGTTCGGCGTCCAGACCGCCGGCCACCTTCAGATGGTTGCGCAGGCCGGCGTTCCCGAGCAGCCACGCAACGAGGACTCGCTGGACGAGGTCGATTCGCTGGTCGGCCTGCCGACGGGCGCGCTCACCGCTGCGCAGTCCGAGAACGCCGAAATCTTCGTACCCGAACTCGGCAAGTGGCTCGAAGTGCGTTCGCGCTACCTCAACTGGGTGGACGGCCGGCTTGCGCAGATGGTGATCGCGACCGACATCACGCCGCGGCGCCACGCCGAAGAGCAATCCGCGGCGCAAGCCGAGCGCGCGCAGTCGGCGAGCCGCCTGATCACGATGGGCGAAATGGCGTCGAGCGTCGCGCACGAACTGAACCAGCCGCTGACGGCGATCAACAACTACTGCAACGGCCTCGTCTCGCGCATCAAGGGCAAGCAGATCAACGAGAACGACCTGCTTGCGGCGCTCGACAAGACCGCGCGGCAGGCGCAGCGCGCGGGCCAGATCATCCAGCGCATCCGTTCTTTCGTGAAGCGGAGCGAACCCAACCGCACGCTCTCCGACGTGACCATGATGGTCAACGAGGCCGTGGAACTCGCGGAGATCGAGCTGCGCCGCCGCAATGTGCGTCTGTCGCACTACGTCGCGGCCCGGCTGCCGAAGCTGCTCGTCGACCCCATCCTCATCGAGCAGGTGCTCGTGAACCTGCTCAAGAATGCGGCCGAGTCGATCGAGCACGCGCAGCGCCCCGTGTCGCGCCGCAGCGTGGAACTGCGCGTCGTGCCCAAGCATGTCGACAACCAGGGCGTGGTCGAGTTCTCCGTGCTCGATTCCGGCCAGGGCCTTGCACCCGAGGTGATGGACCGCCTGTACGAAGCGTTCTTCTCGACGAAGGTGGAAGGCATGGGCATCGGCCTCAACCTGTGCCGCACCATCGTGGAATCGCACCAGGGACGGATGCAGGCCGAGAACATCTACAATGGCAGCGAAGTCGCCGGCTGCCGTTTCTCCTTCTGGATTCCTGTCTCCGGCGCTACAAATACGATAGTGAACAAGGACGCCGGGGTGACAACAGCATGAGCTTGATTCCCAAGAAGGGCACCGTCTACGTGGTGGACGACGACGAGGCCGTCCGCGACTCGCTGCAATGGCTGCTCGAAGGCAAGGACTACCGCGTCCGCTGCTTCGACTCCGCCGAGTCGTTCCTCTCCCGCTACGACCCGCGCGAAGTCGCGTGCCTGATCGTCGACATCCGCATGGGCGGCATGACGGGGCTGGAACTGCAGGACCGCCTGATCGAGCGCAAGTCACCCCTGCCCGTGGTCTTCATCACCGGCCATGGCGATGTGCCGATGGCCGTGAACACGATGAAGAAGGGCGCGATGGATTTCATCCAGAAGCCCTTCAAGGAAGACGAACTCGTGAGCCTGGTCGAGCGCATGCTCGAACATGCAAAGGGCGCGTTTGCCGAATACCAGAGCGCGGCCAGCCGCGACGCGCTTCTCTCCAAGCTGACCTCGCGCGAGGCGCAGGTGCTCGAACGCATCGTCGCCGGCCGCCTGAACAAGCAGATCGCCGACGACCTGGGCATCAGCATCAAGACGGTGGAGGCGCACCGCGCCAACATCATGGAAAAGCTGAACGCGAATACCGTGGCCGACCTGCTGAAGATTGCGCTCGGCCAGAACGCCCCGAAATCCTGATGACGGCCCAGTTGATAGACGGCAACGCGCTTGCCGCGAAAATCCGCGCCGAAGTGGCGGGCCGCACGGCGGCGTTGAAGGCGCGCGGCGTGCAGCCGGCCCTCGCGATCATCCTCGTCGGCGAAGACCCGGCGAGCCAGGTCTACACGAAGCACAAGGTCAACGACAGCACGGAAACGGGCCTGGCGGCGACGCTCGAGCGCCACCCGGCCGACATGGCCGAAGCGGCGCTCCTGCAGCGCATCCGCGAACTGAACGAAGACCCCCATGTGCACGGCATCCTCGTGCAACTGCCGCTGCCGAAGCACATGGACTCGCAGAAGGTGATCGAGACGATCTCGCCCGCCAAGGACGTCGACGGCTTCCACGTCGCGAGCGCCGGCGCCTTGATGGTCGGCCGCCCGGGGTTCTGGCCCTGCACGCCCTACGGCTGCATGAAAATGCTCGAAGCGATCGGCTGCGACCTGCGCGGCAAGAACGCGGTCGTGATCGGCCGCAGCAACATCGTCGGCAAGCCGATGGCGATGATGCTGCTCGCCAAGGATGCGACGGTGACGGTCTGCCACAGCCGCACGCGCGACCTGAAGTCGTTCACGGTCAATGCGGACGTCGTCGTTGCCGCAGTCGGCAAGCGCAACGTGCTCACTGCCGACATGGTCAAGCCCGGCGCCGTCGTCATCGACGTCGGCATGAACCGCAACGACGAAGGCAAGCTCTGCGGCGACGTGGATTTTGCCGGCGTGCGCGAGGTGGCGGGCTGGATCACGCCCGTGCCTGGCGGCGTCGGGCCGATGACGCGTGCAATGCTTCTCGTGAACACGCTGGAAGCGGCGGAGCGGGCCACCGCCAGCCATTGAAAGGCGGGGGCTTGGCGCAAAATAGGCGCCATGAGCAATCCCCTCCTCGACTTCGATAACCTCCCCCTTTTCGACCAGGTCAAGCCGGAGCACGTCGCCCCGGCGATCGACGCCCTGCTGGCCGATGCGAACGCCGCACTCGAGACCGTCACCAAGCCGGACTTCCCGGCGCAGTGGAACGAGATCGCCAAGGTGCTCGATGTGTCCACCGAAAAGCTGGGCCGCGCCTGGGGCGCCGTAAGCCACCTGAACGGCGTCGCGGATACGCCCCAGCTGCGCGCGGCGTACAACGAAGCGCTGCCCAAAGTCACCGAGTTCTGGACGCGCCTGGGCGCCGACGAGCGCCTGTACGCGAAGTACAAGGCGATCGACGTGAAGACGCTCAACCCCGAGCAGCTGCAGGCCCACAAGAACGCCATCCGCAACTTCGTGCTGGGCGGCGCCGAACTGCAGGGCGCCGACCGGGAGCGCTTCGCCGCGATCCAGGAACGCTCCGCCGAACTCACGCAGAAGTTCAGCGAGAACGCGCTGGACGCGACCGATGCCTACGCGTACTACGCCACCGAGGGCGAACTCGCGGGCGTGCCGGAAGACGTGGTGCAGGGCGCGCGCGCCGCGGCGCAGGCCGAGGGCAAGGATGGCTACAAGCTCACGCTGAAGATGCCGGTGTACCTGCCGGTGATGCAGTTCGCGCACAGCAGCCAGCTGCGCGAGCGCCTGTACCGCGCATACGTCACGCGGGCCAGCGACCAGGGGGATGCCAGGTTCGACAATACCGCCCTCATGCGCGAGATCCTCGCGCTGCGCCAGGAGGAAGCGAAGCTCCTGGGCTACCGCAACTTCGGCGAAGTGTCCGTGGTCGCGAAAATGGCCGACTCGCCCAAGCAGGTCATCGACTTCCTGCGCGACCTCGCCCGGCGCGCCAAGCCGTACGCCGAAAAGGACCTCGCCGACATGCGCGCGTTCGCGGCCGAAAAACTGAACCTGAAGGACCCGCAGGCCTGGGACTGGCCCTACATCGGCGAGAAGCTGAAGGAGGAGCGCTACGCGTTCAGCGAGCAGGAGGTGAAGCAGTACTTCACCGCCCCGAAGGTGCTCGCGGGCCTGTTCAAGATCGTCGAGACGCTGTTCGAAGTGACGCTGCGCCGCGACGTGGCGCCCGTCTGGAACGAAGGCGTCGAGTTCTACCGGATCGAGCGCGAGCGCCGCGATGGCGACCGCATGACGACCGAGCTGGTGGGCCAGTTCTACCTCGACCCCGCGGCCCGCACCGGCAAGCGCGGCGGGGCGTGGATGGACGATGCGCGCGCGCGCTGGCTGCGCCCGGACAACGGCCAGCTGCAAACGCCCGTCGCCTACCTCGTCTGCAATTTCGCGGAAGGCGTCGAAGGCAAGCCGCCGCTGCTCACGCACGACGACGTGATCACCCTCTTCCACGAATTCGGCCATGGCCTGCACCACATGCTCACGCGCGTGAACGAGCGAGACGTGTCCGGGATCAGCGGCGTGGAATGGGACGCCGTGGAGCTCCCGAGCCAGTTCATGGAGAACTTCTGCTGGGAGTGGGACGTGCTGAAGCACATGACCGCCCACGTGGACACCGGCCAGCCGCTGCCCCGCGAGCTGTTCGACAAGATGCTGGCCGCGAAGAACTTCCAGAGCGGCCTGGGGACGCTGCGCCAGATCGAGTTCGGGCTGTTCGACATGCTGCTGCACACGGAGCACGACCCGGCGCAGGACTTCATGCCGCTGCTTGCGAAGGTGCGCGACGAAGTGGCGGTGATCAAGCCGCCGGCCTTCAGCCGCACGGCCCATACCTTCAGCCACATCTTCGCCGGCGGCTACGCGGCGGGCTACTACAGCTACAAGTGGGCCGAAGTCCTGAGCGCGGACGCCTACGCCGCTTTCGAGGAGACCGCGGGAAAAAATGGCTTGCCCAGTATCGAAACCGGGCGAAAATACCGGCAGGCCATCCTTGAAGCCGGCGGAAGCCGGCCTGCGATGGAGTCGTTCAAGGCCTTCCGGGGCCGCGAACCCTCCCTGGACGCCCTGCTGCGGCACCAAGGCATGGCCTGAAGACGGAACACAGCTAACGGAGTCCTAACCGATGTCTATTGCCCGCAAATTGCTTGCCACGGGCCTCCTGGGGGTGCTCGGGACAGCCGCAATCACGAGCGGCGACGCATTCGCGCAACAGATTTACCGCATCGTCGGCCCCGACGGGCGGGTGACCTTCTCGGACCAGCCGCCGCCCGCCGGCGCGTCCAATGTCAAGGCAGCGCCGGTCGTCACGATGCAAGGTGGCGGCAGCGTGGAGAACGCGGGCCTGCCGGCCGAACTCCGCACGGTGGCGAACAAGTACCCGGTCACGCTGTATTCCGGCCCGAATTGCGACCCCTGCACGAGCGGCCGCGCGATGCTCTCGGGCCGCGGCATCCCGTTCACCGAAAAGCTGATCGCCACGCCGCAGGACTTCGACGCGTTCAAGCGCCTGCACGGCTCGCCTTCGCTGCCGCTGCTCACCATCGGCGGTCAGCAGCTCAAGGGCTATTCCGACGTGGAATGGGCGCAGTACCTCGACGCGGCGGGCTACCCGAAGACTTCGATGCTGCCGCCAAACTACCGGCAAGGACCCGCCACGCCGATGGTCGCCGTGCAGGAAGTGCCGGCAACGCCCGTCGATTCCGCCACGGCATCGAACCCGGCCGCACCGGCCCTGCCGCCGGCAGCGCCCGCCGACAACCCGGCAGGCATCAAGTTCTGAACTGGCGCGGCTCGCGCCGCGCTCAGTAGGCCAGCGTCTTCACGCCGCCCGCGGTGCCGAGCAGGCAAACGCTGGCTTTCTGGTGCGCGAAGACGCCCACTGTCACCACGCCCGGCCACTGGTTGACTTCCGATTCGAACGCCAGCGGGTCGGCGATAACCAGCCCCGACACGTCGAGGATGAACTGCCCGTTGTCGGTGGCGAGCGGGGCGCCGTCCTTCAAGCGCAGGCGCGCGACGCCGCCCATGGCAGCGAACTGCCGCTCGATGCGTCGCGCCGCCATCGGGATGACTTCGACAGGCACGGGGAACTTGCCGAGCGCGGTGACCAGCTTCGATTCGTCGGCGATGCAGACGAACTTCGCGGACTGTGCCGCCACGATCTTCTCGCGAGTGAGCGCCGCGCCGCCGCCCTTGATCATGTGGCCGCGCCCGTCGATCTCGTCGGCGCCGTCGATGTAGACGGAGATCGCCTCGACCTCGTTTGCATCGAACACGCGGATGCCGAGTGCCTCCAGGCGCGCCGTCGATGCATTCGAACTCGAGACCGCGCCACGGATGCTTTCCTTCATCGAAGCGAGCGCATCGATGAACTTGTTGACGGTGGAGCCGGTGCCGACGCCGACGATCTCGCCGGGCACCACGTACTGCAGCGCCGCTTCGCCGACGAGTGTTTTGAGTTCGTCCTGGGTCATTTGAGAGAATGATAGCCATGTCGCTGCTGCCCTATTCCCTGGCCCGCCCCTTCCTCTTCGGCCTCGATCCGGAAACGGCGCACGAACTCACGATGCAGTCGCTCGCGCGGCTGCACGGCACGCCCTTCCAGATCGCGTACTCGGCCGGCATGGTGGAAGACCCCGTGGTCCTTGCCGGGCTGACGTTCCCGAACCGCGTGGGGCTCGCGGCGGGCCTCGACAAGAACGCGCGCTGCATCGACGGACTCGGTGCGATGGGATTCGGCTTCGTCGAGGTCGGCACGGTGACGCCGAAGGCGCAGCCGGGCAACCCGAAGCCGCGCATGTTCCGGCTGCCGCGCGCGAACGCCCTCATCAACCGGCTCGGGTTCAACAACGATGGACTCGACGCATTCATCGCGAACGTGAAGCGATCGTCGTTCCGCGCCAAGGGCCGCATCCTCGGCCTGAACATCGGCAAGAACGCCGCCACGCCGATCGAGAAAGCCACCGACGACTACATCGCGTGCCTCGACGGCGTATACCCGCACGCCGACTACGTGACGGTGAACATCTCGAGCCCGAACACCGCGAACCTGCGCGCGCTGCAATCGGACGAGGCGATCGACGGGCTGCTCTCTGCAGTCGCGGCGCGGCGCGAGAAGCTTGCGAAGCAGCACGGCCGGCGCGTGCCGATCTTCGTGAAGATCGCGCCGGACCTTGACGAAGCGCAGGTCAAGGTGATTGCCGATGCGCTCAAGCGGCACGGCATGGATGGTGTCGTCGCCACCAACACCACGATCAGCCGCGATGCGGTGAAAGGCCTGCCGCATGCCGAGGAAGCGGGAGGCTTGAGCGGCGCCCCCGTGCTCGAAGCCAGCAACCGCGTCATCGCGCAGCTGCGCGCTGCGGTGGGAAAGGCTTTCCCCATCATCGGCGTGGGCGGGATCATGAGCGCGCAAGACGCGGTATCGAAGATCCGCGCGGGCGCCGACGTGGTGCAAATCTACACGGGCCTCATCTACCAGGGCCCGGGCCTGGTGAACGACGCGGCACGCACGATCAAGCGGCTGCGCCTGCCCTCCAATCAGAAAGCGTAGCTGCCCGTCAGCTTCACGCCCCACGTGCGCCCTGGGGCCGGTTCGTAGAAGCGCCCGTTGCCTTCGTTGACGATGACCGAGCCGGCATAGCGCCGGTCGAACACGTTGTCGACGCGCGCAGCGGCGGCCAGCTTCCACCGCTCGAGGTCGAAGACATAGCCGGCGTTCAGCGCGACTGTCGTGAACGAAGGCGCCGCTTCCGAATTCGCGTCGTTCACGAAGACGCGGCTCGAACGGCGCACCTCGGCCCCGGCCTGCCAGCCTCGCACGGGTTGCCACGCAAGCTCAGCGGCAGTCACGGCGCGCGCGGTGCCGGGAATGCGGTTGCCGGCGGGAATCGGCACGCCCGCAGCAGCGCACGGCGTCGCCGCGCACGTCAGAAAGCCTTCGCGGTAACGCGCGTCGAGCCACGTTTGCGCGGCCTGGAAACGCCAAGCGGGGGCCAGCGAGGCGCTCCACGACAGCTCGATCCCGCGGCGGCGCGACGCGCCCGCATTCTGGAACGTGCTGCGCCCGCCGACATTCGTCTGCGTGACGAGCTCGTCGCGTGTCGACGTCTGGAACACCGCGGCGTTCCACTCGGTGCGCAGCGCGGCGACGCTGCCGGATCGCCCTTTGACGCCGGCTTCGAGGTTCGTGCTGCGCGATGGGCGCAGCGCGAAGTTCAGGCCCGGCGTGCCGTCGGGCCGGTAGGCAAGCTCGTTGAACGTCGGCGTCTCGAAGCCGCGGCCTGCCGCTGCATAGAAATGGAGCTGCGGCGACAGGGCGAACATGGCTGCGGCGGCGGGCAAGGTCGCGCTGTAGCCCACATTCCCGCTGTCGTCGCGGTTCGTGCCCGCGATGTAGTTGTCGCTGGACGCGAAACGCACGCTGCTGTGCCGCACGCCGGCCGTGAGCGTCCAGCGCGGCGACACCTTCCACTGCGCCTGCACGTACGGATCGGTATTCGTCACGCGGTTGTCCTCGTCGCGCCGCAGCGCGCCTTCCACGCCCAGCACGGCGCCGGCGAAGTTCTGCCGCCCGATGCGGTGTTCCTCCAACGTGTCGTAGGCGACGCCCGCCACCAGTTCGAGCGCACCGAGCGACGTGTCGAGGCGGGATGTCCACCGCACGTCGGTGCCCGCGTACCGCCGCGACAGGTGGATCACGCCGCCGGGATGCAACGGATTGCCTTGGGTCGCCACCGGGATCGACTGGAACTGCACGGTCTCGCGCTCGCCGCCATAGAGCAGGACGCGGATCGAGTTGGCAGCTGACAGCTTGTGTTCATGCACCAGGCCGATCTGCTGCTGCTTCACCGTCTTTCGGGTATTGAACTGCAACGCCGCGGGATCGAAGCTGCGCGGTGCCGTTTCGAACTGCGCGCGCGACAGGCCCAGCGGATCGTCGGCGCGCAGCTGCAGGCTGTTGGCGACGAGGGTCCACTTGCCCGCTTCGGCGGCGCCTATATCCAGCCGCGCATTGAACACATCGCGCGATGCCGCGCTGTGGTCGCGCCAGCCATCCGTTTCGAAGTGGCTCGCGCTCACGACGTAACCGACGCGGCCGCTCGCGCCACTGAGCTTCAGGCCCGGCCGCGAAAGGCCCTCGCTCCCCGCTGCGATGCTCGTCGAAAGCGTGGGCGGGCCCTCACCCGGCTCGGTGAAGACCTGGACGACACCGCCGGACGAATTGCCGTACAGCACCGAGAAAGGCCCGCGCAGCACTTCGACGCGGCCCGCGGAGCCGAGGTCGATGTGCGACAGCTGCCCCTGCCCGTCGGGCATCGTCGCCGGGATGCCGTCGACGTACAGCCGGACGCCGCGCACGCCGAACGTGGACCGCGCGCCGAAGCCGCGGATCGACAGCTGCAAGTCCTGCGCGTAGTTCTGCCGGTCGCGCGCCGTCACACCCGGCACGAGACCGACGGCTTCGGTCAGGTTCACCTCCGGGCGCGCCGCACCGCGCAGGCGGTCGCCATCGATCACGTCGACTGCCGCGGGCACATCGAACGGTGACGCTTCCGTGCGCGTGACGGTGACAGTGACCTGCGGCAGCGCTTGCGGCGCTTCAGGCGGCGGCACCTGGGCGCCCACGCCCATTGCAAGCAACCCAAGAGGCAACGACAGCACACGCTTCATGCGGGTCGTCCTTCGACCAGCACGTTCACGTGTTCTGCGATCGCGAGCGCGCTCGTCAACCCAGGCGACTCGATGCCGAACAGGTTGACCAAGCCGGCAATGCCGTGCGTCGCCGGGCCATCGACGCGGAAATCCGGCGCGGGCGATGTCGACGGATGAATCTTCGGCCGCACGCCGCTGTAGCTGGGTTGCAGCGAACCGTCCGGCAGGTCCGGCCAGTAACGGCGCACGCTGTCGTAGAAGGAATCGGCGCGCGCCGGGTTGACGCTGTAGTCGATCTCCTCCGGCGAAGCGACGTCGAGCCACTCGAGGTCGGGGCCGAACTTCGCCTGGCCGCCGAGGTCGAGTGTCAGATGCACACCGAGCCAGGCATCGCTCGGCGCCGGGTAGATCAACCGCGTGAACGGTGCACGCCCGGCCAGCGAGTAGTAGTTGCCCTTGGCAAAGTAAGGCTGCGGCACATGCGCCGCATCGAGTCCTTCGAAATGCCGCGCGAGCGCGCATGCGTGCAGCGATACCGAGTTGACGAGCACCCGCGTCGCAATCTCGCTGCCGTCCGTCATTCGCACGACGTGCCGCGAACCGTCGACGGCGAGCACCGCGGACTCGACGGCCGACCCCAGTCCGACCATTCCGCCCGCGCTCTCGAAATCTCCCTGCAGTGCGAGCATGAAGCCGTGGCTGTCGACGATGCCCGTGGTGGGCGACGACAAGGCGGCGACGCAGCGAAGCGCAGGCTCGAGCGCGCGCGCTGCGGCTTCGTCGAGCCATTCGACCGGGACGCCGTTTGCATGCGCGCGGTCCTGCAGGCTGCGCAGCGCGGCGGTCTCGCCCTCGCTGGTCGCGACAACGAGCTTCCCGCAGCGCCGGTGCTCGACACCGTGCGACGCGCAGAAGGCGTAGAGCAGCTCCTTTCCGCGCACGCAGAACCGCGCCTTCAGCGAGCCCTGCGCGTAATAGAGGCCGGCGTGGATCACTTCGCTGTTGCGCGAACTCACGCCCTGCCCTATGCCGTCCTGCGCCTCCACGACGACCGTCTCGCGACCGCCTTGCGCGAGCGCGCGCGCTACCGCGAGACCCACCGCGCCCGCACCGATGACGATGGCTTCGACCTCGTCCATCACGAATCCTGTTCAGCAAGGCTCATGCATTGATTGTGCGCGAGACAAAAGAACTCTCATGGCTGGGCAGCACGAACCCGATAATCGATGAAGGCAATCTCCAGGAGCCATCATGGAAAGTCCGGCCAGCAGGCAGCGCAGTTCCAACCTCGCAAAGCTCGTCGAGGCAGTGCTCGGCAACCGCCACAGCGACTCGCTGTCGCGATTCCTGCCGCCGGACGCGTGGGAAGTCCTGGCCACCTACATCTCGCGGCGGACCATCGAACAGGGGAAGGTCCTCATCGGCCAGGGAACGCTGGACCGCACGGTCTTCATCGTCGAGACCGGCATGCTGCGCGTGCAGTACCTGAAGGCAGACGCGGAACTGGAGATCGCGCAACTCGGTCCCGGCGCCGTCATCGGCGAAGGTGCGTTCTTCTCGGACATCCCGCGCAATGCGACCGTGCAAGCCACGCAGGACTCGACGCTGTGGGAGCTGACGCCCGACAAGTTCAGGGCCTTGTCGAAGGACGACCCGCCGATGGCGCTCACGGTCGCAATGGCGCTCGGCGCCGTGCTTGCGACTCGCATGCTGGATATCAGCAAGAAGGTCGCCGTGACCTGAGGGCAGGAATGCAAACGGCGCCCGGAGGCGCCGTTGCATGAATCGATTGGTGGGCGATACATGGATCGAACATGTGACCCCTGCAGTGTGAAGGCGGGGAATAGGCATAAATGCGGCTTTCCGCGCACAACTTCACCCTCTGAGAATGGTCTTGAGCATGCGCGGTTGTTCGCATATGATTTGGACACTTTTTTTGACACCAGTCCAAATTCGTGCCCGCCAAGATCACTACCGTCGCTGCGCGCGCCACGCTCAAGCCCCGCCACACACCCTACTGGCATCGGGTGGTCAAGGGCTGCTACGTGGGGTTTCGAAAGATCACAGCGAGCACCGAGGGCGCATGGCTAGCCCGGTATCGCGATGCCGAAAGCGGGAAGCAGCAGGTTCATAGCTTGGGAAAGTTCGACACCCTAGCTCCGTCCGCCCGATTCGATGCCGCCATGCGGGAAGCCGAAGTTTGGTTTAAACACATGGGCTATGGCGGCAGCGCTCAGGCCGCAACCGTGCGCAGTGCCTGCGAAGACTACGTGGCTGAACTACTCGAAAAGAGGGGCAAGAAAGCCGCGAATGACGCCGCGGGACGGTTCCAGCGATGGGTGTATTCCGACGAGAAGTTCGCCGCGGCCCCACTGTTGAAGCTCACGCCAAAGCTGGTCGGCGATTGGCGTACCAAGCTCGCGAACACGAAACTGATCCCGCAGGACAAAACACAGACGGCGACGAAGGAACGTTCGACAAGCGCCCTCAATCGCGACATGGCGTGCCTTCGTGCGGCGTTGAACCTGGCCCTCGAGAACGGTGGCGTGACCAATGATCATCCGTGGAAGGTGAAGCTACGCGCCGTTGAGAACGCGGGCGGGCGCCGCAACGTCTACCTTGACCTCGACCAGCGGCGCGGACTACTGTCGGCAGCGCCGCCGCACCTGGCGGCGCTCTTGCGCGCCCTATCAATGGTGCCGCTTCGCCCCGGCGCAATGGCTGCACTGAACGTAGGCAGCTTCGACAAGCGTTTGTCGACCTTAGCGATCGGCAAAGACAAGGCTGGCGGACTGCGAACCATAAAGCTGCCCCCGGCGACGGCGGCATTCTTCGCGGAGCAGTGCAAGAACAAGTTGCCCGGCGCGCCACTCTTCGCCCAGAAGGGTGGGAAGCGGTGGGACAAGGACGCCTGGAAGACGCCGTTCAAAGCCGCCGCGACCGAGGCCGGCCTTCCGCCGGCAGCGACGGCATACGCGCTGCGTCATAGCGTCATCACCGATTTGATCGTCCTTCACAAGCTCGACACCCTGACGGTCGCTCAGCTGTCGGGAACAAGTTTGCAGATGATCGAAAAGCACTATGGGCACCTACTGCGGGAACACGCCGCCACCGCCCTCGCCTCACTGGCTCTATGACAAACGCACCAACTACACCGCACTCGACTGGCGAAAGGTTCGTGCTGATATTTGAGGCCGCCACACGCTCATTGCTTGCCTTCGATCGGCTGCACGCTCGTTTGTGGCGAACTCTTCGACAGATGGAGCCAGTGATCAAGAAGTCGGAGCCGGTCGACGATTTCGCCCAGGAAGCGTTGATCGATGCGATCGGGCTGATCGACTTCGCTCATCGTTGCGCCCAGCTGCTTGACGCCTTGCCGCTGATAAACAAGAAGCAGGCGCCGATGCGCCTACTGCGGAACTGCATGACCAAAGTGGAGCAGGCGCGGAATCATCTGCAGCATATGCGCGGTGACCTCTCCACCGAACGTATCGACTACCCGATCCTGGGGTCAATTGCATGGGCGAACGAGCCCGAAGCCTTCATGGCTTCGTTTACGCAAACACTCCCCGCCAGCCAGTTCGGCCTAGTCTTCGACAACGTCGAAAAGAAGTACGTGAATGCGCTTGAGTTCTCAGTCAAGGAATTTAACGTCGACCTTGACCTAGTCCGTCGGAGGCTCCACGAAGCCCGGGATTGGGTTGTGTCGATAGTGGCCGTGACGCCGCCGGAGGCTCTTGAGTACAAGTGGGGGAAGAACGTCGCGGCCTGCTTCCGCTGGATGCCGCTTAACGATTCGCCTTCGTAGAAGCGAGAGAGCAAACCGGGCCCGCGCGGTTTCAGCGGCAAGCGGGGTGACGGCGATGTATCAGATCGCCGGCCCCTGACCACAACGCACAAACCTGAAAGGACCGTGCACTATGGCTACCGAAATTATCACTGACGACCAGGGGTCTCGCCGCGGAAAGGCGGAGCCGGAACGACTCACAACCGCGCTTCGCGCGGCTTGGCAGATCGAAGCTCTCGCAGACTGCATCATGGACTCTCTGGATGGCACTGACGAAGTCGGCGCGCACAGCATTGCGATTCGCATCAAGCAACTGGCTGGCGTGCAGATGGATGCGCTTGATGACGAACCTGGTCGACCGAGCGTGTACGACCTGTACAAGCGGCTGACTGGCAAGGCAATACCAGCTGACCAGCGCAAATCACTTCGCTGAGCGGGCATCATGGACAAGCTCGATAGCTACACCCAGATGGACGTCTTTGTAGGCACTGCCGCAGAACTTGTTGGTGCGGGCTTGGTCGTCCCGTCGCAGCTCCCCGATCATCCAGGCCCAGATGAACACGACGGCAATAGACGCAACTTGCCTAGGCCTGTGTTCTTCTGTCACGGCGTGCGCGTCGGCTACGTGCGGCGCATCGACATACAGGCCGATGCGGAATTTTGGATGCGCGTTGAGTGTCACTACGACGGACGTTATGTTGTCTACAAGGGATTGCCGCACGCGGAGCGTCTGCGCAGGAGGCGAGAGGTGGCCGAACGCAACCGGAAGGAGCTTGCAAAAATACGCCTCAGAGCGGCCGATCCGGCAGCCCCCGCAGCGGCCGCCGTCGCCCAAGCTCGGGCTTTGAATGCCGGCATGTCGACAACCGATTTTCGCGAGCGCTTGGCAGACCAGTTTAGAAGGGCGCTGCTGAAACTCGCTGCGCACGCAGAGGGCACCGAGCATCTGCCGGAGAGTCGCATACTTCCGCACCTGGTGCCGCACGTGACCTTTCGGGCCGTTCTGCCGCACTTGTTCGAAATCGAGAAGATCATCACGGCCTCGCCGGTAGTCAGCGGCGGCGCGCCGCTTGCCACCGCCCGGGCCGACGCGAGCTTCCAACGGTTCTTGGCACGCCAGTGCATCGCAGACGATGGCACGTGCGGAAGAAGGGGCGACTAGTGGCCTCGAGCGATGCCGCACCCCTCATGCACAGGCCGATCATCGGCGGCGCGTTCGGTTGGGGACGCTACGCTTTGGCCTCGATGCCATCAGTAGTACACGGCCTGCATAGCGTTCGATTCATGGTGATTGAGCCCCGCGCCGGGCAGGTGTTGAGCATTGCTGACGACAAGGTCGAAGCGCTGTGCCAAGCGCGGCAAATACTCGAAGCTTCGAACGAAATTGCGCGGGGCCTGCTTCCGTCCGGCTCGGACCCAGTGCAGCGCGGACTGTGGGCTCCGGACGATATGCCGCCTATCGACCCTCCATGCCGCAGGATCTCGCGCCGGCGCAGGGCAATTTTTGACCGTAGCAAAGGGAAGTGCATGTATTGCGATACAACGCTCTCCCTGGATGGGAAGTGGCACGTCGAGCACCAACTGCCCCGCGCGTTGGGTGGCGCCGACGACGCGCTGAATCTAGTCGCGGCCTGTATCAAGTGCAATCTCGCGAAGGCCGATCGCACCGCTCTCGAGTTCATCTCGAGCCCTGCGGGAGCGCACTGATGAAATCTATGACGAAGGGTGAAGTCAAGGAGAAAGTCGCGGACCACTCGGCGCGGAAGGAACAGGAGCAGCAAAAGGATCCGTTCTCACGGCGCTGGCGCTACACAGAACAGGAACGCGCGCGCATGCTTGCAGACCCTGAGGCGTACTTTCGCGAAGAACGTGCCACACCTTCCTTTCAAGCTGCCGAAAGACTGGGGAAGTACCTTCAGGACGCGCACTTAGATCCAGTGATTTTGCAATCGCCTGAGCATGTGAAACTGGTGTGGCTAATGCGCGAGCTCTTGCAAGCCAGCCACCACAGCCAAGCGTTGGAGTGGATTCTCAAGCCGATCGTGACGATCATGGCGCAGATCGATGGTCGAGATGGCGGTCGACCTACAAACGCTGCGCGGTACGCCCGATGGGCCGCACGTCATGCGGAACTGAAGAAGACCCGGCGGACGCTGACCGCTCAGGAGCTATTCGAAGAAATTGCCCAAGAAGAGTCCGCACGCACAGGAACAGAGGTCAGGTGGCGGACCGTCAAGGGTGGGATCAGCAAACACAATACGGCGACAAATCAAAAGGGGGTTTCTCGTCCAAAGGGGTAATTAGAGTGCGCACCTATACGGCCCTTGCCGAATAGGAGCAACTCAATGCCGCTGGATACGAACAAGGCCTCGCTGCCCTCCGGACTAGAACGCGAGGCGCGCCTCACCCTCGCCCAGGTCTCGACGATGACCGGCTGGGGCCGCACGAAGATCTACGCGGAGATCCGGTCGGGAAACTTCCCGGAACCGAGCCGCAGTGGGAAGAGATGCAGCCGCTGGCGGGCAGGCGACGTGATCGAAACGCTTTCCAAGGTCGGCGCATGAGCCCCGACACCGCTGCCCTGAAGCGCTGGACTACGGTGCGCGCGCAAGCATGCCGCGCAGGCGTCCTTGCCTTCCGCACCGACCCGCTGGACGGGCCGCCCCAGTTCTTCACGATCAGGCACGCCGTCCCCAGGCATCACGAAAGCCTTGACGCTCTCGAGAGCTACATCGCCGACCCGGTGCAAGTGAGGTGCGCAGCATGACGGGGCCGCCAAATGGAGAGGCCGTCGAAGGTGTTGTGGGGACACCCGCGACGGCCGATTCGAATACCAACAGCGCAGCGCCAAGTTTAGCTGAGCGGCTCGCCGACAGCAAACGTTTCAATGAGCTCGAGGCCCGCGCCGCCAAGGCAGGCCACCACCTGACGCGCACCGAGCGCGGCTTTGTGCTGCAGAAGTGGACGTACTCCAAGCACGTCCTCACGCTCGACGACGTGAAGACGGCGCTCGAGCGCATGGGGGTGCGCGAGTGACCGACGTGCAACGCGCGAAGGAAGCGTTGACCGCCATTCCGCCCGACCTTCCTCGCGAAGATTGGGTCAGAGCCGGGATGGCCGCACATGCCGCAGGTCTGCACTTCGAGGACTTCGACGCCTGGAGTGCTGGCGGGACTTCGTACGACCCGCGCGCCGCGCGTGATGTGTGGCGCAGTTTCAAGGACAAGGAGAGCGGCATAGGCCCAGGCACTCTGTTTGCGATGGCCAAGGAGCGCGGTCACAGCCTCGCGAACGGCCGCCATCATGCAAGCCACCGGCCGCATGCTGCTTCCGGGACGCTGACATCACGACCAAGCCCAGCGGAGATCTTCGCGCGCTTCGCGCCCGCGACCGCCGACCACCCGTACATCAAGGCCAAGCAAGGAATCCCGGAAGGTCTTCGCGTCGTGCCGGAAGGCGATCCGCTTCGAGTCGCGGGTGAATCCATGGTCGGCGCGCTGGTCATCCCCGTCGGCGCCTGTTCCACACTGCAACTGGTCACCGTCGGCGACACTGCCGCCCGCCTGATGGCCGCCGGACGCCCGGCGAAATTGAACTTGCCTGGCCACAGCCTGAAAGGATGGTTCACGGTTGGCGACATGGCCCAGGGCGGCGACGTCTATGTGTGCGAGGGTATCGGGCAAGCGTGGGCGTGCTGGAAGGCAACCGGCCGTGCAGCGGTCGTCACCTTCGGCGCCGGGCGCCTGCGCACCGTGGCCACTCAGATCAAGCAGGATGATCCAAGCGCCGGCATTGTTTTGGTGCCCGATGTTGGCAAGGAAGAAGACGCCGCGACGATCGCTGGCGAGTTGGGGTGCAAGTGGGTGACGATGCCCGCCGGCTGGCCGCCGAACTCAGACGTCAATGACTTGGCGCTGCGCGATGGTCACGATGCATTGGAAGAGATTCTCGCGGCGCCGATGTCGCCACCTCCACCCGCGCCCGAACTCGACTTCGTGATGGCATCCGACCTGCCCGATCACCCGGCGCCGGTTGAACAAATAGTGGAAGGTTTGCTCGGTCGCGTTGCGATGTCGATCCTGTACGGCGACAGCAACAGCGGCAAGACATTCCTCTGGATCGACCTGGCTTGTGCGGTCGCGTCTGGATCCATGTGGATGGACAGGCAGACGGTTCAAGGGCTGGTTATCTACCTCGCCACAGAAGCTCCACGTTCCGTCATCACTCGCCTGCAGGCGTACCACAAGCACTTCCGCACGAAGGTGCCGCATCTTGCCGTTGTGCAGTCACCGATTGACCTCTTCGATGGCACGGCCGACGCGAGCAAAGTGGTCCGCCTCATTCAAAGCCTCGAGCGTGAGCACGGCCTGAAGTGCCTCTTGGTCATCGGAGACACGCTTGCGCGCATGGCCGCCGGTGCGAATGAAAACAGCGGCGAGGACATGGGGTCCGTTATCCGCCACGCGGAACACATTCGCCGCGAAGCGCAGGTTCACGTCAGCTTGATTCATCACAGCGGAAAAGACCAGGCCCGCGGCGCGCGCGGCTGGAGCGGCTTGCGAGCGGCTATCGATACCGAGATTGAAGTGACCGGCGACGACGCGACAGGAATGCGGGCTGCCGAGATTACGAAGCAGCGCGACATGGGTGGCAAGGGAACGCGCATCGGGTTCAGGCTGGAAACCGTTGACCTCGGACCTGGTCAATGGGACTCCCGCATCACATCCTGTGTGGTTCTGCCAGCTGATGCGCCGCCCAAGGTGGCGCGTGGCAAGAGGCCGAGCGAGGTCGCTGGCGCTATCGCCGAGCTGCTCACCCAACATGGCACCGGCATGCGGAAGGCCGACATCGTCAAGCACTTCGCCGAGCGATACGAGCGCGCGACGATCTATCGCGAACTGAAGAAGATGGCCGAGTCCGGCCGCCTAAACGAGACCATTGGTATCTATTCCTTGCGGCTTCCATTCATCGTAGGGGCGACGGCATGACGTGGTGCCAACTGGTGCCGATTGGTGCCAACCATGAATCGGCACCGTCCGCAAACAGATGGTGCCAACTGGTGCCAATGTCTATAGACAGGCACCAGTTGGCACCATGCGCCAGATGCCTCGCATGCCCCCCTTGCCCAAGGCGCATTTGAAGACGAATCCCCTGACGGAGACTGAACGATGACCGACTACGCAACCCTTGCCCGCGACATGATCTCTGAGCTGTGCCAGTCCGGGTACACGGTGGAAGCTGTCGCCGGAGAGCTGACCGTCGCCGCGTCTTCCGAGTCGCCACCCATGACGGAAGCGCTTGCCGATCGGATCTTGCCGCTCTCGTGGGCGATGACCGTGATGCTGGAGTCCGCGAACGTCTTCGAGCGCATCCGCACGAAGGGCGCGCAGCGATGAGCGGGCTCTACACCTACCGCTGGCAGAAGGCGAGCAAGGCCTTCCTGGCGTTGCAGCCCTTGTGCGAGTGCCCGCGCTGTGACGCCGGCCGACTGCGGGTGACGCCCGCCACCGTCGTCGACCATCACGTCCCGCACCGCGGCGACCTGAAGTTGTTCTGGGACAAGAGCAATTGGCGTCGGCTCGCCAAGGCCTGCCACGACTCATGGAAGCAGCAGCTCGAGAGGTCCGGCACCGTGCGTGGATGCGATGCGCAAGGCGTTCCCGTGGACCCGCAGCACCCTTGGCGACTTGCAGTCGAGCGCGCACGGCGGGCGGGAGGGTCCGAGCTCCAGGACGCGACGCAACTAGACCGCACTGGACCATCTACGGGCAGCTCCGCTATTGGAAGGAAAAAAGGGCCATGAGCAAAAGACCCGATCCGCTGGAGCGACGCATCGGCAAGGGAAACACGCAGCGCCGGCCGTTGCCCGCAAATGCGCCCGCGCGTGTCTTGGGAGCACCGCAACCGCCCGCCTGGTTGGACGGCCACGCACTCACTTGCTGGCGCACGACCTCCGTGCTGCTCGCGCAACGCGGTCAATTCTCGGCGGACTCCGAGCTATCGCTGCTGGCGCTATGCAATGTCTACGCCGAGTGGATTGAGCTCGCGCAGGACATCAAGGCGAACGGCCGCTTCCAGAAGGTGAAGACGAAGGCCGGTACGGAAGCTGACGGCGAAGCGGCATTCATGGAGCGCGTGCGCCCCGCGGTCGCGGCTTTCCAAGACTGTGACCGCCGGCTGAAGGGCTGGCTTGTCGAATTCGGGCTCACCGACGCGAGCCGCGGCAAGGTGTCGGGCAGTCCGCCGAGCGACGACGAGGATCCGCTGCGTCCGTATGCCATCAACTGACGCCTGCACGAAGTACGCGCGCGACGTGGCGAGCGGGCGGATCGTCGCGGGCCCGCATGTGCGCGCGGCGTGCGCCCGGCATCTTCGCGACCTCGAGCACGGCCACAAGCGGGGATTGAAGTTCGACCTGAATCGCGCGCAGCACGCGCTGCAGTTCTTCCCCAAGGTGCTGCGCCTGGCCGGCGGCCAGTTCGAAGGCAAGCCCTTCAAGCTGCAGCCCTCACAAGCCTTTATCGTGGGCAGCTTGTTCGGCTGGACCCGCAAGGACGGCACGCGGCGCTTTCGCATCGCGTACATCGAGGAAGGCAAGGGCAACGGGAAATCACCGCTGGCTGCCGGCATCGGTCTGTACGGCATGGTTTCCGACGGCGAACCCCGGGCCGAAATCTACGCAGCCGCGACGAAGAAGGATCAGGCAATGGTCCTCTTCCGAGACGCAGTGGCAATGGTGGACCAGTCCCCCGCCCTTGCCCGCAGGCTCACCAAGTCCGGGCGGGACGACAAGGTCTGGAATTTGTTCGACGAGAAGTCCAACAGCTTCTTTCGGCCGATCTCCGCTGATGACGGGCAGTCGGGCCCGCGGCCGCACATCGGCCTGGTCGACGAGTTGCATGAGCACAAGAGCGCGACTGTCATGGGCATGATGAGCGCCGGCCGCAAGTGGCGCCGCCAACCGCTCATCGTGGCAATCACCAACAGCGGCACGGACAAGAAATCGGTAGCCTGGGAGTACCACCAGAAGGGCATCAAGGTAGCGAGCGGAATCGAGGAAGACGACACGCTGTTCGTCTACATCGCGGCCCTCGACAAGAAGGACGACCCACTCATCGACGAAAGCTGCTGGATCAAGGCGAATCCGCTGCTGGGCAAGCTCATTACGGTGCAGTACCTGCGCGACGAGGTGAACACAGCGCGCGGCATGCCGAGCAAGGAGGCGCTGGTCCGGCGGCTGAACTTCTGCCAATGGGTCGAAGCGCACAACCCGTTCATTCCATACGAAGCTTGGGTGGCCGCCTCGCGTGAGTACGGGCTTGCAAAGTTTGCCGGGATGACAGCCATCGCCGGCTTCGACCTGAGCGCTACGACAGACTTGACCGCATGTGTGCTGCTGTTTCAGATCGAAGGCCTCTACTGGTTCTGGCCGATGTTCTGGATTCCAGCGGACGGCCTCGCGGCGCGCGTGAAGAAGGACGGTGCGCCTTACGACAACTGGGTGCGCGATGGGCATGTTTTCACCACACCGGGGAAGGCGATCGACAAGGACCATGTGGTGCGCAAGGTCGCTGAGGAGCTGGGGACGCACAACATCACACTGTTGAAAGCGCCATTCGACAGGCACCGTATCGACGTGTTGCAGGCCGCGTGCGACCGCGAGGGAGTGAGCTGGCCGCTTGAGCCGTTCGGACAGGGCTTCGTCAGCATGGGTAGTGCGGTCGATAGCTTTGAAACCGCGCTGGTCTCCGGGACGCTGCGGCATCCGGGCAATCCCTGCTTCGATCGCAACGCAGCCAACGCGGTCACCGTGAGCGACCCCGCGGGCAATCGCAAGATCAACAAGGCGAATGCAGTGAGTCGGGTCGATGGTCTCGTGGCCGCGCTCATGACGATGGGCGTGATGAACGCCCCGGCCAAGCAACCGCCGAAGTTCCAGGCCTTCTCTGTGGGCCGCTGATGGACGACCAGCTTCAAGCCGCTGCGGCGTATATCAAGCACCTGGACGAGCGCCTCAGAGCGCTCGAGGCATCGCGACGATCCGGCAGGCGGAAGGAGGCCGACGAGCGTTCCGATCGCGCTCTGGAGCAGTTGCTCCCGGTCATCGCGAGCGGCGTGGTCGGGCGGGACCGATCCTTCACCACGCGCGAAGCACTCGATTGCCTGGAGGCGACAGCACCCGACGTGCTGCTCGAGCTCACGCGCGGCGGACGCATGTCGCCGCGCTCCTTGGGTTGGCTGCTGCGGCGCGCCCGCGGGCGAATCATCGGAGGAATTCAGCTCGACTGCCTCGACAGCAAGGACGAAAACCGGTGCGTGTGGACAGCAAAAGTAGTTTTTGGCGCGGCAGAAACTACTTAACTACTGCCGATGCGTGACCTGCCGGTCTTGCTTACCTACGCTCGCACCATCGTGAGAACCCAGCAGATGAAACGCAAATTCGTGAACGTTGAAATTGACGGCAACTTCGTGTTGACGACCCAGGCGACGACCGACGAAAAGCAGGTAACGCTGTCGGCCGACCTCGGTCGCGCGGGCGCAAAGCAGCTGCACGCTGCACTGGGCGAATATCTGGGCGTCCAGACCAGGAGCGCGAGCCGCGGATTCGCGACATCGCTCGCCGGCGTGGATCGCACGCAGCACAGCGCGACACCCGCGCGCCGCCCCGTCGTGTTGTCGACCCGTCGCGGCAGTGTTGTTCGCTTGGGAGGCGTCAAGTGAAGATGCCTGGGTTTCTCGCTCGTCTGCTGCCCGCAAGGGAAAAGGCCGCGGTGGAGCCTATGACGCTTGCCAATTCGAACGGCGCGTTCGGCAGTGGCGGGTGGTTTGGCGTGATCCGGGAATCGTTCTCTGGCGCGTGGCAGTCGCACCTGGAAGTGGACTCGCCGAAAGACATTCTTGCATTCTCCGCGGTCTACTCCTGCGTCAGCCTAATCGCGGGCGACATCGCGAAGTTGCAACCGCGGCTGATGGTTCGCGCCTACAACGGCAACACTTGGAGCGACAACACGGCTGGCCTGCCGATTGCCGCGCCGCTTCGCAAGCCGAACCACTTCCAGACGCGTGCGCAGTTCATTACCGACTGGATCACCTCGAAGCTCCTGCATGGCAACACCTTCGTGTTGAAGGAGAGGGATTCGCGGCGCGCCGTCGTTGCACTCTACGTGTTGAACGCTGACCGCGTGAAGACGCTGGTCGCTGTGTCGGGCGATGTTTACTACGAGCTCGGAACTGACCACTTGTCAGGTCTGCAAAAGACCATAACCGTCCCGGCCTCTGAAGTCATTCACGACCGTGGCACGACGCCCTGGCATCCGCTCGTCGGCGTCAGCCCAATCACAGCATGCGGCATGTCGGCGACAGTCGGCAACAGAATCCAGAACAATGCCGGCCGCTTTTTCGAAAACATGTCGCGGCCGAGCGGCATGCTCACGGCGCCCGCGACGATCAGCGATGAAGTCGCCGCGCGGCTGAAAGCTGAATTCGAGACCGCGTTTAGTGGGCGCGGCCTGGGTCGGCTCTTTGTGGGTGGTGATGGTCTTGCATACCATCCGATGACGATCAACGCCATTGATGCGCAACTGATCGAGCAGCTGCGGTGGACGACAGAAGACGTAGCTCGCTGCTTCCACGTGCCGATTTTCAAGCTTGGCGGACCCGCCCCGGCTGGCCTGAGTGTGGAGGCGCAGCAGCAGCTGTACCTGGCTGACGCGCTGCAAGGCATGATCGAGTCCTTGGAACAGTGCCTCGACGCTGGCCTCGAGCTGCCCGCGTATCAGCGCACCGAACTCGACCTCGACGGTCTGCTGCGCATGGACACTGCAGCGCAATTTGAGGCGCTCGGGAAAGCCGTGGGCGGGGGCTGGATGTCACCGAACGAAGCGCGCGAACGCGTCAACCTCGCGCCCGTCGCCGGCGGATCGACGCCGTACCTGCAGGTCCAGAACTTCAGCCTTGCTGCGCTGGACCGGCGAGACAGCAACCAGGCTGCGCCGAACACGGGCGGTGGCCCGGCTGGTGGCAAAGGCTTCGAAGCGGTCGAGGGTCCGCCAGGGCGCGACGGTTTGGAAGGACCGCCGGGCCGCGATGCGCTCGATCTCGAGATCCTGTCGATGATCGACCCAGATCGCAAGTATCAGCGCCATACCTATGCACGCCACAAGGGCGGGATCTTCCACGCGTTCCGCGCCACGGACCCGTTGCGCGACAGCGCCGAAGACAAGGCCGGATGGGAATGCATGGTCAACGGCATCGACGAGGAATTCGAGGAGGCACTTGACGAGGGCCGCACGCTGGTGCGTACAACGCGGTACAGCGACGGGCGAGAGCTCGTGCGCGTCATCAGGACTGCCCTTGTCATCGATCGCGGAATCTTCAAGGCGGGCACGGACTATGCCAAGGGTGACGGCGTAACTTTCGGCGGCTCTTACTGGATCAAGCAGGCCGATGGAGCGGTTGGCAAGCCTGGTGAGGACAGCGGATGGCGCTGTGCCGTGAAGCGTGGCCGCGATGGCAAGGACGGCAAGCTGCCCGAGGAGCCCGCGCCGCTAGGCCCCGTGAGATTGGCCTGAAGGAATTCAAACATGAGCACCGACCAAGAGCTGATCGACGAAATGCGCAAACAACTCGTTGCGATGGAGGAGCGCATCCAAGAGCTCGAGGGCTTCCCGAAGGCCTTCTGCGATGCGTTTGTCGAGGCCTTCAAGGAACAACCTGCGGCGCCCAGTCCGGCGCAGGATGTCAGTCCCGTCGTATCGGGAACCTGTCACGGTGACGTGACCGCCGGCGGAGTCGATGGGGGCGCGCGGCCGGCACCACACTCGGAGGACGCTCAATGAAGCAGGCGATGCGCCTAACGGCTGCCGCGATCGCGTTGCAGCCATTTGCTGAGCGCGCCATGCGCGGCCAGCCGCTACCCAAACACGCCGACCCAGACTTCGGCCCATTTGCTGCTGCAGTTTCTCGCGTAGCGCATGGCAGGGAGTTTCAGTTTCTGGGCCAAGTCGTGATTGCCGAGCTCGGCAGCCACGTTCTGGCAGAACTGGAAAGGGCGCGCTAAGCATGCTGGCCGGGGCTCTCGAAATCGAGATGAGCGCGAACATATCGCGCCTCGTCAAAGACATGGATCTCGCCAAGCGGACCGTTGGCAGCGCCATGGCCGATATCGAGCGGGTGGCGTCCGCGGCGAAGACCGCGCTTGTTTCTCTCGGCGCAATTGGCATCGCGGCATCGTTCGCCCACAGCGTCAAGGCGGCCATCGATCTCGCCGACGAAATGAACAAGCTGTCCCAGCGAACGGGTGTCGCAACCGAAGCGCTGGCGCAACTGCGATTCGCTGCGAAGTTGAGCGACGTGTCTTCCACCGAACTGAGTACCGGGCTGAAAAAACTGAACGTCGCAATCTCTGAAGGGCTGGCGGGTGACAAGGCGAAGGTCGAGGCTTTCAAGAACCTTGGAATCACGTTGCGAGATACGAACGGCCAAGTCAAGTCAGCGGATCAGGTGCTCCTGGGTATCGCAGACGCATTCGCAGGCGCGAAGGATGGCGCCACGAAGACCGCCTACGCCGTTGCGCTGCTCGGGAAGGCTGGCGATCAGATGATCCCGCTGCTCAACGGCGGCGGTGCTGCGATTAGGGAGATGATGGACAAGGCCGACCGCCTGGGCTTGACCATCAGCAAGGACTTTGCCGGCCGCGCCGAAGAGTTCAACGACAACTTGCAGCTCCTGAGCGTGTCGGGCGACCGGCTTGCGGTCACGATGGGCGACACCCTTGTCAAGGCTCTCGCCGGGGCGGCAAAGGCAATGGCGGATGCCTCGGTCGACGGCGGGAAGCTGAAGGGATTGAAGGCCGGGTTGGATCGGCTCGGTGAAGACCTGTTTGGCTGGACCTCAAACGCCCAGAGGAAGACGATTGATGGGCTGCGCGCCGACATCAAGCAACTCGAAGCCTCACTGAACGGGCCGGTTGTCGATCTCTTTGGCCAGATGGACAAGGTACGCGACCAGCTGATAGTGAAGAAGAATCAGCTTGCCGAGGTTCTGAACAGCTACTACCGCGCCACCAGCAGCGCGGGTGCGGGCCGCGGCTCAGTCAATCCGCAGTTGCTTGGTCCGGTTGACAGCATCGAAAAGCAGGCCAAGGAATTGAAGGCGTTGAGCGGCGGCGCGACGGCGGTCGAAAGCGAGTTCAAGAAACTTGTCGATCGCATCGGTGACATGGCAGCGGCAAACGAGGCCGCTCTGGACCAGCAGGAGAAGATGACCGCAGGGCAGAAACTTGCGGCGCAGATTGCAGCACAACTTGAGCGCGGGACGCTGAAGCTGACCGACGCAGAGGTTCAAGCACTCGACGTGCTCCTTCAACGTGTCGTGCGGGCCGAGCAGGCGCTAGACCTGAGAGAGCGCGAAACAAAGGCAACTCTCGACGCCGCCGAGGCACAGGCGCGGTACACGCAGCAACTCAGCGTCGACGTTGGGAAGGCCGAGGCGGCCGTGGCGGCGCAACGCCAGCAAAACATGGAGATTGGCCTCACGAAAGAGGCCATCGACATGCTCACGGCGGCCAGGCACGACGAGGCCGCGGCACTGATCGAACAGCAGGCCATCCGCGCATTCGATAAGAATTTGAATGAAGCGGAGTACGGAGAGAAGTTGCGCCTCGCAAAAGCAGAACGGGATTTGGGCGCCGCGATCCGAGAGGGAGCGGCAGGACGCGCTGCGTACGAACAGCAACAACAGCGGGTCACGGACTTCCGCAGCGTGTGGGAGTCCATCGACCACACCGCGCACGACGTCTGGACGAACATCTGGGAGGGCGGCTCCAACGTATTCAAGAAGCTTGGGCAAGTGCTGAAGGCTTCTCTGTTGGACTTGCTTTACCAGATGACCGTGCGCCGCTGGGTGATCAGCATCGCCGCGAGCATGACGGGCGCAGCGCCGAGCATTGTCAGTGCGGCCACTGGCGGGCTGGGTGGCGGCGCTGGCGGGCTGGGCGGACTCGGCTCTCTTCTCGGCGGTGCCGGTGCACTCGGCACCTTTGGCGGTGGTCTGTCCGCTGGCTTCGGTGGCCTGATGGGAAGTGTCGGTTCCATGTTCGGCGCCGCCGGCACGGGCACGACGCTGATGGGTGCCGTCGACGCTGGTGTGATGGCGCTGCAGGCGGGAAACATTGCGGGCGGGCTTGGCACGCTTGCCGGAGCACTTGGCCCCATCGCTCTGGGCATCATGGCCATTGTCGCCATCATGGGCAAAAGCCACGGCCCGAAATTCGGCGGCTCCGCGGGCGACTACACCGGAACGCTGGGCCTGGGCAACAACGATGCGGGCGTGTCCGGCGCTGCGGGCTCAACGGTTGCTGGTATGCAGGCGCAACTCGACGCATTCAGCAAGGCGCTGGGTGTAGCCACCGGACAGATCCGGTTCGGCCTTGGCATCGTCACCGACCCCAACGGCAAATCCCCGAGCTTTGTCGACTTCACGGCGAACAACCAGAACGGGCAGATCGCGCGCTTCCTGGACACGAACGTCGGGCGCTCGCAAGAGGAATTGCAGACGGCACTCACGCAGATGGCCGCCAAGACGATGCTCTCGGCGATGCAGACGCTGGTGCAGCAGACGCCGGACGTCCCCGACGCGGTGCGAACACTGATCGCCAGCGCCAACCCGAATTCCGCTTCGGCGGCGGATGTGCAGGCCGTGGTCGGGCAAGTTCAGGCGATGCTGGCGGCGATCAGCGCGTTCGACGCCGGCCTGGGTTCGTTGCCGTTCGCGCAACTCACGAACCTCACCGCAGACTTGAAGCTCGCCATGCTGGAAGCCGGAGGCGGGGTCCAGCAGTTCACGCAGAACGTCGCCGGCTACCTGCAGAACTTCTTCAGCGAGGAAGAGCGCCGCGCGATCACCGCTGGCAACATTGCCAAGACGCTGCAGGGCGTGGGCCTGGGCTACCAGCAGTCCGACATCCTGGCCATGTCGCGCGACCAGTTCCGTGCGCTGGTGGAATCGATCGACACCTCCACCGACAGCGGCGCACGCCTCTATGCCACGTTCATGAACGTGCAGGAAGCGTTCGCCAGCATCACTCCTTTGGCCGAAGAAGGTGGAGAGGCCGTGCTCACCTTGGCCGAAGCGCTCGACAAGATGCGCAACCCTCTGCGAACCGTTGAGGACATTGCGCGAAACATCGTTGACCTCGAGCGGCAGAGCAAGGGGCTTGGCGTCGAACTCCTGATGGCCCAAGGCGATACGGCGGGCGCGCGGGCGCTGCAAAAGGCCCTCGACACCCAAGGCTGGACCGACGCGGAAATCGCGATCTACGACTACAACCAGGGTATCCGCGACCAGATCACGAAGCTGCAGGAGGCCAAGGCCGCATCCGATGCGGCCACCGCTGCGCAGAAGCGCTGGTACGACAACTTCACTTCTCCGAGCCAGAAGCGCCGCGACACGGCGACCGACATCGCGAGCCAGATCAGCGCGCTTGGCTACAACGTCGACGCCGATTTTGTGCTCGCCTCCACCCGCAAGGACGCGGCGCGGTACATGGAGTACTTCAAGTCACTGGGCGAGGCGGGCCAGCCGATGGTCGACCTGCTGATCCGACTGGGGGACGCTTTCGCGAGCATCACCGAGCCGATCACGGAAGCAACGACAGCAGTAGTCGACTATGCCGCACTGCAGAAGGCGTGGACGGAGAACTTCACGACCAGCGAAGAGAAGCGCCTCGCCACGGCGCAGGCCATCGCCGACAAGGTGAACCCGCTCTTTGCTTCGATTGGCATGAACTTCTCTGCCACGGACATCCTCGGGATGACCCGCGACGAGATTGCCGATGGCATGGAAAAGCTCAAGGCATCCGGCCCCGCTGGCGAGGCGCTAATCAAGGCGCTGCTGGAAGTCGGGCCGGAACTTGCGTCGATCACGCAATGGGCGGAAGAAGCAGCTCCTGCGCTACGTGACGTAGCGGCGAACATCGCGAACCTGAATGCGCAGACTAGCTCGCTGCAGGCCCAGTTGCTCGAAGTGCAGGGCAACCATGCCGGCGCCCTGGCGCTGCAGAAGGCGCTCGACACCGCTGGCTGGACCGATGCCGAGATTGCGATCTACGACACAAACGTCGCCTTGCGCGAGCAGATCGCGACGGAACAGGCGCTAAACGCCAAGGCACAGCAGGTCGCGTCCACGCGGGCCGGGCTAGAAAAGCAGATCCTCGAAGCGCAAGGGAACACGACCGCCCTGCGGGCGCTGGAACTTGCTTCCCTCCAAGCGCTCGACCCGACGCTCGTCACCTTGCAGCAGCAGTTGTGGGGCATTCAGGATGCGGCGGCAGCAGAAGCGGCGGCCGAACAGCATCGCCAGCAAGTAGCGGCCGAGCGCCTGAGTCTGCAGCAGCAGGTATGGCAATTGGAAGGCAACACCGCCGCCCTTCGTGCCTCGGAGCTCGCCAAGGTTGATGCATCGAATCGCGCCCTCCAGCAGCGTATCTTCAAGCTGCAGGACGAAGCGAAGGCGGCCGAGAAAGCGGCTGCAATTGCCGCCGAGCGCGAGGGCCTGCAGAAAACCCTGTGGGGCCTGCAAGGCAACACCGCTGCATTGCGCGCGCTGGAGTTGTCCAAGCTCGACCCCGCCAATCGCGCGCTGCAGCAGCAAATCTGGGCGCTGCAGGACCAGGCGGCGGCGGCGGATGAAGCGACCCGGGCGGCCGAAGCGCTGAAGTCGGCGTGGCAGAACATCGCGGACAGCCTCTTCGAGGAAGCCCGCCGTGCCCGCGGCCTGCTGACTCCGCAATCGCGCGAAGGGCTTGCCCAGCTGCAATCGCAGTTCGCCATTCTGAACGCGCAGGCCCGCGCCGGAAGCCAAGGCGCCGCCGGCCAGCTGGTCGGGGTCAACCAGTCCATCCTGACCCTCGCGCAGTCGCAGCTGTCGACGCTGGACTTCAAGCGGCTGGCCGCGAGCCAAGCCTTCCAGCTTGACCAGACGGGGCTGACCCTGAGCGGCCAGTACGGGCTTGCCTCGGACACGCCGACGGTGAATGAACTGACGAAGCTCAACGCCCGCATCGAGAGTGTCGAGTCGTCCCTCGAGTCCACCAACACCGTGTTGCAGCAGATCGCCACGAACACGGCGGGGACAAAGACGAACACCGGGGAGGCGAAAGCAACCCTGAAGGAAATCAAGGACCGGGGCACCTACGTGAGCAACGTGCCGGGTCAGAGCCTTAGGGTGACGACGTGAGGCCGCTACTGTGCTTCTGGATGGCCGCAGAGATGCGCTTGAGTTCATCGAATGCGACACCGACAAAGTTCACGACGGGATTTAGGCGATTCCATTCGCGCTCAGCTTCCTCACTCAACCCTTCCGGGCGGCTAGCGTGCCAGGCGCTCACAGCCAAGTCGCGCACGGCCGCCGCAAGGAGCAGTTCGTTGGGGGTGTATGTCATGACGATCCTCGAAGAAATGGTGTCCCATTCTCTACGGGCACGACGATCACGCGCGTACTGCTGGAAGCACACTGCAGCTTGTGTTTGCCGCCAGCGACAGCTATTGAAATCAAGCGGACGGAGCCGCGCCGGCGCGCCCGACGCCCAGACCCTGCCGGTGTAAAGGCAGTCCCGTTCAAACGATCGCGCCGCGCGATTCATTCGAGTACGACCTGAATACCGGGATCGACCTCCAACTCTGCGGCGTTGGGTAAGCGAACGAGCGTCGTCGCTCCAGCAGCCGCGGCGTGCGCGCGCTCCGCAAACCTCCCGCGTAGTTCGATCGTCGTTCGGCCCAGGCGGACCGCTGCGGCATCCTCGACGGTGAGGGTGCCGCAGTACGGGCATTCAAAGTGGCGATGACGACCGAAGTCACTGGCGCCGAATTCAGATGCAGCTTGGCAGAGGGGACACGTAGCGAGTGGCATGTTGAAAACCTTTCGTTAACGGGTCGGGCCCCGGTGGAGCCAACGACCTACAAACTGTCAACCGCCGTTCACCAAATCCAAATCCCTAGGGGGGTGTTTTGGGCGGGCGGCTGTCAGTCTGCCCGCCCGCCCCCGCGCCGGTCCTAGCCGTCGGTCTGATACTGTATTCTTGTACAGTATGCTCTGTGAGGTGATCCTGTGTCGAAAAGACGGCCGGCGGCTGCGTCGGTCGGAGTGGCCGGCGCCTGTTGTGGGCCAGCTGGTGATCGACGACACAGACGCGAAGCACAGCGCCTTCAACCGCAACCTGCGGGCCGCGAAGCTGCTCGGCTACCGTGATAGCGATCGATATCGGACAAGCGAAATCAACTTGGTGCCGCCCATCTTCGATCCAGTATTGCTGGCGGCTCCGCGGGGGTTGTTGGTGCTACGCGGGGTCGAACTGGATCCGCGAGATGGGGGCGTGTACGAGCTCGAGCAGGTCTGGCTCTGTTCGCCCAAGTGGCGCGCTGATTAACTGTACCAAGTGCTATCAGCGACGGGTGGGGGCGGTACGTACTCCCATGCGTACGTCTTTCCCGCGGAGTTCTTCCAAGGGACGAACGGACTTGTGTCTCTGTGCGCGAGCAAATGCCAGCAGATGGCCTGCAAGTCGTTGCACATTTGGTGCAGAAGGACCGCGCTAACTCGCACTCTGAATCCCTTGCCAATCCGACTTGTTCGATGCGTATTTGTCAGCGATCGCACACTGGGGTCATTGTCTGGAATCTCGATCACCGACCCGTCGACGTGGTGGACCAGCCAATCCCGCATTGTGTTGATGGCCTTCATCTGCGCGAAGACTTCTTTCAGATCTGCGGTTCGATCGGGGGCCAGCCGCGTATTGTGCGCGATGCTTTCCACATACATCATCATCGTGCGCGCTCGGGAGCCGGAGAACAGAGCGCGCGCAACTTCTGTGGAAGTGCCCGAGTAGTATCGAAGCACCGCGTAGAGAGCGGATTCCGCATCCGACCACATCAACGTCAGGCGGCCGAGCGCAGTTTGGAATTTCTCATGCTCTTCGGCGACCTTGCGGCTTAGATCGCCCAATTTTTCAGTCACGAGTCATCCTTCCTCGCTACCGAGAAGAAGCTCGGCCAGCTTAGGGGCGAGCGGCGACCATTCAAACATCTGGGCGTCCCAGGTATCAGCGCGCGCATAGATTAGGCCAAGCGACATCAGCCCGCTCATTGCGATTTCTTCATCACTGCCCGGCTTGACCCTCACAGTGCCTTCGGGATCCGCGAACTCCTCGTTGCTGATGAACAAGCCCGCGGCGTTGACGTGTCGAACCAAGAACGCCGCTTCCGCGGAAGACATTTCACGCAATTGGCGGCTGAGTGCATCTGCTACACCCTCCACCACATCCGGGCGCATCACGGCGCGAAGCGCAGCAGTCTTCAGGAGGTCGAGCTTGCGCGGGTCGACCGTCGAGAACATCGCGCTGCCGGCCTCAGCGACCACCTTGAACTGATCGTCGCTCAATTCCCGGACCTGTGCGTGCATCGTGTTGAGGCCAGCCTCCAACTCCTTCAGCGACTGCTCGAAGCGTTGCACTTGTCGGCCGCGCGCCAAGCTATCGAGTAGTGAGGGCAGCAGTCCCGCGAGGGGGGCAGTTCCCGACGCTAGGAAGGCGACGATGCCTGCCCCGGCCGCGGCAAGTGGGTGTCCGGCAACAGCTTCGACGGTATCCGGCTTCGGAATGCTGACGACTGTCGTTGGTTGACCCGGCTGATCACGCTCGGGGGGCATTTTCGGGCTACGGGCCATCAGCTTTCCAAGGCGGTTTCTTCAACGCCGATTCGCTTGGCGCGGCAAACTGCCTTTTTGACAGTTTGTGGACACCACAGCCCTCTCGACACGATCGCGCATGTGAGAGAGGCTTGATTTCATTGGGGAAATTTGGTGGGCGATACATGGATCGAACATGTGACCCCTGCAGTGTGAATGCAGTGCTCTACCGCTGAGCTAATCGCCCGTGTCGCGCACGGTGGTGCACCGCAGGACAGCCACGGATTATGCCACAGGCGCGGATGAGCCGGCCGCGAAGCCGATGCGCCAGAGCGTCTTGCCGCCGCTGGCCTTGTCCAGCTGCTTCAGCACTTCCTCGTGCGCCTGCGACTCCTGGTCGTTGGCCAGCAGCACGGGCAGCGTGAACTGCGTGAGGTCGACGCGCGTGACGATGCCGCCTATCGTTTCCGGCGCGCCGATGTCGATCAGCAGCGCGTCCTGGCCGCGCGTGAGGTTGATATAGACGTCGGCCAGCAGCTCCGCATCGAGCAGCGCGCCGTGCAGCGTACGGCCCGAGTTGTCGACGCCCAGCCTGTCGCACAGCGCGTCGAGGCTGTTGCGCTTGCCGGGGTACATCTCCTTGGCCATCTGCAGCGTGTCGGTCACGCTGGCCACGTGCGTCTTGAAGGATGGTCGGCCGAGGCGCTCCAGTTCCTTGTCGAGGAACGCCACGTCGAACGCTGCGTTGTGGATGATGATTTCGGCGCCCGTGAGGTACGCCATGAGTTCGTCGGCGATGGCGCCGAAGAGCGGCTTGTCGCGCAGGAACTCATTGCTGATGCCGTGCACCTTGAGCGCGTCCTCGTGGCTTTCGCGCTCGGGGTTCACGTAGAAATGCTTGTTGTTGCCCGTGAGCTTCCGGCCTACGAGTTCGACGCAGCCCACTTCGATGATGCGGTCGCCGCCTTCCGCGGAAAGCCCTGTGGTTTCGGTATCGAGGACGATCTGGCGCATCGCCGGCATTATGCTTGAGCACCAGCGACTGGAGGTGCTTCGATGTTCGATCTTGCGGGAAAAATTGCGATCGTGACGGGCGGCAACGGGGGCATCGGCCAGGCGATGGCGTGGGGGCTCGCGCATGCCGGCGCGCATGTCGTCATCGTGGGGCGCGACGCGGGAAAGTCGGCCGATGCGGTCGCCAGCCTCGAGGCAGAAGGCCACCGGGTGGACGCGATCGAAGCGGACGTCGCCGACGAGGAATCCGTGACAAAACTCTTCGCCGAGGTGCTCAGGCGCCACAGGACGCTGCACGTCCTCGTGAACAACGCCGGCACGAACATCCGCAAGGCGCCGCACGACATGACCCTCGAAGAGTGGAACAAGGTGATGGACACCAACCTCACCAGCGCCTTCCTGTGCTCGCGGGCCGCGCACGCGCCGATGAAGGCGGGAGGCGGCGGCAAGATCATCAATATCGGCTCGATGCTCTCGATCTTCGGCGCGCCGTATGCGCCGGCCTACGGCGCGAGCAAGGGCGGCGTGGTCCAGTTCACGCGCTCGATAGCAACCGCCTGGGCCGCGGACAACATCCAGGCGAATGCCGTGTTGCCGGGATGGATAGACACCGAGCTCACGCGCAAGGCGCGCCAGCAGGTGCCGGGCCTGCACGAGCGCGTGCTCGGCCGCACACCGGCCGGCAGGTGGGGAAAGCCGATGGACCTGGCGGGCGTGGCGGTGTTCCTCGCGAGCAGCGCGTCGGATTTCGTGACGGGGACGGCGATCCCGGTGGACGGCGGGTATTCGATCGCCTGATTGTCATGCCGGGCTTGACCCGGCATCCAGTGGCTTCAGCCGCGCGCCAAAGACACTGGATTGCGGCTCGAGGCCGCAATGACAAGGTCAGTGCTTTTCTTTCGCGTGGTTGATCGAGTACTTCGGAATCTCGACAACCAAATCCTTCTGCGCGACGATGGCCTGGCACGACAGGCGTGAGTTCGGCTCCAGCCCCCATGCACGATCGAGCAGGTCTTCTTCGCTCTCGTCCATCTCGTTGAGCGAACTGAAGCCTTCGCGCACGATGACGTGGCACGTCGTGCAGGCGCAGCTCATGTCGCACGCATGCTCGATCTCGATGTTGTTGTCCAGCAGCGCTTCGCAGATCGACGTGCCCGCGGTCGCCGTCACTTCGGCGCCTTGCGGGCAGTACTCCGGATGCGGGAGGATCTTGATGATGGCCATCAGATCGCTTCCAGTTTCTTGCCCGCGAGCGCCTTGCGGATGCTCTCGTTCATGCGCTGCGCTGCAAATGCTTCCGTGCCCTTGGCGAGCGCGGTGGTGGCAGATTCGATCACCGCCGCGTCATGGCTCTCCGTGGCGGTCTTGCGCAGCTGGTCCATGGCTTCGGCGAGCTGCGCGCGCTCGGCCGCGCTGAGCAGGTGCCCGTCGGCGTCCAGCGCGCTTTGCGTGGCAATCAGCATGCGATCGGCCTCCACACGCGCTTCCGCGAGCGCCCTTGCCTTGATGTCCTGTTCGGCCGTGGCGAAGCTTTCCTTCAGCATCGTCGCAACCTGTTCGTCGGAAAGGCCGTAGGACGGCTTGACGTCGATGCGCGCTTCCACGCCGCTTCCCTGCTCTTTCGCGCTCACGTTCAGCAGGCCGTCGGCATCGACCGTGAAGGTCACGCGGATGCGCGCAGCGCCCGCGGCCATCGGCGGGATGCCACGCAGCTCGAAGCGGGCCAGGCTGCGGCAGTCCTGCACCAGGTCGCGTTCACCCTGCACGACATGCAAGGCAAGCGCGGTCTGTCCGTCCTTGTAGGTCGTGAAGTCCTGCGCCTTCGCCGTGGGAATCGTTTCGTTGCGCGGCACGATGCGCTCCACCAGTCCGCCCATCGTTTCGATGCCCAGCGACAGGGGAATCACGTCGAGCAGCAAGAGGTCGCCCGCCGCGTTGTTGCCAGCCAGCTGGTTCGCCTGGATCGCGGCGCCCAGCGCAACCACTTCGTCGGGGTTCAGGTTCGTCAGCGGTTCGCGGCCGAAGAAGTCATGGACCGCGCGGCGCACCTGCGGCATGCGCGTGGAACCGCCGACCAGCACCACGCCCTGCACTTCGTCCTTGCCCAGCTTCGCGTCGCGCAATGCCTTGCGCACCGCAGCCATGGTCCGCGCCGTGAGCTCCGCGGTCGCTTGTTCGAATTCCGTTCGCGTGACGGTCACGTCACGCGTCTCGTCGCCGGCATGCACCTTCGCCCCCACCGCATCGAGGTCCGACAGCCGCTCCTTCGCCTCGCGCGCAGCCATCTTGATACGGGCGCGATCGGCGGCGGACACCGCCGACAGGCCTGCCTTGGCCAGCATGAGCTCGGCCAGCGCACGGTCGTAGTCATCGCCGCCCAGCGCCGAGTCGCCACCAGTCGAGATCACCTCGAACACGCCCTTCGCGAGCCTGAGGATCGAGATGTCGAACGTGCCACCGCCCAGGTCGTACACGGCGTAGACGCCTTCGCTCGCGTTGTCCAGGCCGTACGCAATTGCGGCGGCCGTCGGCTCGTTGATCAGGCGCAGGACGTTCAGCCCCGCCAGCTTCGCCGCGTCCTTCGTCGCCTGCCGCTGCGCGTCGTCGAAGTACGCGGGCACGGTGATCACCGCGCCGTACAGGTCGTCGTTGAAGGTGTCCTCGGCGCGATAGCGCAGCGTCGCGAGGATCTCGGCGCTGACTTCGACAGGCGTCTTTTCGCCCGCGCGCGTCTGGAGCGTCACCATCCCGGGGCGGTCGAGGAAGTCGTACGGCAGGCGCTCGCGGTTGGCGATGTCCTGAAGGCCGCGGCCCATGAAGCGCTTGACGGACGCGATCGTGTTGGGCGGGTCTTCCGCCTGCGCGGCCTGCGCGGCGAAACCGATCTGCCTTCCCCCGCCTTCGAGGTAACGCACGACCGAAGGCAGGATCACGCGGCCTTCATCGTCCGGCAGGCATTCGGCAACGCCGTTGCGCACGGCCGCGACGAGCGAGTGCGTGGTGCCGAGGTCGATGCCGACTGCGATGCGCCGCTGGTGCGGGTCGGGCGACTGGCCCGGTTCTGAAATCTGGAGGAGTGCCATGGGACGAAAGCTGGACCGCTATTGTCCCAGCTGCTCGTAGCGCCGTTCGATGTCGTGCCCGAAACGCTCGATGAACATGAGGCCTCTCACCTGCTGGGCAGCGCGCTGCGCGTCGTTGTGCTCGTCGAGTAGCGAGCGGATGCGCTCCAGCGTCTCGCGCCGCGAACGGTTGAGCGTTTCCTCGAGCGAATCGAGGTCTTCCTCGCTGCGCGCTTCGTCGAGGGCTTCCCGCCATTCCATCTGCTCGACCAGGAACTCGGCGGGCATCGCGGTGTTGTTCTCCGCCTCGATGGGTGCACCCCGCAGCTCGCAGAGGTACGCCGCGCGCTGCAGCGGGTCCTTGAGGCGCCGGTACGCCTCGTTGATGCGGACGGACCACTGCATCGCCACGCGCTGCGCCGCCTGGCCCTGCGCGGCAAAACGATCGGGGTGGGCTTCGCGCTGCAGGTCCTTCCAACGCAAGTCGATGGCGGAAGAATCCTGCTCGAACCGTTCGGGCAGGCCGAACAGTTCAAAATCGGTCGACTGGAGGTTCACACCCGGAACGATTCGCCGCAGCCGCAGCGGTCACGCTCGTTGGGGTTGTTGAACTTGAAGCCTTCGTTCAGGCCTTCGCGCACGAAGTCGAGCTGCGTGCCATCGATGTAGGCCAGGCTCTTCGGGTCGATCAGCACCTTAACGCCGTGGTCTTCGAACACGATGTCCTCGGGCGCGATCTCATCCACGTACTCGAGCTTGTACGCGAGGCCCGAACAGCCCGTCGTCTTCACGCCCAGCCTCACGCCCACGCCCTTGCCGCGCTTGGAGAGGTAGCGGGAGACGTGGCGGGCTGCTGCTTCTGTCAGGGAGATGGCCACGGTGTCAGTTCGCGTGCTTCTTCTTGTAGTCGGCCACGGCGGCCTTGATGGCGTCTTCCGCGAGGATCGAGCAGTGGATCTTCACCGGCGGCAGCGCCAGTTCCTCGGCGATCGCGCTGTTCTTGAGCGATGCAGCCTGGTCGAGCGTCTTGCCCTTCACCCATTCGGTGACGAGCGAGCTCGAAGCGATCGCCGAGCCGCAGCCATACGTCTTGAAACGCGCGTCCTCGATGACGCCCGTCTGCGGGTTCTTTCCAGCACATTGGGATCCTAAGCTTAGAATTCCACGTGGACAAGTTGTCGCG